>ERZ773214.335-NODE-335-length-32202-cov-23.270725_pt1 | contig 32202 bp, 24 predicted proteins | sample MGYA00511238_ERZ773214 | MGnify/ENA primary metagenome ERZ773214 (study PRJEB29015, sample SAMEA2738157) | human oral metagenome | biome: human oral; feature: human-associated habitat; material: saliva | place: China | collected 2259 ... | reverse complement strand
TAGAATGGCATGGACATAACGATTTCTATAAAGCAGTTACTAATGCAGCGACCGCATGGCTGTACGGAGCAGCGGCGGTAAATACTACGCTATTTGGCATAGGCGAGAGGACTGGAAATGTTCCTCTTGAGGCGATGGTCTTCGAGTATGCGCAGCTGCGCGGCACCCTGGATGGAATGGATACAACGGTTATCACTGAACTTGCAGAGTATTATGAGAAGAAAATCGGGTATCATCTACCTGAGCAGACCCCGTTCGTCGGTAAGAATTTCAATGTTACCAAAGCTGGAATTCACGCAGATGGACTGCTTAAGAATGAGGAAATTTACAATATATTTGACACTAAGAAATTCCTCAATAGACCGCCTCTCGTTTCAATCAACCAGAACAGCGGTGCGGCTGGAGTAGCTGTTTGGCTCAATGAGAAATATCATCTAGAGGGCGATCGCAAGGTAGATAAGCACAGCGAAGTGGTTAGCTATATCAAGAGCTGGATTGATAATCAATATGATAACGGCAGGGTATCTGTTATCGGAGCAGATGAGATTGATACGCTTGTAAATAAATTCGTAACTGGAGAGTCTGAAGGAAGCTGGTAGGGGGCATAAAATGGGATATACAATAGCTGAGAAAATTATTAAAGCTCACCTTGTTAGTGGTGAGATGAAGGTGGGCGAGGAGATCGGGCTCAGGATTGATCAGACTCTGACACAGGATGCGACTGGAACAATGGCATATCTGGAGTTTGAGGCGATGGGGATTCCGCAGGTCAAGACTGAGCGTTCCGTAGCATATATAGATCACAATACTCTGCAGTCTGGATTTGAGAATGCGGATGATCATAAATATATTCAGACCGTGGCTGCAAAGCACGGTGTGTACTTCTCGAGACCTGGCAACGGCATCTGCCACCAGGTTCATTATGAGAGATTTGGCATTCCGGGCAAGACTCTGATTGGATCCGATTCGCACACGCCGACTGGCGGTGGGCTCGGAATGCTGGCGATGGGCGCTGGTGGCATGGATGTAGCCGTTGCCATGGGCGGCGGAGCTTACCACATCCCTATGCCTAGGATGATTTTCGTGGAACTAATCGGAGAGCTCCGCCCTAATGTGAGCGCCAAGGACATCATCTTGGAGGTTCTGCGCATGCTATCTGTAAAGGGCGGTGTTGGCGCTATTGTCGAATACGGTGGCGAGGGTGTAGCGACGCTCAGCGTTCCTGAGCGTGCGACTATTACAAATATGGGCGCTGAGCTAGGAGCTACTACCTCGATTTTTCCTTCTGACGAGGTGACCAGGCAGTTCATGGCAGCGCAGGATAGGGAGGCTGACTGGTCTCCTCTAGCAAGCGATCCAGATGCTGAATATGCTGAGCGTTACTCTATCAATCTGAGCGAGCTTGAGCCTCTAGCAGCTTGCCCAAATAGTCCTGACAATGTAAAGCCTGTGAGAGAGCTCGCAGGAATTAAGGTTGATCAGGTTGCGATAGGCTCATGTACAAATTCTTCATTTGCAGATATGACTAAGACTGCATCGGTTTTAAAGGGACATAAGATTGCAGACAGTGTGAGTCTTGGAATATCGCCAGGATCAAGACAAGTGCTCTCCATGATGGCGGAGAGCGGGGCGCTCACAGACATGATCGATGCGGGTGCTAGAATCCTGGAGTGCGCATGTGGACCATGTATAGGAATGGGATTCTCACCAAACTCAAAAGGTGTTAGCCTTAGAACATTTAATAGGAACTTCCTCGGTCGCTCGGGAACTAAGGATGGACAGGTGTATCTGGTAAGCCCAGAGACAGCTGCAGCGTCAGCGCTCACAGGCTATATCACAGATCCAACGACACTCCCTCCGATCGCACAGCCACAGCAGCCAGATAGATTCCGCATTAATGATGACGGAATCATCGCACCACTGCCAGCAGCAGAAGCCGAGGCGGCAGAGGTGCTACGCGGCCCTAACATCAAACCATTCCCAGAGACAAGTCCGCTGGATGACCATATGGAGGCCGCGGTCATCCTCAAGGTAGGTGATAATATCACCACTGATCACATCATGCCAGCAGGATCGAAAGTATTGCCATATAGATCGAACGTGCCCAAAATATCTGAATTCTGCTTCAGCGTAGTGGATGAGACATTTGCAGCTAGAACCAAGGCAGCAGGTAAAGGCTTTATAGTTGGTGGCTCGAACTATGGGCAGGGCTCATCTAGAGAGCATGCAGCGCTTGCGCCGCTCTACCTCGGAATAAAGGCGGTTATAGCGAAGAGCTTTGCCAGAATCCATGCAGCAAATCTTGTGAATGCAGGGATATTACCATTAATATTTGAGAATCCAGATGACTATGATCAGGTAGAGCAGGGGGATATGCTCAGATTAGAAAATGTGAGGGCAGCTCTTGGAGAGAATAGAATAATATTGCACGCAGGGGATAAGAAGATTCCGCTCCGCATGGAACTTGCAGAGAGACAGAAAGAAGTGCTATTAGCAGGAGGACTTCTTGATTATGCGGCACTTGGTAACTAGATGAAGCAGTGAAGTGTACACACCTCAAAGCTAGTTAAGATTAGAAAATCGTGCTATTAATACCATAAATAGTGATTTTATAATTTCGGGTAATATTATTGAGACTGTGCTATCAGACTTGAATCGTACAGTTTGAAATTGGAGACAAGGAAATGGATAAAAAGATATATAGCTCAGAAATAGAGCGGGATATCAGAAGTGCTGTAGAGAATTTTGAAATCGTTCTGCGTGAGCAGGTGGCAAGGAATCAGCGCATGCGAGCTGAGAGAGAGGAGAGAGGTGCAGCTAACAAAACTGGTGATTTAGCTCCTAACTCGAATAGAGACAAGGTAATAATCGGAACCGCTGCCGGCGACGGCATCGGCCCGATTATCATGGCCGAAGCGGAGAGAGTGCTGAAAGCGGTCCTCCGGGACAGACTTGCAAGCGGCTCCCTAGTCCTAAAACCAATCGAAGGCTTCACCCTCGAAAACCGCCTCGCCGCAGGCAAGACAGTCCCGGACTCCGTCATGGCAGCGATGAACGAATGTGATGTCCTGCTCAAAGGACCAACAACAACACCGAACGCTGCCATGAATACGGCCAATATCGAGAGTGCTAATGTCTACCTGCGCAAATCATTTGATCTATTTGCCAATGTCAGACCAGTTGCAATTCCAGAAGAAGGAATCGACTGGACATTCTTCCGTGAAAACACGGAAGGAGAATATGCATTAGGCAGCAAGGGCGAATACATCACGGGAGAATTGGCGGTTGATTTCAAGGTGACGACAGACGAGGGTACAGAGCGAATCGCTCGCGCCGCCTACGAATACGCGAGAGCCAATGGTAAGAAGCGAGTATCCATAGTGACTAAAGCCAATATCATGAAGAAGACTGATGGCAACTTCCTGAATATCTGTCGTGAAGTCGCTAAGGAATACCCGGAGATCGAGACGGATTCGTGGTTCATCGATATCATGGCCGCTAATCTAGTCAATAAGGATATCAGAAGCAACTTCCAAGTTTTTGTGCTTCCTAACCTGTATGGTGATATAATTACTGACGAGGCAGCTCAGATTCAGGGCGGAGTCGGAACAGCTGGAAGTGCGAATATCGGCAGGAACTACGCGATATTTGAAGCAATTCACGGCAGTGCTCCACGCATGATTGAAGAAGGGCTGGGCGAATATGCCAATCCGTCAAGCCTTCTGAAGGCAGCGGTGATGATGCTTTCACATGTGGGCTATAGAGATGAATCGAAGCGGCTTGAAGATGCACTAGAAGCAGCTGATAAGGAGCTTGGACCACGAATGACGGGAATGGCAGGCGGTGCAACATGCCGCGAATACGCAGAGTTAGTCATGTCGAGGTTATAATGATACAGAATTTCTGGATTTGTATAAATGCGGTAGTACCGCTGATGATATATCTGATAATCGGGATGCTCGTAAAGCGAGTAGGCCTTATAAATGACGACGAGGTGCACAAGTTCAATCGCCTCGTCTTTATTGTGCTCTTCCCACCGATGATGTTTGAAAACCTCTATGGGGCGAAGTTAAGCACAGCTTTGAACCCAAGACTTATAGTATTTGCACTTGTATTTCTTTTATCCTACATAGCGCTTAGCATACCGGTAGTCCATAAGCTGGAGAAAAAACCAGAGACACGTGGAGCGATGATACAGGCGATGTATAGAAGCAACTTCGTACTTATGGGGCTTCCAATCGCAATTAATATATGCGGTGCAGGGAATGTATCCAAGACAGCTATACTCGTCACTATAATCGTTCCGACGTACAACGTGTTAGCTGTCATAATATTGGAGTATTACCGTGGTGGTCGTGCTAGCATCTCTAAAATGCTCCGCAAGATCGTCACTAACCCGATAATTCTTGGTGCCGTTGCAGCAGGTATAGCGATATCCCTCAATATAACAGTGCCGAAATCGATAGACAGAGTTGTCTATTCTCTATCTGAATGTACGACTCCGATGGCGATGATGCTACTAGGTGCCTCGTTCAATATCAAAAGTGTGAAGTCTAGCAAGCGGAACCTAAGTATATCAATAATTGCCAAGCTAATAGTACTCCCTGCAATTGGACTACCTATAGCGATGCTGCTCGGCTTCAGAGATGTAGAGTTCGTATCGCTAATAGTTATGATGGCAGCGCCTTGCTCAGTGTCATCATATACAATGGCGGAATCTATGGGAAGCGATGGAGAGCTTGCAGGTAATGCAGTAATATTCACAACTGGTTTTTCTATATTAACAATATTCGGGTGGTTATTTCTGTTTAAGAATATGGGAATGTTCTAAAAATCAAGATGCATAGGCAGCATACTTCGTATGAGGTCTGTGCATTATTTTTATACTGTACTGAATAAAAAAACGAAAATATGAAATAAAATTCAGAAATATCATTGACAAGGCGCGGAACCAGGAGTATATTAATACACAACAACTACTAAAAATACAAAGCCGCATATCTAAACAGCTTTATACACATCCGAACATCATGGTGCAGATTCACGTCAATCAGCAACCACGATAATGATATCAGTAGAGATACGGATAAGAGAGCAACGAAAAACACGCGGTAAATTAAAAGTAGCGGAATTTCGAGGAGTTATTTAGATTAAAAATTATTTAAAGGAAAGAGGAAATTAAATGAAAAAGACTATTGGAAAAATTTTGGCACTCATGATGTGCCTGATTATGGCAGGAACACTTTCAGCATGTGGTAGCAAGGACAAGGTGTACAAGGTATCAACTGAACCGACATACCCTCCATTTGATACGACAAATAAGGATGGAGACATTGTAGGGTTCGATATGGATCTTATGAAGGCCATTGCGAAGGATCAGGGCTTCAAGGTCGAATTTGAATCACTTGAATTTGATGCACTCATCCCAGCGCTCAAGTCTGATAGCACGGATATCGTAATCGCTGGCATGAATGTGACGCCTGAGCGTGCTAAGAAGGTGGCTTTCTCAGACCCTTATTATAAGACAGGAATCGTTTTACTTGTAAAGAAAGACAATACAAGCATAACAGGTTGGAATAACTTCACATCGGGAAGCGGGCTCAAGGTAGCAGCGCAGACAGGTACTTCTCAGGCTGATATAGCAGAGCAGCTCAAGAAGGAAGGCAAAGTATCCAAAACAGTTATCCTAAACCAGAACACAACAGCGCTTCAGCAGCTTGGAAATGGTGACGTTGACGCGGTTCTTGTGGACAAGCCTGTTGCTGTAGATATCGTTGCTTCACAGGGTGACAAGTACAAAATAGTAGGTGATATAAAGCCAGACAGCGTTGCTGATGTTGCGATTGCAGTTAAGACCGACAACAAGGAGCTTCTTAAGAAAATTAACAAGGGGCTAAAGCATCTCAAGGAAAACGGCACCTATGACAAACTCGCTAAGAAGTGGAAGATAGAACAGTAGCAAATTTGACATTTTAGTGGTAGTGCCAAAACGAGTGTTATAGAAAAAGAGTTGTGCATTAACGAATTATTATTCGCTAACGCACAACTCTAATACTGTACCTATCTAGTTTTTCTTCGTTTGATAGAAGTTAAAGCAATTGCGCCTCCCAATGCAACCAATATACCTGCTGCATAAAGAGTTAGATTTGTTTCATCGCCTGTTCTCGGAGACTTCTTGTTTGTAATTTTACCCGGAGTTTTTGTTTTATCCTCGGTTACTTTTACTGTAAGCTGTATAGCTTTTTTGTCCGCATTCGCATCATTTTCAAGAACTGAATCTCTTCCGGCTTCCGATTGAACCGCATCCCACCCTATAAATATCTTAGAGTAGTCTGAAGCGTTCTCGTATTTTATTCCGCCATATTGAGGATTTGTCAGAAGCTCTTGTAAAGCAAACCCGTCAATGTATATATCGACAATAGCATCGCGTGTTTCAAATTCTCGCGACCCAAGTTCATATAATCTTCCCTTATCAGTGGTTCCGAATTCAGATGCACGCTTTGACATCTCTTCGAGTTTATCTATTACGGGCTTATCCTTGGTCTTTTGTTCATCGCTTATATTTCTACTCCAATACTTATATAATTTTGGAACTTTAGCGATATTATTTCCTAATAAATTAATCTCTCCATATAAAGAATATGCTTTTGCAGGTCTGTTTGCTGCCTTGTTGCCGTAATCCATGTCAGAATGACCGTCATGTTGGTAATATCTGTTATAAAGCCTCTCCGTCATCATCTTAAAAGGCTCATCAGTAGGAAATTTAAAATTCTTTTCGTCAGAATAATTTTCGTAGAGAGTTTTATCATAAGGATCGTTATTGAGGTATCTGTCAATCACCTCTCTGTTATCAGCAACAAATTTATTGAATTCATCCCTTAGTGCCTTTACTTCGTCAGCGAGCTTTTGAATATCTCCTACGGCTTTGGTAAGATTTTTTGCCTGGTTTTGATATTCTTGGTATTCAGCAGGCATGACATCTTTAAACTTCTCTACTTTTGACGGATCTTTTAAATATTCGTTTCGTAAGGTTTTCATTCTCGGGTCATAATGAGCGGTAACAAGTCTTTTCATTTTATAATTTCCGGACAGTGCTCCCTTTACTGTCAGAACATCTCCAGCTTTCACCTTCGTTTTGTCAAACTTAATCCCCGGAATAGTAATTTCTAACTGGCCTCCGACCTTATTTAACGCATTATTTAGATCTCTGACAATATATGGTTTATTTTCTTTATTCGCTTTCTTAAGTGCCGGATCAACAAATTCCATCATCACTGTAACTTTTTGACCCTCTACCTTTACATCCGTAACTTCAAATATGTCTTTCGCATTTTTTAGTTTCACATTATCTTTGGTAAGTATTTAAATCAATGTTGGGTATGTATTTTAAATATACATGGTAAATAATTATAGACACAAAATGCACAAAAAAGGGAGTAATACGAATGACAACCTCTTAGTTTTTTAGATATATCAACCGCCTAGCCGTATATAACCCAGATAAATACATATCCGACTGTAGCCGCCGTCAGCGTAAACGGCACTCCGATTTTCATAAATTCCGCAAAGGTTACAATCTCTCCGTTCTTCCTTAAAATGCCTACCGCCGTTATATTCGCAGATGCCCCGACCGGAGTTAGGTTACCTCCTAGCGTTGCTCCGCAGAGTAGGCCAAGATAGAGTAGAGTAGGATCGACTCCTAGCGTCGCAGTTACGCCCTGAAGCACAGGAAGCATAGTTGCAACATATGGGATGTTGTCTACGAAAGCCGAAATCAGAATCGATCCCCAGACGATAATCGTGTAGAGGAGGAACATGTTGCTTCCGCCAGTCCTCACGATAAGGTCAGACAAATCTTTGATAACGCCTACTTCAGTGAGCCCAGCGATTACTATAAACAGTCCGAATAGTAGCAGTAGCGTCTCGATGTCGGCATCCTTTAAGGCGGCAATCGTACGGTCTCCATCGCGCCTTTTTGCATAGTCAAAAATTATTGAAACGACCGCAAAGGTTATACATATAGCACCGTTAGTTATGTCTGGCTTGTTCGGGAAGAACGACACGAATATCAGCGTCGCTACGAGCCCTACCAGCATGTATGTCGGAACGAGATTTTTTACTTCTGTATATTCCTCAGCTGCAACAGGCTGCCTATACTTTCTAAATAGAATCATCATAACAGGTACTGTTGCGAGAGCCCCGAGTTCTACGGCAAAGAAGATTCCTGGCTTGCCGTGGAATACGAAGAAGGATGAGAAGTCCATTTTTGCATACGAAGCGAGCATCATCGAAGTGGTATCACCAACGAGTGTAGCTGCACCTTGGAGGTTCGAGGAGACGGCAATCGACAGTGTCATCGGAACGGGGGATACATCGAGCTTGCGACAGATGGCTAGCCCGACAGGAGCTACCATGAGTACAGTCGCGACATTATCTACAAATGCAGAGATAAATCCAGAGAATAGCGACATGAAGATTATGACCATCATCATGTTCTTGGACTTATCAAGGAGTATGTCTGCGAGCTTGTTCGGCATCTTGGAGTCGATAAAGTAGTGCACGAGAATCATCGTGCCAGAAATCATCAACAAGATATTCCAGTTCACAGACTGAATCGCTGTACTAGCGGACATAACACCAGCTATTAAGAAAACCGCTGCTGAAGTCAGCGCGGCATGTACGCGGAACTTCTGGAAGAAGATCATCACGACATACATGAGTATAAACATCGTAATTACTAAAATTTTCATAGGTTGAATTCTACCACAAAAGAATATGAAAATGGGGACTGTGAATGAAAATTTATAAAGAATATGAAAATGGGGACTGTGAATGAAAATCTAAAATGCGTCTAAGAATAGTGCATTTGACTCAAATAATAGTGCAAATCTAGAGATATAATAATTCGACAATTTATGGTAAAATAATTAAATAAAATAGAAAAAAAGAACAGGAAACCTCACAATGACAAAATCAATAAAAGTAAATAAGGACACCACATCTTCCATAGCAAGCGGCATTACTGGCGCATCTAGCGATTTGAGGCTTAGTCCATTAGCTTCTCAGGATGGTAAATCGACGATAACAGCTAACAAAAGCAGCAAAACAGCATATGACAAGATAAGAAACGCTACTTCAAAGTTTGACGAGACAATAACTGTGGATGCACAGAATATCCGCAGTCTCGGTGTGAAGTTCGATGAATTTGACAGAGATATAAGCATGCAGTTGCAGTCAAAAGCACCAAGGCTAGATAGATAATATGAAGAATTTCACAGAAGAAGAGATAAGAGGCAAACTTAGAGAGTTTGAGGGAAAGCATGATGAACTTGAGTATCTGAAGCGCAAAACAGATGATTATATCGAAGAAGATTATTATTTTATAAGAAGTAAAATGGAATCAAATGAGCAAATTAGATACGAGCTTTGTGATCAAAAGGATTTAGAAGTCTTAAACATAATGGATGATAATCATAATTTGCTTAGAATGGCATATATGAATAATTATAGAAACGAAGATGAAGTAAAAAATACAGTTCAACGTGAACATAGACGGTTGTTTAACGAAGAAGACAGGCTATACCAGCAGCTTATAATTGCGAAAGAAGCAGAAAAGCAGGATAATAGATAATTCGAAAACCTCTAGAATACAGGTGCTAAAGTTTTTAAATTCAGCATCCCTAGAAGATTGGGAAAGCAGAAATCCAACGAAAGGAAGTAATAGTGTGAGTGCAAGTTTTTACTTAGATCCAGCAGAAATCAAAGCTCAGTGCAGAGAGGCCATAGATAACCTTAACGAGGTATCATCAAAGACCATAAATGTAGAGCATAAACTAGATGAATTTATCAATAATAGTGAGCTTGAGAGCAAAGCCTTCGATGCTCTAAAGCAGCAGATTGCAGACTACAAGACAGTGCTACAAAGTATTAGGTCGCTAATTAAATACAATATAGGCGAATACAAAACCCTCATGAGCAGTGTCGGTGACAAAGTTCTAGATGGCGACAAAATCCTTAAAGGACAAGAGTATGCAAGAAATAGTATAAAAGCATATGAGGATAGGGCAAAACGCTGCCGAGAAAATGCGGTTACGTGTGCTGTAATTACCCCATTTGCAGAAAGTCAGAATCAAATTGCAGGGCATTATGATCATCTTGCAAATAATCATCGCATGATGCTCAAATACTGGGAAGAACAAGAGCAGGCATACTACGATATAGAGAATGCCACAAAGGATCTATTCAGCACCGGAGATAGCACAGCAGAGCAGATAAACGCAGCCCTGTCAGATCTAGGGAAATCATTTAGAGCGGGCACATTTCATCCAAACCTGGCAGCTTCATGGCGAGCAAAGCTAAAGGAAGAGGTAAAGGAACTGGATGTTATAATGTTTTACGGTATAAAGAGACCTATATCCATAGATGATGAAACATGGGAAAAATACCAGGGTGAGGTAACGACAAATGTACTTCTGCTAGAAAAACAAGGCTGGGCAATCGATGGAATAAAGGCTTACGCCAAATATATTAACAAGAATATAGCAGGAAAGATTCCATCTGGTAATGTGCTTGTAGAGATAGATAAGTGCAATAAACAAACTCAACTAGTTGGTAGTGAGGTCTTTAAAAAGATGTGGTACGCATGGAAAGCGGAAGGATTATCTGCATCAGAAAGCAAGAAGAAATTAAATATGCTGATGAAAGTTACCGGCATGGACGGTATCGATGAGAATTCATCAGCTGACGATTTAAGACGTATTGCAAACAAAATTGATCCTAATCTTGAGCCCGACGATAAATTTTGGGGCAGCATTTCGAGCACAGTAAGAACGGCGTTCCTGCCTACCCCTGAAGGAAATCCTATAGCACTGGCAAATATAGAAAAGAGAATACATATCGAAAATGCACTAAAAGGAAAATTAGGAAAACAAATACACCTGTTTAGATACGTAATTTCCTATCAGCAGGCTGAATATATTTCGAACTTGTATGCAGAAGGTACTGATGAAGAAAAGCTGGCAAGATATATCAGGGAACATAATGTTGATTGGTCAGTAGATGAATCTGCAAGGCTACATTTGAAATACTATTATGATAAAAAGAAAGATATGGATATTTTTCCTGAAGGACACAGTAATGCAAATGGTGGAGTTAACATTAAAGTTGTTACGAATGGAAAATTTCGCTCTGAGTTTATAATCAATGGAGATGGCAAATTCCTCACTCTTTTAGATAAAGACGCTACACAAGATGCCATGGTTAACTGCTCAAGTTTTAATTATGCTACAGCAAATGATAATTATCACCAGATGTTTGATGTATTTCCAGCTAAAGAAACTAGTTATGAACCTAGATTTAGAGATGAATCGCTATTTATGAAAGATAAAAATGGAATTCCATACAAAGAAAGAAGGTATGTAGCACCAGAGGTGTTAAATAGTGACGATAGTAAATCATTAAAGCAAAATAGGAAAAATTTTAAGGACAAGGTGAATTATGAGTAAAAAAAACATCATAAAACTAGGAATAACTCTAATGACGGTGTTGTTAACAACTACTATAGTAATTATATTTTATACAATAGTATTGATGCCTAAGGCGATTACAGAAATTAAAAAAAACACTGTATACATAGGTGGTCTATATGGAAAATATCCTTCTAAAAATCATTCTAGATCCTATATCGAGTTTAAAGATAATGGTACCTTTGTCTTGATGTATGACGATAGCAGACGCAGTCAAGAGGATTATGGAGATGATGGGGCTGGCTATGCGCAAAATATAATTTGTTTCTTTGGCAAGTACAAACTAGAAAATGGTAATTATTTAATAAAACCCACGGATGGGGCTAGAGTTGTATTTAAAGATTCTGCTGCAGTAGATAAAGATTTAATTTCTTTTTATAAAGAAGAAAATTATGAGAACGATCCTGCGATTGTCGGAATGATTTTATATAAGACGAAAAAGGGGCAATATATTTTAGGAAATCCAACAGCGGATAAAAAGTCATTTAAAAAAAATAGAAATTACTATCTCATGTATAATAAATCCGACATAAAAAAACTTCCAAGCAGCCCAGAGGAATTCCGCAAGCAGTTTAAGATGGATAAGAAGGCGGAGCAGGAACGCCTAGCGGAACAGGAACGTTTAGCAACGCAAAGTCAGTAGACAATTTTCAGAAAGCTCGTATTCGAGCTTTCTGTTTTCAAATTAAGGCATTACGATATAGAGAATGCTACAAAGAACCTATTTAACACCGGAGATAGTACCGCTGAACAGATGAAGAAAAACTAATCAACTATATAGTAAAAGAGAAAATCTGGAATTGGACAGCGGAGGAGTCTACGAGGTTGCATCTTAAGTAATACTACGATTCAAAAAACGAAAAATATATTAATCCAAATGGACACAGTACAGCAAATGGAGGAATCAATCTCAAAGTTGTTACAAATGGTAGATTTCGATCAGAGTTTATAATCAATGGGGATGGTAAATTCCTTACACTCTTGGACAAAGACGCTACACAAGATGCCAAAGTAAACTGTTCTAGCTTTAATTATGCAAGGCGAAATGATTATATACATCAAGTCCTGGATGTGAATCCTGCTAGTGAAAAATATAAATATGAACCTATGTTTAGGGGGGAGTCTCTATATGTGCATGATAAAAATGGCAATAGAATAATTGATATAAATACAGGAAAAGATAAAAAGTTTACTGCACCTAAAGTATCTAATATGAAACAATATGAAAATGATGTTGATATCTTTCAGAAAAAATTTAAGGAACGTGTGCAATTATGAGTAATAAATATAAAAAGAGAGTGACTTACTTCATAGCAAGCATTACAGTATTAATTGTTCTTTTTATTATAAGAAATGTTTTTTTAAATTCCAAATATATTAATGAAATTAAGAATGATAATGTGTATGTGTGTGGTTTCTATGGTAGATATCCACAAAAAAATGAACAGAGATTTTACATAGAATTTAGGAAAAATAAAACATTTATATTAGTGGATGATAATAGTAGAGGAGCTAATGATGATTATGATCAGGATGGTGATGGAAGTCATCCGTATATATCGGTTATCTATGGAAAATATGTAGTTAAGAATAAAACCTATATTTTATCTAAAACTAAAACTGTATATGTTGAATTTAAGGATGTAGGTGCGGTTAAAACAAATAAAATTAATTATTACTATACAAGAACATTCAATCGACATGAAGTTATGCCAGAAAGAGTTTTTATAAATAATAAAGGAAACTATATATTGTCAAGAACATCTATGGACACTAAAACCATAGATAAAAAATGGTACTATTACATATATAACAAATCCGATATAAAAAAACTTCCAAGCAGTCCAGAAGAATTCCGCAAGCAGTTTAAGATGGATAAGAAAGCTGAACAGGAGCGCCTAGCGGAACAGGAGCGTTTAGCAAAGCAAAGTCAGTAGACAATTTTCAGAAAGCTCGTATTTGAGCTTTCTGTTTTGATGAGTATCTGTTTCTCATATAGTAAAAGGGAAAATCTGGAATTGGACAGCGGAGGAGTCTACAAGGCTCTATCTGAAATATTATCACGATTCGCAGGCAGAAACGGATATTTATCCAGACGGTCATAGCTACGCAAATGGCGGAATCAATCTCAAAGTTGTTACTAATGCTAGATTCCGTTCAGAGTTTATAAGCAATGGCGATGATAAATTTCTTAATCTTTTAGACAAAGAGGCAACTCAAGATGCCAAAGTAAACTGTTCTAGCTTTAATTATGCACGTCATAATGACGAGGTGCATACTGTGCTTGATATAGAACCATCGAACCTAACCTATGAACCGCAGTTTAGAGAGAACTCTAAATATGTGCTTGATAATAATGGAAAAAGTGCGGTATTTAAGGCTCCAGAACGTAAAGATATGTGGGAATATAAAGATAGTATAAAAAAGAGGCAAGCAAGCTTTAGAAATGAGGTATTCACATGTATAAAACAGTAAGTTCAAAGTTTAAGATATTTATAATAGTAATCATACTGATTGTATCACTTATTGCGATAAAGAAACTAGTTGTGGATCCACAGCCAGTTAAAGATATTAAGATGAATACGGTGTATATTGGAGGTTCAGGACTTGAGTATCCAGAGTCTGATCAATCAAGGTATTATGTTGAATTTAAAGAAGATGGGACATATATTTTGATGTATGACGATAGCAGGCGTAGTCAAGAGGATTATGGAGATGATGGGGCTGGCTATGCGCAAAATATAATCTATTTCTTTGGCAAGTATAAAATGGAAAATGGGAACTACTTAATGAAACCCACTAATGGGGCTAGAGTTGTATTTAAAGATTCAGCTTCAGTAGATAGAGGTGTAATCTCTTTTTATAAAGAAAAAAACTATGAGAAGGATTTTCGTGCAGTGGGTGATATAGTATGTAAGCTCAAAAATGGAGAATATATGCTAGGAGCTCCAACAGAGGACAAGAAATCATATAGAAAAGATGTATATTATTACCTCCTGTATAATAAACCTGATATAAAGAAACTACCTAGTTCAGTAGAGGAATTCCGTAAGCAGTATAAGATGGACAAGAAGGCGGAACAGGAGCGTTTAGCAGAGCAAAGTCAGTAGACGATTTTCAGAAAGCTCGTATTCGAGCTTTCTGTTATTCTTTAGTTGGCGCCAAATTCATTCAGCTTCCAGCACATTCTCAATCCTCCTGCCCAGTGACAGGAGCACATCCACATCAGATATACTGCCTGTTGCAAAAGGGTTCCAGTTAGGGGATAGTAAACTCCCCCCTTCCCTGGCTCTGGCGCGAAGTTTTATATCTTCGTAGTCAGTGAAGATATCTAATGAGGCAGCTTTAGCGAAAAATTTAGAACCCGAGCCCTTGAATTTGCAAGAAACCACAGTGCCCGAGAGAATCTCAATATCATCACACAGAATGGTAACTTCGCTTCCGTCAATTGTGACGGTATAGTCTTTGACAAATCTCGATTGAAATTTTTTAGCGATATAAAAGCTGAAATTAACACAGGCAAAAACCAATAAGATGAAAATATTTGGATGGGACCTAGTCACATCACTGAGTTTAAGGTAGAACAGAATCAGTTGTATCGCTAGGATGGGCAGCATTATTAGAGCAGGGAAAAGAAGCCCTACATAAATGTCTGATTTAGCAGTTGATGCAGAAAAAGTATATCTCTCCATGTTAGTACCTCGTAATTTGCAAATAACTATCTTTATCTTATAACTAATCGTGAGGAGCTGCTAGAAATATTTTAGCTTAGCTGCAGAAATATGAGCTGGGAATCAACAAAAGAGAAGCCAGCGCATCGCTTGCTTCTCTTAATTCGTATCATCGCAAATATATTAGTCCGTGCACCGACGGACCGAGGTTCCCGCTTCGATGTTCGTGTAGCGCGGGGATTATAGGGATCCTTTTGCCAGGACAAGCATCTATTATGAAAACCTTAAAATCTTACCAATTTGTCGCTATGTCTATCTGCGTTGGATTACTTGCCGCAAAACCACCTGTATCGCATACGATTCCAGTTCCAAGAGATGTTGGGACTAAAGAACCCTTAGGGTGAGTCTTGTAGCTAGCTGCAACCATTACGTAGTTACCTAGCATCTTTACTCCGTCAGCTCTAACCCAGTAGTCAGATGACGAATATCCGTATCTACCCATAGCTGCTACAACTCTAGACATGTTGAGGTTGTAGTAGGTCTCCTTGCCAGAAGGACCGTTGTTGGTACCCTTGGACTTAGAGAGTACACTTCCAGAATAAGTGTATTTTATGGAAGTAGCTGTGCGACTTGACTCGCTGTTCTTTGCTTCCTCTTCAGCTTTCTTCTTTGCCTTCTCATCCTCGACTGCCTTTATCGTATTAGTTCCAGTTGAAACTAAAGGAGCTGAATAAGAAGTGGTAGTTGCATGAGTAGCAACAGTGTCAGCTGCTGAATCTGTCATAGTTGGGACAGACAAATCAGCTGCATCAACAGCAACTTCAATCTCAGTGCAGTCTGGAATGTCGGATTCCTGCTTGTGCTGAGCAGTTATCTTTGCGGGGATGCCTGTACGAGCTGAATCGGACTGAGTAGCAGCAGCGACGTACTTGCTCGTAGATACTACGAAGATGAGTAGTAGACATACGAGAGACACGAGGTGCGCTATCGATCTAATCTTTGCGTAATTCATACTGTCTCCTTACGTTCGGAATAACTTATGTTGCCTATTGTACCAAACATGAACACGCTGAATCTAAAGGCTATGTGAAAATTCTACTATATGACGATGAGCTTAATTTAATACAAAATGTATGATATGATTAGGATAATTTAGAGTATTTTGTAGGGAGAGCATGCTATGAATGATATGAACAACACTATTAATATCGAGGCTACAGCTAACCCATTTGGTGCTGACTCATTTATCGAGAAGAGAGGCTCTGACTGCGGTCGCTTCTGGTACAAAGACATAAGGGAAATTACGACGCTTAGAGACCTTCTGTCTGGAAGCGTTGAAAAATACAGTGAAAGACCTGCATTTTGGGTAAAGGCAAAGCGTGGAGGCGAGTATCTGTCGGTTCCTTACGAAGTCCTAGGACATGATGTAGAGGCGATTGGAACGATGCTTCTTGAACTAGCGGGTGATGAGCGCCGCGTTGCTATTATCGGTGAAGGCAGCTACGAATGGATTACCTCCTATCTTGCGACCATGAACGCAGGCCTCGTTGTTGTGCCGATCGATAAGGAACTCGGCGGGGACGAGATTAAGAATCTTCTCGACGCATCAAATTGCCATACGGTAATCTGTTCATCTGAATGTGCCCCTAAGCTCTCTAATATCATAACAATCACAGATCTTATAATCACAGAATTTTACGGCGATAGGATATCTCTTGAAGATAAGCCGAAGTCACTACTTAAGGATACTGCAGAATTCGAAAGAGCAGGCAGAAGAGTACACCTGTGGAGAGAACTGCTTGTCAATGGCGAGGAGAAACTGGCGAACGGAGATACGGCTTTTTCCGAGGTGGAGATAGATCCAGATGAAATGGCGGTTATCCTCTTTACTTCAGGGACAACGGGTACGCCAAAGGGTGTTATGCTCAATCACCGCAATATCACGGTTAATATAATGGATGTGTGCCGCATTGCAAATATACACCCCTGGGACAAGACGCTCTCGATTCTTCCGATACACCACACTTACGAATGCACGCTTGGGATGCTTCTCGTTTTGTATCGTGGGGCAAGTACAGCATTTTGCGAGGGCATGAAATACATAGTTAAGAATATGCATGAGGCTGAAAATACAGTAGTTATCGTAGTGCCAAGGGTACTCGAGATGATTCACGGACGTATCACGAAGACTATCAAGAAGTCGGGCAAGGAAAAGACGTTTAGGAAGGCTCTTAAGGCTAGTCGCACTGCGCGTAAGTTTGGCGTAAATGTGAGCAGAACTCTCTTCAAGCAGATTATCAATGAACTCGGTGGCAAGCTCAGAGTTGTAATCACAGGCGCGGCTGCGCTTTCGCCAGAAATCTGCAAGGACTTTGAAGACTTTGGAATCACAGTTCTTCAGGGATATGGCATGACTGAGTGCACTCCACTTATCACTGGAACACCTCAGAGTGCTGCTAGAACGAGATATGACAAATCCGGCTCTGTCGGAGTGCCTGTGGAAAGTGGAACGGTACGTATAATCAATCCAGACGAAAATGGCGTTGGTGAAATTCTATTTAAAGGGCCAAATGTCATGCTCGGATACTACAACCTCCCCGATGCCACAGCCGAGGTGCTCGAAGGTGGCTGGCTCAGAACGGGTGATATCGGATACTTTGATGAGGATGGTTGGCTGTTCCTGACAGGACGTGCTAAGAATGTAATCGTTACTAATGCGGGTGAGAATATCTATCCTGAGGAAATCGAGGACTACATAAATAGACACGCATATATATCCGACTCGATGGTATTTGCGTCAGGAGAATCTGAAGATGTTGTTGCGGTGCAGATTCTTCCTGATAAGGATGAAATAAAGGATGAACTTGGTAACGTTCCACCAGAGGATGAAATTGAAACACTGATAAAGGGAGTTATCACAGAGCTCAACATGGGACTAGCTCCGTTCAAGCGAATTCGAGAGGTCTATGTTCGCAAGGAGGATTTCGTGAGGACGACTACGCGCAAGATCAAACGACAGGATAATAAGCTGGAGGATTTGAAGTAGGGAGAAACGAGGCGAATCTTTAAAACCATACAAAAGCCATTTTTTAGAGAATACTAAAGAATGGCTTTTAAGATGTGAAAATTAAATGCTATCAAAATATGACTATGCAAAATAAAAGCGCAACCCTATCGAGTTGCGCCTTTTGGTGCGTGATCAGGGGTTCGAACCCTGGACACCCTGATTAAGAGTCAGGTGCTCTGCCAGCTGAGCTAATCACACATATTTAGTTGTTTGCTTAACAGCTTATATAGTCTAGCATTGATTTACAAGGCAGTCAAGAAAAAGTTTAAAAAAAATCGAATTAAATTCGATTTAGATTTAAGCGTTTGCTACGTATACATTCAAATGCGGTAATTGATGCACCTAATCCATTCCATATGCCTTTATATTATTGTCTTGCACAAATGTATTTATAAAATACGTTAAAAACATTTCAATTCATCACAATAACTAAACCTTAGCAAAATCAATCATGATACAATAAAAAAAGAAGCAGCGCGATTTAAAACAGGTGCAGGAAATACAATATTTCCACAATAAATAGGAACACGGGTGGGACTAATTCCTATCTATATGATATTGCGCGTGCCTCTTGACGGATAATGTTATCACAAAAATAGTGGAAAAGATAGCATAAAATGACAATATTTTTGTATAAAATTATGCATTTGTTGCGCGAATTCCACTAATTGCAAGCGAAATCTTGCTATTAACTTATCCTTGTTGTATAATTTCCAATGAATCTTTATAGAAGATTGACAACCAGCACAAAAGCGAGTTCCTCGCTCTAGTGATTTAAGTGGATTTGGGAGGTAACAATGTTCTGTAGCAATTGTGGCAACGAAGTAGCAGAAGGCGCTAAGTTTTGCAGTGTATGTGGTGCAAGATTGAGCCTTGATGCAGAACCGTCAGTACACGAACATACAGCGTTTAGTTCGTCGAATAGAGAAGGAAATATGATGGACAAGAGAGAATCTTCTACGAAGTTCGACTTTAATTTCGGTTCTGAGGATCTAGAGATTAAGGAGCCTAAGAAGAAAACAAGCCCGGTTTCTTTCGATTGGAGCTCTGTAATTGAAGAGAGCCATAAGAAACCTACTAAGAAAATCAGATCTCCTTGGGAGATAACTGGGATTGACGATGAGGAAGCTGAAGCCGTAACACAGTCGTTCAGTTCAGTTAATAATGATTGGGATAGGCACAAGACTGCTGAGCCTGCACATAAGGCTGAGGAGCCTGATTCCCTCGAGGAAATTCTAAAGCGTGATTCCGCAGCTGCTCCGGCATCTGGTCACGGACGCACCATGAACTTCATAGAGGTTATGAAGCAGGAAAAAGAAGAGCGAGAGAAGGCTGCGAAGGAAGCTGAAGAAGCATCTGTTTCGGCTGACTCTGATTTTAGTGATGCTATTCTACCTAATGAAGAAAGGGAACATACTCAGGGATACACAGAACTCAAGGATGACATCGTCGCTGAACTGGAGAAGCAGGCAAGCGAGATGGATGAAAAGGAAGTTTCGCATAGACTAGATGCAGCTTCTGCGGATTTTGATGAGTACCTAAATGCTCGCCGCAAGTCGCACGAGGAAGTGTTCCAGGCAGAGCCACCACATAACTTCGTTGATGATATGGTTCATGTGTCCGCAGCTGATACTAGGGACGAGTTTAAGCTTCCAGAAGATGAATTTGAGACAGAGCTTTCTGCATTTATCGGTAACCATGAGGACACTGATAAAGAAGATGTTCATGCAGACAAATCAGACGATGATTTGTTTAATTTCGACGTTGATATCGAAGATACAGATGAGGACGAGGAGACTGTAAGCCAGTATCTTGACTATGTGAAGCCAAGCAGGGTTTCGCGTGCGCAGGAGCGTGCTGAAGCTGAGGAATTTGACCTCGATGATGAGGATGACGATGATGAACCAGAGACATTCTCTTATGACGAGCTTGCAGATGATAATAAAGAGCCAGAGACGGACTACGATCTCGAACCTGAAACTGAATCTACAGAAGAAGCAGATGATTTCGTATTCGGCGACGATGACATAGATGTTCCTTATGAGGAGCCTGTCAATTACTCTGAGCTATATATGGATGAAGAGACAGAAAAGGCTGATAAGCCGGCGGCATTAGAGACTGATGAGGTAGTTGATTCGCATGAGACTAGTGATGAAGCAGCTACAGAAGCAGTTCCAGCAGTTTCGGAAACTTCGACTGAACCAAAAGATCAAGAGGAGTCAGTAGCTACAGAAGTTGCTGCGGAGCCAGTTTCAGAACCAACTGCAGAAACAGCTTCAAAACCATCACTGGAAGAGCCAGTAAATGCAGCATCAGAAACCGTAGAGGTAGCTTCAGCACCTGCTGAAAAGGCAGAGGATGCTGAGCTAGCAGCTGCAAAGGCTATAGAAAGTGAAATTGCAAACCTACAGAAGCGTCTAGCAGAACTTCTCGGTAAAGACACTTCAGAAACAGTTGAACTGCCAGCAAGAGAAGTTGTTTCGGCCGAAGAACTAGTGCAGGAGCCTGTACAAGCGAAGGCTAAGGCGGAGACTGAAGCAAATGCTACAGAGACAGGGGCTCGCTCTGATTTAACTAGCTTAGAGGCAGAGTTAGCTGCTTTAGGATTCGATACAATTGATGATGAACCAGATGAAGAGGCTGATATGCTTTTCTCTGCAGAAGATGTGGCAGATGCTAACACTTCAGCTGTGGAAGAGAATAACGAGGATCTAAATCAAGAAGAGGTTATGTCGATTGATGACCTCCAGAAGGATCTCTTTGGCACGGATGTTGATGACGCAGGAATGGAAGCAACTCGCAAGATAGATAAGTTCTATACTCTCTATCGTAAGAATGAAGAGTTCCAGCAGCTTCTTGATGAGGAGTATAAGAAACTGCAGGAAGGCAGTGCCGACTATACGCTTATGGGGGATGTGCTAGCTGAGTATCAGGATGAGGAAGAAACTGAGGAAACTCCAGCTGAAGCCCATCATGAGACAGTCGAAGCTGCAGTTAAGGCCGAGTCGGCTAAGCTTGAAGCAGCAAAGAAGGATGCAGGTTCAGAACTCAGTAATAGCGCTAATGTTACTGAACCTATTACTGCTGCGACAACTCTAGTTAGTTCGCCAGCTCAGGCTGCAGTTAATACGGCAAGTAAGGCAAGCAGTGTAGCACCGTCCGCAGTCGACGATGATGATGAAGAGTCGCGCAAAGGCGGAGTTCTAACGGTAATTGCGGTTATCGTGGCAATCTTGCTAGTTCTGTTATTGGTAGTGATACTGATACTTAACTTTGCTCCGGACAGCAGTGTTGCGCAGCGAATCAGCGAAGTGATTGGAAAGTTTACGAATTTCGCATCGCTGGGTGATAATTCTGAATTGCTACTATAAGGGTGATTTATACGTATATGCAGCGGCAGGCTTGATGGCTACCGCTGCATTATGTGGTTTTTGGAGAAATTATGGCTAAGGATAAGAAAAAAGGAAAAGTTACATACACATTTAATGGTGAAGGTAAGCGACGGAATGTCTTTGGAAAGCTATTTGTTATAGCAATTTTTGTGATAGTTATAGTCGGTAGAAGCGTCGGCTTCCTCACAGACTGGATGTGGTTTAGAGAACTTGGCTTTACCAGAGTATTTTGGACGCAGCTTGCAACAGAGCTAAAGCTCGGAGTTGTAATATTCTTGATTTCCGGCCTTTTGGTGCGGGTTTATCTAAACAGCCTTAGAAAGGGATATTTTAGTAAGATAGAATCGCACGAAATTCCGGATATGCACAAGCTAAACGTGTTATCTTGGGTGATATCTGTGATTTTCGGAGTTGTGGCAGCGTTTGTATCAGCTACGAGCACGTGGCAATCATTTCTGATGTTTGCGAACTCCTCGAAGTTCGGACTAAAGGATCCGATTTTTGGACTAGATATTTCGTTCTATGTATTTAAGCTTGATTTCTTATCTAAACTTAATTCAATCGCAATATTCGTGATTATCGGAGTAGTTATCGTAACATTGATTTACTATGCCGTATTGCTTTCGGTAAGGAAACCGGACATTTTCGACAAGAAGGATGTCTTTGAAGATCTTGAGGCAGATGATGCAGCGAAAGAAGCACAGGCAGGAGATGAAACCTCGGCAGATGACGAAGTTAGGAAAGGACGTCCTGATAACAGTATTCCGTTCGGCAAGAGAGACCCTGTAGATGATGTTACGAGAATCATAAAAGGATTTAGTGACAAAGCAAAGGAACAAGCTAAGAAGCGCAGAGAAAATAAACGTGAAATCAATAGATCAAATGTGGACCATCTATTTAGCCTAGCATCTGGGAAGGCTATGATTTTGGGCGTTGTTTTCTACGTTATGTTAGGCATTCACTTCGTGCTAAAGCAGTTTACTCTCCTACATGCACATACTGGAACAGTATACGGTGCTGGATTTACAGATATTGCAATTACGCAAAAGGTATATCTTCTAGTCATGATTTTGGCTGTAGTCGGAGCGATTACCCTGGTAAGACACGTTCATAAGAAGGAATATCTTAAGCTCGCTAGAGTTCCGATGCTCATAATAGGAGTGCTTTTCCTCGGAACGATTCTTAAGGTTGGTGTTCAGAGCCTGATAGTTGCTCCAGATGAAATCAACAAAGAAAGCAAATACATCAAGAACAATATCCAATATACGAATCATGCATACGGCCTAGACAAGGTTAAGGTCGATTCTTTTGCAGCACAGAACAATCTGACAGCTGCAGATATAGCTAGTAACAAACCGACTATCAGCAATATCAGAATTAACGATTATGAGCCTGTAAAGGATTATTACAATCAAACACAGAGTATTCGCCAGTACTACGATTTCAAGGATGTAGATGTAGATAGATATGATATAAATGGCGCTGAGACCCAGGTGTATCTATCGGCACGTGAGATTAACGAAGCCAAGATCAGTGATACATGGATTAACAAGCATTTGAAATACACTCATGGTTATGGAGTTGCGCTATCCAAGGTTAATTCCGTAACCGCAAGCGGACAACCGGATGTGCTCGTTAAGAATATTCCACCTGAGTCAAATATTCCTGAAATAAAGATTAAGCGACCTGAGATTTATTTCGGTGAGCTCACGAACAACTATATAATCGTCAATGGAGATGAGCAGGAATTCGATTACCCAGATGGGAATAACAACAAGTATACCAAGTACAAGGGCAAGGCAGGTATAAAGCTCGGAATTGTAAGCAGACTGCTGTTTTCAATCAGAGAGGGGAGCATGCAGATGCTCGTGTCGAGGAATATCAACTCGGATTCGAGGATAATCATTAACAGAAATATCCTTGAGAGGGTAAATAAAATTTTGCCGTACCTCGAGTATGAGAAGGACCCTTACATGACCATCGTGGATGGAAAGCTGTACTGGGTTATCGATGCGTATACGACTAGCAGCAACTATCCGTATTCTGAGCCTTATTCGGGGCAGATTGGGACGACGAACTATATCAGAAACTCAATCAAGGTGGTTGTGGATGCTTATAATGGGGATGTAAATTACTACGTTGTAGATGATAAGGATCCGATTGCGAAGACATATGCGAAGATATATCCGACGCTGTTCAAGGGTAAGGATAAGATTCCGGCGGGATTAAAGAAGCATTTCAAGTATCCGTCGACGCTCCTCAATATTCAGGCGGGTGCTTACACCAAGTATCATATGAATGAAGTCAAGGTCTTCTATCAGAAGGAAGATCTCTGGGACATTGCAAATCAAATATACGGTACAAAAGAGAGACCGATGAGTTCGAGCTTCTTCATATTCAATCTGCCGGGAGAGAAGCGTGAAGAGTTTATAAATATGATTCCGTTCACTCCTAAGTCGAAGCAGAACATGACAGCCATCATGATGGCGAGAAATGACGGAGACGAATACGGTAAGCTCGTGGTGTATAAGTTCCCTAAGAACAAGACGGTGTACGGACCAATGCAGGTTGAAGCGCAGATAGATCAGAATTCTGAGATTGCCAAGGAGTTCTCGCTATGGAATTCATCAGGGACTACGTATAAACGTGGAGACATGTTTATAATTCCTGTAAATAATTCTATAATGTACGTAGAGCCGGTATATCTCGAGGCTTCAAACCAAGCGATTCCTGAGGTTAAGAGGGTAATAGTCGCTTATGGGGACAAGATAGCGTACGCATCTACACTGGATGAGGCGCTTGAGAACTTATTTGGAGACGGCGCAGGGAATTCGGGCAGTGTCAGCAGCAATTCTTCAGGAGGTTCCGGCGGGGCTAGTGCCTCCAGTAACCAGAAAGAGCTGATTGGCAAGGCTAAGGAAGCGTATGATAATGCTGTTAAAGCCCAGAAGAATGGGGACTGGAAGGCTTATGGCGAGTATCTAGATGAGCTGTCTGGATATCTCAATCAGCTCGCTGGATAGGAAATTGAGCTTAAATTACTTTTTACTTTGCGAGATAAGGAGATGTTATGATAAATTTCGATTTGGAAAAGATGCTCTTTACAATTCCTGCTGAAGAGCATGGAATTGAAGAGGTAGCGAAGGTGCTTCGTGCGCATCCAGAGGTTAAGTTCGTGTCGTTTGCGGGCGTTGACCTCGGTGGTCATTTTACGGATGAGAAGATTCCAATCAAGACATTCATCGATGATATGGAGAAGCTGCTCGAAAACGGTGTTCAGACTGACGGATCCAGCGTCGCACTGCCAGAGATTGCAAACCTCGCGAATGCTAGAGTTGATATACTTCCAGATAAGGATGTAAATTGGTACGTTGAGTACAATTTCAGCAATATGGATTTTGCGACCGGTTTGCCAGTCGGCACACTCAGGATTCCATCATTCTTAAGACACAACAATGATAGGATGGTTGGATCGAGAATTTTCTGCAAGGATTCTATACGCAAGTTCAAGACAAGACTCATGGAGATGCTGAAGCAGTATCCATATGTAGTCGAGTACCTAGACGGCATTAATTCCATAGACGATATTGAGGAGATTAATTTAACTAGTGCAACTGAACTCGAGTTCTGGGTAAAAACTCCGGATGACAAAGCGGATAGAGATCAGCTTTCCACTTCGCAGGAACTTAAGGAGCAGTACTGGAAGAGGACTATAGGACCTGTAAATACAGCCCTTGAGCAGACGCTCGAGATACTCGACCGCTATGGCTTCGGTGTCGAGATGGGACACAAGGAGGTTGGCGGAGTAAGAGCTAAGATGGGCAATTCTGGAAGCTATGACCATATCATGGAGCAGCTTGAAATCGACTGGAAATACTCATCGCCAGTGCAGGCTGGGGATAATGAAGGTCAGATTAAGCACATAGTGAGGGATGTATTTAGAGCTAACAACCTGGAGGTAACATTCCTTGCAAAACCTATGCCTGGCGTTGCAGGCAGCGGAGAGCATACTCACCTCGGTGTATCTGCAAGGCTTAAGTCGGGAAAGGTTGTAAATCTATTTGAGTCAAAGGATAGAATGAACGAATACATGAGTCCTGTTGGATTCGGAGCGCTCATGGGAATTTTAAATAACTACGAGCTTTTAAATCCTTTCGTGGCACAGACGCATGATGCATTTAGAAGGCTAAAGCCAGGATACGAGGCTCCGGTCTGCATCGTAACCTCGCTGGGTAAGGACTGCGTAACACCTTCTAGAAATAGAACTGTTTTAATAGGACTCGTTAGAGATCAGAACAACCCTATGGCTACAAGGTTTGAGCTCAGGTCACCAAACCCTCATAGTAACACTTATCTGGTTGTGGGAGCATCGTTCATGCTCATGCTAGACGGAATTGAAGCAGTGCTCTCTAATGGCAAGACACCTGCAGAGCTCGCAGTATCAATCTCTAAGAAAGCTGGAGAAAAGGACTTCTATCTCGCAAAGGACCGTGAATATAGGAGTGAGCTCAACGTTTTCGAATGCTTCACGAAGAGAGAGAGAGAAAAGCTTTTCGGAAAAGCACCGGCTACGGTATGGGAGAATTTGAAGGCATTTGACACACACGAAGATGAACTCGCTAAGCTTACAGGCGGAGATGAGACGGCTAAGGATGTGATTATGTCATACCGTGCACAGATGTCGATGAAGTGGGTTATGGAGTTCCGCGATAGGATTTTGCCTAATTCAATGGATTTTGTCAGAAACTGCAAGAAGAGACATAATGAGCTCGAAGCGACTGATTATGATATAATGAACTGGAGAAGGGTCAACAGCCTGCGCATTGCGCTAGGAAAGGACTCCATCGACAGCAAATCAATTTTGACGCTTGCGAGAGAGGCGATTGATTCTGCAGATTTCGATGCGGCATCTAGATATGAGCTGCTTATTCAGGAGAAGATTGAGGAGCTTAGAGGTGCATACAGCACTTATATTAAGAACTTGTTTTAATAGATTTAGGAAGATACGATAATATGGGGGTTAAGAAATGCTTGACGTCAAAAGAGTGAGAGAAAACTTCGAGAGCGTTAAAGCCGATGTGGAAAGACGTGGCAAAGGTGACTTTGGCATCGACAACGTGCTAAAGTTCGATACTAAGAGAAGGGAGCTTCTTGCGGAAGTTGAACAGCTTAAAAACAAGCAGAATACAGTATCGCGTGAAGTGCCAAAGCTCAAGAAGGAAGGTAAGGATACTTCAGTTCTATTTGCAGAGATGAAGGAGTTAAGTGCAGAGATTAAATCCTTAGATGCAGAGGTTAGCGAAGTGGAAGAGGAACTAAGAAAGGCGCTACTCTACGTCCCTAATACACCTCACCCAGATGTTCCAAGCGGAGAGGATGATAGCGAGAATCTCGAGCTTCGTAAGTTCGGAGAGCCGACTGAGTTCGCATTTGAACCAAAGGCGCACTGGGATATCGGAGAAGCTCTAGACATACTGGATTTTGAGCGCGCTGCCAAGATTTCTGGCTCTCGTTTCACCGTGTACAAGGGTATAGGTGCAAGGCTAGAGAGAGCCGTGATAAACTTCATGCTCGACCTCCACACGGAAGAACAGGGCTATACTGAAATCTTACCACCGTTCATGGCTAACCGTGATGCTATGACCGGGACAGGACAGCTGCCTAAGTTCGAGGACGATATGTTCTATGTGCCTGCGAAGGATTTCTTCCTGATTCCGACAGCAGAAGTTCCGGTTACCAATCTCCGTTCCAATGAGATTATTGAGCCGGAGGAGATGCCTGTGTACTACACGGCATATACGCCATGCTTCCGAAAAGAGGCTGGTTCAGCTGGACGTGATACTAGAGGATTGATCAGACAGCACCAGTTCAATAAGGTTGAGATGGTTAAACTTGCGTATCCAGAGAATTCATATGAAGAACTAGAGAAGCTCACGCATGATGCAGAGGAAGTACTACAGAAGCTAGGTATTCCTTACAGAGTCGTTAGACTATGCTCTGGGGATCTCGGATTCTCAGCAGCGATGACATACGATATAGAAGTGTGGATGCCAAGCTACGGCCGTTATGTTGAAATTTCAAGCTGCTCAAACTTTGAAGATTATCAGGCTAGAAGAGCTAATATAAGATTCAGAAGAGAGAAGAAGGCAAAGCCTGAATTCGTACACACGCTGAACGGATCTGGTCTAGCAGTAGGCAGAACTGTAGCTGCTATCCTTGAAAACTTCCAGCAGGAAGATGGAACTGTGGTAGTGCCAGAAGCACTAAGACCTTACGTCGGAAGAGACGTGATTAAGTAAGATAAATTAACCAATCGAGAGTTAGATTGGAAAACGAGCGAAGCTCATTAGATATGATGCGGCAAAAGCACAAGGAACTCGATGGCCAGGTAAGGTCGCAATCAGTTCGTTGTGCTTTTTTACTATAGGAAGGTGGCTGCTCCTCAGTTGCCACTCGAGACGGAGGATACCTAAAAATGAAAGACAGAGTCAGCTTGACCGACTTCCTTATGTATCATAAGGAGACTCACCCGATTTCGTTTCATATGCCTGGACACAAAGGGAGAAGCACGCTGTATGGGATATACGGCTTCGGAGATTTCATCAAGAATGTAGTGGGAAACGATATAACGGAAATTCCTGGAGCTGATGCGCTGCAGCAGCCACGAGAACGAATTAAGGATATTATGGAAGGCTACGCCGGGCTCTATGGGGCAAAGCATACAGAGCTCCTTGTAAATGGTAGCAGTGCCGGACTCATGGCCTCGATATTAGGCAGTGTTCCAAGAGGAGGTAAACTTCTTATGGGAAGGAATTCCCATAAATCCGTATATGGAGCGCTCAGACTTGGCGGTATAGATCCTGTCTACATAATGCCTGAGATAGATAGCGAAACTGGGCTTCAGCTCGGATTAGACCCGGACAAGATTGAGACGGCCTTGATCGAAGATCCTGACATCAAAGCCGTGCTGGTGACGAGCCCAAACTACTACGGTGTATTATCAGATGTCGAGCGGATTGCCAGCATCGTTCACCTGCACGGCAGGATTCTGATTGTCGATCAGGCGCACGGTGCGCACCTTAAATTCTTTGACTACCTGCGCAGTGAAGATGGGCTCCCGCACCGTGCGGCAGAGAATTGCGGAGCCGACATTGTGGTGGACAGCACGCACAAGACGCTGCTGTCATTTACGGGCTCCGCAATTCTCAACATCTGCACCGAGAGGCCAGATGTTTCCCGGATTAGCGAGCTCCTCCGCATGCTGCAGACCACGAGTCCGAGCTACCTGCTGATGGGCAGCCTCGATATCAATCAGCAGATACTCAGAATGGACGGCTACAATCTCATCAAGAACTGGGACTCAGACATCAAATACTTCTATCAGGAGGCTGCCCAGATCGCCGGCCTCGGGCTCATCGATCGCATAGACCTTGATGAAACCAAGGTCAGTATAACAATGTCAGCCCTCGGCCTCAGCGGCCCCGAACTGGCGGAGGAGCTCGAGAAGAGAAACATCTGGGTGGAACTCACGCATGGCGACTATGTGATGCTGATGACTGGAATCGGAAACGAGCGGGGCGACTACGAAGACGTGCTGGCCGCCCTGCGTGACCTCTCGGCGCACTATGGCGGCAGAATCCAAGGTGTGGAATCGGAAAGCTCTGCCTCTAAAACCGAGTCTGCCGCCCAGAACGCGGCGCAGAAGCAAGCTAAAAATGAAATACAGGCGGTGGCAAAAAATGAAACGCAGGTGGCGAATAAGAATGCATCACAGCCGGTAGACAAGATTGCAGAATTGAGAACTCCATCATCAGATTCAGCACTTATAGAGCAGCTAGAGCAGCGCAAAATCCCAGATACCTATGAAGAGATTCCTCTATACAGCGCAGAGGGGAGAGTTCTATATGAATCAATTATTCCTTACCCGCCTGGAAGCCCAATCGCTTGTCCTGGGGAGGTGCTTAATAAATCGGTTATCTTGTACGTCCGAGACCAACTAGTAGCACAACATGTGGTTCTAGGGGTAGATGAAGAAGGACGAGTTAAAGTTGAAAGCGATTGTGTACTTTTCAAGGAAATTTGAGGTGACTTATAGGGAATTTTGATGTATAATTTTTCTCATGCAATGGATATTATTTGTACGAATCTAAGAAAGGAAGGGTTCTTAAGGATGAGCCAAGGTAAACATTTACCAAGCATTTTGGTTAAGCATCACAAGAATACTGCAGGTCGCGAGACCGAAGTGATGCCAATTCCAGATGTGGTTGAAATCTGCATGTCGCAGAGTATTGGTGCTCCTTGTCAGCCTCTCGTAGCAAAGGGCGACTATGTCAAAGTCGGTCAGAAGATCGGTGACACAGAAGCTTTCGTTAGTGCTCCAATTCATTCTAGCGTATCTGGAACAGTTACTGATATCACATCGGTACGTTCTTCGATGGGCGGAATGGAGACACATATCGTTATTGAGACTGATAAGAAGCAGGAAATCAGTGAAGAGGTTCAGGTTCCTCACATTGAGAGTCATGCTGATTTCGTCAAGGCAGTAAGAGCTAGTGGTATGGTTGGATTAGGAGGTGCTTCGTTCCCAACGAGCATCAAGATGGATCCAAAGAATCTAGACGAATGTACTACCCTGGTTATCAACGGTGCTGAGTGTGAGCCATTCATCACAGGCGATAACAGAGTTATGGTAGAGGATGGACAGGATGTTCTCGACGGTATGCTTCTAACTATGAAGTATTTGAACCTAGAGAAAGGTATCATCGGAGTCGAGGAGAACAAGCCTGACGCTATCGAAAATTTGAACAGACTGATTCAGCAGAACGGTATCGACAACATCGAGGTGTTCAAGCTTCAGTCGAGATACCCAAAGGGAGCTGAGCGTGTGCTCGTATATGAGACCACTGGTAAGGTTATGAATGCTGGTGTTCTTCCTGCACAGCTTGGTGTTATTCTATGTAACGTTTCGACAATCGGAATTTTGGGACAGTACTTCAGAACAGGTATGCCTCTCGTTCAGAGAAGAATCACCGTTGATGGAGATGCTGTTGCTGAGCCTAAGAACGTATTCGTTCCAATCGGAACACGCATCGCTGATGTAGTTGCATTTTGCGGTGGATACAAGCAGGAGCCTAAGAAAATCGTAATGGGTGGACCTATGATGGGTCGTGCAACTCATTCAGATGAGACTCCAACTGTTAAGAATACTGGTTCACTCCTATGCTTCGGCAAGGAGACAGCTACTGTTAAGACCGAGACTGGATGTATCAACTGTGGTCGTTGTCATCACGGATGTCCATTCAAGCTCGTTCCTATGCTCTACGCAGATTTCTACGAGAGACATGACGCAGAGTCACTTGATAAGTTCAAGGTTATGCAGTGTATGGAGTGCGGAAGTTGCTCTTACGTATGTCCTGCAAGACGACCTTTGAGCTTTACCAATAAGCTCGCGAAAGGCTTGGTAAAGGAGGCAGCGAAGAAGAATGGATAATAAGAAATTTCATAACAATCTGATAGTATCCACATCTCCACACATCGTTACAGATGAAGATACTACCAAATTAATGGGAACTGTTCTGCTTGCTATGCTTCCAGCTCTAGTTGCCAGCACATATATTTTCGGAGCTAGAGTTCTGCTTCTTGCAGCTGTATGTATCGTTGCCAGCGTAGGCTTCGAATGGATATACAACATGCTCGCTAAGAAGCCGCAGACAATCAGCGATCTCAGTGCAGCAGTAACAGGTCTACTGATAGCATTTAACGTTCCATCCAGCTTCCCGCTATGGATGGCAGTAATAGGATGTTTCGTAGCTATCGTTGTTATTAAACAGCTCTACGGTGGAATTGGAAGAAACTTCGTTAACCCGGCAATCACTGCCAGAATCTTCCTTTTCATATCGTTTGCAGCACAGATGACAACATGGCCACTTCCAAGAATGGCAGCTAAGACTGATGCTGTAACAGGACCTACACCTCTAGCACTTGTTGCTGGTGGAGCTAGCAAGTCTGATCTTCCATCCAATATGGACATGTTCCTAGGATTCACTGGCGGATCCCTCGGTGAAGTAAGTGCTCTTGCGCTTCTCGTTGGAGGACTTTTCCTTATCTGGAGAAAGGTAATTTCCCCAGCAATTCCATGTGCGTTCCTCGGAACTGTATTTGTTATTGCTCTTGCATACTACAAGGGTGACTTCAACATGGCTATCTTCCACCTCTGTGCTGGTGGTGTAATGCTTGGTGCATTCTTCATGGCTACAGACTATGTAACATCGCCTAAGCTAACCAAGGGTCAGATTATGTTCGGTATCGGATGCGGAATTATCACTATGGCTATCCGTCTATGGGGTAACTATCCAGAAGGTGTTTCGTTCTCAATCCTACTTATGAACATCTGTACACCACTTATCAACAGATGGTCGTATAAGAGCTATGTAAAGGGAGGTGCGAAATAATGAAGAAAAAAGAAAGCACATTTTCAAGTTTCATTTCGCCGATCCTCGTGCTCGTACTGATTTGTTTCGTAGTTACATTTGCACTTGCTATGGCGT
>ERZ773214.332-NODE-332-length-32231-cov-64.965285_pt1 | contig 32231 bp, 33 predicted proteins | sample MGYA00511238_ERZ773214 | MGnify/ENA primary metagenome ERZ773214 (study PRJEB29015, sample SAMEA2738157) | human oral metagenome | biome: human oral; feature: human-associated habitat; material: saliva | place: China | collected 2259 ... | reverse complement strand
TGTAACGGACGCCGTTTTTCGCCAGATAGTAGGCGTAGTTGATGACGCCGATGCCAAGCGTGCGGCGGTTCATGGTCGCGGTGCGAGCGGCTTCGATCGGATAGTCTTGGTAATCCAGCAAGGCATCAAGCGCGCGCACGGTTAAATCGGCAAGCTCTTCCAGTTCGTCTAAGTTGTTCAATGCGCCCAAGTTGAAGGCGGACAGAGTACACAAGGCAATTTCGCCGTTCGGATCGTTGATGTTGTCCAGCGGTTTGGTCGGCAGGGCAATTTCCATGCACAAGTTGGACTGATGAACAGGCGCAACGCGTGGATCAAACGGGCTGTGCGTGTTGCAGTGGTCAACGTTTTGGATGTAGATGCGACCGGTACCGGCGCGCTCCTGCATCAGGGTGGAGAATAATTCTGTTGCCGGCAAAGTGCGTTTGCGGATGTTTGGGTCTTGCTCGTATTGAGTGTAGAGGCGCTCGAATTCGTCTTGATCGGCGAAGAAGGCATCATATAAACCTGGAACTTCATTCGGCGAGAACAGGGTAATGTTGCCGCCTTTAATCAAGCGGGTGTACAGCAAGCGGTTGATTTGTACGCCGTAGTCCAGTTGGCGGATACGGTTGTCTTCTACGCCGCGGTTGTTTTTCAATACCAACAGGCTCTCGGCTTCGATGTGCCACAATGGGTAGAACAAGGTTGCCGCGCCGCCGCGTACGCCACCTTGCGAGCAGGACTTAACCGCCGCTTGGAACATTTTGAAGAATGGGATACAGCCGGTGTGTTGCGCTTCGCCGCCACGGATTTCGCTGCCCAAGCCGCGGATACGGCCGGCGTTAATACCGATGCCTGCACGTTGGGAAACGTATTTCACAATTGCGCTCGTGGTGGCGTTGATGGAGTCGAGGCTGTCGTCGCATTCAATCAATACGCAGCTTGAGAATTGACGGGTAGGCGTACGCACGCCGCTCATGATGGGTGTAGGCAGCGATACTTTGAATGTAGAAACGGCGTCGTAAAAGCGTTTGACGTAATCCAAACGGGTCTCTTTCGGATATTTGCTGAAGAGACACATCGCCACCAAAATGTATAAAAACTGCGGCGTTTCATAAATTTGGCGGGTAACGCGGTTTTGAACCAGATATTTGCCTTCCAGCTGTTTTACGGCAGCATAAGAGAAGGTCATATCGCGGCTGTGGTCGATATAGGCATTCAGCTCGTCGAATTCTTCGCGGCTGTAATCTGCGATGATGTGGCGGTCGTATTTGCCTGCTTCGGTCAGTTTTTTAACGTGGTCGTAGAGGTGAGGCGGTTCGAACTCGCCGTAAGCGATTTTGCGCAGATGGAAAATGGCGAGGCGGGCGGCCAGATATTGATAATCGGGCGTATCTTGTGAGATCAGGTCGGCCGCGGCCTTGATGATGGTCTCATGGATGTCGTCGGTACGGATACCGTTGTAAAACTGAATATGTGATTTGAGCTCGACTTGCGATACGGAGACGTTTTGTAAGCCTTCCGCCGCCCAAGTAACAACGCGGTGGATTTTGTCTAAATTGATATCTTCCAAGCGTCCGTCGCGTTTGGTTACTTTAATATTCGTTGCTGCATTCATTGTTCAGTCTTCCCATTAAAAAACACAAGATACGGTATGTGATTGCTTTGAATGGCACAATATAATGTATTTTTCTTTGTTTAACTAGACTTGACAATGCGCTTTTTTCGGGGGCTGATTAAGGAGGGGGAAGGCTCAGACTAGGTTTCATGTGGCTTTGTGGCGATTTGGCATTATTTTGTATTTGCATCACATTTGGTCAGACATTGGCTAGAGGCTTATGAAATAAAGAAATTTATATTCGGCGTCGGTCTAAATAGAAGGTGTGTTAAATTTTGCAAAGAAAGAAGGATAATGTCGTAATTGATAACAATCGCCTGTCATGCAACACATCAGGCGGTTTGTTGATGTATCAGGCGAGTCATATAATGGGATGACTATCCAACCTAAACTGGGAGCGAATCATGTTGACACTGAAAACCTTAGGTTCTGCACTGGCAGTGGTTGCCGTATTGAGTTTGGGTACTTATTCTTCCGAAGCAGTGGCCAAACCGCATGCAAACACCAGCAGGCGAAGAAAAATAAATTGCATCCTGCTTGTAAGAGATACCTTGAGCGCCGTGCCGCTTGGTATCGCTACAAAGGCAACAAGGCTGAGTTGAGAGAAAACCGTAAAGCGGCAAAAGCATTCCGCGGTTTGCCTTATGCCGAGCAAAAAATTCAATGTCAAGCTGCTTATCAGGCATTTGATGATTTTGATCACGGCAAATTCCGCCGCCGTTAATCGTCTGATTTGAACAAAGGCCGTCTGAATGTTTCAGACGGCCTTTGATATTTATTTCTCAACAATGATTTTGTTTTCGGCTTGAGGCTCGTATTGGGTGGATTCATCACCGTAATACAATACGCCCAGCTTAATGGGGATGCGGCCTTGCGATTTGCGGTGGGCATTGGAATCGCGCAGGGAGTAGGCGCAACCGCAATATTCTTGTTGGTAGAAATGTTCGCGCTTGCTGATTTCAATCATGCGTGCGCTGCCGCCGCCTTTGCGCCAGTTGAAATCCCAATAAACCAAGTCATCGTATGGCTCGGCAGCGCGATGGCCGCAGCCGTTAATCTGTTTCATGTCTTTCCAGCGCGAAATGCCCAGTGAGCTGGTGAAAACATGGAAGCCGTTTTCATGGGCATATTGAGCCGCTTTTTCAAAGCGCATATCGAAACACATGGTGCAGCGGATACCGCGCTCGGGTTCAAATTCCATGCCTTTGGCTTTTGCGAACCATTCTTTGCGGTCGTTTTCGTAGTCGTCGTCTTTATCGACAAAGGGGATGCCGAATTTGTCCGCAAAGCGCATATTTTCTTCTTTGCGCAACATATATTCTTTGTGCGGATGGATATTGGGATTGTAAAAATAAATGGTGTAGTCGATGCCGCTGGCAAGCATGGCTTCCATCACTTCGCCGGAACATGGGGCGCAGCAGGAATGCAGCAGGACTTTTTTATGGCCGCCCGGAGGAACGAGGATAGGGCGGTCAATATCGGTAACGATGGGAGTGTTTAATTTGGTCATGGTTAGATTCTATTTATTGTCAAGTGTTTCAGACGGCCTTGGGTATCGGGGCCGTCTGAAATATAAGATGAAGCATATATTTTAACAGAGCTAAACTTTATGGAACAGTTTGCTACTGCTTTTCTTTTTCGTTCAATGGCTTGAACTCTTGTGCATCCGGAGGCGGGGCTGCGAAGATGGTGTCTGGATTGGGGTGTGCCGCAAATTCTGCCAGCAGGTTGCGATAGTCCAGCGATTGTTTCATCAGTTCGGAGGCGGCGGTGCGCAGGTTGTCCACATCTTCCGGCGGCAGATAGAAACTGGTCGGAATATTCAACACCTTGTCCCTCAGCTGGGATGGCGGAAGGTCTTTGAGATTGAGGCTGACGAAAGAGAAATAGATGTCTTCGTTCTGCTTGTCTTTGTTCCATTGATCGACAAAAGCCCTGAAGCGGCGCAAAGATTCTTGCGAATGTTGGTCGATTGGGATATTCACGATGGCGGAAACGACATCGCGGAAGCCGGGTACGGCCGCGCTTTTATCCAAATCGCTGCTGACTTCGTTTTGGGCATTGACGTTGATGACGACAATATGGCGGATTTTGTTTTGTTTGATTTTGTGCGTCAGGATTTTTTCCGGATACATCTCCGTCATGTCCAAAAGGCTGCGCATGCCCAGATTGTCGGTCAAGCCGCCGTCGATAAGGTGGATGTAGGGGCGGTTTTTGCTGTCGCTGTATTTTTGGAAACGCTCGAAAAATTCTTTTCGGGTTTGCAGTTGTTTTTTACCGGATTCGCTGTCGGAGACAAGTTGCAGCGGCGGCGTGTATTGGCAATGACCGCCGTTGTTATTGAGCGTAATCGGTGCAAACACCATAGGCACGGAGCTTGACGCGGCAACGGCGCGGGCAAGTCGCAAGTCGCCCAAGTCGATACACATCGGGTCGAAATATTCCTGCGTGAAATTGAAACGCTCACCTATGCCCATATCGGTGGCGGAAATGATGGCAAACGGGCCTTTGGCATTTTTTTCCAAATCGCGGAAAGTGGTTTTGCCGAAAAGGTAGTTTTCAAACTGCTCCTGCAACAAATCGCCGCGTCCGTATTCAGGCGAGGCCAATCGGGGCAGATTGGACATGGAAAACGCTTGTTTGACGACTTGGCGTTGGAAGTTTTGGTGTAGGAAACGTTTATAAAACAAGGGAATGGTTTCTTCGCCCTTGAGTGCAAAATAAGCCGCCAAAACTGATCCACCGGATACGCCGACCACCACATCGACATTCGACATCAAAGACTGTCTTTTGCCGCCGATGGTAATCTGTTGCTTATGAAGCTGCTCCAACACGCCATAACCCAAGGCCGCCGCGCGCGTACCGCCGCCGGAGAACATCAATACAATAAGCGTATCGTCTTCGTCGTTGCGCTGAAGCCGGCTGGTTTCAAAGCGGTAGCCACGTTGCAGGTCGACCGTATCAATACTGGCAATAGGCTGATATTTCACCAGCGAGCAGGCGGATAATAGGGCTGCGGAGAGCAGGGAAAGGACAGATTTAAAAGGAAATTTCGGCATAAACACAGGACAGTCGGTTGTTCATTCAAAACGGATTATAAAGGTTTTCAGACGGCCTTTATAGAAGGCGGATATTCAGACGGCCTTTTTGCGTCGATTTTCCGTTATAATCGACACAATCTTTATCTTTCCAAACCCTTATGGCGCAACCAAACCGCATCAACCACGAACCTATCTTTCTGCTTGCTTCCGCCCCGTGGCGCGAGAGCAGCTTGTGGGTGGAGGCTTTCAGCCGCCGTTATGGGCGGGTGGCTTTGTTGGCCAGAAGCGCGCGCAAACGTCAGAGCGAATTGCGCGGCGTGTTGGTGCCGTTTGTGCCGGTGAGCGCGTCTTGGTATGGCTCGCAAGAGTTGAAGACCCTGCATCGCGCCGAATGGATAGGCGGGTGGCCGCAGCCGCAGGGCAGGGCTTTGTTCAGCGGATTGTATGTGAACGAGTTGATGCTGAAATTGACCGTCCGTGAAGATCCGTTGCCCGAACTTTACGATGTTTTGGCGGAAACCATGAAAACCATTTGTTGCGAGGCCAACCATATTGCCGCTTTGCGCCGTTTTGAGTGGTCGCTGTTGACACGCTTGGGCTTTGCCCCTGATTTGTTTCATGACGGCAACGGCAATGAAATCAATGGCGAAGAAACATATTGGCTCACACCGGAAGAGGCTGTGGTTCCCCTGGCCGAGGCCGACCGTTTCCATGCGCTCAATAAGGGTGTTGCCGTATTGGGTGCGACTTTAATCGATTTGAGGGAAGGCAGTTTCGTTCATCAGGAAAGTCTGGGGCAGGCTTTGAAAGTAACGCGGCTTTTGATTGACAACCTTCTACCCGAGGGTATCAAGTCTCGGCAGGTTTTGCAGCAGTTGCAGCAGTTTGGCTTGGGCAGTTGAATTTTTTTCAGACGGCCTTTGATAGGTAATAACTCAGGCCGTCTGAAACCTTAAAGAAAGGACATTATTATGTTGTTAGGCGTAAACATCGACCATATTGCCACCGTCCGCAATGCGCGCGGTACGATTTATCCCAGCCCTGTCGAAGCGGCGCTGATTGCGGAAACCCACGGCGCAGATTTGATTACCATGCACTTGCGTGAAGACCGCCGCCATATTAAAGATGCGGACGTGTTCGCCGTTAAAAACGCCATCCGCACGCGCCTGAATTTGGAAATGGCGCTGACGGAAGAAATGCTGGAAAACGCGCTCAACGTCATGCCGGAAGATGTGTGCCTCGTGCCTGAAAAACGTCAAGAAGTGACCACTGAAGGCGGTTTGGACGTATTGGCGCAACAGGATAAAGTGGCCGAGTTCACCAAAATCCTGACCGACGCAGGCATCCGCGTGTCCTTGTTTATCGATGCCGACAACGCGCAAATCCAAGCCGCTTATGATGTCGGCGCGCCCGTTATCGAATTGCACACCGGCGCATATGCCGATGCACACAGCCACGCCGAGCAAATAAAACAATTCGAGCGGATTCAAAACGGCGCGCATTACGCCAGCGATTTGGGTTTGGTCGTCAATGCCGGACACGGCCTGACCATTCACAATGTTACGCCGATTGCTCAAATTCTCGCCATCCGCGAACTGAATATCGGCCATTCGCTGATTTCCCAAGCACTCTTCCTCGGCCTGCCTGAAGCAGTCCGCCAGATGAAGGAAGTCATGTTCAGAGCCAGAATGTTGCCTTAATGGCATTAGCTATACCGGCTAAGGAGATTTGCTTTGGCCGGTATTCACACTTTCAGACGGCCTGACTATTTAAACAAGGAGCAGACCCATGATTTACGGAATTGGTACAGACATTGTTTCCCTCAAACGCATTATCCGCCTGAACAAAAAATTCGGACTGGCATTTGCGCAACGCATTCTCAGCCCGGAAGAGCTGTTGGAATTTCCGCAGGCAGGCAAACCGGTCAACTATCTTGCCAAACGCTTTGCCGCCAAAGAGGCTTTTGCCAAAGCCGTCGGTACGGGCATACGCGGCGTGGTGTCTTTCCGCAATATCGGTGTCGGACATGACGCATTGGGCAAACCTGAATTGTTTTTTGCACCGGCTTTGACCAAATGGCTGGAAGAGCAGGGTATCAGCAGCTGCCATCTCAGTATGAGCGATGAAGAGGATACCGTTATGGCTTTTGTCATTGCGGAAAAATAAGGCCGGATTTAAGTAGTCTGAAATAGAAAATCCTTTTCAGACGGCCTGAAGGGTTAGGTATTTGTTGAAGGTCGGGCGTATAGGCCCGACATCGTTTTTGTACGTATAAATTGGCAGGTGTCACTGCCTGCCGCATATAAGAATAAGCTCATGATGACTGAAGACACACGTCCATTGGTGCAAGTGGTTGCCGGAATTTTGCTCGACCAAAACGGCCGCTACCTGCTTAGTTCCCGCCCAGAGGGCAAGCCGTATGCCGGCTATTGGGAATTTGCCGGCGGCAAGGTTGAGGCAGGCGAAAGCGATTTTCAAGCCTTGCAGCGCGAGTTTGAAGAAGAGCTCGGCATCTGTATCCTTGTCGCTACGCCGTGGCTGACCAAAGTCCATTCCTACGAACACGCACATGTACGCCTGCATTTTTTATGGGTGGAAACCGACCAATGGACGGGCGAAATCCAATCGAGGGAAGGACAGAAATGGGCATGGCAAAAGGCAGGGGATTTTACCGTTGCGCCGATGTTGCCTGCCAATAGCGCATTATTACGCTCCCTATCTATTCCGCGCCAGCTTCAAGGCCGTCTGAAAAGTGGATTAAACGGTCAAAACAGCATGGGCGAATATCATGTTGTGCCATATCTGTCGGCTCAGCATCAAACCGCATCAGCCGTATTGCTGGATTTTGCCGATTGGCAACAAGGCAAGCCGATAGAAGCGCCCAGCGTGTGGCCAATCATTGAAAATGTCGAACAATGGTTGCAAGTGCAAAATGCCGATGCTGTCGTATGGAAAGTAGCGAATGAAGCGGCAGCCAAGCAAGTTGTCGATATTTTGGCGCAAGGCGTGGCTATGCCGTTGATTGCGGCTGCTCCGGAAAGTATGGTTTCCATTTATCGCGAACAGTGGCAGAGCATGGGTGTGCATGCTGTTTTGACCGATAATGACATTGAGGCCGTCTGAAATGAGTAAAAATCAAAAACTACTGATTGTCGCTGTTTTACTGATTGTGTTTGCGGCGGCCAAACTGTTGCTCCTGGATTGGTGGCAGCGGCAACAGTCAAAAGCGAATGTAGTCGAATGTAGTTTAACGCAAGGCTGCGTCCTGCCTGACGGTTCAAAAGTGCGTGCGACCTCCATTAATACACACAAGCCGTTCGATATTGTGGTGGAAAATGTGCCGAAGAATACGGGCACGGTCAGTATCAGTTTCAGTATGAAAAACATGGACATGGGCTTCAATCGCTACGACCTGACGCAACAATCGCCGCAAAGTTGGCAGGCTGCGCAAGTCCGCTTGCCGTTTTGCGTCGAAGGCCGCCATGATTACACTGCCGACATTACCATTGGCAAACAGACTTTTCAGACAGCATTTAGTGCAGAGTAGTCATCAGGTAAGGGCCGTCTGAAAAATTAAAGGCAAAAATTTTAAGTTTTTCAGACGGCATATTTAAAAGTTCCCTATAAATGAATCAATTATAAATTATTTTTAGACAGATTGTTTACAATTATTCTGACTATCAGCCAAAAGTACAAAACGGACAGAAGCTAGGCCACACAAGGATTTGATGTGGTACAGCCTGTCCGTTTTTTACATTTGTTGCAAAAAAATCATTTATTAATAACTGAATTTTTTATAATTTTTTTGAAAAAAGTGTTTGACAAGACCGGTTTTATTTTTTAAATTTGTTTCCATAAATAAAAACTACATCGCACTACAAAGGAACATCATCATGAATCTGTATCAAACCACTCTCTCTTGTTATAGATTTTCTCCCGTCTCTGCCGCTCCCGTCGCCGCCAGCCTATTGGCAGTCCCGACGGTCTGAAGGCTCTCAACCCGAATCCAGTTTCCGCACTCCTACAAACGCTTCGGGTTTTAAAATATCTGTATCCCCAACAGCCATTCATATATTGATTAATAAAAATTAAAAAACGTATACCTCCGCTTCAGCCTTATTGTATTTATTGGTTTTGATAACTACTTGTATTTATTGATTTTAAATTTTTAGATGGTTGATGATTGAACTTTTACAGGCCGTCTGAAAACAGTTTTTAGAACAATTGTTTCTTTTTAAACGGTTCGTTTCAAGTTGTGAAAAAACCGAGTCGTCCGATTAATACTGAAAAAAGTCTATAAAGGAGAAATATGATGAGTCAACACTCTGCCGGAGCACGTTTCCGCCAAGCCGTGAAAGAATCAAACCCTCTTGCCGTGGTCGGTTGCGTCAATGCTTACTTTGCACGATTGGCGACCCAAAGCGGTTTCAAAGCAATCTATCTGTCTGGCGGCGGCGTGGCAGCCTGCTCTTGCGGTATCCCTGATTTGGGCATTACCACAATGGAAGATGTGCTGATCGACGCGCGACGCATTACGGACAACGTGGATACGCCTTTGCTGGTGGACATCGATGTGGGTTGGGGCGGTGCATTCAATATTGCCCGTACCATTCGTAACTTTGAACGCGCTGGTGTTGCAGCAGTTCACATCGAAGATCAGGTAGCGCAAAAACGCTGCGGCCACCGTCCGAACAAAGCCATCGTTTCTAAAGATGAAATGGTCGACCGTATCAAAGCTGCCGTAGATGCGCGCGTTGATGAGAACTTCGTGATTATGGCGCGTACCGATGCGCTGGCGGTAGAAGGTTTGGATGCCGCTATCGAACGCGCCCAAGCTTGTGTCGAAGCCGGTGCGGACATGATTTTCCCTGAAGCCATGACCGATTTGAAAATGTACCGCCAATTTGCAGATGCAGTGAAAGTGCCTGTATTGGCCAACATTACCGAGTTTGGTTCTACTCCGCTTTATACCCAAAGCGAGCTGGCTGAAAACGGCGTGTCGCTGGTGCTGTATCCGCTGTCATCGTTCCGCGCAGCAAGTAAAGCCGCTCTGAATGTTTATGAAGCGATTATGCGCGATGGCACTCAGGCCGCAGTGGTTGACACTATGCAAACCCGTGCCGAGCTGTATGAGCATCTGAACTATCATGCCTTCGAGCAAAAACTGGATAAATTGTTTCAAAAATAAGTAACCGCTTTCAGACGGCCTTTCAACAAATCCGCATCGGCCGTCTGAAAAATAAAACCCATAAAAATACAAAGGAGAAATACCATGACTGAAACTACTCAAACCCCGACTTTCAAACCTAAAAAATCCGTTGCGCTTTCTGGCGTTGCGGCCGGTAATACCGAATTGTGTACCGTTGGCCGTACCGGCAACGATTTGAGCTATCGCGGTTACGACATTTTGGACTTGGCACAAAAATGCGAGTTTGAAGAAGTCGCCCACCTGCTGATTCACGGTCATTTGCCCAATAAATTCGAGCTGGCCGCTTATAAAACCAAACTCAAATCCATGCGCGGCCTGCCTATCCGTGTGATCAAAGTTTTGGAAAGCCTGCCTGCACATACCCATCCGATGGACGTGATGCGTACCGGCGTATCCATGCTGGGCTGCGTTCATCCTGAACGTGAAAGCCATCCGGAAAGCGAAGCGCGCGACATCGCCGACAAACTGATCGCCAGCCTCGGCAGCATCCTCTTGTACTGGTATCAATATTCGCACAACGGCAAACGCATTGAAGTTGAAAGCGAAGAAGAGACTATCGGCGGTCATTTCCTGCACCTGTTGCACGGCAAACGCCCAAGCGAATCACACATCAAAGCCATGCACGTTTCACTGATTCTGTATGCAGAACACGAGTTCAACGCTTCTACCTTTACCGCCCGCGTGATTGCCGGTACAGGCTCTGATATGTACTCCAGCATTACCGGTGCAATCGGCGCGTTGAAAGGTCCGAAACACGGCGGCGCGAACGAAGTGGCTTACGATATTCAAAAACGCTACCGCAATGCCGACGAAGCCGAAGCCGACATCCGCGAACGCATCGGCCGCAAAGAAATCGTGATCGGTTTCGGTCATCCGGTGTACACCATTTCCGACCCTCGCAACGTTGTCATTAAAGAAGTGGCACGCGGTTTGAGCAAAGAAACCGGCGATATGCGCCTCTTTGACATTGCCGAACGTTTGGAAAGCGTGATGTGGGAAGAGAAAAAAATGTTCCCGAATCTGGACTGGTTCTCTGCCGTTTCCTACCAAAAATTGGGCGTACCGACCGCTATGTTCACACCGCTGTTCGTGATTTCCCGTACAACCGGTTGGAGCGCACACGTTCTCGAGCAACGCAAAGACGGCAAAATCATCCGTCCGAGCGCAAACTACACAGGCCCTGAAGATTTGGCATTCGTGGAGATTGAAAACCGCTAATACGCGTAACAGCAGGGTGGGCCGCCAGTCCGCCCCATCTCGAAATGCCGTTTGAAAACAATGAATAAATGATGTTTTCGTTTTTCGACGGCCTAGTGCAGTATGCGAGAGAGAGAGCCGGCCGTTTGGAAAACATGCTGCTCTGCTGTCGTCATTCCCATACAGGCAGAAATTCAAAAGTTGAAATGTTCTGCTGTAAAGAGTACTGAAAGATTTGAGTTTGGATTTCCGTCTATACGGGAATGATGGTAGCAGAGCAGCAATTTTTTTTCATACCGCGAATAGATTTTTAGACAACAAGCAATAAAACAGAATTTATGGTTTCAGACGGCCTAAAGGTCCGAATCAACAGGCCGTCTGAAACCCCAAAACCAAAAAAATAATAGATTTAGGAGAACCGACATGACTGCCAACCAACGTTACCGCAAAGCTTTGCCCGGTACGGATTTGGAATATTACGACGCACGTCAGGCGTGTGAAGACATCAAACCAGGCTCTTACGATAAGCTGCCTTACACAAGCCGTATCTTGGCTGAGAACTTGGTTAACCGCGCAGACAAAGTCGACCTGTCTACGCTGCAAAGCTGGCTGGGCCAGCTGATTGAGGGAAAACAGGAAATCGACTTTCCTTGGTATCCGGCACGCGTGGTGTGTCACGATATTCTGGGTCAGACAGCGTTGGTGGATTTGGCAGGCTTGCGCGATGCGATTGCAGAAAAAGGCGGCGATCCTTCCAAAGTGAATCCTGTGGTGCAAACCCAGCTCATCGTCGACCACTCTTTGGCCGTTGAATGCGGCGGTTATGATCCTGATGCCTTCCGCAAAAACCGCGAAATCGAAGATCGACGTAACGAAGACCGTTTCCACTTCATCAACTGGACAAAAACCGCCTTTGAAAATGTGGACGTGATTCCTGCGGGCAACGGCATTATGCACCAAATCAACTTGGAAAAAATGTCGCCGGTTGTCCAAGTCAAAAACGGTGTGGCATTCCCTGATACTTGTGTGGGTACTGATTCACATACGCCGCACGTCGATTCATTGGGCGTGATTTCCGTAGGCGTGGGCGGTTTGGAAGCCGAAACCGTGATGTTGGGCCGTGCATCCATGATGCGTCTGCCTGATATTGTCGGCGTTGAGCTGACCGGTAAACGCCAACCGGGCATTACTGCCACCGACATCGTGTTGGCACTGACCGAATTCTTGCGTAAAGAGCGCGTGGTTGGCGCATTTGTCGAATTCTTCGGCGAAGGCGCAAGAAGCCTGTCCATCGGCGACCGTGCCACCATTTCCAACATGACCCCTGAATTTGGCGCGACTGCCGCGATGTTCGCTATTGATGAGCAAACCATTGATTATTTGAAACTGACCGGTCGCGACGAGGCGCAAGTGAAATTGGTGGAAATCTACGCCAAAACCGCAGGCTTGTGGGCAGATGCCTTGAAAACCGCTGTTTATCCTCGCGTTTTAAAATTTGATTTGAGCAGCGTAACGCGCAACATGGCAGGCCCAAGTAACCCGCATGCCCGTTTTGCGACTGCCGATTTGGCCAGCAAAGGCTTGGCTAAACCTTATGAAGAGCCTTCAGATGGCCTCATGCCTGACGGTGCAGTGATTATTGCCGCGATTACTTCGTGTACCAATACTTCCAATCCGCGCAACGTTGTCGCCGCCGCGCTGTTGGCACGCAATGCCAACCGTCTTGGCTTGAAACGCAAACCTTGGGTGAAATCTTCGTTTGCACCGGGTTCAAAAGTAGCCGAAATCTATTTGAAAGAAGCAGGCCTGCTGCCTGAAATGGAAAAACTCGGCTTCGGTATCGTTGCCTTCGCATGTACCACCTGTAACGGCATGAGTGGCGCGCTGGATCCGAAAATCCAGCAGGAAATCATCGACCGCGATTTGTACGCCACCGCCGTATTGTCAGGCAACCGCAACTTCGACGGCCGTATCCATCCGTATGCGAAACAGGCTTTCCTCGCTTCGCCTCCGTTGGTCGTTGCCTACGCGCTGGCAGGCAGCATCCGTTTCGATATTGAAAACGACGTACTCGGCGTTGCAGACGGCAAAGAAATCCGCCTGAAAGATATTTGGCCTACCGACGAAGAAATCGATGCCATCGTTGCCGAATATGTGAAACCGCAACAATTCCGCGACGTTTATATCCCAATGTTCGACACCGGCACAGCGCAAAAAGCACCAAGCCCGCTGTACGACTGGCGTCCAATGTCCACCTATATCCGTCGCCCACCTTACTGGGAAGGCGCACTGGCAGGGGAACGCACATTAAGAGGCATGCGTCCGCTGGCGATTTTGCCCGACAACATCACCACCGACCACCTCTCGCCGTCCAATGCGATTTTGGCCAGCAGTGCGGCAGGCGAATATTTGGCAAAAATGGGTTTGCCTGAAGAAGACTTCAACTCTTACGCAACCCACCGTGGCGACCACTTGACCGCCCAACGCGCAACCTTCGCCAATCCGAAACTGTTTAACGAAATGGTGAGAAACGAAGACGGCAGCGTACGCCAAGGTTCGCTTGCTCGTGTTGAACCTGAAGGTCAAGTGATGCGTATGTGGGAAGCCATCGAAACCTATATGAACCGCAAACAGCCGCTCATCATCATTGCCGGTGCGGACTACGGTCAAGGCTCAAGCCGCGACTGGGCTGCAAAAGGCGTACGCCTTGCCGGCGTGGAAGCGATCGTTGCCGAAGGCTTCGAGCGTATCCACCGCACCAACTTGATCGGTATGGGCGTATTGCCGCTGCAATTCAAACCGGGTACCAACCGCCACACCCTGCAACTGGACGGTACGGAAACCTACGACGTTGTCGGCGAACGCAAACCGCGCTGCAACCTGACCCTCGTGATTCACCGTAAAAACGGCGAAACCGTCGAAGTTCCGGTTACCTGCCGCCTCGATACCGCAGAAGAAGTGTTGGTATATGAAGCCGGTGGCGTGTTGCAACGTTTCGCACAAGACTTCTTAGAAGGAAATGCAGCGTAAGGTAAATCGGGTATCGTCAAAATGCCCGGGCTACGCTCAAAAAGGTTTTCAGACGGCCTCGAATGTTTGAGAGGTCGTCTGAAAAAACCATACTAAAAATACAAAGGAGAACTCGAAATGCCGCAAATTAAAATTCCAGCCGTTTACTACCGCGGCGGTACATCTAAAGGCATTTTCTTCAAACGTACCGATCTGCCGGCTGCTGCGCAGGAAGCAGGTGAGGCACGCGACAAAATCCTCTTGCGCGTACTCGGCAGCCCCGACCCTTACGGTAAACAGATTGATGGTTTGGGTAACGCCAGTTCATCCACCAGCAAAGCCGTGATTTTGGACAAATCCGAACGCGCCGATCACGATGTCGATTATTTGTTCGGACAAGTTTCCATCGACAAACCTTTTGTCGATTGGAGCGGCAACTGCGGTAATCTGACCGCCGCCGTGGGCGCATTTGCCATCGAACAAGGCTTGGTCGATAAATCCAAAATCCCTTCAGACGGCCTGTGTACCGTCAAAATCTGGCAGAAAAACATCGGCAAAACCATTATTGCCCATGTGCCGATGCAAAACGGCGCAGTTTTGGAAACGGGCGATTTTGAGCTTGACGGCGTAACGTTCCCAGCAGCCGAAGTGCAAATCGAATTTCTTGATCCGGCCGACGGCGAAGGCAGTATGTTCCCAACCGGCAATTTGGTCGATGAAATTGATGTGCCGAATATAGGCCGTCTGAAAGCCACGCTTATCAATGCCGGCATTCCAACCATTTTCTTGAATGCCGCAGATTTGGGCTACACAGGCAAAGAGTTGCAAGACGACATCAACAACGATGCCGCGGCTCTGGAAAAATTTGAAACCATCCGCGCGTATGGCGCGCTGAAAATGGGTTTGATCAGCGACGTATCCGAAGCCGCCACCCGCGCCCATACTCCGAAAGTCGCTTTTGTCGCCCCTGCGGCCGATTATACCGCCTCAAGCGGCAAAACCGTCAAAGCTGCCGACATCGACTTATTGGTACGCGCGCTGAGCATGGGCAAATTGCACCACGCCATGATGGGCACCGCTTCAGTCGCCATTGCTACCGCCGCCGCCGTGCCAGGAACGCTGGTCAACCTTGCAGCCGGAGGCGGAGCGCGTAAAGAAGTCCGCTTCGGCCATCCGTCAGGCACACTGCGTGTCGGTGCCGCCGCCGAATGTCAGGACGGACAATGGACGGCTACCAAAGCGGTCATGAGCCGCAGCGCACGCGTGATTATGGAAGGACAAGTCCGAGTGCCGGAAGATTGCTTTTAAGTTTTCAGACGGCCAAGCCATTAAACAAGGCCGTCTGAAAACCAAATAAGCAGATTTTAGTCGGGTAGCGATACCTGCAATGGAGATTAGGATTGGGCATTAAGCCTGACTAAACACCAAACCAAAGGCAAACTGGAAAGCTCTCAAATGTTTTTGCTCTTTTCAGATGGCCTGAAACCAAAAAAACAATCAAAAATTCAAAGGAGAAACACCATGTCCAACCAACTCATTCTAGTTCTGAACTGCGGCAGCTCTTCACTCAAAGGTGCCGTTATCGACCGTAAAAACGGTAAAGTTCTCTTAAGCTGTCTCGGCGAACGTTTGGGTACGCCCGAAGCAGTCATTACGTTCAGCAAAGACGGTAAAAAATGCCAAGCTCCCTTGGCAGGGCGCAACTGTCACGCCGGTGCAGTGGGTATGCTGTTGAAAGAACTTGAAAAACACGGCCTGCACGACCGCATTAAAGCCATCGGCCACCGCATCGCCCACGGCGGCGAAAAATACAGTGAGTCTGTTTTGATCGACCAAGCAGTAATGGACGAACTCAATGCCTGCATTCCGCTCGCTCCGCTGCATAACCCTGCCAATATCAACGGCATTTTGGCTGCGCAAGAGCACTTCCCAGGGCTGCCCAATGTCGGCGTGATGGATACCTCGTTCCACCAAACCATGCCGGAGCGTGCCTACACTTATGCCGTTCCGCGCGAATTGCGTAAAAAATACGCTTTCCGCCGCTACGGTTTCCACGGTACCAGTATGCGTTACGTTGCCCCTGAAGCCGCACGCATCTTGGGCAAACCGTTGGAAGACATCCGCATGATTATTGCCCACTTAGGCAACGGCGCATCCATTACCGCCATCAAAAACGGCAAATCCGTTGACACCAGTATGGGCTTCACACCGATCGAAGGCTTGGTAATGGGTACGCGCTGCGGCGATATCGACCCGGGCGTATACAGCTATCTGACTTCACACGCCGGTTTGGATGTTGCCCAAGTTGATGAAATGCTGAACAAAAAATCAGGTTTGCTCGGTATTTCCGAACTCTCCAACGACTGCCGTTCTTTGGAAATCGCTGCGGATGAAGGCCATGAAGGCGCACGTTTGGCTTTGGAAGTCATGACTTACCGCCTTGCCAAATACATTGCTTCGATGGCTGTGGCTTGTGGCGGCGTTGACGCACTCGTGTTCACCGGCGGTATCGGCGAAAACTCGCGTAATATCCGCGCCAAAACCGTTTCCTACTTGGATTTCTTGGGTCTGCACATCGATACCAAAGCCAATATGGACAAACGTTACGGCAACTCCGGTATTATCAGCCCAACAGATTCTATGCCGGCTGTTTTGGTGGTGCCAACCAATGAAGAGCTGATGATTGCCAACGATACGGCTGAATTGGCAGGTCTCTAGGAAGAAGTAAAATAGGGAGAGTATTCTCCCTATGCTGGATACAATAAAAAAGTGCGGATTCATCATCCGCACTTTTTTAATTACAGCTTAATCAAGCCACTTGGGTTTGATGTTCGTCGCCGTTGCGCTCACGAATAACGCCCAAACGGTAAACGGTTTCGCCTTGTTCGCTCAAGAATGCCTGTACTGCATCGGCATCTTCTTTGGCAATGATAACGACCATGCCGATACCGCAGTTAAATGTACGGTACATCTCTTGGGTTTCCACATTGCCTGCTTTTTGCAGCCATTGGAATAATTTAGGCAATTCCCACGCTTTGGCATCGATTTGTGCGACGGTATTTTCAGGTAAAACGCGAGGTACGTTTTCAGTAATGCCACCGCCGGTAATATGGGCCATGCCTTTAATGGTGAATTTCTCCAAAGCTGCAAGGATAGGTTTCACATACAAGCGGGTAGGGGCGATGATGGCTTCGCGCAAGGTTTTGCCGTTATCGAATTCCGCATCCAAATCGGGATTGTCGCGCTCGATGATTTTGCGAACCAAAGAGTAGCCGTTGGAGTGTGCGCCGTTGGAAGCCAAGCCCAAAACAACGTCTCCGGCCTGAATGCTGCGGCCGTTGATGACGCGTTCTTTTTCAACTACACCGACGGCAAAACCGGCCAAGTCGTATTCGCCTTCAGGATACATGCCCGGCATTTCGGCAGTTTCACCGCCAATCAAAGCGCAACCGGATTCTTCGCAGCCTTGGGCAATGCCTTTAATCACATCAGTCGCGCGGGCAACATCCAACTTGCCGCAAGCGAAATAGTCCAAGAAGAACAAAGGTTCCGCACCTTGAACCAAAATATCGTTGACGCTCATGGCAACCAAATCGATGCCTACAGTATCGTGTTTGTCCCAGTCGAAAGCCAGTTTCAGCTTGGTACCGACGCCGTCCGTACCGGAAACCAATACCGGGTTTTTGTATTTTTTGCCGATTTCGACCAAAGCGCCGAAACCGCCCAAATCACCCAACACTTCAGGGCGCATAGTACGCTTGGCAAAAGGTTTGATGTTTTCGACCAGTTGATCGCCTGCGTCGATATCCACGCCTGCGTCACGATAGCTCAAAGAAGTGCTCATTGGATTTCCTTATTCGGGTATGGGTAGATTGTCGGAGCGTATTTTATCTTAAATTGGAGGATTCAGGCTGAATTTTTTGGCATTATTGTCAACAATTTTTATTTTATCTTAATAGCCGTCTCGCTTTCAGACGGCCTTTGTGAATCTGTTATACTGCTTATTTATTTTGAAAACCTTAAGCATCAATTGGGGAACACCTTTTTATGTATCAAAAGAAAACGCGCGGCGCAAAACCGTGGATTATTATGGCTTGCGTCATCGCAGCCTTTATTTGGCTTTTATATGCCTTGGGCGATGTTTTGACGCCGTTTATTGTGGCCGCCGTTTTGGCCTATGTTTTGAATCCATTGGTCGAGTGGCTGCAATTGAAGCGTATCCGCCGCGCGCCGGCCTCTATGATTATTATGGCGTTTGCCTTGCTGGTATTGCTGTCGTTGGTACTGATTATCGTGCCTATGTTGTTGAACCAGTTTAACAATCTGGCCGAACGCCTGCCACAAATCGTAGGCTTTGTTCAAAACAAACTGCTGCCGTGGCTCAACAGCGTCAGCGGGGATTATATTCAAATCGATCAAGAATCAATCATCGCATGGTTGCAGTCGCATACGGATGAGTTGAGCAATACGCTTAAAGCATGGATTCCTACCTTGATGCGTCAAAGCGGTAATGTGATCAGCGGCGTCAGCAATTTGGTGTTGTTGCCTTTGTTGCTGTATTACTTCTTGTTGGATTGGAAACGTTGGTCTTCCGGAATCAGCAAATTGGTTCCACGCCGTTTTATCGAGACCTACACGCGTATCAGCGGCAATATGGATGAAGTTTTGGGCGAGTTTCTGCGCGGCCAGCTGATGGTTATGATGATTATGGGCTTAGTTTATGGCTTGGGCTTGATGCTGGTCGGGTTGGATTCCGGCTTTGCCATCGGTATGATTGCCGGTATTTTGGTATTTATTCCGTATTTAGGCGCATTTACCGGCCTTTTGCTGGCGACAATCGCCGCGCTTTTGCAATATGGCTCATGGCAGGGCTTGTTGATGGTCTGGGCTGTATTCGGTGTCGGACAATTCTTGGAAAGTTTTTTCATTACGCCTAAAATCGTCGGCGATCGCATTGGTTTGTCGCCTTTCTGGGTGATTTTCTCGTTGATGGCTTTCGGACAACTGATGGGTTTTGTCGGTATGCTTGCCGGCCTGCCGCTTGCCGCTGTAACGCTGGTTCTATTGCGTGAAGGCGCATCTGCCTATTTCGGCAGCCATTTCTACAAACATAAATAAATCGATCATATTAAGGCCGTCTAAAATCCAAGTTTCAGACGGCCATTGATAACAAAGGAAGTCTATATGTTAGCCATTATCGGCGGCAGCGGTTTGACCAAACTGCCGGAACTTGAAATTACTGAACGAAAAATCGTACGCACTCCATACGGCTTAACCAGCAGCCCTATTTTGTTCGGCAGGTTGGGGCGCTTGGATATTGTTTTCCTTGCACGACACGGCTTCAGCCATACCATCGCGCCGCATGAAATCAACTACCGTGCCAATATCTGGGCGTTACACTCTTTAGGTGTCGAAAACATCATTGCCATTTCTTCAGTCGTCGGTATCAATCCTGATTTTGAAAACGGCAGTTTGGTGTTGCCGGACGATTTGATCGACTATACCTATGGTCGTAAAGATACTTTTTTTGAAGGCCAAGAATGCCCTGTCGTCCATACCGATTTTTTCAAACCTTATTGCAATGAATTGCGACAAGAATTGTTGAATATCACGAAAGCGCACAATGTGCCGATTTACGACTCTGCCGTTTATGGCTGCCTCCAAGGCCCGCGCCGTCCGACCCGCGCAGAAATTTCCCGTTATCGACGTGACGGTGTAGATGTACTCGGTATGACCGGCATGCCCGAAGCCGTTTTAGCTAGAGAGTTGAAAATGGCCTATGCCCACTTTTGCAGCGTCAACAGTATTGATTGCTTTGATAGCGGAGTAGGGACTGAGAGCTGTAATGAACAGACTTCTATGACGATGACGAAAATCCGACAATTATTGAATGGTTTGTAACTGATAATGCCGTCTGAAATGATGTTTTCAGACGGCATTGTTTTATTTAAGAAGCTGTTTCCCGCGCCCAATGGGGCAGGGAGGCTTTTTGTTTGCGGAACGAAGCAAGTTGCATGCCCCGACATTTTTCAAAAATCAATTCAACCCCGCTTTGCAGCTGCAAAATTAAATTGGTATGCGTTTCTGTTTTAATAAAGTCAATATTGCGTTGCACCAATCGCTGAATAACAGCATAAACATCAAGGCAGCCATTTGCAAAAAACCACGGATTCAACTTTACCCAACGGCCGCCGCTTAATGCAGTATCAGGCTGAAAATCAGCACGAATCTGTGTCAAACGATTGTCGGAGAAATGCAGTTCGATATCGCCATAAAGCCAAATATTCCAGCCTTTTTGCACCAACAAGCCTTTAGGGACGCAATCAGGTGCAGGAAACATCTGCAAAATAGACTCTGCCGATTGTCCGATTTCCAAATAGTCAAACCGGCCGGTATACAAAAAATCATAAATATCAACGGCAATAGGAAAGTGGTAGCGCATGGCAACAACCATAGAAAAGCAATTAACCAAGCTATCTTAAACTTAAAATATAATGAAATCAATTCTTATTACTATTTATTTAATAATTTAATATAAGAAAGGCCGTCTGGAATTTCAGACGACCTTGTAGCTTTGATTTAAACCGATATCGGTTTACTCAGCCTTTAAATCAGCCACGCATTGCTTATCGCGTGCCTCAAAAGCTTCCGCGCCACCCAAGAGCTTGAGTTGCTCCTCAGGGCTGATTTTGCCGAAGTTTCGGATTTGCTCGTCAGAGAGTTTGCTTAAAGGCTGATCCCACATGCAGACACAATAGTCTTGAGCAAATTTCTCGTTTTGCGCATCCAAACCTTTTGCCTTTAAATCAGCTTGCCATTTTTCAGCAAAAGGAATGTTTTTCACGCAAGACTCCACCACATTTTGTTTCATCTGCGGCTTGTTCATGGCGCATTGTGAGAGCAGGGCGGTCAGAGCTAGCAAAGACAAAATAATCCATGCCCAAATGCGGATGGTACGGATTTTTGCCTTGGCTTTTTTTCTGGCCGCCAGTTGCTCTTCAGACGGCCTTTCCGTTTGTTGCTCAGTCATGCAGGCTTTCCATGCGGATCATGGTGATCGGAGCATCCACGCAGCTCAATGCCTCAATCGCTGCGATAGCTCGTTTGACATTGTGTTCCACTGTGGTGTGGGTCAAAATCACAATTTCGGCAGTACTTTGATTAATCACGCCTTTTTGAATCAAAGCCTCGATAGAAACATTTTCTTTGGCCAAGAGTGCGGCAATTTGACCCAAAGTGCCCGGTTCGTCAGTTGCTTGAACGCGCAGATAGTAGCTGCTGGTAATTTCATCCATAGGCAGAATATTTTGCGCTTGAACTTGTGAAGGCTGGAATGCCAAGTGAGGAACACGATGGTCAGTTTCCGCTTCAATCAGGCGGGCAATATCAATGATGTCGGCAACCACGGCAGAGGCAGTCGGCAATGCACCGGCACCTGCACCGTAATACAAGGTTTCACCAACCATATCGGCATTGATACGGACAGCATTCATCACGCCGTTAACGTTAGCCAGCAGACGGCTTTCAGGAATCAGAGTAGGGTGTACACGCAACTCAATGCCTTTGTCGGTTTTACGGGTAATACCCAACAATTTGATACGGTAGCCAAACTCTTCAGCATATTTGATATCGCGACTATCGAGTTTGCTGATGCCTTCCAAATAGCAGGCAGAGAAGTTCATCGGGGTACCGAATGCCAATGCGCTCATGATGGTGATTTTATGGCCGGCATCATGACCTTCAATATCAAAAGTAGGGTCAGCTTCTGCATAGCCCAAAGCCTGAGCTTCTTTCAATACGTCTGCAAACGCGCTGCCTTTTTCACGCATTTCAGTAAGAATAAAGTTGCTGGTACCATTAATAATACCGGCGATACTGCGGATTTGGTTTGCAGCCAAGCCTTCACGCAAAGCCTTGATAATAGGGATACCGCCGGCAACAGCAGCTTCAAACTGCACCATGACATTTTTTTCTTCCGCCAAAGGGAAAATTTCATTGCCGTATTCAGCCAGCAGTTTTTTATTGGCAGTAACAATGTGTTTGCCGTTTTCAATTGCTTTCAAAACCGCATCTTTGGCAATACCGGTACCGCCAAACAATTCAACAACAACATCAACATCTTGATGTTGAACCAGCTCAAACGGATCTTTGATAAAAGCAGCATTCGGGCAAATTTGTTTGGCTTTTTCTTCGCTCAAATCACAAACAGCAGAAATACGGACTTCACGTCCCAAGCGGCGGCTGATTTCCGCAGCGTTGTCCTGCAATACAGTGGCCGTACCGCCACCGACTGTACCCAAACCTAAAAGACCGATATTTACTGGCTTCATTGTGTCTCCTTTTGAGCCGATACTTTAAAATAATCACGAAAAACCAAGGCTTGTTATAATCGCTTGCAATCGTAAATTCAGAGCAAAGCATCAATGCACAAGGTCAAACGTTGAATCCTACCTGATATTGCTTGATTTTGCACCTTTTTTTGCAAGTTTCCCAAGGCCGTCTGAAAAATCGTTCTACCATAAAAATAGGAATTGCCATGAAAATCACAGAAAACCATATCAATGAAGCCACATCATTTTTTTCATCCTCACAAGGCATATTGCAAATCGGCGAACAAACATACTCAGAACCCATTTGCTGGCAAGATGGCAAAGTAAGTATCATTCCTCAAACAACCATCGAAGAATTAAATGAACAAATTTTTATATCAACAATTGAAACAGCAGAAAACCGTCCAGAAGTCATTATCATAGGTACAGGAGCAAAACAACAATTTCTGCATCCCAAAATTGCAGCAGCCTTATCAGCTTACGGAATCGGTTTCGAATGCATGAACACAGCTTCAGCTTGCCGAACTTTGGTTTTACTGCAAGGAGAAGGACGAAGTACATGGGCTTGGTTGTGGCCATAATTATAGAAAAGGCGTTTACATCATACTGACTGATATAAGTTCGCATAATTTATATTATGTTAAATTAATAATGCTAGTATTTTAGCCTGTTAAATCCAGTTTATTCTAGTTGTACAATCACTTACAGAATTCAAATATAAAAGGCCATCTGAAGAATTTCAGACGGCCTTCTCTTTATCAATATCCATGAAACCAATTCAGATCACAGTTTTATTCCAAAGCATGATTAAATTTCTTTGATAGAATTTTAGATAGCCCTATTCATTGACTACCACCACTTTCCCAAATCCGTCCGCGCTTTGCAAAAAACGGTGGGCTTCGGGAACTTGTTCCAATGTAAACACACGTTCAATTAAGATTTTCACATTAAATTGCCAGATCACATATATATTACCTAGCTGCCCTGTATTGCAGATGATGCCGTGTTCGTTGATGTGGGTGAAAGAATCACACAAAGTTGCCAGCCCGACCAATTCCAGAATTTTGTCATAGTTTTGGGTTTTGGTCGGTTTGTAGTTTGCCATCGGCTTTAGTAATCACTTCGTCAAATCCGACCGCTTGCAAATGGGTAGCTTTGGCAGGATTACGCGTTTCCAAATCGGTATGAATGGGGTAAATTTGCTCGTTTGACAGCAACACATATTCGGCGTAGCTGCCGTCAAAGGTGCGCCCCATTTCTCTCCCATAATAGAAGACAACCTTTTGTCCGACCGCCAGTGCAGGTGTGGAACTTTGCACCACTTCGCCTACACATTCAGCGCGGAAATTGGACAGACGGCGATTTACCTTCACGCGTGAAAATCTCGGAATGGTTGATGCCGAAGCCTTTGATTTTTACGGCTTTCATAATACCCCCCCCCTAAGAATCTGATGCTTTAAGGTAGCCTACTGCCAATTTTACTTTCCTAACAACCCATTTTTCTCCAAATAATCCCGCGCTACGTTTTCCGCGCTTTTACCTTGCACTTTCACACGGTAGTTCATCTCGATCATTTCCTCTTCGCTAATTTTTCCCGCCAGTCGGTTAAGTGCGGTCACAATTTGAGGATTTTTTTCAGCAAATTCTACTTTCATCAGCGGTGCGCCCTGATAGGCGGGGAACAGGGAAATATCATCTTTCAGCAAGCGCAATCGATATTGTTTTAATTCTGCATCGGTGGAAAAGGCTTCCACTAGGTCGATTTTGTCATTCAACAATGCCGTATAGCGTAAGGCAGGTTCCAAGCTAACAATATGTTTTAGCGTGATACCGGCTGCCTGCATGCCTTTATAGCCATCCGCTCGGTCGATAAATTCCAGTGAGAAACCTGCTCGGATATCGGGCGCTACCTGCTTCAAGTCGCTGATTGTCTTCAGTTGGTGCGATGCACCGTAGCTTTCTTTGACTGCCAACGCATAAGTGTTCTGATAAGACATTGGTGGCAGAAACTCCAACTGATATTGTTCCGCCAATAATTGTTTGCCCCGTTGATAGGTTTCATCTGGCGACAGATGGCGGTTCTTCTGTTCAGTTGGTACTTGTACTAAGGCTTCCAGCACTGTGCCGGTGAATTCAGGATAAATATCAATTTCGCCACTATTCAGTGCGCTAAACAGGAAAGTAGTTTTGCCAAAATTAGGTTTGACTGTGACTTTCACGCTCGAATTCTCATGTTCAATCAATAACTTATACATGTTAATCAGAATATCCGGCTCACTCCCCATTTTGCCGGCAACCACCACGTTTTTTGTAGCAGGTGTAAATGAAATCTGCGACATACCGAGTGCGCCGAAGCCCACCGCCAATGCAAGAATAATCGCCAACTTGCGTCGCGATTTCTGCAACAGCCCGATAATGCCGCTTACGCCGACAGCCAGTAATGCGGAGAGCAATGCGCCGGTAAACGTCATTGTCATGTTGTTGCGGTCAATGCCGAGCAGAATCAGGTTACCCAAGCCGCCTGCGCCAATTAGCGCCGCCAGAGTTGCCGTGCCGACAATCAGCACTGCCGCCGTGCGAATGCCTGAAATCATGGCAGGCAAAGCCATCGGCAGCTCAATCCGCCACAATGATTGCCAGCGCGATAGTCCGAATGCAGTGTATGCATCTTGAATCGATTGGTCGATTTGGGTCAGCCCCAAATAGGTATTTTGAAAAATCGGCAACAGTGCGTATAGCGTGAGTGCAATCAAGACGGGCGGCGAACCGATACCGACAAACGGAATCAGCAAACCCAGCAGCGCCAAAGATGGAATGGTTTGCAATATATTGGTGAACTGTAATACCACTTCTGCTGCCCGCTGTCTGCGCGCAAACAATACGGCGGCAGGCACCGCAATTGCCACTGCCGCGAGCAAAGCCAGTCCGGAAAGCCATAAATGCGTAAGTAGCATTTGCCAGAGTTCTTCTAGGGTAACGTTTAGGGATGAGAGCATAGTTTTAATTGTTATGGTTAGTATGTTGATAATAGATGTTTATGTTTGCTTTACAGCAAAGGTGTTAGCGCCTTGAAAGAGGTTTCAGACGGTCTTCACCATCATAACACTGCCCTTCTCACAGCTTCCTGTCCCTGTTTATCCAACCGTAAGAATTGGTGGATGATGCGTTCGGCATCGGGTGCATCGGCGGTGGAAAACAGCGATTGCACATAATCATTTGCCGGCTGCTTTTTGATTTCTTCAGGTGTGCCGATTTGTACCAGTTTGCCGTTATGCATTACACCGATACGGCAAGCGAGTTTGGCGGCTTCCTGCATATCATGGGTAACAAAAACGATAGTGGTGCCAAATTTTTGGTGAATCATAGCAATTTGGTCTTGCAGCACGGTGCGCACCAGCGGGTCAAGTGCTGAAAACGGTTCGTCCATCAGCAGAACTTGGGGCTTGGCTGCAATGGCTCGCAAAATACCGATGCGCTGCTGTTCACCGCCGGAAAGTTCGTGCGGATAGCAGTCGCGGTAGTGCGCAGGGTCAAGTTCCACCAGCTCCAATAATTCATTCACACGCGTTTTGCGTTCGGCTTTCGGCCAGCCCAGTACGTCAGGCATGAGTTCGATATTTTCCGCGACGGTCATTGTGGGAAAAAGCGCAATCTGTTGCAATACGTAACCAATTTGGTGGCGGAGCTGGCGGATGTCGTAGTCTTTAATCCGTTTCCCGTGCAGATAAACGTTGCCATCAGTCGGTTCAATTAGCGCGTTAATCATGCGTAAAGTGGTAGATTTGCCGCTGCCCGAGCCACCTACCAACACGAAAAATTCACCCTGATAAATGGTCAAATCCAAATCGCGCACAGCATATTTGCCGTCATAATGCTTGCCTGTGCCACGAAATTCGATAAATGGGATGGGGTTGTTTTGCATGGATGTGATTCCTGTATTAAGCAGGCTGATTTTTTGGTTTGCAGGCTGCCTGAAAGCAGAGCTTCAACGAAGTTAAACCCTCAATCCGTCTTCGCGACTGCAATCATCTCTTGTTGTCGCGCCACAATTTTTGCCGCCATTTCCAAAAACAACTTTTGTTCGTCTGCCGACAAATCCGACAAAGCCGTTTGGTTGATGGCTTTGGCAATTTCCGTAGACTGCTGTTGCAAGGTACGAGCTTGCCCCGTCAGCATAATCAGGCGGCTGCGTGCATCGTCGGGATTCGGTTCGCGCGTAATCAGCCCGTCGCGCTCCATCCGCGCCAAGGTGTTGGCAATCGTTGCCTGCTTCAAATCAGCGCGTTCCACCAATTCCTGCTGGCTCAAACCGTCTTTCTGCCACAGTTCCAGCAATATCGGAAATTGCGCGGGGGCGATGCCCAAAGGCTTTAAACCTTCGCCCAATAAAATGGCAAATTGGCGGGCAATGTGGTTCATCAGATAGCCTGCTGATTCAGTTTTGAAAACTTCGTCCACTTTGTTTCCTTTCAAATCAAATTTTTGTGGATTATATCACAAATATAGCGTGCTATCTTAAATCATAGCACGCTATACTTGTTGTAACTCGATAGCTTGCTATCTAAACACTTTCAGACGACCTATCTTAAATGTTCAAAAACGCTTATGAACTGCAATACTTTAAAGAAGGTTTTCCTATCTGCAAGCCATACCGAAATCCGACTAACCCTTTATTCAAGAGAAAGCATCATGAAACCCGACACTTTGCAAAGCTACGGCTCAACAATCCGCTTCCTGCATTGGACAATGGCAGCTTGCTACCTGTTTATGTTCGCTACCGCCATTGCGTGGAATATCGACGAAAACCTGAAATTTCTAATCAATCCGCACAAAGCAGTCGGAATCCTGCTGCTGATATTGTCTGTTTGGCGCGTAGGGAGGGGAATCCGCCAACGTAAAAACCGCCCCACCAACACCGCCGTCACCAAATTGGGGCATTGGGCGATGTATGCCATGATGCTCGCTGTTCCCGCTGCAGGCATTGCCCGTCAAATCGGCAATGGCGGAGAAATTCACGGCACGCTGGCATTTTCATTGCTGTTTTTGTCGCTAGGACACATTGGAATGGTTGCCTACCACTACATCAAAGGCGAATCCGTATTGCCTCGAATGCTCGGAAAATCTTAATATCCTATACAAACAAGGAGTTACTGATATGAATACTCGTAAAAAAACCATCATCGCCGCTATTACTGCTGCTGTTTTGCTTTGTGTTGCAGGCTGCACCGCCAAAGCGGAACAATGGCGCGCACAACGCGAAGCCATGCAGAACAGCGTTGTACTCATCAACACCTTTGAAGTGCCGCAGGGCAAAGAAGCCGAAACTTTGGCTGCTTGGCAGAAATCACGCGATTTCCTGAAAACTCAGCCGGGCTACATCGGCACACGTCTGCATCAAAATATTGACCCGAACGGCAAATACCATTTCGTCAATGTTGCCCGTTGGCGCAGTGCGGAAGAATTTAAAGCCGCTACCGCCAAAATGCGCCAAGCCCTGCCGGACAACATGCCGGAGGGCGTAACTGCCAGCCCGGGTTTGTTTAAAGTGATCGAAAGTGATATGACGTACGGCTTCGGTAGACGCGGCGGCAAGTGGGGTAAGTAAGCGGCGGAGCTGTGCGCCAAAATAAAAAGCAGCCGATGTGCTTGCCGTATTAAAAGCCGCACAAATTAACGGCAAAGTAGATTTGCTCGGCTTTTCAGACGGTGCTTATACCGCCCTCACCTTTGCCGCCGCTTATCCCGAACAGGCTGCCGAAATTATTGCCATCAGTACCGGCGAATGGAAACGTGGTTTTATTCAAGGTGGTGGAAATAAACGTGCAAGTTATGAACAAATCCGCCAGTTAGATCCAAGCTATTGGGAAATGCAACAAACCATTCGCCCCAACCCACAACAAACGGCAGCATGGTTTGACAATGCACAGAAAAATTATGACAACACCCAAGTTGGCAAAGAGACGTTCGGTAAGCTCCAATCGCCGGTGTTGTTTGTGGTTGGTGAAGACGATACCAATGCACCCTTGGATACGGTCATCAATGCCTATCGTATGACTCAGAATGCCAATTTAGCCGTTATCCCTAATGCGCTACATCCGGTATTTGTCTTGAACTTCCCGGCTGTTTGGACTATAGTCGAACCATATTTGAATAACAAATAATGAAAGGAAAACAAAATGCTTAAATTATTTACTTTACCTGGTGAAGGTAAAATTCGCAGTTCATCACCTTTCGCTTGGAAAACTGAAGCGATGCTGCGTTTATCCGGCTTAGATTTCGAAAAAGAATATGTTGCCGATCTCAGAGCAAAATGCCTAAAGGCAAAGTTCCGGTATTGCAAGATGGCGAGAAGTTGATCCCTGATAGCTCTCTCATTCAGCGTTATCTAACCGAAACCTACGGCATTGATTTAGATAAACATTTAACGCCTGAACAAAAAGCGATTGCTGAAGCCTTTCGCCGTATGACAGAAGAACATTTATATTGGATGGTCGTATATAACCGTTTTGTCGATCCTCTCAGCAAACCATTTATGATGAAGGCAATGTTTGATGGCATGCCGACCGAACAAGCCGAAGCGATTTTTGCTGTGTTACAGGAAAACGCGAAAAAAGAAATGTACGGACATGGTATCGGAAGACACACGCAATCCGATATTTACGCCTTCGGAAAAGGAGATTTAGATGCCATTAGCAACTACTTAGGCACAAAATCCTACTTTTTCGGCGAAGAATTAACCTCCGTTGATGTGTCCATCGTGCCTGTTGTTGCAAACCTGATTCTTACCCCCATCGACACTGAAATTGCGCTATATGCAAGAACCAAAGCAAATTTAGTCGCCTATATTGAACGTTTCGATCGGGCAGTATTTGGAGAATAAAGCAAGAAATCAAAGGCCGTCTGAAAATTCAGACGGCTTTTTTATGTGAAAGTGCGGTCAGGTTTTCAGGTATTTTTACAAATTCTCTTTAAAAGATGACCGCTTATCAATCTAGCCTCACAGTCTCTCCGTCTTCCGGAACGTTCACACGGCTTTCAATGCCTTGACCGCGTATAAATTTACGCATATCGGCGCGGCTGACGGCGGTATGATTCACGGTATCCATGTGTACGGTGATGATTTTGGCTTTAGGCATGACTTGGCTGGCTTTTAATACATCAGCCGTCCCCATGATAATGCCGTCTGAAATGCCTGAAATCAGCGCGTAGCCCGTGTTCATAATCAGATAATCGGGTTTGTAGCGGTTCAATGCTTTGTTTACATCTGCCGTCCACACAGTATCACCCATAATATAAGCGGTTTTGTGTCCGTTGCTTTGGAATACCACACCCATTGCATCACCTAAGATTTCGGCTAGCTGAGGGTTGGCATACATGGCTTCTGTACCATGTACGCCGCCGGTTTTGCTGATGGTTACGCCGTTGAAGACAGCGCTGCCGTTCAACACGCGTACATCAGTAAAGCCTTGGCTGCGGATTTTTGCCGCGTCGGCTTGGTGTTGCACATATACGGGCAGGTTTTTCGGAATGGAACGTGCGGCGGTTTCGTCCCAATGGTCTTCGTGAGTATGGGTAACGATAACTGCATCCACACCGTCCAAAATTTTATTCACGCTCATCGGCAGCCCGACCAGCGGCATTTTGGCTTGGCTGTTGAACGTGCCGGCAAAGCCGTTCATGGAGTGCTTGGGTGCGAAAAACGGGTCAATCAAAAACGTCTGCCCCGCATATTCGACCTTGGCGGTAGCGTTACGGATATGTTGGTATGAATCGTCTGCCCAGGCGGAAAAGGCTGTCGCGCCCAAAACAGTGGCAAGAATAAATTGCTTGAATTTCATGATGTTGCTCCTTAAAAAATCATGGAGCGTATTTTAAGCAGCAGGTGTATCGGCTAAAATAGGCAATATTGCCAATAAACGCAAGGATAGTGCCAAAATGTCGTCTGAAAACGAGCGTAACGAGTTTCGCCAAAATCAAACTGCCCCCAAAATCGTGCTATATGCTCAATCGGGCATGAATGATTTTGTCTTCAACATTCCCTTTTCTGTTTTTCAGACGACCTATCGGAACAATCCGCTCTTTGACCTGAAAATCTGTTCCGATAACAGCAAAGACGCCATCACAGCACTGGGCGCAAGCATTCCCGTACACGGCGGCTTGGATTTGACGGAAGAAGCCGACATCATCGTCATCGCAGGCTGGCGCAATATTGAAGAAGCCCCGACACCCGAGTTGAGCGCACATTTACAAAAAGCAGTACAACGTGGTGCACATATCACCGCCCTATGTTATGGCACTTACGCCCTTGCCTACGCAGGACTTTTAGACGGCAGAACCGCCGCCACCCACTGGCTTGCCGAAGACGACTTTGTCCGCCGTTTCCCTAAAATTCATCTGGATACCAACCGTCTATATGCGGAAGACGGCAACTTTTTAACATCGGCAGGGGCGGCGGGTGGGCTGGATTGCTGTCTGTACCTCATCCGCAAAATCCACGGTGCAACCGTTGCCAACGACCTTGCCCGTACCTTGGTTGCGGCACCACACCGCGAAGGTGGGCAGGCACAGTTTATCCACCGACCTGTTGAACGTCGTACCGCCGATGACAAAATCAATCACTTATTGGACGAACTGCGCCAAAACCTTGCTACTCCATACCGCTTGGACGATTTGGCAAAAAAATTAGCCGTTTCCCGTCGTACCTTTATCCGACATTTTTCTCAAGCCACAGGCATGAATTTCGGTGAATGGTTCACCACAGAGCGGCTATGGCAGGCGCAGGATTTGTTGGAAAATACGGATTTGCCGATAGAACGCATCGCCGAACAAAGCGGCTTCGGCAGCGCGTCAAACCTACGTTTGCAGTTCAAAGCCAAGTTTAAAATCAATCCGAATGCCTGGCGGAAAGTATTTGGCAGATAGCTCGCGTTAGTCAATCCAAAATACCTGAGTACAGGCTGCTTTGGAGGTCGTCTGAAAACCCCAAAAGCAGCCTATACTTTTCAGACGGCCTCAACAGGTAAACCCTTCCCACCCTTACCCACACCAATAATTTCCATCTAATTTTCCCCACATAATGCGGAAAGCCTGCCGCAACCGTCCGCTGGCGGAAGCTCAAACGAAGCGTAACCGATATTTGTCGAAGACCCGTTATGTGATCGAACAAAGCTTCGGTACGTTACACCATAAATTCCGCTATACGCGGGCAGCCTATTTCGGTCTGCTCAAAGTGAGTGCGCAAAGCCATCTGAAGGCGATGTGTTTGAACCTGTTGAAAGCCGCCAACAGGCTAAGTGCGCCTGTTTCCGCCTAAAAGGCGGCCCGGGTGCCTGATTATCGGGTGTCCGGGGAGGATTAAGGGGGTATTTGAGTAGAATCAGTGGATATTTTAAACAAAAACAGCCGAAAACCTGTGTTTAGGTTTCGACTGTCGGGGGAAAAGGAATTTTGCAAAGGTCTCAGTCTATACATCTGTGCAAAGCGAACTGCAATCGGCGCTAGCTGGACGCTCTTGCTCTTATCTTATAAACAGCGTTTGTGATCCCTATTTGAAAAACGGTCGATTGGTGGAACTCTTCCCTGAAATTGAAAAGCAAAAATGGCAGCTTTATTTATATCGACCATATCGAACGATTGTTGCCGAGCGAGTGGTGTGGGTGTATAACAAGTTGAAGGAGATTTTGTTATCGAAAATGGTTTAGGCATAAAACATGGCGAGATGATCTCGCCATGTTTTTATCACGATTGCTTATCCACAATCGATTTTAACATCGTATAAGATTGGGCTTGTTTTTGTTCATCAAAAATATAGCTCACAGCCATAATTTCATCAAAATGTACCCGTT
>ERZ773214.329-NODE-329-length-32301-cov-11.047572_pt1 | contig 32301 bp, 23 predicted proteins | sample MGYA00511238_ERZ773214 | MGnify/ENA primary metagenome ERZ773214 (study PRJEB29015, sample SAMEA2738157) | human oral metagenome | biome: human oral; feature: human-associated habitat; material: saliva | place: China | collected 2259 ... | reverse complement strand
AGGTGCCCAACAGCGCCCACAGCAGGGGACGGAAGGAATCGGAGAGCACATCGAAGATATTGGTGAGCCAGCCAGCCTTCTTGCCCCCGGAAGCCTTCTTGGAACCAGCATTATCTTCGCCAAGGTTCGCCATGCCGGGCAGGGTCTGCATCTCGTTGTAGACTCCCTCAACACGATCGCCGAGCACGACCTGAGTCTGACCGGACTGCTCAATGACCGAGAGCACCCCGGGGATGCTCTTAATCTGTTCCGTATTGACCTTGCTCCTGTCGGCGGGAGTTACGCGCAAACGGGTTGCGCAGTGCGTAAAGTGGGCGATATTCTCGGAACCGCCAAGTCCCGTCAGAATCTTCTCGCCAAGTTCGTGGTTTTTCACGTTGTTATCCTTGCACGGTGAATAGTGTGTTAGGGATGTTACCGGCGGCATCCTCAGAGCAAAACGCCCCGAGGGAAACAAAAAAGACCCGAGCTGCATGCCGCCGTACCGTGATGCGTTAAAACATCGTGGGTATAACGATGAACCCTAGGGAATCTATTCCCTCAAGGGATTCAGCAACTCAGGTCTTGCCTGCCTTACCAGTAACAACCCTGTGTTCTATGGTTGTGTGATTCTAAGAATCACAATATCTGCATGTAACTTTAGGCTTAAACCTGCGCGAGCGCAAGATGAGGTTTTGAAAGTTCAGAAAGTGTAAATTGTGCCGTTCAGGGCTGAGGCGGGTTTCACGTTATGGCGGGCCAGAGCATCCGAAGAGGTTAAACGCCGAACCGGTGCCGTCCACTAGATGTTACGGCACCGGTTCTTAGACGACTGCTGAGGGGAAGATGCGATCTTGAGCTATTTCGTCGCGGAAGGGAAGAAGCTCAGTGAAGCCACCTCAAGCTCGGGGTAGCTGCGTTTCTGCCAGCGGCGACTACGATGCGCGTTCACCTCAATCAGCACGGCACCCAGTACTCCGGCGCCGATAGAGAGCATAAGAAGTTCCGTCGACGGCATCTCAAACTGGTGATACTTGACGAGAAGCGGTACCAGAAGGGCCGCGAAGAAGACACTCAGAAGCGCTCCGAAGAGAAGCATTCGTGCGGTATTGAGCGGGCGTGCTACCGCTGCCAGGTTCCATAGACCCATAATCACCAGGGTGATAAACGATGCCGTTTGAACCTGTCGTATATCGCCTTCCGGACGGAAGATAAACAGCGCCGCCAGGTTTACCAGAACCAGCATCGCCACCACGATAATAGAATTCGGAATCGTGTAATTCAGCACGCGGCGCAAGAATCCGGGCACATACCGGCGCGAGTTCGGCAGCAGCGCCAGCGCGAAAGAGGATGCGCCCACAATCAGGAAATCTGCGGTCGAGTATTGGCGGGGCAGGAACGGGAAGATCAGCCCCATCAGACCGAAGACCACACCCAGCAGGATCGCAAAGCCGGTCTTTGTTAGGAACAGGTTTGCCACCATTTCGATATTCGCAATCACCTGGCGGCCCTGTTCCAAGGCAGCGGGAAGCGAAGAGAACTTGCCGTCCAGAAGCACCAGGCGCGAGACGGCTTTCGTCGCGGGTGCAGCGTTGCCCATCGCAATGCCGAGGTTGGCGTGTTTGAGGGCGAGCGCATCGTTAATACCGTCGCCGGTCATTGCCACGACGTGCCCTTGCTCTTTGAGCGAGATCACCATGTTCTTCTTCTGCTCGGGCGAAACGCGACCGAAAATATTGTGGGTTGCGGCGGCCTCGGCGAGTTCGGGGCCGTCTTCCGGCAGGGTAGAGGCATCAATCGCGCCCGCAGAAATATCCATGCCGGCGGTCTTCGCAGCTGCCTGCACGGTGTACGGGTTATCGCCTGAGAACACCTTGAGGGTTACGCCCTGGCGATTGAAATAGTCCACGATTTCGGGGGCATCGGAACGCACATTTTCGCGGAAAATCACGAAGAGCACGGGGGTGTGGTCTGCGGGGATGTGCTGCACCGGGTCTCCGTCATCGTTGCGCACCACGGCGGATGCATGCGCGAGTACCATCGTGCGCAGACCCAATGATGCGAGTTCACGGGCCCGCTCACGTTCCTCGGTGCCCTGGTTCAGCAGAGCCTCGGGAGCGCCGAGAAGCCAGGCTCCCGAAGACTTAAACTCGATAGCGCTAAAGCGTAACGCCGATGAGAACGGCACAATGCCGCTGACCTGCTCGGTGGGCGCCTGTTCGAACCCGCCGGTGAGTGCTGCTGCGGTCGGGTTCGCGTTTTCATCATGACCGAACCATGCCAACGCCTGGTCCCAGCCCTGCGGCAGGGATCCGCGCCACGTCTGATTTTCATCGGGTGCTTTTGCTTCGGCCGGAGTCGTCAGCGAGCGTACCGAATCGAAAATCACGCCGCCCTCGGTCAGGGTGCCCGTCTTGTCGAAGCACACCGTATCCACGCGGGCGAGCACCTCAACGGCGGGCTGTTCCTGCACCAAAATATTGTGTTTACGTCCCAGAGCCACAGCCGCCGCCGCGAACGCCAAGGTTGTCATGAGTGCCAAACCCTGCGGAATCATAGATGCTACTGACGAAACTACCGCAATAGCAACGTTCTCCCAGAGACCGTCACGATTGACGACCTCAAGGCCGCCTGCCGCGCGCACCTGGCCCCACAGCACGATCGGGATAATGATGGCAAGGCCGAAGGTAATCCACCGCACCACGCGGTCGAGCGCATCGCGAAGCTCAGACTGGATGCGCGAGAACTGTCGGGCCTCATCGGAAATTTTGCTTGCGCGGGACTCGGAGCCCACCGCCGAGAGCAGTACACGCCCGGTGCCGCCGAGCACGCTCGATGCCGAAAGCACCATATCGCCCGGACGTTTCGGAATCGGGTCATTCTCGCCGGTCAGCAGGGATTCATCCAGCTCTAGCGAATCGGAGGTTAGGACCACCGCATCCGCAGGAACCTGGTCGCCGCGTTTGAGTACTACCACATCGCCCTCAACCAGGGACTCCATAGGAACCTCGATCATAGCGCCATCGCGCACCGCCGTGATCGGGGATCGGTCAAGCAGAGAGATACGGTCGAGCTCAAGTTTAGCCTTGTACTCCTGCACAAAACCGATAATCACATTCGCCACCACGGCGAACAGAAAGAGCAAATCAGCCCAACGCTGGTACAGAATCACAACCAGACCGCACAGCCCAAGCACCAGGTTAAATACCGTAAATAGGTGTGCCCGCATAATGCTCCACAAGGTGCGGGAAGACTTATTATTCTGAGCATTGACCTTACCGGCGGCGGTGAGCTTAGCAACCTCATCGCTGCTGAGCCCGTGAACAGCAAGCTCTTGAGAACCGCTGTGTGCCTGAGCAGAATATTCGGGAACATAACCGGAGGCTTCAGACAGCATTGTCTTGTGCTGGTCAGAACTCATGGATGGGGTACTCTCCTTCGTGGGGTAGGGGAAGAGTAATACATACGGTTTGGGCTGCACCCGGGCGAGTTCAGACTTCTTATCACAAGAAATAACCCTACGCCGGGCATTACTTTATTCTAACAAGTAACCATGGCACAGGGCTTATATGCCGAACTGGGAATATACTGAGAATCCGTCGGATACCGGCATGAAATATTCGGGGTAGCAGCCCAGAAAAAGGACGACTCAAAGCACGGTGCCGCTCTATCGCCGCGGCAGAACCAGAGGCCGCTTCGTCACCGGATGCTCCAAAACCTCAATCGGATGCTGATACACACGGCTCAGCCGCTCCTCGGTACACACCTGAGCGGGGGTACCGTTGGCAGCCACACGACCCCTATCCAGCAGCACGATCCTATCCGAATACGCCGCCGCCACATCTAAATCATGCAGAACCGCCAACACCGCCGTGCCCTCAGCGGCAAGCTCCCGGCTCATCTGCAGAGTTTGTTCCTGATGTTTAATATCCAGCGCCGCCGTAGGCTCATCCAAGAGCACTAGGGGAGTCTGCTGCGCAAAAATACGAGCCAAATGCACACGCCCGCTTTCGCCACCCGAAAGGGTTGTCACATCGCGATTTGCCATCATCTCTGTATGCGTGCGCGCCATCATCTGCTCGATCACGGCGTCGTCCTCATGCGCACGCTCGGTACCGCGCCACGGGGTGCGCCCCATCGCCACTACCTCGTGCACCAGGTACGAAAACGCCACCTGAGTTTTCTGCAGCAGCAGGGCACGCAGACGCGCAAGCTCAAGATACGAATACTCACCCACCCGCTTATCCTTGAGCAGTACCGAACCGGAATCAGGCTTAATATCGCCCGCAATAACCCCCAAAATCGTGGACTTACCGGCACCATTGGGACCGATGAGCGACACAACCTCGCCCGCCTGAACCTCAAAAGAGACATCCTCTAAGATGCGCCGCCCACCCACCGACAGCGACACCCCATCAACAATAAGCATTAAAGACCTCCCTTCCCCATCGAACGGCGCAACAGGAAGAAGAACGTAGGGCCACCCACGAGCGCCGTAAAAATACCGATCGGCAGGTCAGAGACCGGAATGAGCGTGCGCGCCCCCAAATCGGAAAGCGCAATTAACAGCGCCCCGCCCAGTGCCGAAGCGGGCAGCAGCAAACGGTTAGACGGCCCCAAAATAAGCCGAAGCAGATGCGGAATAATCAGCCCCACAAAGGCGATAATGCCCGCATGAGCCACCGCCGCACCCGTCAAAAGCGCCGTAGCAGCAATCGCAACACCGCGCAGACGCTCAACGTTCACCCCGGAATGCTGCGCTGCGCGCTCGCCCAGCGCCAACAGATCAAGTTTGCGTGAAATCATCAAGCACATGATTAGCCCCGCCACGATCACGAACCACACGCTGGCAAGAGCCTTCCACGTAGACCCGTTGAGCGATCCCATCTGCCAGAAGACGATGCGGTCGCGGCTGACATTATCGGCCAGGTACAGGCAGAACGCGATTGCGGCGTTTGCCACTGCTGTTACCGCAATACCCGTCAAAATCATGGAGAGAACTTTCGCCCGACCTGAGGAACGCGAGAGAAAATAAACCAGTGCTGTTGCCGCGAGGGCACCGCCGAAGGCGAAAGCTGGAACCGTGTAAATATCGAAGAATTCGAGATTGAAAACGACCGCTACACATGCTCCCACTGCGGCGCCTGAAGACACACCGATAACCCCGGGCTCGGCCAGCGGGTTACCGAAAACCGCCTGCATGACCGCGCCCGAGCATCCCAGGGCAGCGCCCACGAGCAGCCCCAAAAGCACACGCGGAAAACGAATATTCCACAGGGTGCTGTCTTCAAGATAGGCGGTCGGATCCTTGGGAATCATACCCAAGCGGCGCCCCAGCGAAGCCATCACATGATCGGTCGGAATATTGTACTGACCCAACCCCGCCGACACCACGGTTATGACGATCAGGGCAATACTCAGAAAGCCAAAAGTTGCGAGAATACGGATGCGGCGTTTGCTGCGATAATCCGCGCTGGGCGCCGCTGCATCGGTGCGGTTGGACGAAGTCACAGGTGAAACCTCTTAATGATGGGGTGCGTAGATAGCGCGGGCTAGGGAAAGCAGAACAGCGGGGGTATTCGGACCGTAGGATAGAATCTGCCCGTCGTTCATATCAACCACGCGCCTGCTCTTTCCCGCGTTCGTTTCGGCAACCCCCGGGCGTGCCAAGAATCCATCCAAGCCGCCGGTGGATTCCACGCCGTGAGTCATGGTCAAAATGACATCCGGGTTCACCTTGACCAGCGCCTCGCTATTCGCGGGAACAATGTTGCGCGCGCCCTGCTCGGAAGCCACATCCCTGCCCTCAAGCGCGGCAATCAGATCATCCGCGCCGGAACCCTTACCGAGAATGAAGAATACCCCGGCATTACCGCGCACGTACAGGAATGCCATTGACAGTTTCTTATCGCCTTCAGGGGCAACTTCTTTGATGGTATTCAGGGCATAATCAAGGTCTTTCTGCACGCGCTCGGCGACCTTATCGCCCGCCTCCTGCACACCTAAAGCCTGTGCCACAGCCTTGAGCTGGGGAATGATCTTATCCATGCGCCTCTCATGGTCGAACACCACCACAGTCACGCCCGCATCGCGCAGTTGTTCAACAACTTCTTCGGGACCATTGCTCTTATCCCAGAGCACAAGATCGGGGTTCGTCGCGAGAATCGCATCCGCGTTCAGATCGTGGCCGTTCTGAGTGACGAGCGGCAGCTTCGCCAGCGAAGACTCGGTTGAAGACGTCACACGACCGACCAGACGATCACCCAAACCCAGCGAGATAACCTCTTGCGCGAGAGTGCCGTACAGATCAAGAGCCAGGATGCGGTTCGCCGACTTAACAGTCACCTCATCGCCCTTGAAATCCTTGAAAGTCACGGGAAGCTGCGGGGTGGGAGTCTCAACCATCGGCTGAACTTCGGGGGTGTTCTTCGCGCTGCTGGGACCCGTCAGCGATTTCGGATCGGAAGAAACATTGCTCTTGAGCTCCTGCGCAAGGTTCTCAAGCTCAGACTTGGTGGTCTGTTCATCAACCACGGAATGCGAGGATGCGCTCGTGCTGCCCGGATTTTGGGTGCCGATGCCGCATCCGGAGATAAAAAACATGGATGCCGCTAATAGCGCGGCGGTAACCTTCTGCGATGCGCTCGCTCTGCCGTGCCGGTGTCTGGGGCGTGTTGTTGCGCCGGGGTGTGAGAGACGAAAAGCCATATGAAGAGTTCCTATCGGCTAAAACTGTGAGTGTATGTATTCGTGATGAGAGCGTGTGCTTAGGGTGAGGGTGCGGGTAGTCGATACTACCCGCACCCTGGCGCATCCGGTGAGCTATGAGGTGCGGATGCTGCACCGAGGAATAAACCCGAGCCTAAGAATCGCCGCATATGCCGGTGGTTGATAGGCCGATCTTAGGTTTATTCGGAGCGCTCAGACATCCTGGAGGACTTGCGACGGCGCGTGTACAGTACGGCACCAATACCGGCGACCAGAGAGGCCAGACCACTAGCAACCCCAGCCTCTACACCGCTGGCACCGGTATGCGCCAGACGACCATGAGAGCCGCGTGCGTTGAGAGATTCGCATCCCTGACCCTGATATACGGTTTCGGTCACAGTTTGGGTGGTCTGGGTTTTGGCGGTGTTGCCCGCGGGCTGTGTACCCGAAAGCGACGCTGAGAAGCTCAGCGGAGCCATATCCTTACCCGCCTCGTAGAAACCTGCAAACGCTTTAGCACCCTCAGCGGTAATGGTGGTGCCTGCACCGCTGATGGAAATCTTATCGCCAGAGACCTGCAAACCGCTCACATCAACGTTGAGCAGAGCAACTTCACCGTAATTATGCGATTTGCCGTCCATATCGTTGCCGACCATCGTTGCGTAGAGAACGGCGGTCTTGCCGTTGATCTCCAGACGCGGGTTTGAGATGGTGGTGTCCAGAATTCCGTGGTGTCCGGTGAAATGCACCGAGCCGGTGAAGGAAATCGATCCCTTACCATCCTTGAAGGAACCCGTGCCCTTCGCCCACTGGAAGGCGTTATTGGAATAGGTGGTGCCGTTCAGATCCCAGCTGCCGTTAGCGATGCCGCCGCGAATGTAGTTGCGGAAGGAATCGCGTACACCCCACCCGAGGTCTGCGCTGGCAACCTTACCATCTGCGGATGCGGCCGGTGCTTTGTTCGCAGCCTTAACGGGAACCTGCTTGGTTACGGTCACCGGGGTGCAGACGGGCTGGGCGGGGTTCTTCGAGACGCTGCTGAAGGAGCCACTCTTATCGCCGTTGGGGTGTGCAGCCGGGGCAGAGCCGTTACGGGAAGGGGAGGCACTGCCGTCGCCATTGTTCACGGAACCGCCAAAGTTCGTGCCGCCAATACCCGCATTCGCGTTATTACCTAGGTTCGTCGAACCGCTGCCGGTGTTAGAACCCTTAACCGTGGTGTCGGTAACCTTGTTTTCCACCAGCTGAGAACCGAGTTTTGCGCTGAAGGAGAGCGGAGCCATAGCGCGCTTGTCGGCGTCATTGTACTGCCCGGCGAAGATCGCCTCGGACCCCTCGACGGTAACGGTAACGGCTGCGTTCTTAGCCGAGAGCACGTTATTTTCTAAGGTTGCACCACTCAAATCGACCTCGGCAAGTACAAGATCTTTGAAGGTGCGGTTTTCGCCCTGCATGTTGAGCGCTTCGGCGTCGACAACCAGGTAGCCCTTGCCCTCTTTGATGACTAGGCGAGTGTTCTCGAAGCTGCTGTTGAGCTGGCCGTGATGCCCGCTAATGTGCACCTTGCCCGCGAAGTTGATCTGACCGGTCTTCGTTGCCTCATCGTACGAGCCGGATGCGCTGGTAAAGTCCAGCCCGCCCGCCGCGTTCTTCGACAGACCCTCGACGGTGATGTTACCGCGCGCAATGGTGTTGAGGTAGTGCAGGAAGGAATCACGAATATTCCAGGTCAGGTTGCCGGATTCAATAATGTGCCCTTGACCTTTCGGCACGTCGGTTCTCGGTGCTGCATCGGTAGCCGGAGGCTGAGCCGGTGCGGGCTTAGCGGCTTCCGAGCTCTGTGAGGGCTGTGGTGCCGGTTGAGAGCTGGGTGCTTCGCTGGGTTTTGAAGGGTTTGAGGTAGGCGCCTCAGAAGTTTGAGAGGGTTGCGGTGCCGGAGCTTCGGAACTCTGTGAAGGCTGCGGCTCTGGCATTTCAGCAGGTTTACTTTGCTCTGGCGCAGGCTGAGATGGCTCAGGAGCTGGATCGGCAGGCTTGCTCGTTTCGGGTGCAGGCTGCTCGGGTTGAGTAGGCTCAGGTGCAGGCTGAGTCGGTTCCGGGGTCGGATCAGCAGGTTTCTCCGGCGCTGGTGCCTGCTTGGTAACGAGCTTTGCGGAGAATGCCAGCGCATCCAGCTCTTGACCTGCCTGGTAGAACCCGGCAAACACCGAGGTCGCTTCTGCGCTGAGTTTCACCTTGGTGGCATCAGATGCTGCCAAGGTCAGCTGCCCGCCCTCGTTTTTCAGGGAGGAAGCATCGAAAGTACCAATCAGCGTGTGATCGTGCTGTACGGGCGGGTTCGGGGTGGTGTTGCCGTTATAGGGGCGTTCGCTGATATTTGCGTATAGGCTGCCTTGCCCGTCTTTGATGACAAGTTCCAAGTCGCTGATAGTTACTTCGAGCACGCCGTGGTGCCCGGTGTACTTCACGCTGGAGCCGGTGAATTTAACGTGGTATGAACCGTCTGCCTCGACGGTACCTTCAGCGGCGGTGAAGTGATAAGAACCATCCGCGTTGGAGGTAGCACCGGTTAGTTCCTGCGAACCACCGGCGACAGGACCGGTGATGTATCTGCGGAATGAGGATTTGACGCCCCAATCTACGGATGCATCCTGCAGGCTTTGTGATGCGGCAGCTGGCGCCTGCTCAGAGACGATCTGCGCGGTCGGTGCGGGTTGGTTCGCTAGGGCGGGGGTGGCGGCGATGCCACTGAGCCCAACGGCGGCAGACGCTAGAAACGCCCATGAGCGCTTCGCGTTATGCGACATAGACATGTGTGTCCTCTATTCGTGGTTTTAGTAATGAGCAGTCTTAGTCTAGACCTATTAGCTAAGACTTGTGTAGCTTAATTGTAGTACTTTGCTTCATGATGAGGTTACCCTTAATAAAATTTTTTAGCATCGGTGTTGCAAAACCAAAAATTTAGTGACACTATGTCATTTATTGATTTGGTGACACAGTGTCATCAAAAATATTCATGACTCTCAACTCAATCAGGAGGCGTTCCGTGACCGCCATTATTACCCCCGAAACCACCTCTCCCGATGCTGCCGAACAGCGGTTTTCGGCCCGGCTAAAAGCTAGCACCAAGCGTGTGCATGATAATGCCGAGCACTCTACCTTTATGGAAGATTTGATGGGCGGGAAACTCGATACTTCCGCGTATTTACGCCTCATCAACCAGTACACCTATATCTATGAAGCACTGGAGGAAATCTCTCGGAATCTGCGTGAATCCGGTAACCCACTGACCGATCCTTTCACTCTGGAAGGGCTGGATCGTGCCGCTGCGATTCACCACGATATTCGTGCTCTAGGGCAGACCGAGATTGACGCCCCGTTGCCAGCGACTATCGAATACGTGGCGCGTATCAAGGCGACCGCGCAGGCTCCCGAGCGGTTCTTGGCGCATCATTATCTGCGCTATCTGGGAGATCTCTCGGGCGGGCAGGCTGTGGCGGCTCTGGTGGCGCGCCATTACGGTATTGCGCGGGATGCTCTGACCATGTACTCGTTCCCTCAGCTTCCCAAGCCGAAGGTCTTCAAGGATGGATACCGGGAGCTTCTTGATCGCGCTCCTTTGAGTGAAGAGCAGCGTGAAGCCCTGATTGACGAGGCTATGGAAGGATTCCGTATTAATGCCACACTTTTTGCCCAGCTAAGCGAGCAGAGTGGCCGTCTGTAAGCGTCTCGATAGATGTTTAAAGTTCACGTTTGAGGTATATCGGGACCATTTGTGACAAATTGTTACACCTGTGTAGACAGCGCCTCAGAGTGTTTATTATCACTGAAAAATATACGTAAATAACCGTTATATGACACTTACAGGGCAGATTTAGACACGCGCTTAGGCAATTCATCCTGTGACGCAGACATATAAGGATGCGGTGGTTCCCCAGAGGGGCAAACCACCGCATCCTCCGTTACAGAGGCAGTATCTCTCACGTTAGGGAAGAAGCGACAGCCTTCGGTTCTTCAAAACTTTTGTCAGCTGTTTCAGGCGATGGGAATCGAAGGGCAGCTCTTCCTGAGCCTGTTCCAGCATGCTCTCGGTAGCGGAAAGAACCTCGCGAAGTACTCGGTCAGCAATTTTGGCAGATATTCCTAGTTCATGAGCAAATTCAAGGAACTTGCGGCGTGATAGCCCATCACGTTTACCGCTGAGAAGAATCGCCATGTTTTTATCCCCATAAGGTGCCGTAGACGGAATGTCGTAGATGGGCGAGAGCTCGTATTGTCCTTTACGGTTTTCTACGATTGACAGATTTTTAGCGTGTAAATCCCCATTTCCGGTAAGCCATGCGTAGACAAACTGCCGAAAAATTTCGGGGGCGGCAAGGCGGGTCGAAAAGACCTGTCGAAGAATGACATGGGCACATTGCTCAGCCGTCAGATTATACTTATCCGCCGGATAGCGGTTATTGAGTTGGCATGCGTCTTCAACGGCAAGGCGGTGGGCCATTCCATGCTCATCTACATAACGGTCAAAACGACGGATAAGGAGCCCGGGGCGCCCAGTAGCATCATGTACAAGACGGTGAGAAACGACTCCGGGTGATGCATGTATTCCGTGGGCTATCGTGAGAAAAAATGCTTCATTTTCCACTACGTGCGGGTACTCGGGAGGAGAGACTTTAAGAAGATAAAAATCTTCGTTACTTTGCAGCGGGATCGTAAGCATTTTTCCTGAAACTTTATCCTGAACGCCCGGTATAGAGACAGGGTCTATAACGCTTTGCTGAGTGATAATTTCTGAAAACCTAATGTTGTGGAAGTTTTGGCCCTGGATAATGTCATGCCCATCGGGGACGACAAGCTGGGCGGGCTGGTCACCATGAGGTACCACCTGCACATCCCCAACAGTATCGGCTCCTACTGCAATCAACATGCGGAGCTCGTCGTCCGAAGACACTTTGAGATGCTGGCGCAGTCCGGTAAGCCGACGGCCCTCAGGAAGAAGACCTGTAAAGAATGGTGGTAACGCACCACTCCCGTACAGGTATGCTTCCGCGCGTATGGGGAGGGTAGAGGATATAGGTTTGCCGTCGGACTCTATGTAGTTTTCGGCATATGTGTACGCTGTATCGCCGTGGTCTGTTCGGGAAAGATAGCCAGCGATGTTCCCCTTTTTATAGACGTCTGCAAGGATTTCATGCATTAGCGCTCCCGAGGGATGAGATCGATGCCGAGGGTGTCGAGTACGGCGGTTACTTTGTCAAAGGCGATAGACTCGCGCCCTTTTTCGAGATCGCGGATCGTGCGCTCCGAGACTCCGGCAAGAAGCCCCAAATACTCCTGCGTAATCCGAAGTTCGCGGCGATGCTCGCGAACGATCTGGGCGAGCGAGCCCTTTAAGTCCCGTGGCACGAACACATCCTTTCCATGAGTCTGAAACCCTATAAATCGGCAAAATAATTCCGAATTCATGCCATTATGGCATGAAAATTGGTGAAAACACTATATTTCGGCAATATTTTGCCGATATATGTAGTTTTTGGGGGCAGAGGGTGGAAAACTACGCTTCTCGGCAGAATATTTCCGATTTTTAGGCTTCCTGATAGCCGTCATGCGGATGCGGCGGCTCCCCAGAGAGAAAACCACCGCATCCTTTGTTACCGCCGTATGCGCGTTTTAACTCAACTGCACATGACACTACCTGCTGCTACGCGGCCTGAGGCTCGGGTTTAGGACCCGCCGTGACCGCGCGATCGCGATTCTGCGCTATGCGCACGGCCGGTGTGAGCGCAGAACCTGCCCAAAGAGCCATGACCGCATAGAGACATAGGATCGGCACGGTCGAAAACAACAAGGCATACTGCGCAAGATGGTTGAGACTATTGAATCCACCGCCGATAGCGGCCCCCAGCCACATAGGCGAAATATATAGACCGATAAACGCCACCCACGTCAAAACACGTGCGGTACCGGATAACCAGGCGGGCAGGTGCGCAAAAAACAGAGGGAAAGCATCAAGAACAAGCGTCATGATAATCAGCGGGAACATGACGTTATGATGCGACCAGCTGATGGGGGAGATGCTCACCATCAAAAACCCGCCGACCGCCACCTGAGATAGCACAAGATTACGGCGAATAAGCTGGCGCAGAAGCACCGCACAGAGACCGATCGTAGCAAGCGCAAGGGCGTAATATACAGGCCTCAGAGTGGGCTCGCGCAGACCCAGGTGCATCAGCCAGCCTTGAATCGAAATATTATCGGCGAAGTTAATACCTCCAACACGGCCGGAATCCGAAACGGCGCTCGTCCAGAACGTAACTGCCTGCTGCGGAAGGAAGATAAACCCAAGAAGAATGGTCGTGCCGAAAGAAGCGCCTAGGGTAAGGACGCCGCGCCAGTCTTTGCGCATGAGCAGAATAAGGCCGAAGGCAAGCGGTGTGAGCTTAATACCGCCCGCGATGCCGATAAGCGCACCCCGGGGAATGCGGGTTGCCGGTCGTATAAAATCGGCAAGCACCAGCGTAAGGATGATGGGGTTGATTTGTATCAGCGAGAGCCCGCGCCGCCACGGCCCGGTCATAATAATGATGAACGTGAGAGCAGCGATGATGCCGTATGTGCCGAGTCTTTCCTGGAAAGGGATGCTGTAGCCGCGGTCGGTGGCGTAGTTATAGATAAGGGTTGCCAGCCACCATGCAACACCGATGCTGATCGCATACATGATGGCGATACCCACCCATGCGGGCAGAAAAGCGAACGGTAAGAACACGAGCGCGGCAAAGGGCGGGTAGGTGAAGGGCAACCTAAAGTCGCCGTACTCCAGGAGATTGCGGGCGTAGAGATCTTTGTGCATGCCGTCGTTATCGAAGATGGTCATGGCACCGAAACGGTAGACATTGAAGTCTAGTCCGCCCGTGAACTCGATATAGATAAGCCAACCGATAACAAAGAGAGCGAATGCCGCGAGCGTTATTCTGCCCGCTTTAGGTATGTCTGGCGTAAAGACCTGCACGGATGGTGCTGCGGTCATGGTGATCTTTCTGTTGTGTCTGTGCATTTTTTTGGATGCGGTTCGGCGGGGCGAATGCGTTATCGGTGTGAACGGTTTATGTAACCTATCCTCCAGTCTAGCGTGTGAAAGCGCAGGTGGGGAGTGCCTTGAGGCAGAAAAAGGCTCTTGATGTGAAGAAAGCGTTGGAAACTCCGCTTTATTCACATCAAGAGCCTAGCTGTGCCGATAGAGGGATCTAGCCCTGCGCCACCTCACCAAAGTGAGCTGCCATGGTGCCTTCGTGAGCGGCACGCAGCTCATCAAGGTTGATGGAGACCTCGTCCTGGAAGTCCAGCGCGTTCGAGAGCGCATCCACTACGCCGATGCGCGCGAACGGGAACTGCCGGGCGGTGCACATATCCTTGAAACGCACCTCCTCAGAACGCGGGACGGAAACCACCACGCGACCTAAGGATTCCGAGAACAGCAGGGTGAACAGGTCGAGCCCGTCGCGTTCGGCAACTTCGCCCAGCCCGATGCGCGCCCCGGTGTTGAAACGCAGGCAGGCTTCCGCGAGTGCTGCGGCAAGGCCACCGGCGGCAACGTCGTGTGCCGCATCGATCATGCCGTCACGCGACATATTTACGAGCATATCGCCAAGCTGACGTTCAACCGCCAGATCAACCTTCGGGGGCAGACCACCCAAGTGCCCCTTGAAACGTGCCCATTCTGAACCGTCTAGCTCGTCACGCGTGGTACCCAGCAGGTAGATAGCCTGACCATCGTGTTCCGGCGCCCAACCCGAGGGGGTGCGCCGGGTAACGTCGTCCATTACGCCCATCATCGCGACCACGGGGGTCGGGTTAATGGCCTTACCGCCGGTCTGGTTGTACAGCGAAACATTGCCGCCGGTGACCGGAACACCCAGCTCCATGCAGCCGTCGGCAAGACCTCGCACGGCTTCGGCAAACTGCCACATGACGTCCGGATCTTCGGGGGAACCGAAATTCAAGCAGTCCGAAACCGCGACCGGGCGGGCACCCACGGTTGCCACATTACGGTAGGCCTCCGCCAGGGATGCGCGCGCACCCTCATACGGGTCAAGGTAGGCAAAACGTGGTGATGCGTCAGTCGCCAGCGCGACCCCCAGGTTGGTGTTCTCGTCCACACGCACCACGCCCGAATCGTCCGGCATAGAGAGGGCTGTGTTGCCCTGCACGTAGCGGTCGTATTGATTGGTGATCCAGGACTTGGAGCACATATTCGGAGATGCCATGAAAGCCTTGATAGCCTCGCCCAGCTGTTCGCCGCGCGGGCGTGCATCGTCAGCAACGGAGCCTGTGAAATGGTCTGCCTGGAGTGCATCCTGACCAGCCGGGCGCGCATAGGGGCGCTCATAGGTGGGGCCGTCGTGCGCCACGGTACGCGGGTCTACATCAACGATCACCTGGCCGTCCCATTCAATGGTTAGGCGACCGGTATCGGTCACCTCGCCCAAGAAGGAGTACTCCACGCCCCATTTCTTCATAATCGCCTCAAAACGCTCGACGTTCTCGGGCGAAACGACCGCCATCATGCGTTCCTGCGATTCCGACATCAGAATTTCGCCGGGGGTTAAGGTGGGGTCGCGCAAGAGTACTTTGGTAAGGTCTACATGCATGCCGCCCTCGCCGTTGGAGGCGAGCTCACTGGTTGCACAGGAAATACCGGCAGCACCGAGATCCTGAATGCCTTCGACCACGGAACCCTTGAAGAGTTCCAGGCAGCATTCGATCAGAACCTTCTCGGCGAAGGGATCGCCTACCTGCACTGCGGGTCGCTTGGAGGGCTTGGTATCGTCAAAGGACTCTGAAGCTAGTACGGATGCGCCGCCAATACCGTCGCCGCCGGTGCGTGCCCCGAAGAGCACTACCTGATTGCCCACACCGGATGCGTTTGCCAGGCGGATATCTTCGTGGCGCATAATACCGACTGCCAGGGCATTGACAAGGGGGTTTGCCTGGTAGCAGGCGTCAAATTCGGTCTCGCCGCCAATATTGGGCAGCCCCAGAGAGTTACCGTAGCCGCCGATGCCCGCAACCACACCGCCGACCACGCGGGCGGTATCCGGGTGGTCGATAGCGCCAAAACGCAGCGGATCCATAACCGCGATTGGGCGTGCACCCATCGAAATAATGTCACGCACAATACCGCCCACGCCGGTTGCCGCACCCTGATAAGGCTCAACATAGGAGGGGTGGTTGTGTGACTCGATCTTGAAGGTTACCGCCCACCCGTCGCCGATATCGGTTACGCCAGCGTTCTCGCCGATGCCGACCATCAGGTCTTTTTTCATCTCATCGGTAACCTTGGCGCCGAATTGCTTCAGGTGTACTTTCGAGGATTTGTAGGAGCAATGCTCGGACCACATGACTGAGTACATGGCCAGCTCAGCCGCGGTCGGGCGGCGGCCCAGAATCTTCTTGATGTCTTCGAACTCGTTTTCCTTTAACCCCAGCTCTGCCCAGGGGAGTTCAGTATCGGGGGTTTCCGCCGCATGCTCGACGGTATCGAGGTTAAACTGCTTCTCGCTCATCGCTTGTGTCTATCCTTGTCGTCGTGCGTCTAGCGGGCGTTAATCAGGTTGGAAAGAACGGAGGTGAAGACGCCCAAGCCGTCGGCACCGCCTCGTAGTGAAACATCACCGAACCCGGAGGATGAGGGACCAAAACCGGGCTCAACCGCGTGTTCTGGGTGGGGCATCAGACCGACGACGTTTCCGCGTTCGTTGCTGATACCGGCAATATCGTGGCGTGAACCGTTCGGGTTGAAACCCACGTATCGGAACACCACGCGATTCTCGGCTTCGAGCGCCTCTAAAGTTTTGGCATCCGCCACGTATTGACCGTCCTGGTTTTTAAGCGGAACAACAATCTCTTGCCCAGGTTTGTAAGATCCGGTCCACGAGGTAGCGTTATTTTCGATGCGCAGGGTTTGGTCACGGCAAATGAACTTGCGGTGATCGTTCTTAATCATGGATCCGGGGAGCAGATGCGACTCGGTGAGAATCTGAAAACCATTGCAGATGCCCAGCACCGGCAGGGGATCAGAGCCCGATGTTCCCGCTGCATTTGCTGCTGCGATGACCGAATGCATGACGGGTGCTTTCGCCGCGATAGCGCCCGCACGCAGATAGTCGCCGTAGGAGAAACCGCCGGGAATGATGACGGCATCAACGTTTTTGAGATCTTCGTCGTCATGCCAAAGTTCGACGACGGTTCCGCCCGCTAACCGTACGGCACGCGCCGCATCGCGGTCATCGAGGGTGCCGGGGAAAGTAATAACGCCGATGCGCGCATCAGCAAAGTCGGGGTTGGGTGCCGAGACGCTGAAGTCGCCAACAAGGGGAACTTCGTGTGCTGCGAGTGATTCTGCCATGCTCTTAGTCCTCCAGAACCGAGACGTTCACAACGTCTTCGATGACGGGGTTTGAGAGTAGCTCTTCTGCCGCTTGGCGTGCCTGCGCAAGATGCTCTTCGGTAGCTTCGCCTTCGACGGTCAGCTCAAAACGCTTGCCTTGGCGAACGTCGGTGAAGGAATTCAGGCCGATACGGGGCAGCTCGTGAGCGATAGCTTTACCCTGCGGGTCAAGAATTTCGGGCTTGAGCATAACATCAACAACAATACGGGCCATGTGCGGGCACTCCTTGGGTGCATGAGTTCTGATTGAGCCGTCTTAATGTTACCGCAAACACGCTTCTTGACGCCCGCTCGGCGAGCGAATTTTGACCGCAGTATTCAGTGAAAGAGAGGCGGGTACGGGAACGTAAAACTAGATGTGCAGAAATATGAAGATACCCATGGTGAGCTATGCCTTACCAAGAAGAAAGTGTGGAATCAAAACTCCTTGTAGGAAAGCGTAATAATTCTTCTCAAAAATCGTTCTCTGTGAGCGAACATCGGAATTTTGAAGTCTCTAGCAGGTGATGTTTCAGAATTGCGGATTAAAGAATAATTTTGGAGATTATGCATATCAGGATGCGCGCCTCAGCTAGTTTTCAAGCGTCGTGTCAATGTTTAAAGTATGCTTGAGTAGTAAACTAATCTCAAAGTTGTTGATTTCACATAAACTATTTACATGTAAATTATAAAAACCAATCTCGCATGCTGTATAGTATATTTCCGTTGTAAACTTTTGCTCCATAAAAGTGACATCAACGATTCATTTTGCTCACATTTTGTTTAAAGTGATTATGTTCACAGAGAATATATGATTACAAATTCTCTAAGAACGTGTATGATGTCGCGCCAGTTTTCAAGCGGCGCCTCATCGCACTCCTGTCATCACCACTGGCAGAAAACAAAACGGGCAAACCCTGAGCTGCATCAACCGCGTAACCACCGTGGCTTGAAGAGGCATAGCGCGCGGCTATGTTAATTCACTCCGTTCCACCGAGCGGAATGAGCCATCATTTCCGGGGTGGGCGGTGATGCACCGCGCTGAGTCACCGCACAAGCCGTGCAGGACAATCACCACTAAGTAAATAACGATCGCTGAAAATATTCACCGAATACATACGGGCTTGAGGAGTGTGGCACTTCAGAAAAGCTCGAAGATGCTCCTCGGGATGAAAAAGACAGGCTATCGCGATAGATAAACTCAACCACAAGTATTTCTCCCTCGTTTTCCGGCGGGGGAGAAATTAGTTTAAGCCACAGCGGCGCGATCGAGAGCGCCCTCAATCTGACTCAAGACGCGACGGCGCAGCGTTACCGAGCGCTCCGAAAGCTCGCGCTGATACCGCACATACTCGGCTTTACCCTCGGGGGTCTCTACCTTAATAGGCTCATAGCCCCAATTGAGAAGGTCGTACGGTGCGGCGCGCATATCGAGTTCGCGCGCATCCCAGGCAAGCTCAAAACAGTCCATCACGAGCGCCGAATCGATGAGCGGGATCAGCTTGTATGCCCACTTGTAGACGTCCATATTGGCGTGCAGGCAAGCGGGCTGTTCTAGTGTGCGCTGCGATTCACGGGTGGGCTGTAGCTCGTTCATGGGTGCCGCCTGAGGCATGAAAAACCGGAACGCATCGAAATGCGAACAGCGGATGCGGTGCGACTCAACCACCCGGTCGGTGCCTTCAGCACCCAAGCGCAAATCCAGGTAGTCGTGACGAATATTGTTCTGAACTGATTTATACGCCATCGCCCATTCGTGCATACCAAAGCACCCAAAGAACGCTTTTTTATCGGCTGTATTTGACAGAATTTCGCGGGTGAACGTGAGGGCGGTGCCACGTTTGTCCACGAATTGGGGTACATCCACGAGAACCGCATCGCCGCGTTCGGCATGGGTGTGTGCATCGTCGGGGGAGAGCCCAGCTGAAAGGAGCTCGTCCTCGGTTGCAGCGCGGTAGAATTTCCAGCTGGTGCGCTCGGCGGCATCCAGCAGAATGACACCAGCCCCCGGATGCCAGCGCTTGAACTGACCGGGCTTGAGCGTGTAGTACGTAAACAGAAAATCCTCGACCGGATGCGCCTGCCCCCGCTCGCGCCGCCACACAAACGGGTCAGCAAAACGACCCGCCCAGCGCTCATGCTCCTTCGCATAAGCACGCCAGAGCGAGCCGTCAAGTACCTGTAGCACTTTGGGAGTCATCCTTCTAGACTAAACTATCTGCTGCGTGGGACATAAGGGAGCGCAAGATCATGGGGACGGAGGGAACGGAACATCGGCGCTTTCCGTAAGAATTCGGTCGATAGCAGAGGCGACATCTGGGCGGTTAATAATATTTGTTCGTAGGAATCGGGCAAACGTAGGAGCGAGAGGTCTCTGAATATTCCCTCGTCTATCTTTTGTGCGGTCTAGCGCCTTACATACATCGATATCTTTATAGCCGCGACTAAGGGCGTACTTTACATGTTTAACGTACACCTGAGCGAAGAGGGAAAGGGACGAGAGTTCTGTGAGGTGCATGAGAAAATCGTCGGCGCTGAAGGTCTCATAGTTTTGTGTTAGCTCTGATTCTGTGGTGCTCGCATAGGCAAGGAGCTTTACGTCGTCAGTGACGAGAATATGCATACCGCAGTACTGGGCTGCGGCATGTACATGAAGATCATCTTGGTCGGGGTACCCCTCGACAGAGCCTACAGGAAAACCTTCGAGTGGCTGACCGGTTACTTTGAGAATCTGCTTTCGCCATGTGGATATTACTCCGTCATCAAGCGTTGGCTCATTGCGGCGCACTCTGTACCCAAACTCATCAAGAATTCCCCATGAGATATATGGCGTGAAGAGTTGATATTTGGACTCTTTTGCGAGCATTAAGATCCAGTCCCGCAGGGTCTTGCTCATCAGGATATTGGTATCGAGCAGGACGGAATAATCACGTGTTACCACGCAGGGCCCCCGAGTACATCTACAAGGTTATTTTCTTCTTCGAACGCCCAGAGGTCTTGGAGTGCTTGTTTGCTTTCGGCAACCTTTTTTTCCAGTAGTTTCTTGCGGAACCTATCGGCATCTTCGGTACGAACGCGGAAATGGGATCCAACCTTGTGAGCTGGCAGCTCTCCCGAGCGGATTGCCTTCATGAGCGTAGGGCGAGAAATGCCGATGCGCTGTGCGGCCATTGTGGTCGTCAGATCGTGCGGGATGGTCTGAATGTCGATGTGCTGTCCTTGAGCCAAAGCATGCAAAACCTGAGAGATGACCTGATTGAGCGCATCCCCGATTTGTCCACTTTCCGCTCCGGAAACGCTGAGTGAAATCGTGGTTTCCTTCGCTTGGGCAAGGAGGTGCTGTGCCTCGGCACGAGCCTGAGAAATAGTTTCATCACGCAGATTGGGAATAGTTACAGACATAAGCTTTCCTTTCGTGCGCAGACAGTCGGTGACCATGAAGAATAAGAGTTTCGACGGGAACCAGCTGCAATGGTGCGCTAGCGTTACAAATACCAGCGTATCAAATATCTGAAATAAGTGAAGCGCATAAATCGATATTTCACATAAAGAAGGTAGATGAGTTTAAGAAGTAGGGGCGTCGGAAAGACAAAAATGTCCTTCCGACACCCCTAACCCTTCTTGGAAGATAAGAAGTTTAGCGGCCTGTTCCGCCGTATACGGTGGCCTCGCCTTCGGCATCGAGCTCGAAGGCGGTATGTACCGCGCGAACCGCCTCATCAAGCTTTGAAAGCTCAGTGATGACCGAAATACGAATCTCGGAGGTCGAAATCATCTCGACGTTCACGCCCGCATTGCTCAGCGCCTCAAAGAAGGTAAACGAAACACCCGGGTTGGTCTTCATGCCCGCGCCCACAAGCGAAAGCTTGCCCACCGCCTCGTTATAAATAACCTCTTCAAAACCGATCTCGGCCTGGGTCTTCTCAAGCACCTGTAACGCCTGCGGACCCTGCGCCTGGTTGAGCGTAAAGGAAATATCGGTCACGTTCGGGCGGTCGGTCGAGACGTTCTGCACGATCATATCGATGTTAATCTTGGCCTCATTGAGCAGACCAAAAACCTTAGCGGCAGATCCGGGGATATCGGGCACGCCCACCACGGTAATTTTTGCCTGTCCACGGTCGTGCGCAACGCCAGAAATCAGGGGCTGTTCCAAGGGAATCTCCTTCACATGGGTGGGGGTCAGTTCCGCGGAATTTTCCGGGATAACAAGAGTGCCTTCAAGATTCGAGAATGACGAACGTACATGCAGTTTCAGATTGAAACGACGGGCGTACTCCACGCTGCGCAGATGCAGAATCTTTGCGCCATTTGCCGCCATCTCAAGCATTTCTTCACTCGTGACAGTATCGAGCTTATGCGCGGTTGATACGATGCGCGGGTCGGCTGTAAACACGCCGTCCACATCCGAATAAATCTCGCACACATCCGCATGAAGCGCCGCCGCAAGAGCGACCGCCGTAGTATCTGAACCGCCGCGACCGAGGGTCGTAATGTCACCGCTCTGGCGGTTAACACCCTGGAACCCCGCTACAATCGCAATGTTTCCGGCCTCAACAGAGCGGCGAATACGGTCTGGATTGACCTCCACAAGCCGCGCCGCGCCATGCACGCCGTCGGTAATCATGCCCGCCTGGGAACCCGTGAAAGACTGCGCCTTCGCGCCTAGATCGTTGACCGCCATCGACAGAATAGCCGTCGAGATGCGCTCGCCCGCAGTCAGGAGCATGTCGAGCTCGCGCGAGGGGGTAACGGTAGCGGTTACTTCAGCGGCAAGGTCGAGTAGTTCATCGGTGGTGTCGCCCATCGCGGAGACAACCACGACCACATCATTGCCCGCTTTTTGGGTGTCCACGATGCGCTGGGCGACGCGTTTGATACCCTCGGCATCCGCGACGGAAGAACCGCCGAACTTTTGGACGATCAGGCTCATTGAATTCTCCAGGTCAGTATTGAGTATGCCACCGGCTAGTTTACCGGCTCTTTACATAGTAGGCGGGTGCGGCGCGCGGTGGGAATTGTGCACGTATGTGTATTAGAACGTGAAATATGAAGAACTGTTACGGATGACTCAGCGGAACCGAGCGGTGCACATCCCACTTTTATAGAACGGCAGGGCTTATTAGCTCCACGGGTTAACGTATTTGGCACCGGGCAGAGGCGGAACCTCCGGGGTGGGCGTGCGTAAGGGCCCCTCCTGGATTTTACGGATGCGCGCCTCATAATCCTCCGACCGGTGCGCGTGGATGCGGTAGGCATCAGCGCGCGGAATATCCACCGGAATCTGCTCAGCCTGAGCCGCCGATTTATAGGACTCGGGCTGGGTCTCTTGAGAGGAATCTGGCGAGTCTTCGGAACTCGGGGCGTCTGCATGGGCAGAATCATCGAGTGCCTGCTCGATAAGCGCCTCATCAACGGTAGTCTGCGTGCCAGGTGAGGGGGAATTATCCGCACGAGAATTATCGTTCTTCGCGTCGCGCGGATCGTCAGAGGAAGAGTCCTCGGGCTCACCCTGGGAATCATCAAGGTCGTCGAACATGCTCCCGTTCCAACGTTTACGCGGCGCCTTTGGCTCAGCATCAGCGCGTTCACGTTCCGCCTGTTCTTCGTCAACCACCTGCTCAAAATCTTCGGCGGCATTCCCCTGAGCGATACCCGCGCCTTCGCTGATCACGCGGCGCCCCTCAAGCGCGCGCCCGAGCGTAATCTCGTCTGCATATTCCAGGTCGCCGCCGACGGGCAGACCGGATGCCAGCCGTGAGAGGCGAATACCCAGCGGAACCAGCATTCGCGAAAGATAGGTTGCGGTAGCTTCGCCCTCAAGGTTAGGGTCCATCGCTAGAATAATCTCTTGAATACGCTCATCTGCCAGGCGCGAGACCAGCTCACGAATGCGCAGCTGCTCGGGGCCAAGCCCCGCCAGCGGGTTAATAGCCCCGCCCAGCACATGGTAACGCCCAGTGAAGGAACGGGTGCGCTCAATCGCCACCACATCCTTGGATTCCTCAACCACGCAAATCAGGCCCGGGTCACGCCGATCATCACGGCAGATAACGCACTGCTTCGTCTCCGAAACGTTGCCGCATATTTCGCAAAAGCTCACACTCGATTTGACCTTCGAAATCGCGTTGGTCAGGCGTGCCATATCTGAGGCGTCAGAGTTGAGAATATAGAAGGCGATGCGCTGCGCCGACTTGGGACCCACCCCCGGCAGGCGACCAAGTTCATCGATGAGATTTTGGACTGCGCCCTCGTACATGCTTCTCCTCGTCTGTGTGTGCTGTGAGCGCGTTGTGCCGCGCTAAATCTGATGGAGCGGACGTTCGTCGATCACCTTGCCGCCAATAATCTTTTCGATGGCGCGCAAACCGATATGAACGCTATTCTCAATTCTTTCGTCGTCATCGGAAACGACATCTTCTTCATCGCTCTGCTCCTGCTGCGCGCGTTGTCCGCGTGCCGGGGCAGTCTCCTGCTCGGATTCGGCGGGCGGCTCTTCGGGTTTTGTGTCCGCTGAATCCGGCCGCTGAGCCAGGGGTGGTAAAGGTGAGACCGGGGCGGATGCGGCAGCCTCCCGAGCCGGCTTATTCCCCGCAGCCAGCGGTGCGGATGCGCTCGGCGCCGGAATATTGCTGAACTCGGCATTCTCGGCGGTATCTACAGACTCAAGGGAAACTGAGGGGGAAGAGCCCTCACCCTGCGTCTCGCCCGGATCCGGCGCGGAATCGTCTGCCGGTTCATCATGGCTACCGGCATCCTGGGGATCTTTATTACTGTTATCCCCGCCCTGTTCGTGCGGACTCGGAGAATCCTGCTGCGGAATCCCGCTGCCCGAGGCCGCGAAGGAATCGCGCTCGCCAAAACCGCCCTCGGGAACCCTCGTATTCCCGCTATCTTCGGGTATTTCAGGGGGTACAGGCTCGGTTTCGGGAGGCAAGTTCGCTTGCGCCTCCGAGGATGTACCGGGTTGAGACGGAGAATCTTGAGGCGCTGTATCTTGCGGGGAAGAACCGGGCTGTGATGCTGCGGCGGGCTGGCCCTCAGCCGCATCGTCCGGGTGCAGCTCGGCGGGGGAATCCTCGGAATACTGCGGAATAGGCGCGACCTCCCAGGCCGTGATGGGCGCATCTACGTTGGTTGTACCCTGTGATGCCGCCTCTTGCCCGGACGGGACGGGCTGCCCGTGGCGGTTCCACGCATCCACGCCACCACGCGGACCGTCAGCGATCGGCGCGGGATCAGAAGATTTCTGGTTCGCGGCGGGTGCCTGGGCAGGGCGCGCATCTGGCTGGGTTTGGGGACGCGCAACTTCGGCACGCACACGCACCTGCTTGCGCAGAAAATCGCTCACGCGCGCGCTCAACTCCGGCACAAAAGAAGCAACCGCCTTGAGTGTAGGCATATCTGCCCGCACATACAGTTCGCCGCTGATCAGGCGCACGGGCTCAACCTGTAATAGTTTTTCGGATGCGCCCGGCGCGCTCACCCGCGCGATCACGGCACGCCAGTTGGCACGCACCGAGGCAAGCGGGTCTTCTGCATCCGCGACAGTAACGCGCTTTATGGGAGTTTCCTGCGCGGCGGCCGATGGTTCTGAGGGATCCGAACGGGATGGTGTGGGCTCCGAAGGCGCACCATCGGAAAGTCCTGTACCTTCTGTAGCAGAGGCCAATGGCGCGGAATTCTGAGGCGCGGAACCCTGAGACTTCTGAGTCTGGGGCGTCTCTTTTTGCTCGCCTTCAGTTTCAGACTTAGGCACCTGCTGATTCGTGTTCTGCCCTAAAACGGGGCCGCGATGCTGTGCCGATGCGTTCGTAGCCTCGGCACCAGCCGCCTTCTTTGATGCTCCGCCGCCTGCCGCCAACGGGGGAGCGGCATGCTGCGCGGGAGCTTGACGTTCGGCAGAACCGCCAGCGCTGGGCGATACGTTATTCTGCGCGGCGGAAGGCGTACTCTGACCCACTGCGGGATTTCCCGAGCGTCCCCCGCGTTGAGGCGCACCCGCACCACCGGCGGCAAGACGACGTTCGAGCGCATCCAGTCGAGAGGTCAAGGCGGTAATATCGCCGCCAGCACCGCCCGAATTGCCCGCAGGAACTAGCAGCCGCGCACATAGCAGTTCAAGCTGCAGCTGCGGGTTGGTGGCACCGGTCATAGAATTAAGCACTTCGTTAACGGTGCTCGCGGCGCCGGTCAGCTGGGCCGTGGTGAAGGCTTGCGCCTGCGTTTTGAGGCGTTCTATCTGGTCGGCGGGAACGCCCTGCAGAATCTGCGCGGCATTCTGCGGTACCGCCTGCACCACAATCAAATCGCGCAGGCGTTCGAGCAGGTCTTCGACGAAACGGCGGGGGTCTTGCCCGGTCGCCACCACCCGCGAGACCGCCTCGAAGAGGGAGGGCGCATCCTGGGCGGAAAACGCATCAATCACGTTGTCGAGAAGTTGGGCGTGCGTGTACCCGAGCAGGGCGACCGCGCGGTCGTAGCTAATGCCGGATTCGGTGTTGGCACCGGCGATAAGCTGGTCAAGAATGGAGAGCGAGTCGCGTACGGAGCCGCCGCCAGCACGGATGACGAGTTGAAGCACACCGGATTCGACGGGCACGTTCTCTTCGCCGCAGAGCTTTTCGAGGTAGGGCAGAAGAACTTCGGGCGGTACCAGCCGGAACGGGTAGTGGTGGGTGCGCGAGCGGATGGTTCCGAGAACCTTATTTGGCTCTGTGGTGGCGAAGATGAATTTGATGTGCTCGGGCGGTTCTTCCACGATTTTGAGTAGGGCGTTGAACCCTTCGCGGGTGACCATGTGTGCTTCGTCAATGATGAAGATTTTGTAGCGGTCGCGCACGGGTGCGAGGGTTGCACGTTCACGCAGGTCGCGGGCGTGGTCTACGCCGCCGTGGGATGCCGCATCCATTTCGATGACGTCGAGGGAGCCGCCGCCGTCGCGGGAGAGTTCGCGGCAGGAGTCGCATACGCCGCAGGGGGTGGGGGTTGGTCCTTGGGCACAGTTGAGGCAGCGTGCCAGGATTCGTGCGGAGGTGGTTTTGCCGCATCCGCGCGGGCCTGAGAAGAGGTAGGCGTGATTGACGCGGTTGTTGGTGAGTGCGGTAATGAGCGGTTCGGTGACGTGTTCTTGCCCGATGACTTCGGCGAAGGTCTCGGGGCGGTAACGGCGGTAGAGTGCTGTGCTCACGGGTGACCTTCTGGTTGACGATGCGGGGTTCTACACTATTTTAGTTCACGGATGCGCGCTTGGGGCTTGGTTTCGTCATCGGCGTGGGATGGTTTATGCCTAAATTCTCGCCTGTGAGAAATGGTGGGCAGGCTATCTCAGATAAGTCTCTTGAAGAAAACGCTCCCGAAGTCTAGAAGAACCTAGAATCCACCTTCGACGCTGAAACGGAAAACATCATTTTGCCAAAAAACACTAGAAACCCAAAAAAACTTGCCCCTCCCGCCCCAAGGGAAACGAGATGCAGGTGCATCATGGCTACAGGATTTCTAAGCGCCTAGGGATGTCAGCAAACGAGGAACGAGCGTAGCTGACAGGGTCCCTGTAAAGCTGGGAAATCCTGTCAGCCTGATGCACTGTGTAATGCATCCGAAGTTTAACGATAAAACCTCTTACGCAACCGCTGAAGCCTCAGATTCCGAGCGCGCGAGGAAATAAATCTGAGGTTGAAGCCGCGAAGCGTGAGCGGAGCGGGCGCGTGAGCGCACTATGACGGTGTGTTTCTGTTGCGAATGTTTTTGGATATAAAAAACCTCTTACGCACCCGTCATAGCTCGAATACCCTTGCTACCTTCCGGTCCTGGGGGAGTTTTCCAAGATAACGCCACGTAAGAGGCACGTACCAGTCTACCTGATTTTGTGGTGGTTGTGAACTTGGTGTCGGGGCCTTGGGGTGCCTAGTGGCATTGGGCACTTTCGTTGGGGCAGAATTGCCTTAGTGTTGGGTTCCCTGTATAGTTTTATCCGTTCGCCCTTTTGGGTGTTTTGTTGGAGGATTCGCCTAGCGGCCTATGGCGCACGCCTGGAACGCGTGTTGGGTTCACGCCCTCGGGGGTTCAAATCCCCCATCCTCCGCTCTTTCCCCGGCTTCGAGTTTTCGAGGTCGGGGATTTTTGTTTTTTGGTGTGCTGACCGGGTTTTATTGTGGCGTTGTGCCGTGTGTTGTGGGCGTGGCTTTTCGGCCTGGGGGAGCGGCATTTTAGAATGTAGATATGATTTTCAAGAAGGTTGGTTCTTCGCGCCCGTATCCTGAGCATCATTTGTCGCATGCTGATTGGGGTAATGTGCCTCCGCAGCAGGTGCGTCTTGATGCGCTGATTACGACGCAGAAGACGCTTGACCTTGAGACGCTGCTTGCGGAGGATTCCACGTTTTATGGGGATTTGTTTCCGCATGTGGTGAAGTGGCGTGATGATTTGTACCTGGAGGATGGGGTGCATCGGGCGTTGCGTAATGCTTTGCATCGGCGTGCGGTGATGTATGCGCGGGTGCTTGATTTGGATCAGGTTCCGGGTTTTTAGCCGGATGCGCACTCGCTCCTCGTAGCCAGCTTGTGGAGATGAAGAAAGCCCCTGACGTAGCGGTCGGGGGCTTTCGCGTTTAATGCTGGTTCGTTTTCTGCCGAACGGGGGCGCCTTTAGGATGCGACGGTCAGGTCGGTCGTTTTCTCGCTTTTGTGTGCTTGAGTTTCTTCGATTTTGAGAGGGTTTCCGTCCGCATCAAACCGGGCCCCCAGCCCCATCTGGATGAACCTGATGGTGCTTTGAATCTGGCGTTCGCGGGTTTGTGCGTCGGGGGCGTCTTCGGCGCGTCCGGCGCTTGAGGAGAGCGAACCGTGTACGAGCATCGCGAGTTCGCGAATGTCGTTTTCGGGTATGTATTTTTCGGTGATGGCATCGGAGAGGATGTTTGCCAAAACCATTTGCAGTTCGCTTACGTGTTTGCCGAGGCGCGCGTATGATTCGGGTGAGAGCATGGAGCGCATGGCGGGTCCGGGGGGAAGGTGCCTGCGGGCGAGGTCTTCGATCTGCAAGCGAATATAGACGGCGAGCTGATCGATGGGGTTGGTGACTCCGGTGATCCCTTCATCAAGTTCGTGCAGGAACCGTTCGGTTTCGTCAAGGGCGTAGGCAACCAGGAGTTCGCCCATGTCAGCGAAGTAATTGTAGACTGCTGTGCGACCAATACCGGCGTTTTTGGCGACGTCGGTCATGGTGAGTCCGGGGAGTCCTCGGGAGTAGAGGAGCTTCCCGAAAGATTCGAGGATGGCACGTTTGGTGTTTTCGCGCTGAGCGGCGTTTGTTGCGGCAGAAATACGAGGCATAGTGACACTTTACCGCAGAACGTCAATAAATTGCGACTGTGGCACAAAAAATTACCGAAAAACTTGAGATATTTCTCAACGAGCGCATCACGCCCTGACTAGGAATGAAAATACTGTGCTCGGAAAATTTAGAAGCCCCGGCTTAGAGGTAGCCCAGCCGTGTGGCGGCACGCAAATCGTCCCGAATCAAAGAGGTCAGCGGATACCCACGATGCCCCTGCTTTGGCAGAATACGCAGCATAGTGCGTGCCTGCCGTCCCCGGTAAAACTCTTCACCCTCATGAGCTGCACGCTGCGCTGACCAGATCTGGCCCGCAGAAGCCGGTGCTTTGCCGTCGCGGTCTCCCACATGCCAGCTGAGCAGCATCCCGTTTAGGGAGCGGCTGGGCCCACGGAAACGCTGCGGAATACCGTCGGAACCGCCTCCGCCGATCATAGATGCGCCCCCGCCCAGCAGCCAGTCGTTGGAATGCGACAGCAGTTCGTAGGTAATAAATTCCGCCCCGCCCGAATACCCGGCAAGCCAGATGCGCGTGCGATCGTATCCGTAGCGTTCGGCGAGGTCGGCGGCAAGGGCACGAAAAACACGACCGTTCCTGCGGGCACGCACCCACCAGGTGGTTGTGGGGTCATTGAAAACGGGTGCTTCAAGGGTTCCTGGTGCCAGCACGGGCACGCACAGCATACGATGTTCGCGGGCAATATCGGCGAGGTCGCGGCGCAAACTGGAGGTGCGGCTGAGCAGCCTGCTGTTGGAACGAAGCAGGTAATCGCCGTCGAAGAAGAAAAGAATTCCGGGCGGTTCGGCCTGGGCAGCCTCAAGATGGTGCACGTTATCGACCCGATAGTGCAGGGTTCGTCCGTAGGCACGATAGGGGAGGTACCCGATGAGTTCGCTGGAGGAAACGAGCAGGGGTTCCAGAACTGAACCGGCGCGGCGGGCACCGCGCATCGCCGCCGAAATGCTTCGGGGCAAACGCGGGATGTGCGCGGTTGTGCGGCGCACGGATGAGCGAGCAGGTTCTTGGTGACCCATATTTCTAGTTTAAGAGGCGGCAGCCTGCACCGTAAAAAGGCTCGTGATACGAATAAAGCGGCGAAACTACGCTTTATCACCTCAAGAGCCTTCGTTAGGTTCTCAGTCAAACGGAGTTACTGGGTAAGATAGTGAGTGCTCGGGTGGCAGACGAGCATAATCTCAAAACAACATTCACATCAAACCTTTCAGGGAGAACTATGTCTACACCCGCTAAGGCACCGCAGGATATTACGACCCCGCCGTGGGCAAAGCGCCGCAGCTATTTTGACCTGCTGCTGGGCGCATCCTGCGTGATTCTGATTATTTCGAATATTGCGGCTACGAAAGGTATCGAATTCGGGCCGCTCCCATTTGAGCTCCCGCCGTTCACGAACGGCAACTTTATCCCCAGTGACGGCGGTTTCTTCCTGTACCCGCTGGCCTATGTACTCGGCGACGTGCTCTCTGAGGTGTACGGGTTTAAGCGCGCTCGCCGGGCTATTATCGCCTCGTTTGTGGCGGCGGCGTTCGCTGCCGGATGCTTCCTGCTGACTGTTGCCCTGCCGCCCGCCAGCTACTATGAGAATCAAGAGGCGTTCGCCATTATTCTCGGTCCCGTATGGCAGATTTTTGCCGGGTCGCTGCTGGGGTATTTGACAGGTCAGCTTCTGAACGCATGGGTGATGGTTGCCATGAAGAAGGCCACCTCCGGGCGGTTCATGTGGGCGCGTATGATCGCCTCAACCCTCGTGGGCGAGCTGGCGGATACCATTATTTTCTGTGCGATTGCTTCGCCTATTCTGGGGATTACCAGCTTGGATCAATTCATCAGCTACACCCTGGTCGGGTATGTGTATAAGTGCCTGGTTGAGATTGTGCTCATGCCTATCAGTTACCCGGTGATTGGCTGGTTCAAACGGCACGAGATCGAGTACGACGGTTAGGCTGATGCTGCACACCGCCGTGAAAAATTGATGATGTGGCGAGAAGCAGATGGGTTGTCCGCTTCTCGCCATTAATATTTGTGGCGCTGTATCCTTGTGCGGTGGGTGGCGCATCCTATGCACAAATTTGCATTACGTCGTGGAACACCCAAAAATAACCAAACTCTGAGAATCATAGGGAAAATCTGTTTCGCCACGCACAAACCCATGCAAAAAGTTGCATAGATGATGCTCGACGCGGGATAGTTATTCGATACGCCTTTGCCACATTTGCTGCAGACCGGGTACCGAGCCGCGCTCGGTTTCGACGCGACATACGAGGGCAGGCGCCCAACCGATGAACGAAAAAATGGAAAGCACCACCTGATGAGTAAAGCACAGGACGCCTCAGCACCTAAGACGGCACCGGCAGAAAACGGCGAACTGAAACGTTCCCTCTCGCACGGTCAAATGACTATGATTGCGATGGGTCTCGCCCTGGGGACCGGCCTCTTTCTGGGCTCTGGTTCCGCCATTAAAATTGCGGGACCCGGTGCTATCATCGCCTACGCTGTTGGCTCCATGATCGCCGCTATTATCGCGGCATGCGCGGGCGAAATGGCGGTTCGCCACCCCGTTCCCGGCGGGTTCGGCACCATCGCAACCAGATACCTCAGCCCCTACGCCGGGTATATCGGCCGTTGGGCATATTGGGCAACCACTGTGCCGCTGACCGGCGCCGAACTCGTGGCGGTCGGCAAATATTTCTCGTACTGGTTCCCCGCAATTCCGCTGTGGGTGACGGTGGCAGCCTCCGGCATCCTGATTCTCATCCTGAACCTGGTGAGCGTTAAATCCTTCGGAGCCCTAGAATTTTTCCTCTCTTCCATTAAAGTAATTGCGGTTATCGTCTTTATCGTGCTGGGGCTGCTTCTTGTGTTCGTTGGCCTGCCCGGACACGCTGCGGTGGGTACCGCAAACCTCGTGAACGACGGTGGGCTTCTTCCCAACGGACTCGGCGCCGTCTGGGTTTCGATGGCAATTGTGATGTTCTCTTTCGGTGGTGTTGAGATGCTTTCCATCTCCGCCGCAGAGGCGCAGAACCCGGCCCGTTCGGTACGCACTAGCGTCAAGGCCATGATCTGGCGGCTCTCCAGCTTCTACGTGCTCTCGATGTTGATTATTCTGTGCCTGATGCCCTGGCAGCAGGCGGCGCAGACCGGCAAAGACCTCAGCCAATCGCCCTTCGTGATGGTGTTCTCTGAACTGGGCATTCCTTATGCGGCAGATATTACCAACTTCGTGATTCTGATCGCCGCGCTTTCGGGCGCGAACGCCTCGCTGTATGCGGCAACCCGCCTGCTCCACGCGCTTGCGGGCGATAAAATGGCACCCACGTTTGCGGGCACCACGAACCATAACGGTGTGCCCGTCACCGCGCTTCTGCTCTCTTTCCTGGGTGTGGTGATCGCATCTGTCATGGCGGTGGCAGAAATCAGTAATATTTTCGAGCTGCTAATGGCCCTGGTCACCCTGTGCATTCTGGTGGTATGGATCATGATTCTGCTGACCTACCAGGCGTACAAGAAGCATCAGGGGAACTCCTCAGGGTTCACCGTCTGGGGTGGGCGCATTACGGCGGGTGTGGGGCTTGCCGGGGTGCTTGCAACCTTGGTTGCCCTTTTCATGCTTCCCGATTCGAGCGCCGTAGTATCCGTACAGGTGGGCGTGGTGTTCTTCGCCATTATCTCCGTTTTCTACGTGGTGTTGGCGAAAAAACGTGGCGGTTTCCCGCGTGCCGATCTTGACGCGCTTGCCGAACAACAGAAGGAAGACGCATAGTCTGTTGCTATACCGCAAGCAGATAGTATTTTGACGAGAAGATAGCGCTATCTTCTCGTCAAAATACTATCT
>ERZ773214.323-NODE-323-length-32856-cov-14.947898_pt1 | contig 32856 bp, 37 predicted proteins | sample MGYA00511238_ERZ773214 | MGnify/ENA primary metagenome ERZ773214 (study PRJEB29015, sample SAMEA2738157) | human oral metagenome | biome: human oral; feature: human-associated habitat; material: saliva | place: China | collected 2259 ... | reverse complement strand
TTTCTACCGCAGGACCTAAGGTTGCAACGATTTTTACACGTTTGTTCATGATTTTTGTGACTCCTTTTAAAATACACTGTCTATTTAGACAAATTTTAACAAATAACTATTAGATAGAAGATAAGCTACGGTTCAACTCTGCAAGGTTCAAGTCAGCCTTGTGAGGGTTGTTCACCTTGATTTTGCCGTCTTCAGTCAAGCTGAAGAGAGCACCTTCTTCTGCACTACCAAGAATTGGGTTTTCCACCATTTGTTCATTGCGGATACCAACAGCTACACCACCGATACCAGCTTTCAACAACTTAACAGCATGTGCACCCAAACGTGAAGCAAGGACACGGTCACGCGCAGTTGGTGAACCACCACGTTGGATATGTCCAAGTTCTGTTACACGAAGATCACTTGTATCTCCGGCATCTTTCAAGGCTTTACCGAATTCAGCAGCAGACATCACACCTTCTGCAAGGACGATGATGTTGTGTGTACGACCTTTCTCGTAGCCCATCTTGATGCTTTCAACGACATCTTCGATTTTGAAGCCTTCTTCTGGAATGATGATCTCATCAGCTCCTGAAGCAATACCTGACCAAAGGGCAATATCCCCTGCATGACGTCCCATTACCTCGATTACAAAGGTACGATGGTGACTAGACGATGTATCCCGGATCTTATCAATCGCATCCATTACAGTTGTAACAGCTGTATCAAATCCAATTGTAAAATCTGTACCAACGATATCATTATCAATTGTACCAGGAAGTCCTACAGCTGGGAAGCCATGTTCTGTCAAACGCATCGCTCCGTGGTATGATCCATCACCACCGATAACGACGACACCTTCGATTCCATGTTTCTTCAACTGCTCAATCCCTTTTAATTGACCTTCGCGTTCAGCAAATTCAGGATAGCGAGCTGAGTGAAGCATTGTCCCACCACGAGAAATAATATCCCCAACTGATGAAGCATCCAATTGATGGATATCGCCAGCAACCATACCAGCGTATCCATTATAGATACCAAATACTTCCATTCCTTCAGAAATTGCTTGGCGAACAACTGCACGGATAGCAGCATTCATTCCAGGGGCATCTCCTCCACTGGTTAAAACAGCAATACGTTTCATTTCGATATTTGCTCCTTTTTTTTCTTTTACATTCTAAATGATTATAACACAAAGAGGCTCAAATTTCTCCTATTTTCCGTAGATTTTATCGATAAATCGTTTTCATAGCAATACTTGCCAGCTCATTTTCTAACTTCTCGTTTTTCTGGACGGAAACTCCTTTTAATTGAATGGTCTTTTTCTCCTCTTCATAGCGAATAACGACAGGATAAGGACCTGGATAAGCTTTTAAAATATCTAAGACTGCCCGGTCCTCCTGGTGATCAAACAATTGAATCCAAAAACGCTGATTGGTAGCTTCTTCTGCTTCCATCAAAATCATTTGGAGTCGACCATCTCTAGACTGGATTTTCCCCTTGAGATAGTAATAGCCCTTCTCTCTTATTTTTGAACTATACTGGCGATAAGTATCCGGAAAAAGAGTGACATCCATCTTCTTTTGGAGATCGGAAACTTGTAAAAAGGCCATATTTTCCCCATTTTTTGTTCGAATCGTCCGGATTGATTGGACTTCGACTAGGATGGTGGCCTGTTCTCCTTCGCTTAAAGAAGCGATCGGCCGTACTGGTTGGCTACTTGCGGATAGAATTTCCACCAGAGGATGAGGACTGAGACCGACCCCTATGACCCTTTGCTCCATTTCATACTTCTCAGCCTTGCTGTAGTCCTCAGCATCCATCCAGGAATAATTAGCTTCGCCAAATAAACTACCCAACTCATCAGCAAAAACAAATAGATTAGGAAGGTTCTGAAGGACTTTTCTTCGATTCTTTTCAAAGCAGTCAAACAAGCCCAATTCTACCAGTGGCGTCAAAAGAGGAAGTTTGTGGTACTGACTTGGCAAGCGCAAGATAAAATCTTCAATACTCTCAAACGGACGTTGGTCAATAATCCAAAAGGCTAGATCTTTTGGAAGACCTTTGATATTCTTCATTCCTAGATAAATCTTCTGATCTTGGAACTTATCTTTATAAGGAATGGTATTAATGGTCAAAGGAGCCACTTGGAAGTTGAATTGCAACGCATCGGTCAAGTAATCACTGCTAGAGTAGTTGAGCATAATGTCAAAGAAGACATCTGGATAATGGACTTTAAAGTAAGCCAATTGGAAGGCCAAGGCTGAGTAGGCATAGGCATGGGAACGGTTAAAGCCATAGCCAGCAAATTTTTCCATAATGGCAAAGACTTTCTTGGCTTTTTCTGCACTATGCCCAAGCGCGACAGCCCCCTTGATAAAGTCATCTTCCATCCGATGCATTTCTGCCACGTTCTTTTTCCCCATGGCCCGTCTGAGAATATCGGCCTTTCCTAGACTAAAGCCAGCAAAGGTCTGGGCCACCTGCATGACTTGTTCCTGATAGAGCATGATGCCATAAGTTGGTGCTAGAATCCCTTCCAAACTAGGATCAATCATATCGACCTTCTCTTTGCCATGCTTGCGTTTGACGAAATTATCGATATAGTCACTAGCCCCTGGCCGGTTCAAAGAAGTCGTCGCAACAATTTCTTCAAAACAGTTGGGTTGAACCCGTCTTAATAAACGGATAGCTCCTGCTTGCTCAAACTGGAAGATTCCCTTGGTATTACCCGCAGCAAATAAAGCAATCGTTTCTGGATCTTCTAGAGGAATATCCTCGATTTTAATATCCTTTTGATATTTTTCCTTCACTGCTTCCTGCATCCGTTGAGCAAAGGTTAAATTTCGTAGTCCTAAGAAGTCCATCTTGAGCAAGCCATTTGCCTCAACACCATGGGCATCATATTGGGTCAGATTCATCTCCTCACCCATCTTGATCGGAATTTGATTGGTGAGGTCTTCTCCACTCATGACGACACCTGCCGCATGAATCGACGTCTGACGCGGTTGCCCTTCAATCCTCTTCGCAATTTCAAAACCCTTACGGTATTCCGGACGACTTTGGATGGCTTGACGGAAGGCTAAATTCTTTTCATAAGCAGAGGCTAAGGTGTCCCGTAAGCCAATCCGCTTGGTAAGGTTGGTTAACTCATACTCTGGGGTTCCAAATCTCTTAAACACATCTCGAATGGCTTGTTTCGCTCCAAAAGTTGAGAAGGTCACAATTTGAGCCACATGAGGACTGCGGTAGCGATTTTTAACATACTGGATAAATTTGGGACGATAGACATCTGGAATATCAATATCAATATCTGGCATGGTATAGCGCTCTAAGTTCAAAAAACGCTCAAAGAGGAGATTGTTCTTGACTGGATCAATCCCTGTAATATCCAAGGCATAGGCTACTAGACTACCAACTGCTGAGCCACGGCCCATCCCCATATAGTAACCTTGACTTCGTCCAAACCGTAATAAATCCCAGACAATCAAGAAGTAGTCATCAAAGCCCATCTGATGGATGACAGCTAATTCATGACGCAAACGCTCTTGGTAAACCGTCTGGTCCAGCCCCTTGCTTCTCAAGCCCTCCTCAGCCAACTCACGCAATTCCTCGACTGCAGGTTTCTCTGGATTAAAACGGGGAAGCTTCAACTGCGTATCAATCTCATAATGAACAGTCGCAAGGGTCTTCTCTAGATAAGAAATACTATCTGGATAATTATGAGCAAAGGCCCGCTCCAACTTTTCTGGTGGCAGTAACATCATAGAAGCGTCAACAGCTCCTACTTCCTTCAGACTGCAATTATTACGAATGGCATGGAGCATCTGAAGACTTTCCAAATCACTCGTAGAAAAATAGCGGACTGTATGGAGGGGGAAAACAGGACGAGAAAACTGTTTCGCTGGAGTATCTGGAAAGACACCAATCGCAAAGTCTTGGCCCAAGTCTAAATACTCAATCCCTTCAAAATAGGGAACGATGATGGCTAGATCATCCAACAAGTGTTGAAAGGCCGACCAGTCAGTTGTCCCCATCATTTTCATGCTGGAAATCTTGATTAAATGTTTATAACCTACGGTACCTAACGCAAGCAAACGGATAGACAAAGGACCCGTTGGTAAATCAACTTCCAAATCAAGACCTAGGACAGCTCCTATACCAGCTTTTTGGCACTCTTCTAAAAACTCGTAAGCCCCATACAAATTATCAATATCCATGAGACCAATTTGTTGGTAACCCATTTCTTTGGCACGCTGAATATAGTCTCGAATAGAGACTAAACTGTCCATAAAGGTATAAACCGATTTTGTGTCCAGTTGTGTAATCACCTTGCACTCCTTTTCGTCCGTTCTTACCTTCTATTATACAGGAAATCCGACAAAGAAGACACTCTTACCCATTGCCAATCCTGCCTAACAAAAAAAACAGATCAACTGATCTGCTTTCCTTTCTCTTACGGAAGACATGGGATTCGAACCCACGCACGCTGTTACACGCCTACCGCGTTTCCAACACGGCCTCTTAAGCCTCTTGAGTAATCTTCCAAACTATTATCCATTATACGGAAAAGCGCTCCTCCTGTCAACAAAAAATATAGGAATCGCTCACAAGATATCATTACTTGATAGATTTTAAAGAAATAAAAAACGACAAGGATTTGTCGTTTGCATATATAAAATGGATATCGTTCAGGTCGTTGAAAAAACGAATCCCACGACTGCTAAAACTATCAAATTCATTTCGGATGATTCCATCAGCTTTGAGGACTTTCTCCTCATCTGCATAGATTAGAACGCCCATGCTTGCTAAGAAATCATTTCCTTTTTGAAGTAGGCTGGTGATGTTCTTGTAAGCGGAGATTTGCTTCTGTACACTATTTAGTTGCCCTTGCGATTCTTCAATCGCTCGAGTCAATTCATCGTACTGAGCAGATTTCTTATCAACCTCTTCACGCTCTTCCATTGCTTTCACGGATTTGGAGAGTTTCTTATTCTTTTCTAGCAATTGCTTGTTTAGGTCCTGTGTGGCTCTGTAATCGTCTGGGATGACTTCCTTGATAGTTTCCTTGACTTCGACCTTGGCAGATTTGATTCTTTCGTTTTCAGCCTGTAGACGCTTGTTTGCTTGTTGGCTGAGTTGAAGTTTTCTCTTAACTTCCTGCAGCTCTCGTACTGTCGGAGTTTCACCATCTTCGATGCGCTGGATCTGCTCCTCTTTCTCTTCTTCTGGAAGAGTTGCGATCAGGTAGAGGGCTGAAGTTCCTAAATCGTTCAACGTTGAACGATTTGAAAGTTGTTGAGCAATTGTCATCATCTTTCTGGCTTCGCTATGAGAAATCTTAATGGTATCTAACCATTCCCCAAACTGACCATGTACCAGATTGTGTTCTTTCACATGGTTCAATCGTCTACCGATTTCCCAAATGGACTGACCAGCTATTTGCTTGTGATAATTGATTTCTAGTTCTAATTGAGATAGATTATCCGACAAAATCAATTCATTCATAGATTCTCCTTTCTTTTAATTCACGTTTCGTGAAGTTCAAGGTGTAAATATATCGCCCAACTCTCTATTGAAATGTCGAGCGATTATAAACATCTCACTTTGAGTGAAATCTGTCTTTCCTAATTCTTTATTTCGGTAAGAAGTTTCGCTTTTATTTATCAATTTTGCCATTTCTTTTTGAGAAAGACCTTTTTCTTTTCTCAATTTGTATAGCAGTATCTGCATTCTTTCACCTCCTATCTAAATTCGTCCAAGCTGACCTCTAGTGCATCAGCTAATTTGCACATTCTCACTACTCTTTGACCGAACTCGGAGAATCTTTTTGTAAAATAGTTTTTAATTGAAGATAAACAAGAACTCTGTCTTCAATTTTCTTTAGTTCCTTGGCTAAATACCGACTATAAAGATTTAAGAAAATAAAAGTTATTAGCATATTTGTCAAAATCGTTAAGATAAATACCATTATCTCGTCTCGCTTTCTAGCGCCCTGAGTTCTATCTCATGGTCGACTTGTTTTAATAGCTTTTCACACGCTATTTTAGCTTCTCTGTATGTTTTAGATTCGCTGATAAAGTAATCAGCCATCTCTACGATTTTATCTTCCATTTAACCAGCTATATCATTCTTAAGACGGATGATATTTTCTCCTTGATTGCTATAATATATCTTGACTAAGACCTCTCACCGTTTTAGTCAAAATCCAATAGAAAGGAGAAACGCTATGTCAAAATTACGACCTAGACCTCAAAAGAATTATCCTAACTATAATTGGGATGATTTAGATCGCACCATTCAAACAATTCTAAGCGATCCATTATATAAGGTTTGTCACATAGATCCATCACTTTATGCAATTCCTAAAGATGAAATTATTTCCGAGTGTATAAGTGCAGGTTATACAGTTGAAGAACGTGAAGATGGATTTCTGAATATTTCGTGACTTGCCAAATTGGCTGTTTTTGCTTCAAGAGCGCTAATTCTTGTTAGTAAGTCTATCGACACCTCGATAGGCTTTTTTTCTCCACTATACGGATATCGTTTAGGTTTCATTTTACACTCCTTTATCTATATGAATCCATTACACCCTGAAGATAGGAAATAAGTGTCCTTTGTACGTGTTGCAATTGAATTAATTCTTCTGTTTTGCCACGTACAATGTTAACACTATCTAGCAGTTCACGAACTGCTTTTTTTTAGTGTTCTTTCATCGTAAGACTACCTCATTTTGAATTTTCGATTCAAGCGCTCGCAGTTCAATTTCGTGTGCAACGTTGCCCATCAATTTCATGCATTTGCTCTTTGCTTCGCTGTAAGTTTCAGATTGATCAATTAGCCAATCTGATATTTCGACAACTTTATCTTCGGAACCAGTGTTAAAACTTATAACTCCAGTGCTGAGATTTACAGATGATTTTCCGTCTACAGAAATAAAGATTCCCTTTTTTAAAGTACTTCTATTTGATTCTGGTAACATTTTTATAGCCTTTCTAAAAAATTAAATATTTCCTGATTTTTTGGTTTCTATATCAGCCTCAAGACCGATGAAAATTCTAATTTATTATGGTATTTTATATTTGAAAAAGATCTAACAAGATAATCCAATGTTCTTGTGACAATTTTAGATTCATGCTTAGTCCAAAGGTGGTGTATTATGAATATTAATGAAGTTCGTATTTTAGAGGCTTGTCATAAATTCCTAATCGATCTTACGTCATTCAAAGATGACTTAGAAAATGATAAGCTTGTATTTAGACATAATGGTAACAATATTAAATTTGATACATATCAAAAATATGAAAAGCTTTCATTTGTTGATTATCAGTTAAAACAAGGTTATCTTGATGATGTTACTTCCTATTTTGATGACAGTGAGATGTTAATCGATTTGTTCCCAACCGAAGAACATTTACGAAAACTTTCCAGCTTAGACGACAAAAGTCAAGTGCGTTTGCAAATTTTCAAACTGCTCGCTCAAGTTAATCTAGGAAAAATCCCTCAAGATTATTATCAAATCAAAAAAGATAATTTTGGATACAACTTTTATAATTTCACAACCAAAGAAACATATCCTATTATTCTATTTAAAGAAAGTGATACTTTTGAATTAATCACTATCGATTGATTCGACCTTTCCTTCAAAGTCGAAAGTTTTAAGTTCGCGAGCTAGTTCTTCAAGTTCGCGGACTTTTTTATTGAATTCTTTATTTAATTCAACAAAGCGATCCATATTTTTTATTTTTACATTTACATTAAGCGACATAGTGCCAATACCCATTTCTTTTCTCCTAACTAATTAAATTTAAAATTACAATTACAATAATCGCACCTACTGCGATCAAACCACCGATTTCCCATCTTTTGTCGTCCATTGCTTTTCCTCGGACAGTATGCTAAACTTAAGTCGTAGGGTTGGGGCTTGCGCCCCTCCTACAACTTCGTGCCTAACTCTTATTTAAATAAGAGTTGAAGTATCACGGCGATTAGTGCTATGATCGCCGCTATGACTGTGGCTCTTGGTTGTGTCAACCAAGGGTCTTTTTTCTTTTGCTTTCGGCTTAGCATACTGTCCTTCCTTTCTTTTGTTTTTGGTTAATTCCTTAACCTTGACTATATTATACTTCACGTTTCGTGAAGTGTCAATAGTTTTTTATCGAAAAAACAAAAAAACTTTTCAAAACGTGAAGTATTTGTTATAATTTACCTATAAAATGTACAAATAAAGGTGATGAATATGACTGATCAAGAATTAGCCATCTACATTGGGTTAAAAATAAAGGAATTTCGTGACCAAAGAGGTTTGACGCAAAAAGAGTTAGCTGATCTAATCGAAATGGGAAATACAACAATAGCTAATTATGAAAAAGGTTTTAGAACTCCCAAAAAGAATACTTTATTTAAAATAGCTAACGCACTTAATGTCACTATAGACGATCTGTTTCCTATTTTAAAACAATCAGACAATTCGATTATTGAAAGTATTGAGGAAATACTTTCCAAACTCGACCCAGAACCATACCAGCACAACGTACTGACTTACGCAGAAGGACAGTTGGAAGAGCAAAAACAAGCCAAGAAAAAGCTTGCTGAAGTCCATGATATATTGGTAGAGTATATAGCCTACAACTACTACGACCAGCCTGTATCTGCTGGAACAGGGCAATACCTGAATGAAGTACAGATAGAGACAATCCAACTGCCAGTGAAGGTAGATGCTGACTTTGTCTGCCCTATTTATGGAGATTCGATGGAGCCAGATTATAAATCTGGGGATTATGTCTTTGTTAAATTGACGGTAGAGCTTCCAAGTGGCACGGTTGGAGTATTTGACTACGAGGGAGAGGCCTATATAAAACAACTTATTATAGAGAAGGATAAAGCGTATCTGAGAAGTTTTAATAAGAAATACAAAGATATACCGATTGATTCAAACAGTGATTTCAGGATCATTGGTAAAGTCGTGGATTTGTATCGGGAAGAAAAATAAAAACCATCGCTAATGAAACGATGGTGATTGATGAGTATAAATCTTTAATTAATTAAAAGGGGAATTATTATGGGGAGTAATAGGACAAACCAAGATATAGCAATCTATACTGCAACTGTAATCCAAGAACTGGAGGATTATCTACAACACCTCCAGCAAATTGGAGACCAAGATAATAAGAGATCGGAAAAAATAGCTCATTGGGTCGAGAACTGGATTAAGTATTTAAAAACAGAAGGAAAATTTAATCCAAGAAGTATTAAAGCTTTAAGCAGAGGGAGTATTGTTTATGCTGATTTTGGTTTCAATGTTGGTAGAGAATATGGAGGCCTTCATTATGCAATAGTTCTGAATAAAACAGATGCACGTTCAAACCATCTTCTTCAAGTTTTGCCTTTGACATCTGTAAAAGAAACTACAGACATGAATAAATTAAAATATTTTCAATTACCAATTGGCGATGAAGTATTTCAGTTATTAATAAATAAGGCTAAGCGAAAAATCATAGAATTAACTGAATTGTATGATCGTTTTTCAAAAAAAGATGATGAATTGCACGATAGATCTGTAATGGTTGAATCGTTAATTGAAGATAATAAAAAAACTTTAGAAATTCTTAAAAATTTACCGAATTCTGATATAGACGATTCTTCTATTGAACAACTACGAACTATCGAAAAAAATATAAACTTCGCAAGTGATCAAGCGGATGAAATACGACAGGAAGCAAAAGAAAATGAAATTTTACTTGCAGAACTTGAGGAGAAAATGGAGTATGCTAATAAATTTATTCTAAAAACACAAAATATGAACAAAGATAGCATCGTTCTATTGAATCAGGTTACAACAATTAGTAAAATGAGGCTTTACGATCCCAAAAATAATAATTCAATTTTGAATGGTATTGTACTTTCTGATGATACTATGGACAAAATAGATGAGGCATTGAAAAATATTATTTAAAATTCGAGTATTTTTATTGACTTTTCTTAAAATTAGGGTTAGAATAGAATCATAAGGTCGCTTGACGACAAAATATATGATACTGTCCCAAGAGGACAATTCTAGCCCTGCTCTTATGAGTAGGGTTTTTAGTTTATTAAAAATCCCCACACTCTCCGACCGCCATCTTCGAGTGTGAGGATATCCTGTATAGTAAAAGGCATTAAAAAGCCCTTTTTACTATACCCATTTTAACAAGAAATGAGGTAAAAGGCAATGGAAATTAAATCATATAAAAAGAAAAATGGCGACACAGCCTATAAATTCAGGATCTATGTCGGCAAAGAAGACGGAAAAGACAAGTATGTAAAGCGTCAGGGTTTCCCAACAAAAGCCAAAGCAAGAGCAGCACTTCTCCAACTTCGAGATGACCTTGAGAATAGCGAGGACAAAAAGAAAGAAATCACTGTCGAGGAAGTCGCTGAAAAATGGCTCAAGGAATATGCTGACACGGTGCAAGACAGCACCTACATCAAGACCGAGCGGAATATAAAAAATCATATCTATCCGACGCTGGGAGATCAAAAAATTTCTTCTCTCACTCCCCTTCAGCTTCAGGAACAAGTCAATGCCTGGTCTAAGAAACTTGTTTACGGACGTAAAATGAAAGGCTTGATGAACAACATATGCAAATATGCTATCAGGCATGGATACATCTCAACCAATCCGGTTGAGAGTGTGACGACACTTGTCAGAAAGCAAGTAGATACAGATAGTGATTTTTACGACAAGGAGGAACTGAAATCTTTCCTTGAGTTAGTAGACCAAACAGATGAATTGAGAAAGAAAGTCCTCTTTCGTCTTCTAGCCTTCACAGGGGCTCGAAAAGGGGAGGTTTTAGCCCTCAAATGGGAAGACTGGACCAATAACACTCTTAGCATAAACAAAGCCATTACGAGAGGATTTGACGGGGAATCTGTCGGTGCCACAAAAAACAAAAGTAGCAACCGATTGATTAGCTTGGACAAAAAGACAAGTGAGCTACTAACAGAGTGGAGAGAAATGAATCCTACTACTACTTTTATCTTTGAGAATGAATTTGGAAAACCAATACCAGGAACACTACCACGGAAATGGCTACAACAAATTGTCAAAGATTCGGAGATGCGCCCGATTAGGATCCACGGCTTCCGACACACACATGCCAGCCTATGCTTCGAAGCTGGAATGACACTCAAGCAGGTCCAGTATAGACTCGGACACTCGGACCTGAAAACAACCATGAACATCTATACGCACATCACCAGAGAGGCTAAGGATGACATTGGTGAGAAATTCGCAAACTATATTGATTTTTAAACAAATAACATAAAGACAGACCCTTCCGAAAGAAAAGGGTCTGTTTTTGGGTCTGTTAGTTTCAAAAAGGTTTGGGAAAGAATAGAAAGTATAAAACAAAAAACGTTGTAAAAACAACGTTTTAGAAAGTTTTAGAAAACTTTAGAAAGTATATATGGAGCCGGTGGGAGTCGAACCCACGTCCAAACATCTGCTAACATATTTGTCTACAACCATAGGTTATGTATTGGTTTAACAGCTCCTCGACACATAACTCAAGCCTAGGAACTGCGAGTCTATCAATCTCTTATCAAACTGCTAGACAAAGTTTGATCGTATCTCGCTAAAATTAAGACCTGTCATCAGACACGAGCAATCCGAATCGGGTCACGCCTGCTGGTTTTTAGGCAGCTAGAGCGTAAGAAGTGTTATTTTTTGCAGTTATATTTAACTGAGCGTTTACGTCGCCACACGAGTCGCAAAATATGCCTCATAATGCCTGTCGAATCCGTAACGACCCCAAAATGATATACTCAAGTGTATCATTTTTTGGGTAAAATGGCAAAAGAAAAAGAGGAATTCCTTCCTCTTTCACTTTTATTGCAAGTTTAGTTTGAATTTTGTTACATAATGTACCGTGAAATACATCGCTACAATTTTCACCACTTCATAGATATAGGCAGGAATAAAGTTAACAACCAAGATATCACTAAGAGTATCAGAAGACATAGTTGCAGTTCTTGAAAGTTCTGAAATAGATATAGAAGGGAAGAATCTTCCAATGATACTTAGTACAACCCAAAGGATAAATCCAAAGACGAAGGCCATCACGACACGATTGTTAATGAAGAGCTGACCCAGTGAGATGGCACAGTAGAGCATTAAAATACCTGAAATAGTCGCTAACACTTGAAATAGCAAGCTTTGCCAAATAAGAGATGACCCAATATGTTCGAACAATGGACCAAGTAAATCAAAAATATTCTGTTGTTGAGCGAGGCCAATCACTCCTAAGAAAATAAGCAAAGAAAGAATCAAGCTAATAAAACAGAAGATACTCCAAATCAAAGCAGATGTTACTTTTACAAGTAAAACAGTATGAGATCCAGTTGGCAAGGTCCAGGTCAAATAACCTTCACGACCAAAAATATTGTTGTAAAAACGACGAATAATAATGATATAGTTGGTCAAGGTCAAGCCAATGTAGCCCGCAAAAATGACCAAAACAACAATACTCCCAATAGTTAAGGCTGTATTTTCTGTGAAAGTTGATGCCCCAGTTATAACACTAGAAGCTAATAAACCAGCAAAAATGGAGAGAATAGCAAGCACACCCGAAATAATGAGATACCACTTATAGGTTGCTTTTAATTCATATTTCATTAATTTCCCAAACATAAGAACCTCCTAATACATTCTAAATTGTTCACGGAAGATCTCATCAATCGATTTACCGTATTGGTTGCGAAGAACAGTTGTGTTTTCATGCAACAGAATACGACCTTGATTGATAAAGAGCGCTTCATCCAAGACTTGTTCAACGTCCGCAATCAAGTGGGTTGAAATCAATACAGATGAGTTTGGACGACGATTTTGAATGATGGTTCTAAGAATGTAATCACGCGCAGCAGGGTCCACTCCACCAATAGGTTCATCAAGAATGTACAAATCTGCTTCACGGCTCATGACCAAAATTAATTGAACTTTTTCTTTATTCCCTTTAGAGAGTTGTTTCAATTTTTGCTCTGGATGTAAATGTAAATCATTTAGCAATTGATAAGCACGTTGCGGATTGAAATCATTATAGAAGTCTTGGAAGAAACGGATTGTTTCTGAAATCTTCATATTTTCATCCAAATAAGTTGTATCTGGCAAATAAGAAACGACTTGTTTGGTTTTTGCAGACGGTACTTCACCATGGATGTAGACATTACCTGAAGTAGGTTGCAAGAGCCCGTTCACTAATTTAATAATGGTCGTTTTCCCACTTCCGTTTGGTCCTAACAAACCAATGATACGACCCGGTTGAATATTGACACTCACATCATATAAGGCAATATGTTTACCATACACTTTTTGAACATGGTCTAGGTAGACCAAAGGGTACTGATTCATAATCTTCTCCTTAATTTAATAATGATTCTATTATAACCTTACTAAGAAGTGATTGCAAGATATAATCGGAAAAGAAAATCGAATGTTCGTACTATTTGATAACCAAATCATCTGTCCAAAAAAAGGAGAAACATCCGTTCCTCCTTTAAAGCAATCTTATTTGATTCCTAAAGCAATCCGCGCATAGCGGCTCATCTTTTCAACCGTCCAAGCTGGGTACCAGACCAATTTTACATCGACCTTAGTCACTTCTTCCATTCCTGTTAAGGCATCATAAATCTGATCCGTCAGCAAGTCTGCCAATGGACAACCCATGGTGGTTAGGGTCATATCGATTTCTGTTTCACCAGTTTCACCATCAAACCGAATTTCGTAGACCAAACCAAGATTGACAATATCAATACCTAATTCCGGATCGATGACTTGCTCTAGGTTTTCAAGAATACGGTTTTTAATTTGTTCGATTTCTTCTGTCGTATAACTCATTCTTTACTCCTTCTTCGTTGGGTTCATCCCTATGAAGAATTTCTTTTTTTACGGAAACCCAAATATTAAGGAAACTCTATAAAAGACCGCCCGGACCTTCCTCGCTCCCGAATCTCTCGGCTCGGGTTAAAAAAGTCCCCCGGACCTGGGTCGCTTTTTTATTTCTAGGCGACCGTTAAAAAGATCCCCCGGACCTGGGTCGCTTTTTTATTTCTAGGCGACCGTTAAAAAGGTCCCCCGGACCTGGGTCGCTTTTTTATTTCTAGGCGACCGTTAAAAAGGTCCACAGGATCTTCCTCGCTTCCGAGTTTCTCGGCTCGGGTTAAAAAGGTCCCCCGGACCTTTTTAATCCTCTATAAAATCACGCAATGGTTTGCTTCTGCTTGGGTGGCGCAGTTTGCGGAGGGCTTTGGCTTCAATTTGACGGATCCGTTCACGGGTCACGTTAAAGACTTTCCCCACATCTTCCAAGGTTCGCATTTTACCGTCATCCAAACCAAAACGCAAACGAAGGACATTTTCTTCCCGGTCGGTAAGAGTATCAAGGACTTCATCCAATTGTTCGCGTAGTACCACACGAGTGGTGTAATCCACTGGATTTTCAATCACTTCGTCTTCGATAAAATCTCCCAAATGGCTATCGTCCTCTTCCCCGATTGGCGTTTCAAGAGAAACAGGTTCTTGGGCAATCTTCAAGATTTCGCGCACCTTATCAGGAGTCATATCCATGCGTTCAGCAATTTGTTCTGGTGTAGGATCTTGTCCCAATTCTTGCAAGAGGTTGCGTTGTTCACGAACCAACTTGTTAATAGTTTCTACCATGTGGACAGGAATACGAATGGTACGAGCCTGGTCTGCAATGGCACGGGTGATAGCCTGACGAATCCACCAAGTCGCATAAGTAGAGAACTTGAATCCCTTGGTATAGTCAAACTTATCAACTGCCTTCATCAAGCCCATGTTTCCTTCTTGGATCAAATCCAAGAATTGCATCCCACGACCAACATAGCGCTTCGCAATAGAAACAACCAAACGAAGGTTGGCTTCTGCCAAACGTTGCTTAGCTTCCAAATCCCCTTGTTCCACCAAGATGGCCAATTCTTGCTCTTCTTCATTGGTCAAAAGAGGAACGACCCCAATTTCCTTCAAGTACATCCGTACTGGGTCATTGACCTTAGCAGAGTTGCTTCCAAGCAATTCCTCATCCGTCAACTCTGGTTCTTCCTCTTCGGTGTTCAGGACACGCGCACTTGGATTTCCTTCTTTATCCGTGATTGAAATCCCAGCATCTTGAATCCGTTGCAACAAATCATCAATTCCATCGGCATCCAAAGCAAAAGGAATGACCAATTGATCATTGATTTCATCATCTGTTGCAGTACCACTTTTCTTATGACTACGAATAAACTCTGCAATTTGGACATCTAAAGTTGTGATATCTTTTTGTTCTTTCGCCATTCCTACTCCATTCTTCTTTTTTGAGCGATTAGTCGCTCGAGTTCCAATAAAGCCTGATCCGCATCTCCACTGTGAGACGCTTCTCGGACTTTTTTCCCTATTTGTTGACTTTCTTTACGGAGAAGTTCACGATTTCTCGTTTCTTCCACTTCTTCCAGCTCATTCTCCGCTATTTCATCTGGTAAATTTTCTTCTAACATCAGATACCAGGCCCGTTGGACTTCCTCTGTCTGCTCTGACAAATCCTGCGATGTCACTTCTCCATTTTGGCAAAGAATTTTGTACAAGGTTTGCAAGGCAGGGGTATCAAATGAAAAATCTGTCCGAAGACGATATTCATTTAAAACATAAGGAAAAGCGTTCATCCGATGAAGAAGATGATTCTCAGCCCGAACCAGGCGAGGCAACTGCTTCTGTACAACAGTTGGACTAGCAACTGGAGCTTGTGTCTGGATTGGACCTTGATCTTGTCGCTGACTACGCATCTGAAGACGACTAGCATTAACCGTTTGTTCCACCTGCAAATAATCAAAATCAACCAAGAGGTCGGCTAATTTATAAATGTAGGTGTTTTGTGCCGTTACAGATGGCGTCTGAGCAATTAAAGGAGCCATTTTCTCAACAAATTCAATCTGCGCCTGCAAATTTTCAATATTGTCTGGCTTCCAATAATCCATGAGAAATTCTACGCGGCTAAGACGCGTTTTTTCCAATAAGTCTGCTAAAGCTTGCGGTGAATTCTTTTTGAGATACTCATCAGGGTCCATCTGGTCAGGAATCTGGACAACCTCTACTTCCTGTTTTTCCAGAACCTCTAAAGCTTTTGCTGTCGCTAGCCTTCCCGCTTTATCTCCATCATAGGCCAAGATAACCTTTTTGGTAAATTTGCTGAGATGGGCTACATGTTCACGGGTCAGAGCTGTCCCCATGGAAGCAACCGCATTCTCAATCCCAGCCCGGTAGGCTGCAATGACATCCATGAATCCTTCCATCAGGTAAAGTTCATGGTTCTTCTTCGCGATCTGCTTGGCCTTATCCAAATGGTACAACTCATAACTCTTGTTAAAAAGGAGCGTACTACGGCTGTTCTTATATTTCCCCTGAGGCTTGGTCCCTTCGGCTTGTTCACGCCAAAGCCGACCAGAAAAAGCAATAACTCGACCAGTATCGTCCGATAAGGGAAACATGATGCGATCTTGAAAAGCATCATACATAGTCCCCATATCACTAATATGAAAGAGACCCGACTCGGCCATAATGTTTTCTGAAAACTTTCCAGAAACACTCTGATACAGATAATTTCCTTCTGCTGGTGCTAGCCCTATTTGAAAATGCCGAAGCACCTCATCATCAAGCCCTCGATCATAAAGGTATTGCCGAGCATCCTCTCCCATCTTTGTCGTCATCAGGATCGCATGATAGAATTTGGCAGCCTCTTGATGAATCTCATAAAAGGGTTGTTTCCCATCTGCTTGCTGTGGCCTGGACTGAGATGGAGCAAGAGCTTGCACTTGAATGCCTACCTGATCTCCAACAATTTGAACAGCTTCCATGAAGGAGACACCACGATAGTCTTCGATAAACTTAAAAACATCGCCTGATTTGCCACAACCAAAACAATGATAGAACTGTTTATCCTCGACTACATTAAAAGAAGGTGTCTTTTCACCATGAAAAGGACAGAGACCTAAAAAGTTTCGTCCTGCCTTTGTCAATTGAACGACTTCTCCGATTACATCTACAATATTCACACTGTTTTTAATTTCTGAAATCAGTTGTTTGTCAACCATAAACAGTGCCTCCATTTTACCATAGAATATCATTAACTATTTTAAACTAATTTTTGTCAATTGTAAATCATTCAGATTGATTTTCATCCTATTTTTCCACATCTTTCCACACTTGCTAGAATCAACAGTTTGCTTAAATCAACTTTTTTAAAAAATTTGAGCATAATCATTGAATTCGACAAACTTTTTGGTTATACTATGGTCTGTAAAAAAATTATTATGAAAGGACATATTTAGGATATGTTAAAAGAATTGAAAGCTTTTCTCCTTCGTGGGAACGTTGTTGACCTTGCTGTTGCAGTTATCATCGGGGCTGCATTTGGAGCTATCGTAACATCATTTGTGAACGATATCATCACTCCACTTATTTTGAACCCAGCTTTGGAAGCTGCTCATGTTAAAAATATTGCTGAATTGACATGGAACGGTGTTGCATACGGTAGCTTCTTGAGCGCTGTTATCAACTTCCTTGTTATCGGTACTGTTCTTTTCTTCGTAGTGAAAGCCGCTGAAAAAGCTCAAAACCTTGGTAAAAAGGAAGAAGCTGCTGAAGAAGAAGTTGCTGGTCCTACTCAAGAAGAGTTGCTTGCTGAGATCCGCGACTTGCTTGCAAACAAATAATCAGATAAAAAGACCCGATCTTCTAATTTGAAGGTCGGTTTTTTTGTCTTCGATTTTTCTAGAGAAACAAAAAACAGACCGAGGTCTGTTCTTGTCTTCAATTAGAATTTTTTACGTTTACGAGCTGCTTCTGATTTACGTTTACGTTTTACAGAAGGTTTTTCATAGAATTCACGTTTGCGTGTTTCTTGAAGAGTACCAGCTTTAGTAACCGCACGTTTGAAACGACGAAGAGCATCGTCAAGAGATTCATTCTTACGTACTACTGTTTTTGACATGTTTTTCACTCCCTTCAAGTTCAAGATCTATTCTATTCTACACGGAATTCTAAAGATTGTCAAGAAAAAGTTAAAGGAATTCATCTCTGGCAACTCTCTAAACGTTTATCAAATCTATTCGAGGATTCATTCTTTTCTGAATTCCTTTCATTCATAACGATTATAAAGTTTTGATACTACTTGTTCAAATGCTTCTACTTCCTCCCAATAATCCATTGGGAGATTACTAATTTTACTTAGATCATTCTCATCAAAATGATAGACCAGATGACGCAAAATTTGAGTTTCTATCCAGCGCACATCCCTTAGTTACTCGATATTAACTGATTCCAATCCTACTAGATACTGACAAAGAACAGCCAGTGACTCCGAATGAAACACTTTCTTCTCATGCAAATAATATAGAAAACTAAAATAATCAGCTCTTCTATTATCTTCTATTAAATTCTTTTCTTTCATCCCTACTCCCTTTAGAAAAAACTGTTTCCTCATTAAAAGATAAAAAACACTTTCCGTAATGTCTACGAAAAGTGTTCTAGTCTTACATATAAAGGAAGTTAAAGAGAGCAATGGCAACGATTGCAGCCAAGATTGGTGCTACAACTGGTACCCAAGCGTACCACCATTTTGAATCTCCCTTGTGTTCACCTAAGACAGATTTTGGAAGGAAGGCGTGAACCAAACGTGGACCAAGGTCACGTGCAGGGTTCAAACCAGGTCCTGTAGGACCACCAAGTGATGTCACCAAAGCCATAACGAGGAATCCAAGTGCCAAGTGAGCAATTCCTAGACCAGGAGCATGTGCTTGTGACAAAGCCAATTTTGCAGCTGTTGAAGAAGCATCAAAAATCCCTCCTTGCTCAGTCGCTGCTCTTTGAGCTAGACCAGCAACCTCAGCACCGAAGAAGTGTTTTGTCAAGGCAAGTGCACCAAAGAAAAGGACGAATGATCCTGCAAACTCATTGACGAAACCATTGATGGTTGCTGCTTTACGTGATTCAGGAGTTCCTTTATCCAAGCTAGAAATCGTTGAGAAAGTTCCCAAGATATTGTTTGGATTTTCAGTTTGAAGGTAATATGGACGGTGAGTCGCAACGACAACCAATTGTCCAAACATGGCTCCAAGAACTTGAGCAACGATGTAGTATAAAACATTTTCCCAAGGGAAGAGTCCGCTAACTGCAAGTCCAATCGTAAAGGCAGGGTTGATATGGTTTCCTGATACATTACCAAACATCAAGGCTGGCATCATAACACCAATTCCGTACCCGATTGCAATCACGAGCCATCCACTTTGATGCCCCTTGGTACCCTTCAATTCAACGTTTGCAACAGCACCATTTCCTAAAATAATCAATAAAGCTGTTGCAATAAATTCGGTCGCAACTTTAACCCAAAAATCAAATTGCATTTTTGAATAATCTCCTTATAAATAAAAATAATAATAATTTATTCTATCAGATTATCGAACACTTGTAAATAAACCGAACATTATTTTTAAAAAATATATCTCAATCTCCTGATTCATCCTTTTTAATCCTTGTACTCTCCTCCACTTTCTATTTAACTCCGAATTATGATACAATAGGATTAGTTATACATCACAAAGGAGATACCATGTCTGAAATCTATGACATTACCATTATCGGCGGTGGCCCTGTAGGGCTCTTTGCTGCCTTCTATGGCCATCTGCGTCAAGTAAAAGTGAAATTGATTGATTCCCTCCCTCAACTAGGTGGTCAACCTGCTATTCTCTATCCTGAAAAGACAATTTTGGATGTCCCTGGTTTTAGCAACCTAACAGGGGAAGAATTGTCCAATCGGTTGATCGATCAATTAAACACATTCGAGACTGACATTTGTTTGAATGAAACTGTTTTGGACGTTCATAAAAACGAGGATCACTTCCTAATTGAAACCAATAAAGACCAACATTTCAGTCGTGCTGTCATTATTGCTATGGGCGGTGGTGCCTTCAAACCACGTCCATTAGAAGTGGATGGGGCTGAAGAATTTGAGAACGTCCACTACCATGTTTCAAATATCCAACAATATGCTGGCAAACAAGTTGCTATTCTAGGTGGAGGAGATTCGGCTGTCGATTGGGCCCTGGCCTTTGAAAAAAAAGCACCGACAACTCTGGTCCATCGTCGTGATAATTTCCGAGCTCTCGAACATAGCGTTGAGGAATTAAAGGCTTCTTCTGTCTCTATTCAAACTCCTTATGTTCCTAGTCGCTTAATCGGAGAAAATGGCCGTGCCAGCCACTTGGAAATCACCAAGGTCAAATCAGATGAAACCCAATTACTCCCTATCGATGAACTCTTTGTCAACTACGGCTTCAAATCGTCAGTTGGCAAATTAAAAGAATGGGGCTTGGATCTCCAACGCCATAAAATCCTCGTGAATCGCAAACAGGAGACCAGTCGTGAAGGAATCTATGCTTGTGGCGATTGTTGCTTCTATGATGGGAAAATTGATTTAATTGCAACCGGCTTAGGCGAAGCTCCTACAGCAGTGAATAACGCCATTAATTACATTTATCCAGATAAGAAAGTTCAACCAGTCCACTCGACTAGCTTATAAGAAAAATCCTTTGAATCTTTTGATTCAAAGGATTTTTTTCTGCTTACAAATTATCCAATTCTTCTGCAATCTTATTGATTTTCCGCAAGCGATGATTGACGCCACTTTTGGTCAAGGGCGTTTTCAAGGCATCTGCAATTTGCTGAATGGAATAATCGGGATTCTGAATTCGAACATAAGCAACTTCCTGAAGCTCGACAGGAAGGCCACCTAATCCAATAGTATCCATGATTTTGACGATATTGTTGATGGTCTTCATACTAGCTGTAACCGTCCGCGCGATATTGGCCATTTCAGCATTGTTAGCTCGATTAAGATCATTGCGCGCCTCTCGCATGACCTTGACAGACTCAAATTCTTCCAAGGCCTGCTTCGCTTCTACCAAGATGAGGAAATCAATAATATCCTCCGCCCGCTGCAAATAGGTGACAACTCCTTTTTTGCGTTCGATGGTCTTGGCATCTAACAAAAAGTGTTGCATCAGGTTGGCCAAATCCTGGGCATGGTCAGAATAAACCGAACTAATCTCTAATTGATAGCGTCCTGATTCTGGATCCTTGATGGTCCCACTTGCTAAGAAAGCTCCTCTCAGATAAGCGCGACTTGCTTCATCTTCTTCCAAGATTCTCGGGTCAATCCCAGTCTCAATACCAAAGAAAGAATCAGCCAAATGCAGGTCTGCAAGAATCTCTTCGACTTTTTCATCGATAGAAACAGTATAGACGCGATTCTTTTTCAAATTGGTTTTTTGGTGGTGACGAATATCCGACTTGACCTGATAAAACTCCATAATCAATTCATAGATATGGCGGGCAATCTTAGCATTCTCCGTTGTCAGAGACAAACTTAAGCCCCCCATACTCAAGCCCAAACTACCTGACATCTTAATCAGAGCAGATAACTCACTTTTCTCAAAGCGGTGAAGGGTCAAGAGCTCTTCTTTTACTTTAATGGTAAAACTCATTTAATCACCTGTACCATTTGCATCAGTTCATCCACAACAGCTTCTCCATCATGGAAGGCTCCGCCATTTTCCAAGCGTAGGAAATTGGTTGAAATAACTCGGGGCACTTGAGATTTTAAACCTGCAAAATCGTGTTCTACTTGAACCAGATATTCATCAAATCGATTCGTGTCCATGTATTCTTGAGGTACTTTTTCAATATTGACCAAAACAGTATCAATAAAAGGCTTCTTCAAGTGTTTATGAAGGACGGATACATGGTCACTGTCAGTAAAGTGTTCTGTCTCCCCACGTTGGGTCATGATGTTGCAGACATAAGCGACCTCTGCTTTTGTATCAAGCAAGGCTTGTCCAATTTCTTCAATCATTAGATTAGGAAGGATCGATGTAAAGAGAGAACCAGGTCCTAAAATAACCATATCACTTTCTAAAATCGCATCTACTACTTTTCGACTCGCTTTCGGCGTCTCATCATTATAGGTATTGGTGACATAGACATAATCAATCATGCCCTCATGATGGGCGATTTCACTCTCACCAGCGACTTCTGACCCATCCATAAATACGGCATGAAGGGTCAACGGTGTATCGCTGGAAGGATAGATTTTTCCTGTCGTATGGAAAAATTTCGTAAGCAATTGCATGGCATTATAGGTCGAGCCCTGCATTTCAGAAATCCCAGCAATAATCAAATTCCCTAGAGGATGACCAGCTAGTGGCCCATCGTCTTCCGCAAAACGATATTGAAAGACTTTTTCATAAAAACGAGGCATGTCAGACATGGCTACTAGAACATTTCGCAAGTCGCCTGGCGGTGTCAATTGATGAATATTTTTTCGAAGTTCTCCAGAGCTACCACCATCATCCGCCACTGTCACAATGGCCGTAATTTCAACATCCTTTTTCCGTAGGCTATTCAAGATGACAGAAATCCCTGTACCGCCTCCGATGACGGTCATTTTTGGTTTTCTCATGAACGATTCACCGTTTCTTTCCGTCGGTCTTTGTCGCGATGACTCATATTAACCGTCCAATCTTTAGCTAAATCACGTCCGAGCCGTGCCGCAAAGGCAACTGAACGGTGTTGACCGCCTGTACATCCCATAGCAATAGTCAAGACAGACTTCCCTTCTCGTTTGTATGCTGGCAAGATGGGAGCAATCAACTCGTAAAGATGACGATAAAACTCTTCTGATTCTTTGTGATCCATGACATAGTTATAGACATCATCATCTAGCCCTGTTTGATTCCGTAGCTCTGGTTGGTAGTAAGGATTAGGTAGGAAACGAACATCAAAGACCAAGTCCGCATCTAAAGGCAAACCATACTTAAAACCAAAGGACATGACTTCAATTCGAAATTCGGGCTGACTATCTTGTCTGGAGAATTGTTCAGCAATCACTTTACGAAGATTACGGGGAGTTAATTCCGTCGTATCAATGACATTTTGACTCATGTTTTTAAGCGGAGCCAAAAGTTCACGTTCTAGAGTAATCCCATCCAAGACGCGCCCATCAGCAGCCAGTGGATGACTACGACGGGTTTCTTTGTAGCGAGCAACCAATTCACTGTCGGTCGCATCCAAAAATAGAATTTTAAAATCAATTCCTTCGTGATTCTCTAATTCGTCCAAAATGGAGCGAATTTCTGCAAAGAAAGACCGACTACGCATATCCACGACGAGAGCCAACTTGTTATTGTCCATCGAGAGTTGAATCAGCTCTATAAATTTTGGCAAGAGAGCTGGAGGCATATTATCAATGGTGAAATAGCCCATATCTTCAAAGGACTGAATGGCTACGGTCTTCCCTGCTCCACTCATTCCTGTTACAATGACCAGTTGAATTGTTTTTTCTGTATCTGTCATCCTAATCACCTTTTCCTTACAAAAAAGGAGGAGGGCATCATCTTTCCAGTTGGTCAGTCGATGGCTCTCACTCCAACATTCCTTTTACCCGAATGCATTCCTTCTATTGAGACTATACTTCTGCAATCACTTCGATTTCGATTTTGACATCGCGTGGCAAGCGAGCCACTTCTACTGCAGAACGTGCTGGAAATTCACTTGAAAATGCTGTCTTATAAACCTCATTAAAAGGTACAAAATCATTCATATCACTTAAGAAACAGGTTGTTTTCACCACGTGATCAAAGTCCGTTCCAGCTTCTTCAAGGATAGCAGAAATATTCTTCAAGACTTGTTGGGTTTGTTCTTGAATGGTTTCACCAACAATTTCACCTGTTTCTGGTGAAAGGGGAACTTGCCCACTTGCAAATAAGAGATTGCCCACTATTTTTCCTTGAACATAAGGACCAATTGCTGCTGGTGCTTTATCTGTGTGAATTGTTTTTGCCATTTTCTTCTCCTCATTCCTAATTTTCACTGGAGGCTGCTAGCTTTTCCCGTTCTAAGCGTAACTTACGATTGGGATTCAACTTATTAAAGAGTTCTTCCAATTTTTCTGCATTCCAAACGTCTGCAGCAGAGACAAAATTTCCGTCTTTATCACGAAAGGATATAGGTTTATCTCCCATCTTCTTCTCCTCTTTATCTCTAACTAGTCAACAAATTCAAATTCGAATTTACCGATTCGAACGATATCGCCGTCTTTAGCACCACGTGCTCGAAGAGCTTCATCGACACCCATTCCACGCAATTGACGCGCAAATTTCATGACAGACTCATCCCGATCAAAATTGGTCATATTGAAGAGTTTTTCTAACTTATCACCAGACAAGATCCAAGAAGCATCATCATCTCGATTGATTTCGAAGGCTGGTTGATCCTCATCAAAGCCATAGTAGACTTCTTCTTGCGCCATATCTTCTTCTGAATACAAGAGGAATTCTGGTGTTTTATCTAACAAGTCTGCTGTTGCTTCCAACAAATTGTCCAAGCCTTGATGGGCCAAACTAGAGATTGGGAAGATCTGTGGCAATTCATCAAATTCGTCGTAATTGGCAGCCAATTTTTTCTTGAACTCTTTCAAGTTTTCTTGGCTCTCTGGCATATCCATTTTATTAGCGACAATAATCTGTGGTCGCTCCATCAAGCGAAGATTATAGGTTTCAAGCTCCTTGTTGATTTGAACGTAATCTTCATAAGGATCGCGTCCTTCACTCGCTGACATATCGATGACATGCAAGATAACACGGGTACGCTCGATGTGGCGAAGGAATTGGGTACCCAGACCGACACCTTGGCTAGCCCCTTCGATCAATCCAGGAAGGTCTGCAACTGCAAAGGACTCACCTGATGGTGTCCGAACCATGCCCAAATTCGGAACAATGGTTGTAAAATGATAAGCTCCAATTTTTGGCTTAGCAGAAGTAATCACACTGAGAAGAGTTGATTTCCCTACTGATGGGAAGCCAACCAAACCAACGTCTGCTAAGACCTTGAGTTCTAATTCGAGTTCGCGTTCCTGACCTGGTTCCCCATTTTCTGAAATCTCAGGCGCTGGATTTTTAGGAGTTGCAAAACGGATATTTCCGCGTCCTCCACGTCCGCCATGGGCTACAATATATTCTTGCCCATTTTCAACCAAGTCGGTAATGACCTTACCAGTCTCCGCATCTCGGACAGTTGTCCCTTGCGGTACTCGCACATAGAGGTCTTCTGCTCCCCGTCCGTGCATCCCTTTGGTCATCCCCTTCTCACCATTTTGAGCTTTAAAATGCCGGTTATAGCGGAAGTCCATCAGCGTGCGCAAGCCTTCGTCTACAACGAAGATGACATTGCCTCCGCGTCCTCCATCACCTCCCCAAGGTCCGCCATTGGGAACATACTTTTCACGACGGAAGGCGACCATGCCATCTCCACCATTCCCAGCCTTGACCTTGATTTTGGCTGTATCTAAAAACATACTCATAATTTAACGTTTTCCTTTTATTACCAAGTGCTGCTTGGAATCCTCTTAGTAGGATAGTGCACCAAATGCTGCAGCAAAAATTGCTCCAACCGTTACAATTAACATAATCACAATGACTAGCATAGTCAATTTTTCAAAAAAAGTTTTTTTGCGTTTTCCGTTATCTCCAAAAGCCACGTTTTTTACCTCTATTACAATAAATTCATTAGCCCTATTTTACCACGAAAAAGGGCATTTTTCAAACATCCACCTTTTACAAGAAAGATAGCTAATTTATGGCAGGTGTTTTTTACAACCATACTTTTGCATATTTATTTCTAGCGTCCAATTAAAAAAGACTGGAGTAATTTCCAGCCTTTTAAAAACGAGGATTATTTTGTTAACTTCTTAGAGCGAAATACTGTAATAGCAACTGCACATCCCAAGATACCGACAAGGAAGATAACAGGCGTCATCTTTTCACCTGTACTTGGAAGAACTTTTTTCTTCCCAGTTTTTGGAGTTTCTTCTTCTTTGACAGAAGTTGATGATGAGTTTGATGAAGTACTAGAACTTAACGAAGATGATGAACTTGACGAAGAGCTAGAACTTGATGAAGACGATGAACTTGACGAAGAGCTAGAACTTGACGAAGAGCTAGAACTTGACGAAGAACTTGAACTTGATGAAGAACTTGAACTTGGTGTCGGTGGGGTTTGTTCTTTCTCACCCAATCCTTCGCCAGACCCCGATTCTAATCTTACTTCGCGTGTTAAGCTACGAGGCTCAGGGAAATTGGTTGCTTTCCATGTCAAAGTATTATGAACTAGATCGCCTACTTTTGTACCCGGAGCCACTCTAGTAGAGTATTCAATATACATTGGCCAATTGTAGTTATCTCCAAATTCAATAGTAAATCCTGTGATCTGACCAGCTGCATTCTTGTCGAAGACAGCTTTTTTACTGAAATTATCTAAAACTGGCAGACTTAAAATATGGGCTTCGTTTCTAATGCCACCTTCTACTGGATTAAAGCGAACCGCACGGAAACTACCTTCTACCAGTGTCAAGCCATCTCCAAATTGATCTTTAATGACCATGCCACGAAGAATATCTTGACGAGCATTTAAGATAATCCGCCATTTTACAATCGTTGGATCCGTTTGGTCTTGGTAGCCATATTTCATTTCATAGTCACCAGCTTGACCATCTGTTTTTTCGTAGTTTAATGAAAAATCTGTATTGCCAATTTTAAAGGTCAATGGGGATGTTTTTGTAACAACCTCTGGATCCACTTTCACATCAAAACGCAAAGAAACGCGTTTATTGAGGGGGTGTGAAGCAAAGTAATCGTTAAATGTAACCGTTACGGTCTTGTTTGCCGAATTGACAACAGCTTTCCCGACTGTCTGACCATTTGTTTGGCCTTCTTCTACCACATCAAATTCTAGAGCTGTATAGAAGGTTAATTCTTTAGGCAAAGACAAGGTCAGGGTGTCTCCTGCTTGAATGGATTGTGTATCTGGAAAGGCTACATTGATGGTAGCTGACAATTTTTCGTTTGATAAGACTGTAGTTCCATTGGTTACTACTTGGTTGTCCTTGCTTAGGCTTGCTGTTTGCGTATAAGACAGGACTTCTGACGCCTGAATCGTTTGCACAAAAGCCTTCGAAAAGAGGACAGTAGCAACAAGGGCTAGAGACCACATCATTCGACGTAAATATTTCATATTGACCACCTCAACTCTCGCTTGGAGAGTTTACTTCTTTATTTAATCTTCAAGACCAATTTCATCTTTGACCACAGCGGCAATTGTATCCACATAGTAATCCACTTCGTCATCAGTCGGAGCTTCTGCCATAACACGAAGCAGTGGCTCGGTACCACTTGGACGCACTAAGATGCGGCCATTCCCTGCCATTTCAGCTTCCATTTTTTCAATAATTGCGCGAATAGCCGGAACTTCCATCGCCTTATCTTTCATGCTATTTTCAACACGGATATTGACCAATTTTTGAGGATAGATGGTCACTTCTGATGCAAGGTCTGATAAGGTTCGACCAGTTTCTTGCATAATCTTAGTCAATTGAACGGCACTCATCTGGCCATCTCCAGTGGTATTGTAGTCCATGACAATCACGTGACCAGATTGCTCTCCACCAAGATTGTATCCGGACTTCCGCATCTCTTCAACTACATAGCGGTCTCCTACAGCAGTTACAACCTTATGAATACCTTTGGCATCCAAGGCTTTATGGAATCCTAGATTGGACATGACCGTCGTTACGATGGTGTTATCTTTTAAGAGGCCCTTATCAGAAAGGTAGGTCCCAATGATGTACATGATTTTATCACCATCGACTAGGTCCCCATTTTCGTCAACCGCAATCAAACGGTCACTATCACCATCAAAAGCTAAACCAATGGCTGCACCAGACTCTCGAACAGCCTCCTGCAAAGCCTCAGGATGGGTAGAGCCTACCTGGTCATTGATATTGAGACCATTTGGGCTTTCTCCAATAACTGTTAAACGTGCTCCTAAGTCAGCAAAGACTTGGCGGGCACTTGTAGATGCTGAACCATTCGCAGCATCTAGAGCCACGTGCATTCCTTCAAGCTGGGTTCCAGTTGAAACTAAGTATTCTTGATACTTACGAAGTCCTTCAGGATAGTCCATTACCGTTCCAAGACCTTCCGCACTAGGACGAGGAAGAGTATCAGACTCCGCATCCAATAAGGCTTCAATCTCTAGTTCACGGTCATCGTCTAATTTATAGCCGTCATTTCCAAAGAATTTAATCCCATTGTCTAAGGCTGGATTATGACTGGCAGAAATCATGACCCCAGCACTTGCACCTTCAGAACGAACCAAATAAGCTACACCTGGTGTCGCGATGACACCGAGTTTATAAACTTTAATCCCTACAGATAGGAGACCTGCTACGAGAGCACTTTCTAACATTTCACCAGAAATACGGGTATCTCGTCCTACGAAAACAAGTGGAGTTCCTTTTTCATGTTGGCTGAGGACATAACCTCCGTATCGACCGAGCTTAAAGGCCAACTCTGGCGTCAATTCGACGTTTGCTTCTCCACGGACTCCGTCCGTTCCAAAATATTTACCCATTATGATAATCCTTTCGATGATTCTTTATTAATTGCTATTATTTGATGAGGAACTAGATGAGGAAGAGCTAGAACTTGTCTGTTTCAACTCAACCTTCATGTATAGTTCTGATGGAGAGATAATAACTGGTAAATCATTTCCCTCGCTATCTACTGCCTTCAAGGAGACGGTTGCTGTGTAGGTATTGCTTAAAAGATCTCCTTCAGGGAAGATGGCTTCTACATGATCAACTTTGGCTAAAGTATCCTGGTCGCTGGTTACAGAGACTTTATCTTCAGAAAAAGTAACATGTGAGAGATTCCACCCTGGGGCAATTTGTTTGCCTGGTACCGTGACGGAAACATCAAACTTTTTCGTCTTTTTCTTACCAATTTTTGCAGTAACTTTCTCAGGCTCAATGGTTGCAGTCAAACCAGAAGGTAGGTTTTCGACCTTTAAGGTGATTTCATGCTGGCCCTCTCTCAGTTTGCTAAGATCAGCTACCACTTTAAATTTACGAGTACTAGCCTGCATTTCGGATGCTAAGGCGACACGATTAGACCCTTTTAGAAAGACGGTCACTTCTGAACTAATCCCACTAACAAAATATTTACCATCGTTATATTTTACATCGATCGGAATATTGGTCAAGGTATTCGTGTAAGTTTCAGAGCTCACTTGACGCGCACTACTGTTATTCTGGAAATTAACAGAGGTTGCATTGATGAATAAGAGACTTGAGAAAAAGACTGATGCCACAATATAGGCAATTTTTCTTTTTGGAATCATTTGATACGTCCTCCAAAAATTCTTGATTTCAAATCTTTTTTTCCTTGATCTTCTGGAATAATGAAGGAACGCAATTCTTGTTCGAATTCTTCAATACTGAGGTCGTGTCTAAAGCTCCCATTTCTCGTAATGGAGATACCACCCGTTTCTTCCGAAACAACAAAGGTGAAGGCATCACTTACCTCAGACAAGCCGATTGCTGCCCGGTGCCGCGTACCGAATTCTTTTGAAATACCTGTGCTTTCTGTTAAGGGAAGATAGGCACAAGATACAGCAATTTTATCATTGGTGACAATCACTGCCCCATCGTGAAGCGGGGTGTTGGGGATGAAAATATTAATCAGCAGTTCACCCGAAACATCTGCATCGAGAGGAATCCCCGTAGAAATATATTCTTGAAGGGTTCTACTCCCTTGAATCGCAACCAAGGCACCAATCTTCCGAGGACTCATATACTCAACGGCTTTTACATAAGATTGGACCAATTTTTCTTCTGGACTAATCTGGTTGGTTGAGAAAAATTCAGTTGCTCGACCTAATCGTTCTAATCCCGTCCGAATTTCTGGAGAGAAAATCACTACCGCAGCAATGACCCCGTAGGTGATGATTTGGTTAATCAACCAAGAAATGGTCGTCAGACCAATCATATTGGCAACTAACTCAAATAAGAAAAAGGCCAAGACACCACGGACTAAAATCATAATTTTAGTGCCGACAATGGCTTTTATAAAATAATACAATAACCAGGCTACCAGGGCAATGTCAATGAGGTTGATAATCACACTCCAGGGAGTGGGAAATAAACTGGCCCAATACTGGGGATTTGACAATTGTTGGATGTTCACAATCTCATACCTACCACTTCTCTTCTAGGCTTTTCGCGCAGCTAACCATTGTGGATGCTTACTAGCAAAAGTAAGGATTCTAGCAAAGGATAGCGCGTTCAAACTACTCTACATCATTATATCATGTTTCAACAGATTTTTCTGTAACCTTCTATTGGTTTTTGTGATAAAATATGAATTATGAAGATTAAGACTAGTATGGGGCTTATTGCCGGAAAAATGAGTAGTCACTTCTTGCGCATGCTTGGACGTGGCTCTACCCTTCCTGGAAAAATCGCCCTTCAAATTGATAAAGACATTTTACAACACCTGGCCCAGAACTACGAAATTGTGGTTGTCACTGGTACGAATGGGAAAACACTGACAACAGCTCTCACTGTTGGAATCCTTCAGGAGGCTTTCGGACCTATCGTGACCAATCCTAGTGGAGCCAATATGATTTCAGGGATTACGACTACTTTCTTGAACGCAAAGGGTTCTTCTGGTCGTCCTATCGCTGTTCTTGAAATCGATGAAGCCAGCCTGTCTCGAATTTGTGACTACATCACTCCGACCTTGTTTGTAATCACCAATATTTTCCGGGATCAAATGGACCGCTATGGGGAAATCTACACGACTTATCGGATGATCTTGGATGGGATTAAAAAAGCGCCACAGGCGACTGTTCTGATGAATGGGGATAGTCCTCTATTCCATACCCTTCCCCTACCAAATACCGTTCAATATTTTGGCTTTGATACAGAAAAAACTGCTCCCAAGTTGGCCCATTACAATACAGAAGGAATTGTCTGTCCAGAATGTCATGGCATCTTGACCTACCAGTTGAATACCTATGCGAATTTGGGGGATTACCTCTGTGAAAACTGTGGCTTCCACCGTCCTCCTTTGACAGTCGCTGTCGATGAATTGACCGAATTAACCAATACTTCTTCTCACTTCAAGATTAACGGCACAAATTACCACATCAATATCGGAGGCCTCTATAATATTTATAATGCCCTTGCTGCAGTTGCTGTTGCCCATTATTTTGAAGTAAGTCCAGACGTCATTAAGCGTGGTTTCGACAAGAGTAAGGCTGTCTTTGGTCGTCAAGAAACTTTTAAGATTGGGGACAAGGAATGTACCTTGGTCCTGATCAAAAATCCAGTCGGTGCGACGCAGGCTATTGAAATGATCAAGCTAGCACCTTATCCATTCAGCTTGTCCGTGCTTCTCAATGCCAACTATGCTGACGGGATAGACACCAGCTGGATCTGGGATGCAGACTTTGAACAAATCACTCAAATGGACATTCCAGAGATCAATGCTGGAGGGGTGCGCCACTCTGAAATTGCTCGGCGACTTCGGGTTACAGGCTATCCTGCTGAAAAGATCACAGAAATAGCTGAATTAAAAGAGGTCTTCCAACGCATCCAGCAACAGGAAACCCCTCACGCCTATATTTTAGCCACCTATACGGCCATGCTAGAATTCCGTGAACTTCTAGCTCAAGAACACCTGATTGGAAAGGAGATGAATTAATGACCTACACTTCACTACAATCCCCTGATCAGGAAACCTACCAATACGAATTGAGAATTGCCCATCTTTATGGGAATCTGATGAATACATATGGCGACAATGGAAATATCCTCATGCTCAAGTACGTTGCGGAGAAGCTTGGTGCTCATGTCACTGTGGATATCGTTTCTCTCAAAGACCGCTTTGATCCAGAAGTCTACGATATTGCCTTTTTCGGTGGAGGTCAAGACTACGAACAGACCATTGTATCAGAAGATCTACCAGATAAAAAAGAAGACCTCGAGCGCTTTATTCATGACGATGGTGTAGTCCTTGCTATCTGTGGTGGCTTTCAGCTTCTAGGCCAGTACTACATTGAAGCTTCTGGTAAACGCATTGAAGGTCTTGGTATTATGGGGCATTACACTCTCAACCAAGAAAACAACCGCTATATTGGCGACATCAAGATCCATAATGAAGAGTTTAATGAAACCTACTATGGTTTTGAAAACCACCAGGGTCGGACCTTCTTGGTGGAGGATGAAAAACCGCTGGGCAAGGTCGTCTATGGAAATGGGAACAACAAGGAAGATGGGAGCGAAGGCGTTCATTACAAGAATGTCTTTGGTAGCTACTTCCACGGCCCTATCCTCTCTCGTAACGCAAATTTGGCCTATCGCTTGGTGACAACCGCTCTAAAGAAAAAATATGGACAAGACATCGTCCTACCGACTTACAATGATATCTTAAGCCTTGAAAAAGCAGAAGAATACGCTGATGTGAAAAGCAAGGCTGAATTAGAAGAATAGGGAGACAAAATGAATAAACGAAAACTACAATATGTTGCACTACTGATTTCTGTACTGCTCATTGCGATTATTTCCTTGGCCAATATGCAAACGGTGACCGTGAACTTTTTGCTGGTCCAATTTAAACTCCCTCTCATCATTTTGATTCTGGTTTGTGTCCTTCTCGGTTCGCTGGTGACTTTCTTAGTCAGCCTTCCAAAAAATTTCTCATTAAAACATGAGTTAAAAGCCGCGAAAAAACAACTAGGACAAAAGATGTCAGGTGATAAAGAAGAAAAAATCAAACAAATCGAAAACTGAGAGTGGGACAGAAATCGGTAATTCATTAGAATTCGATTTCGTCGTCCCACATCCGCACAGTTGAGTAGGGCTGTAAAAGCTGATGAAATCAGCGTAGTAGAGCCCA
>ERZ773214.320-NODE-320-length-33139-cov-3.960948_pt1 | contig 33139 bp, 32 predicted proteins | sample MGYA00511238_ERZ773214 | MGnify/ENA primary metagenome ERZ773214 (study PRJEB29015, sample SAMEA2738157) | human oral metagenome | biome: human oral; feature: human-associated habitat; material: saliva | place: China | collected 2259 ... | reverse complement strand
AATGCTTCCTTCTGCCCCTGCTCATTGAGTGTCCCAAACATGTCAAGCGTGCGACCAGTCGGTGTAGCCGTGAAGCCTATAACGGTAACATTGCGCTGTCGACCGGAACGAGCGATATCCTCTGAGATTATCTGTGAGACCTGTTCGATAGAAGAAGGCTCCTGTACGTCAATATCGGAGAGCACGCCGTTAATAGCTGCCATGGTCTCACCAGAGGTTGAACCATGAGCTTCGTCAATGAGCACTGCAAAATGCGACCCTGTGCCATCGAAAACTCCTTGGTCGAGATTAAGAAACGTGCCCATAGTGCATACGACGATGCGGTAGCTCCCCTTGAGTGCGCGAGTGAGCTTGCCGGACTTGCTTGTCTCGCCATGCTCGTCAGCCCTTCCCTCGGAGTCGATGACCTTGATTGTCCCTGACACCTTGGCCATGTCCTGCACCGCCGCCTGCAGTTGACGATCAACCACGATACGGTCTGTCACGATAAGCACTTTGTTGAAGAGGAGGTCGTCCTCACCCTCTGCGTAAAGCCCTGAGAGCTTATGTGCGAGCCAGCAGATAGTGTTAGTCTTGCCGGAACCCGCGCTGTGCTCTATGAGATAATCGCGCACTGTTTTGTTGCGCTTGATATCTTCTGCCACGCGCGTAACAGCCCTGAGCTGCTGGAAACGCGGGAATATAGGCTTCTCGTTCTTCTTCTTGTTCGTCTTACGGTCGCGCGAATAATAGACGAAGTCATAGATTAACGAGAACACGACGTCCTTGGTGAGAACGTACTCCCACATGTACGAAGTGGCAACACCGTCGGGCACCACAGGGTTGCCAGCGCGCGTCTCGTGCGATGCGCTATCCTCGCAGACTCCCTTGTTGAACGGGAGGAACTTCGGGTTTGCCCCCTTGAGCGCAGCACACGCCCATACCTCGTGCAAATCCATGGCAAAATGAGCCAAGGCTCCTACTTTAGGCATGAGCAGCGGGGTCTTGCAGTCGCGTTCGGACTTGTACTGCTTGATGGCGTCACGATAGTCCCAACCGGTGCCGGAGGACTCGCACTTTAGCTCCATGGTGAAGATTGCGAGTCCATTCAAGAAGATGACGAGGTCAATGCGCTCGCCTTCCTTGTGATAGACCTCCTCCATCACAGAGAGCACGTTCTCGTCAAAGAGTGAGGTGGCCTTACGGTCAAAGTCCGCGGATGGGCGGGGATAGACAAGACTAAGTTCTATGCCTGCATCGAGCTGCACGCCGTGCCAGAGGCAATCCACCAAGCCGCGGTCGGCGATAGCGTTTCTGATCTTGGCAAGAATCGTCTCGCACGACCCCCCATTGTAGAGAGCATGAAGCCGCTCCATCTGCTCTGTCTGCGTCCGCTTGAGAAAACCGAAGAGCAGGTCTACGTCCATCGCACGTACGGGGTCATAGCTGCTGGCCTTGCGTAATTGGTAGCCGTTGTCGTTAACCAGATGGTCGATGATGAGCTTCTGGAATGCAGATTCTGTAAGCGGATTTTTCCCCAGTTTAATCCTATGAACCTGCTCCTCATATACCTTTATATCCACAGCTATATCTCCTTCCCCACACGACGCTTGCCCGTCACATATTCGTAGATGAGAGATTGCTGACGACGCTTGAGGACGTCAATCTGCTTGCGTTTGGTTTCAAGAACAGCATCGATAGCAACAATTCGCGAATTTAAATAGTCTCCTATTGCCACTTGCTCATCAACGGGCGGCACTGGCAACCAGACATTCATAAGATTTTGTTGTGAGAGCTTTGGTTGTGCTGAACCCGTTATATATAGCGTGTAATCACACGCCTCTAGTGCATAGAAATAGTATTGGAGGTTTCCTGAAACAGGATGCAAAATATGAGCATGATTATTCACCCAGTACCTGCCAGTGGCAAGATACACAAGAGGAAGAGTCCTACGCACTAAGTTGGCGCCATCCTCACCGACTAGAAGCATCTCGCCCGTAACGTTGTAATTATCAATAACATCAATTGCACCAGATGCTCCATAATACGGATACAAGATCTCTCCCTCTTGAGATCTAAGGGATGCTTCTATTGGTGCGCGAAGATTATCAAAAAAATCTATCACGTACTTTAATCTTTTGACTTCCCATTTTTCGGGGATATCACCAATCCAATCGATGCCACTGGGTTTCTTAGGGACGTCGGGATTTAGCCCCTTGGTAACCGCTTCGTGAATGACGGAAGCGCGATAACGCTCAAGAACGGAAATCTGGCCCTCTATAGTCGCGTTTAGACCGTCTATTTCAAAACATCGTAAATCCAGATAGTGTGCGATTTCTTTTTGCTCTGGAACTGGGGGAACAGGAATTGGTGCATTCGAAATGAGAAAGCTATTCAGCAGTTTAGCCTGGTAAATATTCTCATTTGCATTGTTGATAATTAAACTCGATGCATAGTAAAGATATCCAAGATCATTTTCTGAGGACGGAAGAAAACTAGCTATAGCTTCGTTCGTAAATAAAGGTCTTTCCGCAAATGCGCATTTACCTACCGAAAGCTTAAAAGAATAGAGTAGTGAGCCTTCCGGAACTGGCTTAGGATGCTTTTGCTTTAGATAAATATCGCTAATCCCCTCCGCTGAAGAATCTACAGTTTTCCCAGCGGACGTAAGGTCAGAAATCGAAACCCATGCAGCTCCATCAGGAGCATAGTATTCAGGTATAGACGTATCCGGAGTAAACCCAGTTTCAAACTGATAGCAGTACTTAATTTTTTTGCATGCCCAGGATGCAGGTATCTTACCAATCCACCCAACACCGCTGGTTTTCAAATCTCTCATCAGACCGTCAGCCCCTTGAGCTGCTCTTGGAGCTGGGCTTCAAGCTCATTAAACTCAGTGAGTAGTTTGTCTGATGACTCGGGAGCTTCGTATTTGTAGAAGTAGCGGGTAAAGGGAATCTCGGCCCCCGTTTTTACGTGCTTCTTGTCCTCTTCATCAAACCACTTGGCATCGGGGACATACGGCCAGACCTCTTGCTCGAAGTAGTCGTCCACGTCCTCGGAGAGTTTCACGAGCTCGGTATCCTTGGTCGTGTCGTCGTATTCGATGGATCCATCACGCTTGTGGCGCAGAGGCGCCGTCTTGTCCATGTACGACATAGCGTCAACCACCTTGTCAATGACAGACTTGCGCTGGTTAGCAGTCTCCTTCTCCTTGTAATCAGGCAAGGTTGAGAGCAAATCCTTGATGTTCTTCTCGAATCCCTTGTAATCCTGAGTTGACGCATCCATTAAGTTGTCACGCAGCAGCTGAATCATCTGCCCGAAGACTGGCTCAGCCTTTTGAAGCACCGCAAGCTCTCTTCTCTGCTTAGAGGTCATATCTTCCTCATCGATGAGTAAGAGTTCCTCCAGTTTTGCAGGGTTGTGGAAGTCATCCTTGAACTTTCCTTCAGCAAGCGTGTCAATGCGCTCGGGCGTTATCTGGTAGCTGCGTTGGAGCGGCTGCTTGACCGTGTACTCCTTGTACAGGAACTCCTCATTGGGAAGGATGTGGCAGTGTTCGCCCTCCTCGAAGGACGTATAGAAGGCCACGATTTCATCGATTTGCTCTGGTGAGATTTGCTTGCGCTTGTTGCCCAGGCTGCGACGCATGGGCGTCCACTCATCAGTTGCATCGATGAGCTGCACCTTACCACGACGCTTGGGTGCCTTGTTCTTGGAGAGCACCCACACGTAGATACCGATGCCCGTGTTGTAGAAGAGGTCCCCCGGCAGTCCGACGATGGCCTCAATATAGTCGTTCTCCAAGAGCCAGCGGCGTGTCTGTGACTCGCCAGACGACGTGCCACCTGAGAAGAGCGGCGAGCCATTAGAGATAATGCAAGCGCGCCCATTCTCCTCAGCAAGCTTGTGTATGGCGTGCTGCATGAAGAGGAGCTGCATGTCACTCTTCGCGGGAAGTCCTGCGGGAAAGCGGCTGTCGAGCCTTGCATATTCCTCGTTTACAGCCTTTTCAACGCCATCACTAGCGTCCTTGCCTCCCCAAGGCTGTCCAAAGGGCGGATTCATAAGGACAAGGCGCATTCTGTCGTCAGGAAAGCAGTCTTCCTTCATGGTATCGGTGAGTCGTATGTTCTCGGCGCGTTGCCCCTTGATGAGCATGTCCGCCAGGCAGATAGCATGAGTATCGGGGATGACCTCTTGTCCGTAGAGATAGACGTCGCTTTCGGGACACATCTCATCGAGTTGCTCCTTGGCACAAGAGAGCATGCCACCCGTGCCGCAGGCGAAGTCGCCAACCTTGATGACCTTGCCCGGCTCTTTGAGGTCATCACACCCTTCCGCAAGCGCAAGGCGCGTGATGAGCTGCACCACTTCGCGCGGAGTGTAGTGGTCTCCAGCTTCGGCATTTTCTGAGAAACGGCGAATTACTTCCTCGAACATGTAACCCATCGCCACGTTGTTCACGCGCACCGGGTCGAGATCGAGCTCAGAAAACTTGCGCACAACGCCCGTAAGCTTGGCGCCCTTATGCATTTTTTTGATTTCCTTATCGAACTCAAGGTCCGAGAAAATCTGCTTGATGTTGGGTGAAAAGGCGTCGATATAGGTGGTGAGGTTGGCAGGCAGTTGTGCCGCATCGCCGAGGAGCTTTGCGAGCGTCCACTTGCTGGTGTTGTAGAAGGGATAGCCCGACTTTCGGCGCAGCATCGCCTCTGCGATATCATGATTTGCCTCGTATGCCTCACAGACTATATCCTTGGTTTCTGCCAACGCACACTCGATACGCCGCAGGATAATCATAGGGAGAATAACGTCGCGATACTTGTCTGGCTGGTAAGTTCCGCGAAGAGTGTTCGCAATGCTGAAAACAGTATCAATCTGCTTTTTCACATCGAGTTGATTTGCCACGGGGTTATTCCGCCTTTCAAACCACAATACACAGGTAGAAATGGAGAAAAGTATTTGATGTAAATGATAAATTAGTATCAACCGTGAATCAATGTATACATTGATTTTTGTCATTCTAAGTAATCACCCCCACCCGCATAGCGGGTGGTTTTATGTTTCGCGCGTTGCTCGCGCTCAACAAGGCTAAAGCCTTAACAAAAATCCCCCACCCGCTTTTGCGGGTGGGGGATATACATGTTTTGGTCGCGGGGGCTGGATTTGAACCAACGACCTTCGGGTTATGAGCCCGACGAGCTACCAGACTGCTCCACCCCGCACTATGAAGCGCGTGTTGCGCGAGAAAGAACTATACCGCGCAACACGCACAAAGTCAACCACAACGAGAAGAACTTCTCGCTTAATCGTTATGACGACGACGCTTCACTGCAAATGCCGTCGAAAGAGCTGCAAGACCGCTCGCTGCAAGTGCTGCAATACCACCGATTGACGCCGCATCGCCCATGTACGGAACCGCGGACTTCTTGCCCTTGGAAGGCTTCTTTCCGGGCTTGTTGGGCTTGGGCTGATCGGGGTTGGTTGGATTTTCAGGCGTCGTTGGATCCGCAGTTACCTTATAGGTTGTCTGGATGGTCTCGTCGCCATCTGCAAGGATGGAGTCCTTACCGGCAGGATCCTGAACACCCGACCACGTGAAGGCAAAGTCCTTCTGGTGGTTTCCCAAGTTCACGTGAGCTAGGAACGTACCCGAAACGGTACCGGAAACCGAGTAGTTGGTGTCGGTTGTAGCGCTCTCGGGAACCTTATACGCCGGAAGTTCAAGCTCAAGCTTAGGCTGCGTCTCATCGATGATTGCCTTGCGGAGCTCGGCGTAGTTGGTGTACCCGCTCTTAAGCGTCATGGTCAGCGTAACCGTCTTGCCGCCGTTGGAAAGCACCGCGCTCGTAACATCGAAGGCGTTCGTGCCCGTCAGCTTGTAATCGGCAACGTTGTCGGTCAGGTAGCCGGCCATCGCGTCGGGAACGGTAAAGGTTGTGGTGAAGGTGCACTGAGGTCCAAGGTCGTGAATGCTGATCTGGTCGTAGCGACTTGGATCAATGTTGTACTTCTGCTCAATGGCCTTCATCTGGTCCTGAATCGGCGTTGCGTCAAGCTGGGCGGTAAACTTCAGCGTGTCACCCTTCTTGGCCTCATACACATGATCAGAGGTGGTGTCGCCGTTGATGAGCATATCGGTCTTAACGTCCTTATGCTCGGCCTTTCTGGCAACAATGGTCTGCTCGATGGCAGCTTGGTCGGTGGAGAGAATGCTGCGACCCTCGTCGCGCTGCTTACCGTTCCACGTAAAGTTAAAGAACTTCGTGGTGCCAGCGGGGTTCTGGGCAAAGGACGTAAAGGTGCCCGATACCTTGCCTACTGCCGTAAGCTCGTCGCCGTTGGAAACCTTGTCGGGGTCAAGCTTGAATCCGTCAACGGTTGCCTTGACGTCGCCATTGGCATCGCCCATGGAGTCAACGGCTGCCTTGAGCTCGGCGTAGTTGTGAATGTCGCCACCCTTGAGCGCAAAGGTCACGGTTACTTTCTGTCCCTCGACCTTAGTCTCTTTGACCTCGAACTTGTCGCCAAGGCCCTCAACGCTTGCGGAAGCGTTCTCGGGAACCGTCACGCCGTCAGGAAGCGTCAGCTCTGCCTTGAAGGTGCACTGTGTGCCGGAAAGCTTGATGTTCTCGGGGTGTGCCGCATCGTTTGGATACAGGTTCTCAATCTCCTGCATCTTCTCCTGGACGGACTTCATGTTGATAAGGCCGGTCAGCGAGAAGGTCTTGTAACCGTCGGCGTCCACCATAAAGGGATTGGGCGAATCCGCCTGACTTGGACCGTAGAGATCGGAAGGAAGATCAAGCGTCGCTTCAACCTTCTGGACCGTTGGGTCCTCAGTCCACTTGAGGTAGAACGTCATGTCTTTCTGAATTGCCGGATCGGCGCCAGGCGTAGTCCAGAACCAGCTCGTATGATCCTTGAAGTTGTATCCGCCGGTGTTGAAAAGCGGCGTGTCATACCACATCAGACGATCTCCGGGGATAAAGCCCATGCGTGTTGCGATGCCGTCGGGCGAGAGCTGCTCGCGGATGGCCTTGTCGAGAAGTGCGGAGAGCTTCTGGTCATACAGAGCCTTCTGCTTGACGGTGGCAACTTCGCCACCCAGCTCGTCGGTGGAGATATCAAAGAGCTCGGGATGCTGCTTAAAGACGCTTGCATCCGCAAACGTACCGCCGTTTGCCGAGAAGCGCACCGTGTACTCGTCCTGCGTGTAGTTGGCCTTGGCATGGAGAACCTTCTCCTGGCTGCCAAAGGTTACGGAATCGTTTGCCTGGAAAAGCTTGCCGGCAACGTCGTAGACAGAGCCGTCTTCATGCGTCACGGTCCAGCCGGTAAAGGTCTTGCCGGGAACTTTGAACTCAGGCTTGTTGGTCACCACGTCGTCGTAGCTCTGGAGCGCTCCGCTCGCCTCGGTGGCCTTGATGTTCTGGGTGTAGGTTACGCCGTTGCCGTTATCGTAGACGATGGTGTGGGCGTCCCACTTGGCATAAACCGTCGTATCGGTATCAATGGCCGCATCAGCCGAGAAGGGCTTCTCGGTATTGTTGGAATCCTTATAGAACCAACCAAGGAACGTTATGCCGCTGGGATCGGTGGGAGCCGCAAAAGTGCCGGACGTAACGTCATCATAGCCGGACTTCTCGGGCGTTGCGTCGTCAATCTTGTTGCCGCGCATGACAACGGTGTTCTTGTCGGCACGCGTACCGTCGGCAAAGGTGGCGTTATTGTTGTTGAGCGTTACGGAAACCTTGGCAAACGGCATCCAAACGTGCTTTTTGCCATCCGCAGAAGCGTTCTTTACCTTGTAGGTATAATCGCCGCCCGTCAGAGGCTTTGCGGTGAGCTCGGTCTTTGACGTGTCGGTAAGGGTAAAGAGCATGAGCTTCTCGTTGCCGTGGTCGGCATCGGTCGTAGGAATGGCTTTACCGCTTTGATACATGTCATCGTACTTAACGCGGTGCGTACCGCCCATGACCACATATCCGCCGGTAGACTGTCCAAGACCGTTGTCCTGCTCCTCACCGGCAAGCGTGTCAAAGAGCGAATCGCCCTTGAAAATGAGGTGCGCACCCGCTTGTGCGCCCGCCTGGGCACCGGAGTTGTCCTGGCCGTGAAAGGTTCCGCCGTCCTCAAAGATGGCGGTTCCCGCGTTGACATTAAGACCGCCGTTTGTATCAGACGATGCGTCAACGACAGAGCCGTTGTTCACACGGAAGGTTACACCCGACTGACCGATCGTAATGCCCTTTGAGCGCCAATGGCCATTGGCATTCTTGACGGTAAGCTTGGAGTTATTGGTAATGAGTATCTCTCCGGGAGTAGCATCGGAAGGAATGGCCAAGCCGGTTTGCCACTTTACACCGTTTGCATCGATGGTAAACGTGGAGTTATCCATGGAGAAGGGCGACTTAAAGTAGAACGGAAGGCGAGTTGCGCTGAGATCAGAGTTCACAAGCTTGAAGCCGTTCCATTCATAAAGCTGCCACTTGCTACCGGTATAGCGCTGGTCAATCTTGGCATTCTCAATAACGTTGCCCTGGGAATTGTTCATGAACATGCCGTTTGTGATGTCCATGGAAAGGGCTCCGCGAGAAGAACCTTTGAGCGCACCGTTGCTGCCGGCGGGCATATGGAAGGCAAAGCCGTTGTTGCCATACTTGAAAACAAAATGACCGTCATTGATCTCCGCGGAATCATACAGACGGAAGGTGTAGCCGTCGTTGGGAGCGTCGAAGGTAACGGTTGCGCCGGACGCATTCACCTTTGCCGTGCCCTTGAGATCAAAGCCGGCACCGTTGACAGCCTTGATGTTGGTATCACCCGAGAAGCTCAGCGTAACGTTGGTGAGCGTCTGACGGGAAGACAGCGTAAAGTCACCCTGAACGTGAATGGTGGTCACCGAAGGATTTGCGTTTGCAGCAGCAACGGCCTTCTCGATGGTCTTGAATGCCTGTGCCGCAGAGGAACCGTCGTTGGTATCCGCGCCGGTTGCGGAATTAACGTAAAGCTCGGTTGCCGCAAGCGGAGAACGAACGGCAAGCATCGTAAGAGCCGGAGCTGCAGGAGCAGCAGGTGTCGTGGACGTGGCCGTCGGTGTTTCAGAAGCCGTGGGAGCCTCTTGGGTACCCGTAGACTCCGTTGCCGCACTTGGGGAAGTTTCCGTTGCAGACCCCCCCTCCGTCGATGTCGATGCGGAAGGTGCGGAGGCGCCCTCCGTCGTCGAGCTTGCGGCGGGTGCCGATGCGGCAGATGTTTCTGCTACGCCGGTCTGCTCGCCAAGCGCTACTGCCGGAAACGATGTGGTAGCCAGCGAGAGTGAAAGTAAACCCGAAAGAACCAGACGTGATGTCTTGTGATCTTCCTTCATATATTGACTCCTCTTCTGTATAGATACGTTATTCTCTATAGCGCTAATAATTCATGGTTTAGTATAGCGAAAAACCACAGCGTAAACCCGTCATTTAGATTTTGATGAAAAAATTGATGCCCAAAAATCGGTAACCGGCTCAAAGAAACCGATTACCGATATCTCATGAAATTTTAGAAGCGATATTACTGCAGGCTCTCAAGCATCTTCTTCATCTCTGCCTGTACGGCCTGCGTGGTATTGGAGCCGATCACGCGCGAAGCAATTTGCTTGAGCGCATAACGCGCATTTTCCATAACAACCGCAGTTCCCGCATAGCGAAGCATGGCGTAGTCGTTCATGGAGTCACCGAAGGCGAGAATTTCGTCTCGCTTAAAACCATAGTATTGCCGAATCTGCTCAAGACCCGTTGCCTTGTTGACCCCGCGTGGTACCACGTCGATCCACGTATCGCCCGATGGCATAAACGAGAAACGCTCTCCCAGCTCGCGCTCAAGAATCATGGCCATATCCATGGATTTAACACGAGTATCACAGCAAACCGCAGCCTTAATGATACTGACATCCGGCGAGGGAGGATCAAACACACGCTCCGCATTTGGAAGATCTTTGTCGAGCTCACGCACGAATGCGGAATAGTCATCTAGAAGATAGGTGTGATCGCGGTCATATACCACAAGATGCACGCAATCAAATTCCTGGGAGAATGCAAAGAGCTTCTTGATGGCGGCCGTGGAAAACACCTCACGATCGAGCACGATATCATCGGCGTACACCTGCGTGCCAAGCGACGCAACGTAATCTATCTCATGAGCAACCGGCTCAAACATCCAGCGCAAAGTATCGTAGCGGCGACCGGACGAAGCCACAAAGTGGATGCCCTTCTCGCGAAGTGCATGAATGAGTTCAAACGTCTCGGGCGGGACATTTCCATACTCATCAAGAAGCGTACCGTCCATGTCTGATGCAATGAGCCTAATCATTTTACTCCCCCATCAAAAATCGAGGCATCTCCCCTGCCTTGGTAGCGCGAGTAATCTCCTCAAGCGCGCATGCAACGCCGTCGTCTTCTGAAGCTCCTACCACGTAATTTGCAGTACGGAGCACCTCCGGTGTTGCATTGGCAACCGCAACCGAGTACGGAACTTTTTTGAGGATCTCAAGATCATTCTCGGCGTCACCAAAAATAACAACTTCATCGTAGCTGAAGCCGGTTGCCTTGAGAAGAACTTCTAGGCCGGACGCCTTGGAAACGCCTTTCGGCAAAACGTCGAACCAATTTGGTACCGGGCTGACCAGATCAATGGCGGAGCACGCCTGAGCAATAATCCGGCGTGTTCGCTCCATCTCTTTTGGACCACCCATGCACGCAATGGTTGCGGCTACAAAATCAATGTCGGGAACCTCGGGCACAATGGCGCCGTTAAACGTGAAGCGCTTCTCGCAAAAAGCCAGGTCATCCGGATTGATGTCTCCGATGGCATACGCGGGGTTCAAAAGATTGGTCTCAAGGGGATAACACACCAAGAACTTGTCAAGCTCATCGAGCAGTGCCCGGTGCACTCCGCACAGCACGTCGTGCGGAATAATCGTCTGAGAAACGTAGGTTCCCCGCACGCGAATGCGCTTGCCGGTTGAAATGATGCCCGTCTGAAAGCAAGCCTCATCCATGGCAAAAAAGCGCATAAGCTCAACGTAGTCGCGTCCCGTATCGGGGCCAAAAAGTACTCCGGTATCGAGAAGATCATGAATCGCTGCTCTTGTACGCGCGGACGGATGCCTGTTGCCAAACGGAATGAGCGTATTATCCATATCAGAAAGAACAAGCTTAATCACTGGTAACCCCTTTGGCATAAACACACAAACGGCATGAACATCTAAAGTGTAGCGAATAGTATTCTATTATACACATAAGCGTTTTAACTGCTTGTTTGTATTCGGTAATGTTCACAATTTCCCACTAAAACCGATACTTAGGACGCACTAGGGACATGAAAATACCCCCTCCCGCACGAAGCGAGAGGGGGTTTATGGTTAGCGTAGTGACGTCAGCCGTCCTTGACTGTCAGTATCGACTTGTACAGTGTCATCAGCCTTTACCGAGCCATCCTCAGCCACGGCGTAAGCGCGTCCGTCGTAGACATGTACGCCCTTGCCTAAGAGATTGCCATTTTCTTCGGCAAGATACATCTTTCCGTCAACCTCAAAAAGCCCTGTCGCCATAGCACCCATGGGAGCGCCGGCATCCGGCTTGAGATAGTAGCGATAGCGACCGATATCCTGCCAGCCGACCATCATGGCACATTCGCAGCTGTCCTCGACCTCACGGAGATAGTACCAATTATCTCCATAAAGATACCAGCCCTTGCGTGCATAACCGTCCTTGTCAAAGGCATACCAGTAGCCGTCGATAAACGCCCAGCAGTCGTAGTACCACGTCGTGGGCGTGAGTGCATACCACCAGCCATGATCATTGTGTACCCAGTGCGGAGTAAAGGCGGTATCGGTGCCACCAGCAATACGCGCCCAGCCGGCAGGCTCGAGCTGTGCGACATTAAGGTCGCATCGACCACCTGAGCTTGAGAACTGCCAAATGGTCCAATCTTGCCACGCGCCCGTGTTATAAATCATCTCCGGCAGCTCCCAGCTAAAGCGGTTATCCGGATATCCTGCAATCCAAAGCGCGCAATCACTCGCACACGATGCCACGTGAGGACGTCCAGCCGGATAGGTATATACCACAGGCCATATACCGGTACGCTCGTGTACTCGGTCCGCAAAGCGACGTGACCAGGTCGTGGAACCCCATGCGTCGTTATCAGTAGTCTCCCAGTCGAGCGCTAAGAGAGCGCGACCGATGTAATCACCGACACGAGCGAGGAAAGCATCAGCTTCTGCCGCAGGGTCTCCACCGTCTGCGTAGTGGTAGACCCCGATAAGCTTACCGTCTGCCAACGCACGCTCAAGCTGAGCCGTCATATACGAGTTCATCGGTCGCGTGCCCTGCGTCGCTTTGGCAATCACAAAGTCAGAGCCGCTGTAAGCTGTCTCCACGTAGCTGCTGTCATAGGTACCGCCACTTATGGACTGGTAGCCGGAGACGTCAATTCCTTTAAGCATTGCCACCCTCCATAGCAGTATGAGTGGGCTTCTCGCTTGGCTTGGTGTATGTCATTACGCGTGCAGAGTCGCCAAGACCCTGTGTAGTCGGGTCATTGACGATGCCCAAAATCGACAGCACCGCAAAAGCGGCATTGATAATGTCTGCAATCTGCCGATTGAGTACGACAAAATCCCATTTATAGCCAAAAGGTGCCGCGCATACCTGTGCCAAGAGTAGGACAGCCGGCACAATGGCTAGCCAAAAAGCTTTGTTCTTCATACGTACGGTTAAATTGATCATGATTTTCTCCTTTTCCCGGCCTTACTGGCCGATCATCTTGGTAACCACAAAGCCGACTACTGCGGCCACGATAAGTGCGATTACCTGCTTTGTAACATCTTTCCAGTGCTCACCGGGGACACTGGCGAGCGCATCGACCTTGTCGCTCAGGCGATTGAGCGTCTCTTGCATCGTGTCGAGTGTCTTTTGCATCATTGTCAGCTTTATATCCAGCTCAGCTGTGCCAATCTGCAAGCTTTGAATCTCTACCCCATGCTTAGTCACCCGCCCCTCAAGCGTGTGTATACGCTGCTCGAGTTCGTTGTCCTTACCTTTGAGCGCCGCAAGCGCAGCGCTTAGACTCTCGTCCTCCATCGGCATCACCTCCTACTCTTTGATTGGGAATGGCACAGTCGTGACTACGCGATCAGTGGATGATTGAGCACCGGTAATCCACACCGAGCCATCGGCTCCAAGCCACACCAGAGCAGAGCGCCCTCCAGGATAAGTCGCGGCTGGTAAGTACATGTTATTTTCGGGGCGCAGCCCCTCCGGAAGCTTAGGTATAAGCGTGAGGTTATTAGCTCCAGCTACGTCTACCGAGATATATGCTTCAGCTCCTACCTGCTTGTAGCGTACGTAATCGCTGCCTGAGACGCCGCCTAGGTCTTTCCACGGCGTTGTAGTGAGAAGATTGATTAGATGCTTATGTGTACCCGTGGCACTTGACAGTACATTTTCGTGCGCTATATATGCCACTTCATAGCCTTGAGGCTTTATGAAAGCCTCTATACCTCGATTAACCTCGCTCTCAATCGCCGCAAATTTTAGAACGCTCGACATAGTCGTATATGAGTAGCGCGGATTGAACGCAAATGAATCTCCGTTAAAAACTGCATCTTGTATAACGCCAATATCAGGGTTATTTTCACGCTTAACCGTAAGGTTGAAAGCCGAATCAACCATTGATATTTCTGCTTCCGTCGCTCCTTTAGCGAGGGCCACAGTGTTTTTTGCGAAAGTCGCAATCTCCTCAGTCCCGCTCATGACATGAAGCCCTTGCGCGTCTACCGTCGTATGCAGCCCACTCTTAGTACCTACGTGCGCACCATCGGCGTCGTGTGAAAATGTATTAGTGATGTTGTCTACCTTCTTTTCGACAGCCTTGGCCGTCTCGTCGGCCTGTGTCGCTGCTTGTGCAGCTGATGTCGCGGCTTGCTTTGCTTCTGTAGCTTTGCTGTCTACTGCGGCAGCCTGTGCACTTGCGGTGGCTGCTTGGGCTTTAGCGTTATGCGCTTCTTGGCCAGCGGCGTCTGCGGTCTCTTTGGCTTCCGTAGCTGCTGCTTTAGCCGCTGCAACATCAGATACAGCCGTCGTGACGGCTTGTGCTGCCTTCTCGGCTTTAGTACTTACTTCTTCCACTTTAGACGCCGCGGCATCCGCCTTCTTAGTCGCCGTAGTGACTTGCTCTTCCACTTTGACAACGGTCTTTTTGGCTTCCTCGGCTTTCTTGTCAGCCTTGACAGCGCGGTCATCCACCTCTGCCACTTTGATAGTGGTTTTCTTGGTGTCCTCCGCGATAGCGCGAGTGGACGCTGAGAGCGCTGTGACGCGGCGTTGCTGAGCGTCTGTGTCGTCTTGTGCTGCCGTACCGTCCTTGGTGAGTGTGGATGCAATGGCTCCGAACTTATACTTGGTATGTGTCGGGTCGCAAACATCGATTGTGCGGCCAACGCAAAGCATCATGCGAGACAGTCCATGTGGTTTACTCTCGACAGATACTCTTTCAAGGAAGTTAATAGGCCTGATGCTCTTATCTGCGTAGTGCAGGTCAAAGGCTGACACCTCGATGGCATCATCAAAGCGCGCTGCTGCGAGCTCTGCCATGGCTTTCTCGGCAAGCTGCTTTTTGTCGGAAATCTCGCGGTATTGGACGGTCTTCTCAATGACTCCATAGTGCTCCGCTTTAGCCTTATCAACGATAGCATCGCCAAGGATGTAGTAGTCAGGGCTGACAGCTACATAGATACCGTCTTTCTCCCCGTCATCGATGGTGACATCATGCTCGTGTTCTCCTTCGCCGGCTTTACCCACCGGCACAACAGCGGTAAAGATGTCTTTGCCGTCAGTGCTGGTTAAGAGATCTAAAAGATTTTGCCTGAGCTCTACAGCCTGTGTAGACTCCGCAGCGCCGCGAGAGGGCAGCCAGTCGATAAGAGAGCCATAGTCATCGTAGCGTACGCGGAAATAGCCCCCACAGAGCTTCGTAAGCTTGTCGCGCATCTCTTTTATCGTGGTTGGACGGCTCCCAGTACCACGGCTCAGACGTCCGTAGTTTATGCCGGCATTGATGCCGACGCGGAAACGCTCACAGCGGTTTGCCACATGCGCGTTGTGCTGGTCAATGAACCAAAGAAAAAGCTTGTCGGCTTCTGCCGGTGCATTGATGGGACAGTCAATCTCGGTCGTGTCGTAGGTCTTGTAAGGGCGCACTGTCGTGTCGTTAAGATATGCGAGCGACCCTTCACAGACTATCTTCTTTGCGCCGTCCATACTCATAGATGCAGAGCGCACGCGGCCGCGAAAAAGCACCTCTCCGCTCTCGACTTCTTTTAGCTCCACTTCACGCTCAATGGCCATGACTGCATCATGGTCAAAAGCAGACCAGAGCGGGTGCGTAGGTGCTACCTTAAAAGTAAGAGTCGGGGACTGTCCCGACTCTTCTTTTAGTTCTCCGCTTAAAATTTGGATGTTTGTACGCGGGTTGTGGAGCTCTTGCCCCGCGTAGTTCATGGCATACATTTACGCTGTCCTCTCCCACATGAAGACCACCCTGTAAGGCGGCATGTTGTTGTGTGGCTGGTTGCCACCAGTTGCGTCTACTCTAAAGCGGTAGTTTGTTACATCGCCACTGGAGTATGCCGTCCATTGGTTGCCACTGCCCCAAGTATTGCCATAGAGCATTGAAGTATCGTGGTTGTGCGAAGGCATCTCAGCCACAGTTAGCGTATGTTCTTCTTCGCCGCCGGTGGTGCCTACGGGGTGCTTCTGAGACTGCGCCAAAAGGAAGACTCCGTTAATGGGCGACCAAGTGCCCCCTAAAAAAGTCCCGGGGTCGGTCGGCTTGGTAGACTGGTAGATGCTTCCTACCGGCCACATGACATCGAGCAGGTCGAAGTTCTTAGCGATATCCTTGATACTCTGTTGGATTTCGTCTGTAACATCGGGCTTGGTTAAGCCCATATTCTTAGTTTTTGATGACATTAGATGTCCTTCCACTCAAATGTAAGCTTTACGTCATTGCCTTCGTGGGCTTCCGTATCGCCTACATAGATGTTCTCACGCCATGTACCGTGTAGCTGGTCCCATGTCCTTACTTTGAACTCTGACCATTTAAGAGACTTCAGGCGATTAGTACCGGCTCGCACAAGGTATCCCAGGCGGAAGCCTGCATACTTTTCCCACGTATCACCTGCATAATCCGACCATACAGCTTTGCCATAATCGAGTGTCGTGTTTACATGGACGATGTTCTTTCCGTGGCGCAAAACCATGTCTTCATTCGTCCATGTACCCGGCTCAAAAGCAAAGCTTTGTCCACCTAGGTTGATGATGGTAGGAGACGTGCATGTGACGATAGGTACCGTCTCTTTTGCCGGGCCATCAAGCGTGTATGTCTTGCCGAGCTCGCCATTGAGGATGTACTCAATGATGCCTTTTGACTTATACGGCTCACAGGCAATCTGCAGTTTGATTTCTACTGTCTGGTCGTAGAGCTTTTGCGTGGCGACGCTGAAGCGCCCCGTATAGGTGTAGTCGGTGTCCCACGATGGGACAAAGCTAAAGCGCCGACCATGTAAAAAATTGCGCAGGCGCGTCAAACAGTCCTCGATATCCAGCCAATTAAACGTCTCGATTGGATACAAGATGCACTCTATCGTCCTGTCATTGTAGATAGGAGCGCCTGTAAGCCACTCTGACAAGTCCAAAGTACCATCACGCCCTGGTATAGCCACCTTGGCCGTTTTAGGCGCTGGCGGCTTGTCAGAGTAGCTGTCAAGCACAAGTCCATACGTCTCACACAGTGGTGTACCGTCTACTGTAATCTCGTAGCCTTCGTACTTCATCGGCTTGCCCCACCTTATACTCGCCAAGACGTTTATCAATCTCCGGAGCGATAACTCCGCCGACTTCTTCTCCGTCCATATAGAGCTTCATATTCCGCACGTCTTCGCGTAGAGCTCGCACCTCCTCAACGAGAGTTATTGTCCCTGTGTCATCCACTTGCACTGCATCAGCGATATAGCCTTTCAACGTATCGATAGGTGCGACCGCTTCGGGTCCTGCTTCTCCGCCAACCATGGCATTAGATCCGTTCATGCCGAAGATAGTCGGCTGCGTAAGTACAGCACCTTTTGCGTACCACTCGATGTCGAGGTGTGGCACTGATGGTGGAGCCAGCGAGAAACTGCCAGAGATGTGGAAGTGCGGAAGCTTGATTTTCGGAAACTCGATGTGCAGCCCACGGAAGAAATTGGCAATGGCATTTAGGCCATTCGAGACAGTGTTTTTTGCATTGCCCATGATATTGCCAATGGTGTTTGCAATGCCGGAAAAGACACTTGATACCGTACTGGCAACACCATTCAAGATGTTTGAGAAGGCGCTTCCGATGCCGTTAAGCACGCCTGTTATTGCGCCTAAAATGCCGTTCATAATGCCGCGCAATGCTCCGGACAGGCCGTTCATGATGTTTTGCGCGCCGGTTGATGCCATCTGCCAATTACCTGTGAAAATGCCGACAAATGTACCGACAATAGTCTGAATTATGCCAATAACCGCTTGGATGATGCCGGAAATAGCTGTCATAGCACCTGTGATGACAGACGATGCTACCGTAAAGGCTGTGCCAAGCGCGATACCGACGAAGTTAGCGAGTGTCTGAAGCTGTGCAAGTACGACACCTCCGATAACTTCCGCGATGCCGAGAAGGATTTGCCCAACCACCTGTATTGCTGGCCACGCCATTTCAAATGCTGGAATGACGGTGCCGGTAATCAAATCTCCGACTGTCGCGAACGCATCGCTAAACATCTGTATAGCTGGCTGCACCGCATCGAATACCGGCGCAAAGGTCGATGTAAACCAATCAACGACTACTTGTAGGCCGTTCTGGAAGGTCTCGCCTGCGCCCTGCGCGCTTGTCAGCCAATCAATAAATGGCGCTATAAAGTCTGCTGCGCTAGAGAAAGCATCGGCAATTACATCGATAGCGCCTGTAATGTATGGTGCTGCCGTCTGCGCGAAGTTTGCCGCAGCGTCAGCTACGGCAGCAAGAACATTAGCAATACCACCAATGGCTGATGATACAACTCCCGTATCGTAGAGCCTGCCAAGAACATCAGCAATACCTTGCAGGGCTGCTACGACGATACCTCCGGCCACATCACCAATTTTCTGGAAAGATTCCCAAAGAGACTGCAAGGCCGGACCACACGCAGACGCGATATCGGAGCCTATAGCACCGAGCACAGAGCCAATCTCACCGAGCGCATTCTGCACATCGGTATTCGTGGCCGCAAGTGCAAGAAAAGCCGCTACAGCGATACCTACAGGACCAGAGAGTGCCGACAGACCACCGGACAAAGGTCCGAGCATTCCGGAAAGTACAGGTATGTGCGCAATGACACCGGCAAGCGCAGCCGGACCCTTAAGAGCCACAAAGCCAGCAATTACCGGAGCGAGCGCGGGCATAACGGGGCCGATTGCCTTAGTAATGCCATCAATCGCCGGAGCAAGCTGTTTGAACACTCCAACAGCCGTCTGAATAACGCCGTTCATGAGTGGCTCTGTCATACGCGAGAGTGCCGCACGGACGTTTGCTGCCGCACCTTGAAAGGTATTGCCGGAAGCCTGCGCGGAGTCTCCCAGACCGACACGCATAGCGTCTGAGAACGTCTGGAAGTCGATTTGCCCCTTAGATACCATGTCGGAGACTTCTTCGGAAGTCTTACCAAGATAGCTACCAAGGAGCTGAAGTACCGGCACGCCAGAGCTTGTCAGCTGGAGCATATCGTCACCCATCAGCTTGCCGCGAGCAGCCACGGAACTAAAGATGGTGCCGACGCTGTTAAAGTCACGGCCTGCAGCAGATGCCACATTGGCGACGGATTGCAGGGAGTTCGTCATGTCTTGGCCAGACTTAATGCCGGCTGCGGAAAGCGTAGCAGCTGTGGTGGCCGCATCACCAAGACCGAAGGCCGTACCGCGCACAGCAGTAGTGGCTGAGTTCATGATGGACTCAATGTCTTGCACATCGTGGCCAAAGCCGGCAAGCTTTTTCTTGGCATTGTCAATAGCAAGAGCACGGTCAAAGCCGCCTTGTACGGCAATTCCCGCCACTGCTGCGACCCCTGCGCCTGCGACATTGCCCATCACGCCGACAAGCTCTGACGCATTCGTGCGCACTGCATTCCATGCTCGAGACACGCCGCCTACAGCTGCACTGGAGACGCTTTGCCAGCTATTCTGTGCTTTGTTTTTTAGTCTGTCCCAACTAGAGGACACGGAAGATTCCATCTTGCCGGCTTCGTTTGACGTCTGCTGCGAAGTCTTACCAACACTCTGCTTTAGCTGCTCGGTAGCCGCTCTAGCTTCTTCCATGCCTTTTACAAAACGGGAGTTGTCTACCGTGATTTTCGCGTTAAGAGTGTAATCACTCACGAGGGTTTACCCCCTCTCTAAAAAATTACGGCGTCCCTCGATCTTCTCGAGAGCCGCCATCTTCTGCATTGCTTCACCGGTGCTCATAGCACGCGCCGGCTTGTCATAATCGATTTCATCGAAAAGCGGAATCGGGCTCGAGCTCTTCTTCTGATACGCATTTGCAAGCGCATTACCTATCGCGTCACGCACAGCCGAAACCGATAAAACTTCGTAATCTTCACGCGCCCGTTTTAGCAAGACGAGCTGTGAGGGCGTAAGCTCCGCAAACTGCGAAGGGAGCCATCCAAAACACACTGCCGCCCATGCCCAAAGCTTTTCTGACTCGTCTATACCGTCTTCAGACTCTGTAGTCTGTGGCTGGCTAGGCTTTTCGCCGTGGCGTTTCCAGCGCGGACGCTTTAGGCTTTCGGGAATAAAAAAGCGCAGTCACGCTGCGCCGCATCAACAAACATGTTGATTGCGTCAACGTATCCGCCTTCTTTTGTCTCGATAAACTTCTCTGCAATCTCAATGCCTTTTGTAGGATTAACCCAAACCGCGCGGCCACTCTCGCGAATGCCGTAGGCGAGCATCGTCACGAGCTCTCTGATGGTTGGAGAATCACTATTAAAAACTGCCATGATGGACTTGTTGCCCATCGCTGCTTCTGCCATCTCGATACGTTTCAGCGCATAGACAATCTCATACTGAACGCCTTCAACCTCAAAGGTAGTTGGTTCTGCCATTTTTTACTCCTTATACGAAAAACGGGGCGCCCTAAGGCACCCCGAATTGTTAGTTGAATAGTTACTTCGCTTACTTAGCGGCTGTGCGATTAGATGGCTTGGTAATTGCCTTAGCCTTGGCGGCTGCATCAATGTCAAACCACGTCCACTTACCGCTACCGGAAAGCGAGACAGAAGCCGTACGCACGTCATCAGACGGAGAATCAGCTTCGTACTTCGTCACGTATACAGAGCCGCCGCCAATGGGTGTGAAGTCCTTATCGTCATAGAACTCCTTGATACAAAGCGCCGTACCCTCCTCGAATGCTTGGCGAATCAACTTGTCGCTCTCGGCATCCTTAACGACGATAGTGTCAACAGACACCTCAAAAGAGCGTGTAGAAGCGCGCTGAATCTTCCATGCTCCTTTTACGTCCTTAGACGAAACGCTTGTGGTATCTGCGGAAAGCGAAATTTTGTGATCCTTCTCTCCGGAGACGGCAAGCAGTTTGCTTCCGTCGGCGTTAAACAGACCAAGCAATACATCTGCTCCGCTAATAGCAGCTACGCCACCTGCTCCAGTATCGCAGTACGCGCCACTGTCATATGCAGTTGGAGATTGTGTTCCTTCTGGCATGATATGCCCCTTTCTTTTATTTAATAATTAGTCCATACGAGACAGTAATCTCGAACTCAGATATCGCGTGCCACTCCCCCGTCTCGTCTCGCTTAATTGTTTGCACACCGTCATCGACCTGTCGCACGACTCTGTACGGACACGCAAGCTCTACGCGCGTACTCATAGCTTCTGAGAGCGCATCAAGCATCTCAAAAACCTCTTCGCGAGTCTCGCCGGGCTTTGAATTGGCGTGTATCTGCAGTGTGAATACGTCCAGATACATCGTCTTAGACTTATCCGGACGCGTTGTTACCGCACCAATCGAATAGAAAGGTGACGACTCATTGTTCGCATCCGTTACACACCGAAGACCGGTAGAGTCTTCCACCTGCGCCACGACAGCTGCAATAAGCTCAGAGAGTGGCAGACGCTTTAATGTCTTTTGCATTACATACCACCTTCTTTCAGCAAGTCTTGTATGCGCTTTTTGAGAACGCGGCGCGTAGCTTCCATTTCGCGAGAGAAAAAGTGTTGTCCTTCCACGTACGGAGCTTTGAGACGCTTGCCAAGCTTCGGGACGTATTGTCCAACGTTTTGGCGATGTCCATACTCAACATGTGGAGCGTATTCCGACGTAAAGCCAACTTCACCCTCACTTTTACCGACAGACTGACGAATGGAGCCGACCAACTCACCGGTACGCCGCGGAGTGATGTTGCGTAGATCTTCGGCAACCTCGTTTACTGTACGTTTGATGGCTGTATCGACTTTTAGTTCTTGGAGGTCTGTCAGCTTGGTGGTGAAGTCGTCTGCATCAAGCGTGATATCAATACTCATGACACACCGCCTTTCTGCAGGCGAAGCGTTAGTACGCGCCGTCGCCCGAGCTCAGACACTTGGACGACTTCATAGACGTTACTTGGCTCAGCAATCGGAAAGCGTACAAGCGACGCTCTGAGAGCCGTTTTAAGCGGTGTAATTGTAATGAGCGTTAAATCACCTGCTTTGTAGTTATTGCCTTCGTTAGACGTAGCGAGAACTCCTACAGGACACACCCTTACACGCGCCTTTCCAAGTACTACACGTTCCTTGATATGGTTCCCGAGCCTGTCCCGCTTTCCCGTGTCTCGAAGTTCAATAAGCTCACACGTCCGCCACATCATACGAACCTCACCTTTGGCAAAGTGGCCGAGCCGTCCGCCCTCGCCATATCAGCAAGGGCGGAAAGTTCAGCGTCATATTCAGCGAGCACATCGTCTACGAATTGCAGCCCCATAGTGCCGCCTTGCCCCTCTGACTCAGACGTAATGCCCTCGTCAAAGCGTCGATTGACCATTTTCACAGTCGCATCGACCACAAGAGACTCAGCAGACGCGGGAAGGTCAGATACACCTATGCGCATACACACACGATCGATAAGAGTTTGGATAACTTCTTTCAGCCACGTATCAGACGGCATATCCTCCCACGCATCAAGACGAGCTTTTACGCGGCTAAGCATATCCATACGCTACCTCCTTAGACGGTCTTGATGGTGCCCTTGAGTACGGCGTCAGAGATCTCCGGGAAGATCTTCAAACCGCCCATGGCAAGCGTATCGACAGTGGCATTAGTCGTCACAATGGAGTGCGTCATGCCAATCATGCCGGTAGCGTCACTTACAAGGCCAAAAGTCTGAGCAAGGTCTCCACCGTTAGCCGGTACATAGGCGATATTGAGATTCTGGGCTGCGGTGCCGTAGATAGTACCTGCTGCGACCTTGGCCGTTGCGATGACAGTACCAAGCCCGAGGAAGCCTTCAAGATAGCCAAAGCCGAAAGCATTCTGTGTGGATATAGTCGCAGTGCCAAGGTAGGAAGAGATATCAGTCGGATTGACGAAGAAGGCATACTTCCCGGCGTCACCCGTCTCGGCATCAAAGCCGTCGTAATCCTCGAAGACGACCTCAAGTGCGCCCCACATATTGGCAAGTGCTTCTTGCAGAGTCTTACCCTCTTTGGAGGTCTTAGTGGTACCAGTGACAGCAGCTACCAAGTCATCTTTTACAAGACCCTGAATACCGGCAATAAGGCGGGAGTCTGTATCATTGATAGCACGAGCGCGACCCTTGGACTGAATAGCCTCTGCCGTGGTGTTGCGGCGCCACTTATTGAGCGAGAGAGTATAGGTCTGGTCAGGTACGCGCTTTACAGAGGACAGGGGGATGTACTCACCCTCGGCCACATTGCCTTTCTTAATGTCACTTGTGTACTTAAACGTGCGGATGGTGCCGCCTTCCGGCACGGGTACCAGGTTGGAGACCCCGAGAAGCTTTTGCAGCTTCTGGATGCCGGTTGTAAAACGGTTGACATAATCGATAGTGATTTCAGGTGCGATGTCGGCGGTCTTGGTCACGCCGGTCTCAGGGTAGGAAACGTTTGTAGCAGGCATAATAGCCCCTTTCTGTTTTGATGTTTACTCAAACAACTCTCTGTGCTCGCGGATAGCAGCTTGTCTCTGCTCGGTGTCTTTAATGGCCATGATCTCTTCTTTGGTCATGGCCTTGGCACCGACTCCGGTTTTTGGAGCCTGCCCCGCGAGCTTTGCTTTTACGGCAGCATCTACCGCCGCAGTGAACGATTCGGAAAATGCGTCTACGGAAGCCTTTGTTTCTTCGGCTGTCTCACCCACAAGCCGCTCGATAAGAGCATCGTCCACACTGATACCGCACTCTTTGAGCTGACGGCGCGATTCTGCCACCATGCTACCTACAGCGTCTTTACGCTTAAGAGCGTCAAGCTCTTTCTGCAACTGGTCACGCTCATACTCAGCTTTCTCCTGGGCGTTCATCTCAGCCAGTTTGGCAGCTTCTGCGACCTTTGCTTCCTGTTGCTTTTCCCACTTAGCAAAGCGCTTGGCAATGATGGCGTCAACATCTGCGTCTGTGTATTTCAGCTCACTTCCTTTGTCGCCCTTGTCTCCGCCTTCTGGCTGCTTCGGGTCAGTGCCTGCACCCTGCGGTGTGGCCGCTGCTGGCTGCTGCTTAGGATCCTCTGTGTTCGGTGTGGTTGTGGCCGTAGTCTTGTTATCGCCTTCCATGGCATCTCCTTTTCTCCCGACACTCCCAGGCTGTCGGCGTACCTTTTCTCACGAGCTTTTAGTGACTTCCCGTCCTGGTCCGCATTAAAAAAGCGACTATCCCTAGTCGCTCTCAATACACAATTCAATAATCTTTTCTAGTACTTCATCTGTGGGACATCCACGACAGCGCATGAGTTCGTTCTCGCCGGAGTCCACTACACATATCGTCGGCAAGTGTTCAATGTCTCGCTCCTTCGCATCATTTGGATGCCAGCCGACATCTACTACTACATATTCGATGTCTTCTTCTGACAGTTGCGGTACAATGCGTCGAATCGTGGAGCGACACAGCGCGCACCAATCAGCGACATAAATCACTACTTTGGGCATATTCTCACCACCAATCATTATTCGTCGCTTGCTTAGCTTCTGTGATTCCGTGGATAGCTATCTCCTGGCTGATACCAGGTGTAGGCGTCCCGGGATTTCCAAAAGTACAGCCGTCATCCTCGCCAACATAAGCGCTAGCACGTGTACACCAAAGGTAAGGCTGGCTTGTAAAGCCTGGCGGCAAGACACACACGCACTCAGAACATCTAGTGCAGCGGATAATCTTTTTCATCTGGTTCCTTGTATAAAAATCGGGAATTGTGGTATATTCAAGTTGAAGCGAGGTACGCCCGCCCAGCTAAGTGGGAGGAAACGGCCTCGCATTCTTTATTTCGACAAGAATATCGACTTATTTCCATCACGATAGATGTATATAACTTCGGTCGCATATCTTTCCATGCGGCGCTTGATTTCATCAATGATGTCTTGCTCGTCCCTAGTAGCTCCGTATGAAGTGATTACTATGCAAGACTCAGATGAACTTATGCCAAGCTTCTTCCATTTATGACAAGCCATACGCATTTGGTCATTGACAGAATGCTTGCCATCTCCAACGTTCTTCATCTCCCACTTTTGTCTTTTTGGACCAAGCTCAAGATCTATGTTTGCCGGAGCGTCACCGTCCTCTTTCAATACTTTCACCTGATAGCCGAGCGCTTCAAGGTCATGAATTGTTCTTGTCTCATGCGCCAAGAGTTTGTCTTTTGGTTTATCGTAGATAACTGAACCTGCGCCAGGAACCGGCTTGAATGGATTCGGTGCTGTATGAGCTTTGCCGGAAATCGATATCGCTTGTGCTGCTTTCTCGGCCTGCTCAGGCGTCTTTTCAAGCTGGCGTGCTTGCCATGCATCCCAATCGGTGACAGCTGGAGCAATCTGACAACGACAGTATGGGTGTATCGGCGGGAAGTTCACACCGGGCTCTGCATCATCAAAGCGGAAAACCTTACCATCCACAGCGTGGCACTCTTCGCAGGTATGACCATCATGGACGACCTCGACAGTGTATTCCTCAAAGCCCTCGCGCTTCAGTTCCTCCGCCTGAGCTGCTCGACTGGTATAGGTGCCTTCCGTATAGACCAGGCGCATGAGTGAGGATTGCGGTACGTCCACGAAACGCTTAGAGAGCGTCTTAGCGATTCTCTCGTAGGAATCTCCGCGCGCAAAAGCTTTGGCCATGTCTTGCCCGACGTATGCCGCCAGTGTATCGGCATTGTCCCAAATACGCTGAGAATACCTTGCTCCGCCTGTCCAGGGCGTATCTACAAAGCGCCGAATAAAATCATTGTCGAGCTTGTAGAAGCTCTTACCAAAGCCCATAGCCTGCGCCGTAGTGTTAGCCCCTCTTAAAGCTTGCTTGGCTAGATGGTCGGTCACAGCCCCTGAAACCTCGTCAGTAGCACTGTAGAGCCGTAGCCGCGCGCTCGCCTGAAGACCTTCCAGGCGGTTTAACTTGTAGATGCTCTTGCGTACGTCCACAATGCTTGCCGTCTCCGGATGTGAAATAAGAAACTTATCGCAATCACGAATAAGCAAGTCGCGGTCTGCCTGGTCGAGCGTCTCCATAAGGTGACGATAAGCGATGACGTTATCTTCACCGTAGCGCTTGTAGTAATCGGCCACCTGCCTATCAAGGTCTTTCAGCTCACGCTCATAGACACGTCTCACGCGCTCGGAAAGTAAGCGCTCGTCACGTTCCATAGCTGCATCTGCGATACGCTGGCGCTCGCTCCAGTAAGACGCTGAATCCACGCTTACCCTCCCTTATGTTCTTGTCTGTGTGTTTTAAGCTATTGCTTCATCGGTGCGCGCAGGCACCAGCGCGGCCGCTTGCTCCTCGCGTTCATCAGCCATGCGTTGCATCTCAGCCTGTGGCGAGTCAACGCACGACAGAACAGACAGCTGCGTCTCTTCGGATGTGATCCCTGAGAGGTTGCCTGCAATCTGAGACTCTTCCAGCAGATTCGATGGAAGGTTGCGTGTAAAGGTCGCACGGACGGTCGTCCACGCAGTATCTGAGAGTCGCGTATTTGCGGCGTATCCACAGAGCAAGCGCCAACGCCTGGACAGGGAACGGCGGAACTTACGCTCCTTGACCATGGCGAGGTCGCTCATAGCCTGAAGACGGTATTTAATCGCAATGCCGGAGCTTGTGTTAAAGCTTTCAGAAGACAGGTCAGCCGTCATTGAGAGCGTGGAGATAAGCCGTTCCAGGCGGTCGATAAGATGCTCCTGTGTGTTATCCGCATCAGGCTTTGAAAGAAATTCCACGATGATATTCTGTGCATCTCGTGACGACAAATTGATAATGCGGTTGTCCCGAAGGGACTTCAGCGTCTTTTCGTCAAGCACCGCACCAAGTACTTTCAGATACGCATCCGCATAATACTCAACGTCATTAGCCTTCTCACTGATAGCCTTGTCGTAAGCATTAATAAGCGATGCGACGCCCTCAAACAAGCCTAGCCGCTCTTCGTTATCAAGATACTCAACCACTGGCACATCAGGATATCCATGGGCGATAGTTTCGCCAAAGTGGACAGACGAACCTAAGAACTCAAAGGGTGTCTCATAAGCCGCATCGTAGAGCGTGCCGCGGATAGCGTCGGTCTGGTCATCAAAGCGGTTATCATCCATCCAGAAACGCACTGCGTAGATAATACGGTTCTCAACCGTGTCATCGCGGATGACAAAGCAGTTCATAGGGTTAGCCGTAGTCGAGCGTGCCTGTGCTTGCTCGTCACGCCACATTAGCTCATAGCCTACGCCATAAATGTCGGCTATTTTCGAGAGCTCTGCGTCTAGGTCGTCTGAATCGTTAAGCGCACCCCATACCTCAAGGTAATCTGCCATGACTTCGTCATCTGCAGTCGTACGGATAGGCACGCCCATGAAGTAGCCGACCATCGAATCGACAATCTGTTTTGCGAAGTTGGCCACCAGGCGATTATCAGGCTTATAGTCCGCTTTCTTCTTCTGACTTAAGATAGCGTGCTTACCTTCGTACATGTCGCGCAGACGCATCAAGCGCGGCACCTGATTAGCTCGATAATCAGTTAAGATACTGGCGAGCTTGTCCGCTGTCAACTCAACACCTTCCGGCAGGCAGTAGCCGCCGACAGGCTCATACGTAGCGGCATTGGCATTCTCGGTAGCCACTAGAGACCTCCTTTAAATAGGTGAATTACGGGCGCGCTCTCACGAAGTCTGATGGCGCACGCTAAAGAGTCGGGCGCGTCATCGTGCTCTGCACCCTCGGTAAAATCTATTACTTCGTCCCAGTACTCACGCGACGCTTTTGCACTGCTTTGAAGCCTGCGTAGATGCGACCATTGACCACGCGCAAACGTTGAGATCTTAATGAACTTATTTTCTGTTTCTTGGTAAGTCGATACAGGCAACCTATAACCTTCGAGTTTGTCGGCAACGTAACCTTTATCCGCGTTCTTCTCCATGTACACCGTGCCAAGTCTTAGCTCGCGGTGTAGCTCCAAGATGCGAGCCATGCACTTATCGACGTGCGTCTCGCGGTACAGCTCACCATGAACGTATGGCTCACCATCTCGCCATTGGATACACGTAATGGCTGTGCCATCCTTGCCGCCATAGGCTGCGTCAACGTGCATCAAGCCGTCATAAAGCAATTCTTTATCGGTAAAGCTCTGGCATTCACCCTCAAATACCGCACCTTCCTCGGCCACGTGCCTAAGCTCGTAGTTTGCCGCGAAGAGTGAGTGCGTCATCTTCTTCTTAAGTGTCTCGGCTTCTTTCTGCGTAACGAGCCCTGTCTTGTCCCAGGGCCAGCGCACAGGCTCCGGCATCAGCTTAAAGGCATCGTCTTTATGCCACGGATGATGCGTCCGCCGCGGTTCTTGACGTTCTGAAGCTCACGGTAGATTTGCTTTGTGCGCTCACGCTCAGCGCGGCTCACACGGTCACGCAGTGTGACGATGTCGTCCGTAAAGATAATGTCCCAGTGCTTACCGGTAAGTGACCCCCCAATACCGTACCCCGATACTTGTGATACACCTGAAACATTGCACGCGATATCACACGATAGCTCCGTAGATGACGCCGTAGTGACTCTTACGGGACGTCCGTAGATAATCTCGGCGATGTATTGCGTTACATCAGCACGCAGCATCTTTTCAACCGCTGAGAAGACCTCTGACACATCAGTTTCACTCTTGCGGAGAAATCCAACGGTTTTATCCGGCTGTGTAAGCATGATTACCCACAAAGCAACTTCAAGGCTTGTCGTCTTGTATGAGCCACGATGCGCTTGCAGCGTCATATCGTGCTTGCCGTATGCAATATCTCGAATCCACATGTCGTGGAGTCCCTCGCGCAGAAGATCGTAGCCAAGCATATGGGCAAGCCTTACCGGATGTTGTTTGAGGAGGTGTGCAAGTGCTCTATCCTTCTCCACTGTCTACCTCGTCGAGCAAGCTCTTAAATGCGGCGCTGGCTTCCTTTGCATTGGCGGATACTTCCATCTGTTGCACAGGCTTTTGTCCGGACGTATCACGGACGAACTCGGCTGCGCGCACATCTCCATCGAGTGCTTGCGCCAAAATCTTCAGCGCCATCTTCTGACCAGCCCGCAGATTTTTAGCTGCTAAAAGCCCTTCTAGTGTCTTGGCGTCTGAAAGCTTTCCAGCCTTCATTGGCATATCGAGAATCTCCAGGAACGTCTCGCGCATGTCTTTCTTCTCGCGACGAGCCTTTCCGGAAGCCTTTCCGCCCTTACGACCGCGCACTCGTGCTTCTTCTGTGCTTGGTGTCTTAAGATTCTCCTTATTTCCACGCGGCATCGACTCGCCTCCTTTGCATACGAAAAAAGCCCCTGCGCATCCGCAAGGGCTTCCAGCTGAACAATTCCACGCTACTACAATAGCACCTTTTCGGCTGTCCTTTTGTGCATATTTATGTTGAATTATGCATATTTTCAGAATATTTTTCATCTTTCATGCATAGTCTGGCAATGCCTACCTTTTCTGTAAAGTCAATAGCACATTTCCGCAGTTCAAACACCTTTCTTGGGCTATAACCTACCTTCTTCGCTACCTTCTTCCACGCTCGCTCACCATCCACGTAATACAGCTGCATCACGAGCGCGGTATCTTCACCTAAGGCTCGCCCGATGGTATCGCACGCGGCATATCCCTTCGCAATCAAGTCTCCTAAATCATCCAGAAGGGACTCTAGGGACGCCCTAGCATCAATTTCAGCCATACTTACGCGTGCAGTCGGGTCAGAAGTCGAATTCTTACCTCCTGAGCCTTGCGCAGCCTGTAGAGGCTCTCTAACGGCGTTTAACCTGTTGCGAGCGCTTGCGATGTCATTCCTGGCTTGTCTGATGCTTTCCCACCACTCCTCACCTGTCATGCTTCCCACCTGTGCTTTCTCGCAATTCTTCTGCCTTGAACCAGACGCCATACGGTTGTTTGTACGCTTTGCTCAGATGCTCGTCCACAATGAGTGCATCGTCAGCGATAATGCCGACCCTCGTTAAGCAGTCCTCAAAGGTCTTGAGCATGTTCGATATGTCCGGCTTTGTCGTTTTCGCCTGGCCGTCTTTGTGTTTATCATCCACTTCATAACACCATCTCACTGTCAGCCTGAGCGGCCCCGCTAGCGGCTTAAATCCCTCGTCGCCCACACTTGCAACTGTCTTCATCCAGCTCATGAGCTCTTCTTCTGCATCCTTGAGCCTGTCGCTCTTCCTGATAGCAGGTCTTCCTTTACGTGGTCCCGCGGTCAAAATGTACGCCACAAGATCGTTATGTGTCACGCTGGGCGGCTTCATAGGCAAAAAGCCCTGCACTGCTCTTCTAGTCATCATTACCGCCGCCTAAGCATGGCGATGTAACGTCTATGTTTTTTTCGATGATTATTCCAGCAATTAAATGAATGTCTTCAATTGCTTCTCTTAAGCGGCAAAACCTGTCGAAAAACATGCAATTTCTGATACAGCGCCCCTTTTTCATCAATGGGCAAAGCTTTCTATCAGTTTCCGAATTCATATTTTGTCTCTCCTTTTTTGTTGTCAGATTTTTGCAAAAAACACGACACGCACTTTTACAACCTTTTACCGTCTTTTCTGTCGTAACGGGGCGACCGCTGGCGTACATACACGCACAAGGGGAGTGCGTGCTCTTGGCACTCCCCGTGCGGTACGCCACGTCTACGCAAAAAGACGACGAAGTCTCTTTTATATAAAGAGTCGTCATTTTTTGGGGCAGCTTGTTTTTTGTCAGTTTTTGGTTAGTTTTCTTCTTCTTCAAAAAACTCTTTTTCGAGTTCTTTTTGACGGTCAAAATAAGCTGTAGCCTTTTTAGGCCTTTCGCGGCTTCCAATTACTTCTACCTTCTTACTACCAATGGGACACCAGCTTTTTTTGGACCACCGCTGAATGGTCTCTTTTACGGGCTTTTCTCCATCTTCGCTTTCGTCCATGTGTTGCAGAAGGTCGTTGGCGTCCAGGATGTATCCATCTTCATTGGCACATCCCGCTTTCACCGCCCTATCAAACGCATCTTGCATCAGCTGAGCGTTCTCTTTGCGTTTGCGCCTGTCGTGTGCCTTCTTGGCATCCCGCTCTTTACCTAAAGGATCTTCTCCCTCTACTTTCCATTTCTTTGTCTTACCAGTAGCTTCCACCAGATGCTTCGGGTAGATGAAAAGAACGTCTATTGGATCTGGACTAGCAAACTCGCGAAGTGTTGCATCAATTCGCCATGCGGTGGCGCCTTTAAGCTCCTTTTGACTATCTTCCGGAACCTCCAAAGGAGACATGTCAAGAAGCGCATCCAAATCACGTGAGATGACGCCAGAGCCTGCCGCACGGTCAATAGCGCGCTTGCGTCCTTGGAGTCCTTTACTGTGATGGTGGCAGCTGAAGACTGCCGCACCTGTGGTGAATGTCAGCTTGTCGAGAAGTGCCATGAATTGAGCCATCTCGTGGGCGTCGTTTTCGTCTCCCGTGAGCGTTTTATAGATAGGGTCAATGACGATAAGTGAATAGGCACCAGACTCACCATTATTTATTTTTAGGCATCGTCTCATAATCTGTGGTGCCAGCTTGTCCATCGTAACCACTCGTCCACGAAGATTAAGCACGTCTAAGCTCTTCGCCCATGTGCTTCCGTCAATGCCGAGAGACTTGGTAACGTCTATCAAGCGGTGTGCAAAGCTGGCTGAATCGATTTCCAGATTCACATACAAAACGCGTCCTTGCCTGCACGGATAGCCAAGCCACTGACCACCTGACGCGACAGCCAAAGCAAGCTCGATCATAGCGAAGGATTTACCCGCCTTAGACGGTCCCGCCAGCATGCCTTTGTGGCCGACGCGCAAGATTCCCGCTTCCTGTGTACCGATAAGAACTTCTTTTAGCGGCGGTAAATCTTTCAACCAATCTTCGGCCGATACATTCTCCGGCAGATCGTCTTCGGACTCGTCAGCCCACTCTTCCCACTCGCTCCAATCTTTGCATCCAATATTGAGCTCTAAGAGCTTCTGGCGACTGTCTCCACGCGTTATGCCTGGCATACGTGAGAGACGCGAAGGATTCTTGTTTGCTGTATCCGGAGAAAACCCATGTTCTGTACAGTATGCATACAAGCGTTCTACACGTTTACGGTAGAGCGCGTAATCCGTGCCTGCATCGATGTGGACGATAGCATGGATGCTCTTATTGCCAGAGGACACAACTGCAGCACAAGGCAACTTCATAGCGCGGATCATGCCCATCTGCTTCTCAACTTCGAGTGTGTCAGACTCAACCAGGGCGTATCTAAATTCCGTGATGTTCTGATTGCCGCGACCTTGACTATCGGTTGGATTAAAACATATCCACGCCCCCGCCTTCGGGTTCCAATCACCTAGCACCGCGCCAATGTCTGCGTGCTTGGAGAGTCCTTCACGCAGCTCTTCGGCGGTTCTGTCCCAGTGTCCGCGCTTGGGCATATAGCGCCCGTCCTTCTCGTATGTTTCTGTGACATAGCACACGTGATCCGCGTCGTCGAAGATGGCCGACAGGTAGTCCGATAGCTCGCGCGCGGGTTGCCAGTCGCCGCCATTGATATCAACGTCTTCTTCATCCGCCCAGTCCGGCATATCTTCGCCTGTGATGTAATCATCCCAGTCGAAAGGCGTGTCATCGGCTCGGCGGGGGGTCCAGCCCCTCGCCTCTGCCATTGCGATAATTGTGCCGGCCGTGGCCTTCTCAAGCCCTCGCCCGAAGCTCTTCCATTTACGTTCACATTCGCCTTCGTGGTAACGCTCACTATCCCACTGGCTCCACCTGTCCCAGTCCTGCCAGGTAAAACCGCTCTCATGGAGCGCCATGCCGCAACTCGTCCACTCTTGATAGCTAAGTCCCGCAGGATCTATCGCATCGAGTGCGTCGAGCAAGTCTCTATGTTGTTCTCTCATTTATTATTGATCACCTTTTCTTAACTCTTAGCTTGTACCGACTCTCATACGCTCGACATGTGAGTGCACGCAAGACGGGATGCAATGGTATATAGCCATTCCGCACCTTGCACTTCCATACGTCTGGTATTTTCGGCGGCGCAGGTGAAAGAAGACATCTTGCATGTACGCAGTTTTCACATCTACGCATTTTCTTCCTTCCTCTCGCCCCACGCGCAAAAGCCGTCTCTCTCACAGTCTGACCAGCCTTGACGCGCACAATCAAGATGCACGGTATCGTAGTAGATACAATCTCGACATCTCACGATTGGTTCATCTGTGAGCCAATGCCCGCTGTTGCCGTCGGTACCAACGATGTATTCGCCCTCTTTCATCGCTTCTCCTTCTTCTTCCTTTACGTCGCTAGTGCAAGTGTTTGATTGTCGATATAGTCCTCTGCCGGTAGAGCGGCTTGCTCTGGC
>ERZ773214.306-NODE-306-length-33806-cov-63.824598_pt1 | contig 33806 bp, 25 predicted proteins | sample MGYA00511238_ERZ773214 | MGnify/ENA primary metagenome ERZ773214 (study PRJEB29015, sample SAMEA2738157) | human oral metagenome | biome: human oral; feature: human-associated habitat; material: saliva | place: China | collected 2259 ... | reverse complement strand
GTGAAATGGCGTTTCTCCTTACGAAATGTATAAACCAAAGTCCCATTTTAGGGGTCATTCGCACCGTTAATCAAGATTAAGCGCCTTTTAAATCTCTTTAAGTGGCGCTCACCTCTTAAATATCCCCTTAAGGAGGCGCCGCGCGGCACTTAATCGGTCGGTCGGGCTACTCCACAGGTAGTTAAGCGGTAGTTAAGCGCCCGGTCGGCGGTACAGTTTGTTGCGCCGTGTGCGTGTCGGGCGTGTCGGACGGGTGCGCATCCGGGTTGGCCCGGGCTGATGAGGCGTTTATCTAGGCGTTTTTCAGGGCGCGGGCGACCGCCTCCGGCACGAAGGGAGTCACGTCACCACCCAGCGACGCCACCTCACGAATAATCGTGGACGACACCGCACCGTAGCGGTCCTCACCGGCCAAGAACACCGTCTCAACCTGCGCCAGGTGGCGGTTCATGCTCGCCATCGGAGCCTCATAGCTGTAGTCCGTCGCCGAACGCAGACCCTTCACCAGCACCTTCGCGCCGCGCTCCGCCGCGTACTCGGCAAGCAGCACGTCCGGCGGAATTGGCTCCACGCTCGCACCCTCAATGCCGAGCTCCTGCAGGGACTCACGCACCAGCTGCACGCGCTCCTCCAGGGTAAAGCGGTACTTCTTGGAGCTATTGTGCGCCACGCCCACGATCACCTTGTCAAAGAGCTGAGCGGCGCGGGCAATGATTTCCAGGTGGCCGTGGTGCACGGGGTCAAAAGATCCGGGGCAGAGGGCAATCATGGCGGTCCCTTCACGAATAAATATCAGAGGTCGGAATGACTAGATACGGGCGAACTTAGGATGCGGGATAGCGGCATGCGGGCGAGCGCAGGCTGAGGCGGAAAGATGAGGCAGAAAGGCTAGGGGCGCGGTGAGATGAGGCGGCGGTCTTAAGCCGCGAGCTCTTCAGCGTCCTCGCCGGGTTCGTCGCCAGATTCGTCGCCCGTCTGTTCCTCCACCTCGTCAGGCTCCACATAGTAGAGAACCGTCTCGCCGTGCTGACGGGTCGAAAAACAGTACAGGCCCTCGCCCCACACCGGCTCCGCATCGCGCGAAGAACGCTCCACCACGACCACGGCACCCTCGGCAAGCTTGGGGGTGAGCGCCTTCAGCAACTCGCTGACCTGCTCGTTCGGCATGGCGTAGGGCGGGTCAACAAACACCAGATCCCACGGGCCGGAAGCGGACTTCACATAGGTCAGCGCCTGCGATTGCTGCACGCGCGCCACAGAACCGGCAGCGCTAGAAGAACCGGCGCCGGCGCGGCCCATCGCCTTCTCCACTGCGGCAACATTCTTGCGAATCACCGCAACAGCCTTCGGGTACGTATCCAGCAGAGTCACGGAGGCGGCACCGCGCGAGAGCGCCTCACAGCCCAGCGCACCCGAGCCACCGAAAGCGTCCAGCACGCGGGCGCCACGAATAATGTCGTAGCTCTCCAGCTTGGAGAAGAGGGATTCCTTCACCCGGTCGGTGGTGGGGCGAGTATTATCCCCCGGAACCGAGGCAAGGCGAACGCCTCCAGCGGCACCGGAAATAATACGGCTCATAGGGTTTCTCCTCTTAACTAGTGCGGTGTGTTAAAGTCACGGTTTCAGCGGGTGGTGGGCAGGGCAGGCGGCGGGCGGCGAGCGGAGTGTTCTGCCCCGTTGGGCGCTTATCCCCTGCCGAGGAACGCCTCACGGTCAGCGTCCAGGGCACGGTCAATCGTACGCGCCAAAGACGGATGCTTAGCCAGCGTCGGGTCCTTCTCCACCACCGAGCGGGCATCCTCACGGGCACGCTCAATAATGTCGGCATCGGCAAGCGCCCGCAAGAAGCGCAGGGTGCTCTTCGAGCCCGATTGTGCAGCACCCAGAATATCACCCTCGCGGCGCTGCGCCAGGTCGATGCGGGAAAGCTCAAAGCCGTCCGTGGTGGAGGCAACCGCATCCAGGCGCTCCCGTGACACGCCACCCTCCTCCTGGCGGGTAACCAGCAGGCAGGTGCCCGCGTAGCCGCCGCGGCCCACACGACCGCGCAGCTGGTGCAGGCCCGAGATGCCGAAGCGGTCGGCGTCCATGATGATCATGAGCGTGGCGTTCGGGACGTTCACGCCCACCTCAATGACGGTGGTGCTAATCAGCAGGTCAATTTCACCGCGCTCAAAAGCGGTCATGACGGCGGTCTTCTCCACCGGGTCCATGCGGCCGTGCAGGGTGCCGATACGCACGCCGACGAGGGCATCCTCAGCACTCAGGTAGGAGTACATTGAGGCGACCGAGGTCAGCTGCACCTTGCCGTCGCTGCTGGCGTTACCGCCCTGACCGAAATAGCCCTGGACTGAGTTGCCCGCGCCAGTTCCAGCACCGTTCAGGCTGGATGCGCCAAAGAACGCGGCGCCTTCCTCCAGGCTATCGCCATCCTCCCCGATTTTGGGTACGACAACATACACCTGGTGGCCCGCGTCGATTTCTTCGCGGGCGCGCCTCCACAGGCGGGACGCCCAGGCGGGCTTCTCGGCAAGGGGCACCACGTGCGTTGAAATTTTCTGGCGGCCGGCGGGCAGGGTGTCGAGCACGGACACGTCCAGGTCACCGAACACGGTCATGGCGACGGTACGCGGAATGGGCGTTGCGGTCATGACCAGGCGGTGCGGCAGGGCGCTGTCGGTGCCGCGCAGGCCGTCGCGTTGCTCCACGCCGAAGCGGTGCTGTTCGTCCACGACGACCAGACCCAAATCGTGGAAGCTCACCTCATCGGAGAGCAGGGCGTGGGTACCAATCACAATCTGGGCGGTGCCGTCGGCGAGCTCCTGCAGTACCTTGCGCTTGGCGCGGGTACCCATGGAGGCGGTCAGCAGGCGCACACGCACACGGCCGGACTCCTCGCTTCCCGCGGGAGTTCCAGCGGCAGAACCGTCAGCATCTTCGGGCGCCGCCATATCCCCCAGGATGTCCAGCACCGAACGCAAATGCTGCTCGGCAAGCACCTCGGTCGGGGCGAGCATCGCGGACTGGCCGCCCGCATCGGCAACCTGCAGCATGGCGCGCAGAGCCACCACGGTCTTACCGGAACCCACATCACCCTGCAACAGGCGGTTCATGGGCGATTCGCTCGACAGATCGGCGGCAATCTCAGCGCCTACCTTCTGCTGTCCCTCTGTCAGCTCGTAGGGCAGAACCTCCAGCAGCTGATCGGCGAGGCCGCCCTCCACTGCGGGGCGCGGCTGGGTCAGGTGCGCGGCACGCACCGAATGCAGGCGGGCGAGCGCGCTCTGCAGCACGAATGCCTCACGGTAACGCATCTGCGCCTGCGCGGCACGCCAGGTGTCCTCCGAGTCGGGGGTGTGCAGGGCGCGGTACGTCCACTCCAGCGAGGGCACCTTGCGGGCGCGACGAATCGTGTAGGGTACCGGGTCTTCGAGTTCTTTGAGCGGTACCTTTTCGAGCAGCTGCGCCATGTAGCCGCTGATACGGTCGGTGGGTAGCTTCGCGGGGGCGCGGTAGACGGGCACGGGGGCGGTGGCGGCGTCGGTGACGTCCGCGCCGGAGGCGTCCTTCGAGAGCAGGGCGTAGTGCGGGTTGGTGAGGGTGTATTCGCCGCGGTAGATGCCGACCCTGCCGGAGAACATCATGGTTTCGCCCTCGCGGATTTCGCGGGCGGCGGTCCAGGCGTTGAAGAAGGAGAGCTTCATCTGCGAGCCAATGAGCACGCCCGCGCCAGGGTTCGTCGTGCTGGGTGCGGGCACGCCAAAGAGGCCTCCCTGGGCGAAACTATCCTGCGCGAAGCTGTCCTGGCCAAATGAATCTTGGCCGTAGCTGTCTGCGTAGCCGCTATAGGAGGCGGGTTGCGCTCCCCTGCCCTGTGCCGGGTTCTGGGTAGCGGGATTCTGAGCGGAATGAGCGAGCGCGTTGATGCGCGGGTTGTGCATCCCGGTCGCCTGCCAGTTCTGCGCGGGCGCACCGGATACGCTGGATGCACCGGATGCGCCGGAGCGGTTAGCGCGCCCGGGCACCACGGATACAGGGCCGCCAGCATTGAGGCCAGCGGCGCCAAAACCAGCAGCCCCAAAACCTGCGGGTGCCTCCTGCCCGGTGGCATCGGAGAGCCGGTCGGTGATGGTCACTTCCGTGATTTTGCCGCGGCGCGCCGCCATGGTTCGGGTGCTCACGTGCACCACGCGGGCGATAATGGTGACGTCCTGACCCTCAACGAGTTCGGCGAAGGAGCTGAGCTCACCGCGCGGCAGGTACTTGCGCGGGAAGTAATCGAGCATCTGCCCGACGGTGTGCAGGTCAAGGTGCGTGGAGATTGCCTTGGCGCTGGGCGCTGGCAGGTACTTTTTGAGCGGTGCGTTTTCGATGCGGTCTTCGGAGGCGTAGCGCGCCAGGGCACGGCTCTTAGCCTCCGCGGCGGCTGAGGCGGACTTCGCAGCCGCGACTTTCTCGGCAGCAACCTTCTCAGTAGTTGCTTTCTTCGCGGAAGCCTTATGTACAGGTTCCTTCTGTGCGGGAGCCTTCTTCACCGGGGTCTTCGGCGCGGGCGTTGCCTTCTTGGCAGCGGTTTTCAGCGCGGGGGTTTTCGGTGCGGGGGTTTTCGGTGCGGCGGCCTTGGAATCAGCGCCCTTCGTCACCGAGGCTTTGGAAGCGGGAGCTTTCTTTGCGGGAGTCTTCTTCGCTACGACCTTTGTGGAGGCCGGTTTTTTGGGTGCAGGCTTATCAGCTTCTACTTCGGGCGCGCTCTTCTTCGGAGCAGGCTTCTGCTCAGCCTCTTCGCTCGCTTTCGTGACCTTCTGCGGGCGCGCCGAAGTAGCCCGCGCGGCAGTTTCGCTCTCCTGCGGGCTCGGCTTGTTCTGAGCTAGTTCCTTCTGAACTGTTTTCTTCTGAGCTGGCTTCTTCTGAGTTGGCTTCTTCCGGGCGGGTGCTTTCCGAGCCGGTTCCTCCGCCTGAGTTGCCTGCCGTGCCGCCAACGCAATATCGACCAGCTCGTAGATAGCGTCGTCGGTCATGGTGTGCGCGGCGGGACCCAGCGAATGCTTGAGCGTCTTGAGCGCCTTACGGTAGGGTCCGCTGGCACGCTGTGCCGCGCGTTCGCTCAGCTCGGCGCGGCTCACCTCGCCTCGGGCGTAGGCGGCAAGATCGCGCACGGTCAGCTCGGCGGTGGTGCGGAGCTGCTCATCGCTCAGTAGCGGCGTATCTTTTGTCCCCTGCTGAGCTCGGGTCGCAGAAGCAGTACGGGTAGGCTCGACAACCGTTGAATCTACGGGCTCGCCCTGCGTTGCCTCAACCTTCGCAGGCTTGGTCTGCGAAGCCTTGCCCTTCGTAGCCTCAGCCATTGCACTTTTAGCCGACGCAGCTTTGACCGGCGCACTCTTGTTAGGCGCAGGCTCGGGAAGCCCCAAGTCCAGGGCTTCCTGCTGCGGGTTTACGGAACGTCGGGCGGGGCTCATGCGCCGCCCTCCGCACCGCACGCGTGGTCGGCGTGGTGGCCATCCGCGAGGGAGGAAATACGCTCATCCGACCACTGACCGTAACCCATAATCAGCTCGCGGACGGGGTCAATTTCGGGAACGTGCACGTGCAGCGCCCAGAGTCCAGCCGCCATGTCCAGGGGCGTAATGAGCAGGCTGTCGCCCATGGCTTCAAGTTCGGGGCGCAGCTGCGCCAGGGCGAGGGGCTCGCAGGTCAGCGTGCCCATGAGCTCCCAGCCGGCCTGCCCCGCATGTTCTGTGTGCGCACCTTCTGCGTGCTCGGCGGGTTCAGAGCCCGCCCGCACCACATCAGAGGGCGCGCGGAGCATAGACTGCACCTGCGCCTCGTTCAGGGTTGCCCCCTCCCAGCGCGGGTTGGAGTGCACCACGGCAAGGTAGAAGCCGAGCGCACCGGCATCCACAAAACCGGCAAGCTCGGGTGAGGGCGGGAACTGCGCGGTACGTTCCAGGGCGGCACGCATCAGCGCACGTCGACGCTCTTTCAGTGCCTCGTCAGCGGCTTCTGCGTCCTGTAATGCATCGTAGTGTGCGTCCAGGCGGGCGAGCTCCACCATGACCGACAGCATCGTGGAGGGCACCATCTGCTCCCCCACGCTGGCGCGAATACGCTCAGCCGCGAACGCCATCGCGCGCGCCTCCGCATGGGCGTACTCCAGCTTCACTTCGCGGTGCTTCGGCAGGGAACCGCCAGCCAGCACACGCTCGTAGTCTGCCTCCAGGGCACGCACGAGCGGCAGCTCATCGCCCGTGTTGCCGAGCTCCTGCGCGAGGTTTCCGGGCAGGAACCAGTAGCTGCGCACCGCCTCCAGCGCCCAGGCACAAAGCAGGGTACCCGAGTTGCCGCGTGCCACGCGGGATGCGCGCATAATCGCGTGCTCATAGATGCCACCCAGTTGAATCCACAGGTGGGCGAGGGTTTCCTCTTCGGAGGCGCCCGCCGCCTCGGGTGCGTACGCGTCCTCCCCGCCAGGATTTTCGCTAGCGGGAAGAACCTCGCTGGGCAAAATCTCGCCGGGCAAAGCATCACCGGGCAGAACCTGCTCCATGCCCCGCTCGAACTCTTCAGTCAGGGTCAGCAGGGTGTGGGCGATATTGGAGCCGGTGTCCTTATCGGGCACGGGGAACCCATTGAGTTCGTTGAGCGCCTCGCGGTAGCGTTCGATGGTGGTGCGGGCGGCGGTGGACCACGCTACGCCGAAGCGGTAGGCGCGCACGCAGGCGCGGCGGTAGATCTCGCGTTCTTCGGTGCGCTGGTTCTGGTCTGCGTTCACGCTACCCTCCTTGTCGATTTCGTCAGTTTCGCGTGGTTCTCGGCTAGTTCCCGACTGATTTCCCGGCTAGTTCCCGACTGATTTCTCAGTGCCCGTGGCACGGGCAGAATCCAGCCTATTTCGTACTTCTATTCTAAGCAATTTCGGTTAAATGTACGGTATTGCCCGCCACCCATCCCGCGGGATGAAAGCACAGACGGAACACAAACCGCACGCACCTCGCGGCACCCGGTGACTTGCGGTACTAGGTGACTTGCGGCGCTGGGTCAAGCTTCTACGCGGAAGCCCCGTAGTGTTCCCAGCCCATGCCGTCCAGGGAGCGGCCGTCCATGACGACCGCCGCGCCGGTCACCGCATTGTGGCGGCGCTCGGCACCGTAGAGCTCGGCACTCAGGCCGCGTTCCGGGGCGTCCGCAACGCAGGTGCCCAGGGGCACGAACTCTTCGGGCACCTCACCGGGGAAGGTCGCCAGCAGGCCGTGGTCCTCACCGCCAACCAGCACGAAGGTGCGCGCCAAGGATGCGGGGCTCTCCCCCGCCTCGTTGCGCTCACCAATCGCCAGCAGCAGGCGCGCCAGCGGTAGCAGCGGCTCGGCGAACGCATCCACGGCGGCACGGTCGAGGCGCATCTGCACCCCGGAGGCGGCGGCAACTCGCCCGGCGTCCTTGACGAGTCCGTCGGAAAGATCCAGCATGGAGCTTGCCTGATGCTGGCGCGCCACCTCACCGGCGGGGATGGGGCTGACCGGGTGGTGTTGCGAGTCGACGGCGCGCTCGCAGACTGCAATCATGTGCGCGGCATCTTCGGGGGTGAGGGTGCGGGCAAGCTCAACGAGCCCTTCGGGAAGAGCACCAGCATCTTCCGGTTGCTGCCGGGCCCACGCCCGGCTCACCGCGTCCAGCGCCGCCTCAGCGTCCTGACCTGCGGCAATGGCACGTAGCAGTGCCGTGGCGGGCAGGGAGAGCGGGTTGAGCAGCAGGCGCAGACCGGCATCGGACCAGGCGGTACGTCCCGCCAGGGCGATAGTGTCGCCGGGGCGTGCGCCGGAGCGTAGCACGGCGCAATCCGTGTACCCGAGGGCGGTGACGGTCACCGACATTTCGGTGGAATCGCCAATATCGCCGCCGCCAATCACGCATTCGGTGGCTCCGCAGGCGTTGATTCCATCCACAATGCCGTGGGCGAAGCCGTCAATCCAGCCGTAAGGAGTGCTGCCGGGCAGGCTCAAGGAGATGAAGAGGCTCGCCGGGCGCGCACCCATGGCGGCAACGTCGGCAAGGTTCTGGGTCGCTGCTTTGCGCCCCACATCGTAGCCACTGCTGCGGGCGGGCTCCAGAATGAACTCACCGCACTCACCCGCACGTGCGATACCGCCGGGCCACAGGTTCATGAAGTCCTGGTCCTCAACGAGAGTGTCGGTGGTGACCACGGTACGCTGACCGGGCGCGGGCGCGGCGAGGACGGCACAGTCGTCACCGGGACCCACATCGAGGGGCTCAATGTGCCCCGCCTGACGTGCCGTAGCGGCAACCTGCTCATTGTGGGCGTTGATAATCGGCATGAAAGCGCGCAGAACGCGGGACTCCCCCAGCTTTGAGAGAGGTGTCTCTCGCATGGGGTTGTCCCGCGTTTCGCTAAAAGTCTGAGGATTCACATCCTCTATTATCGCGTATTCTTACGCGTTATGTTCGCCTTATGCTCCGCGGCTGAAGTAGCGGATCGCCAGAGCAATCAGCACCAGACCGATGAGCGAGAAGAGAATCAGCGGTGCAATGCCGGAAAGTCCGGAATCGTCCGCATCCGCATTCTTCACGGCCTGCTCCTGAGCGGCGTTCGCACCGTCAGCCTTTGTCACACTCTTTGCGGAGCGGCTGGCGCTAGCCGAGGTGGAGGAGCTGGGTGACTTCGAAGCCGATACCGAGCTTGAGGAGCTCGAGGGGCTTGCCTCCTGGGAGTGGTCCTCGTCGGTCTTATTGCGTGAGAGGTATCCAGCAACCCAGTCTGCCGCACCCGGGATGGAGTCATTCGAGCCGTTATTGGCTGCGATTCGTCCGAGGGTGGTGCCGCCAGAACGCAACGGATCGTCCTCGTTGTCATCAAGCCTGTCATTCGGTGCCTTGGTGCTCGGTGAAGAGCTTGAAGATCCCGAAGAGGAGCTTGAGGACTCAGAGGAGCCACCCGGTCGCGGAAGCTCGATGGAGATGACGACATCTTCCCCCGAGGTTTCCTGACGGTTTCCAGGGACGGTCACCGGGTTGTTCGCCGGAGGAATCGGGGCAACAGGCTCAGTCTCAATCGGGGTAACGATCTTGGCGTCTGAGCTGTCCTTGGTGTCCTCTACCGGAGCTACGGGAACTACCGGAATCACGGGGATTTCTGCATCCTTAGTGGGTTCCTTGGAGGGTTCCTGAGTCGGCGCGGGCACTACCGGAGCCTGAGTCGGCTCCTCGGAGGGTGCTTTGCTCGGCTCCTGAGTCGGCTCGGGAGTTACATCCTTGGTCGGCTCGGGAGTGGGCTCCGGATTCGGTTCCGGGGTTACGTCCTTAGTCGGCTCGGGAGTGGGTTCCGGAGTAGGCTCCGGTTCCGGGGTTGGCTCAGGATTCGGCTCAGGAGTGGGCTCCGGGGTCGGTTCAGGAGTAGGTTCAGGAGTCGGATCCTGAGTAGGTTCCGGAGTCGGTTCGGGGGTTACATCCTTGGTCGGCTCAGGGGTAGGCTCCGGAGTAGGCTCAGCCGTAGGCGCCGGGGTCGGATCCTGAGTCGGTTCAGGGGTTACATCCTTAGTGGGCTCAGCGGTAGGCTCCGCGGTGGGAGCTGCGCTGGGCTCGGCAGTGGGCTGCGCAGTAACATCCGGAGTGGGCGTCGCATCCTTAGAGGGCTCTACGCTAGGACTCGCCGTAGCGGTAGCACTCACAGAAGCGGAAGGCTCAGCAGTGGGCTGCGCAGTAACATCCGGAGTAGGCGTCGCATCCTTAGAGGGCTCTACGCTAGGACTCGCCGTAGCGGTAGCACTCGCAGAAGCGGAAGGCTCGGCAGTGGGCTGCACAGTAGCATCCGGAGTAGGCGTCGCGTCCGGAGTAGGAGTAGCGCTCGCAGAAGGTTCAGCACTAGCGGTGGGCTGAGCACTCGAAGAAGCGCTAGGCTGAGCGGTGGGCTCTGCCTGCGCTTTGTCAGTCATATTGTCCCCCTGAGCGGTGGGCCATGCGCTCACGGTTGCGAGCGTGGGTACTGCCGCCTGAGAGGAAGATGCCGCGGCCGCGGCGGGGTCCAGGGTTTGGCCTGCGGTGCCGACAGGGTTCGGCGGAAGCTGTGACGCTGCCTCCTGCACATTTTGAGCAAATGAGGCTACGTATGGGCTTCCGGAAGCAACCAGTGCTGTCGCCAGACTCGCAGAGACCACCTTACGGTTTCGTTTTCCCAAAGGTTGTCCTTGACTTTCTAATACGTTGTGAGTGAATAGATACCCAATCGCTAGGGCAGATTGGATATGCCTTCGTCTATTCTACCGAATCGGCTTTTTCTTCATTACTCATTTTAGCGCTTTCATACCAATCTTTGAGCTTCAAGATGTGCAAAGACTATCAACAACACCTTTTCATCACCCAGAAGCATCATTTCATGCACTTATGAGCAGAATTACGTTTCACCTTATCAACACCGCTTTAAAACTTGCACTCCCCCATTCAAGTAGCTCTAAGGCAGGTGCAAGTGATTTTTCTCATGAGTGAATCTAGAGCGATTCTCATCAGCATATCTGCGGAAAATACGTACCAATTCCCCGTTTTCCCCAGCGATCAACTTACCAGCCGCGCAAAAAAGCGCCCCGGTACAGACTCTCAAGAATCCGCACCGAGGCACCTTACAGCAGGGGCACTCCCCCACCGTTAAATATTCATACGCTGAGCGTCAGCTCAAGAACTTAGCCCGCTCAAAACTTAAGCACTCTCTAAAACTAGCGCAAAACTATCGCAGACCCAGGGGGCGTTCCATCGCCAGGGTCAGCAGCTCGCTAATCAGGTCGGTGTAGGAAATACCGGTGTTCTCCCACATGGTCTTGTACATCGAAATCGGGGTGAAGCCGGGCATGGTGTTCACCTCGTTGATGACCAGGTGGCCGTCTTCGGTGTAGAAGAAGTCTGCACGTGACAGACCCTCGCCATCCAACGCCAGGAACGCCTTCACAGCCAGCTCGCGCAGGCGATCCAGCACATCCTGCGGCAGGTTCGCCGGGCACACGGTCACAGCGGAAGACTCAGAAACGTACTTCGCCTCAAAGTCGTAAAAGCCGTGGTCCTCATCCACAACCTCAATCTCGCCGGGGTAGGATGCGCGGGGCATCTCGCCGTGGTGGCCGTCGAGCACAGCGCACTCAATTTCGCGGCCCACAATACCGGCCTCAATAATGATCTTCGGGTCGTGGCGGCGCGCCTCTTCAATCGCGGGCACGAGCTCCTCCACCGAATCCACCTTGGTAATACCGAAGGAAGAACCTGCGCGGGTCGGCTTCACGAACATGGGGAAGCCCAGCTTCAGCACGCGCTCCAGAATCTGCTCGCGGTCCTCGTGCTCCCACTGGCGGTTGGTGATGACCTCGTAGGGGCCGACCTCCAGGCCAGCGGATTCGAAAGCAACCTTCATGAAGTGCTTGTCCATACCCACAGCGGATGCGGTCACGCCGCAACCCACGTAGTGCAGGTCAGCCATTTCCAGCAGACCCTGCACGGTGCCGTCCTCGCCGAAGGGGCCGTGCAGCAGCGGGAACACAACGTCCACCGGTGCGGTGCGGGTGACGTTACCCTCAGCATCCACCAGGGTCAGGCGGGAATCGCCGGCACCCATCGGAAGGAATACCTGCTGGGTGCCCTCGGGGAACTCTGCGGTACCGCGAGTGCCAGCGGTCAGCTCGGCAATCTGCTGCTCATCGGTCAGGTACCAGCGGCCGTCACGGGTAATACCGATAGTGATGACGTCGTAGGCGGTGCGGTCAATAGCGCCCAGAACGCCGGCAGCGGTAATGAGCGAAATCGGGTGCTCGGAGGAGCGGCCACCGCACAGCAGGGCGACGGTCTTCTTCTCGGTCATATATTTCTCCTAGTCAATGTTCCCCTACCCTCAGGTCCGGAAGGTGGAACGGCAATGCGTCAATAATCCTAACGCACGAATACCGTCGCGGTCACTGATGCGTTTCTCACGCACCGGTTTTCCGCAACGGTATCCGTCCTTGGATGTTTACATTCAATCTTCTAGTATGTCCTGGCACACAACCCGAATCAAGGGGTGCCAGCACACCAGAAAGCTTCAAAACCTAGTGGCTCTCATGCTTGAGGCGGCGACCCAGCAACTGAGGCGCCAACTCCTCAATGCCAATACGGCCCGAAAGCACAGCCACCACAGCCTCAACAATGGGCATCTCCACACCGTGACGACGAGCCAACTCAGCCACCACCGGCGCCGACTTAATCGACTCAGCGGTCTGGCTCATGTGCTCGTGCAGGCGGTCAGGGGTAATACCCTGAGCCAGCAGGCGGCCCGCCGTGTGGTTACGAGACAGCGGCGAAGAGCAAGTCGCAATCAAGTCGCCCATACCGGCAAGACCGCTCATCGTCGCAGCCTCGCCGCCCAACGCCACCGCCAGGCGGGTAATCTCCGCCAGACCGCGCGTCATAATGGACGCCTTCGAGTTATCACCGTAATTGCGGCCCTCGCAAATACCCACGCAAAGGGCAATCACATTCTTCACCAGACCGCCAATTTCGGTACCCACCACATCGGTGTTGGTGTACGGGCGGAAGTACGCGCACGCAATCGCGTGAGCAACAGACTCAGCCACCGGCAGGGTACGAGCCGCAACCACGGAGGCGGTAGGCTCCTCCCCCATGATTTCCTTCGCCAGGTTCGGGCCCGAGAGCACGCACACGCGGTGCGGAATATGGCCGATCGCTCGCACATCAGCGCCGCGCAGAGCCATAGATTCTTCCAGCTCCTCGGTAATGACCTGCGACATGCGCAGACCCGTGCCGGTCTCCAGGCCCTTCGCCAAAGACACCAGCATGGCGTTCGGCTCAATATAGCGGGCGAAGCTCTGCAACTGCGAACGCAGAACCTGCGCGGGCAAGGCAAGAACCACGATATCGGCGCCGGTCAGCGCCGCGGGGGCATCCGCCGTGAAGTGCATGTTGTCCGGCAACTTCATTCCCGGAAAATAGCGGGCATTCTCGCGGGTGCGCTCGCACTCAGCCATCACCTGCTCATCACGACCGATGAGGGTCACGCGAGTGTCATCGCCGCGCTCGCGGGCAGCGTCCGCCGCGATCTTAGCGAAAGCGGTGCCCCAGCTACCGGCGCCGAGCACCGCAATAGACTGTACGGTTGCCGGAGGGGTAAATTCAGGGCTTGCAGCGGGGGTGCGTCCAAAGAAGGTCACGAAAACACCAGCCTCTCTTCCTTGTGAGGTCCTTGGATGAGGTCCTTGGGTGAACCCCCTAATAGGCGCCCGGTCGGGTACCTATCGGTGGCTCTCATATGATTCCCAGCGGGAATACTACTTTTCGTCCGGTTCGCCGAGTGCGCCACCGACCGGACCGGAGGGGGTGCCGGGGGCTTCACGACGCTTCGTGCGCGGGTTCCAACGACCCTCAGGAGCCTTCTCGCCGCGAATCTTCTCCAGCTCGGCGGTAATAGCATCCAGCATGGCGTCGGTGACCACGCCCAATTCGGTGCGGGTGTGCTTAGCCTCGGGGCTGGCGTCCTCAACGAGGGAGGCAATATCCAGCGCCTTGCCAACCTTCACGCGGACGGTCTTGCGCGGGAACAGCGAAATCCTACGCTTCTCCTTGATGCGGCCGTCCTCGCCAGCCTCATCCACATAACCGAGAATCTGCTCATCGCCCCAGTGCGCCACCGGGTAGACGGGCGCACCGGTCGCAAGAGCCAAACGAGCCGCGCCGGTACGCGCCTGCATGGGCCACAACTGCGGATCGTGGGTGGTGGTGCCCTCCGGGAAAATCACGACGGCACCGCCAGCCTCAACAATCTTGCGGGCAGTAATCAGAGACTTACGCGCATCCACCGAACCGCGAACCACAGGAATATGCGCGAGCTTGCGCATAATGTAGCCGAGCACGGGAGCACGGAACAGCGAATCCTTCGCCAAGAAGCGCGGCAGGGCGCCCTCAACGAAAGCAGGGAAAGCCACGGTCACCGGGTCAAGCTCGGTGGTGTGGTTAGCCACGATAATGTACCCACCACTCTTGGGCAGGTTCTCACGGCCGGTAACCTCAACGCGTGCGATGAGCTTGTACAGCCCGCGCGCAGCGTTACCGAGCACCTTGTACAGAGCGTCACCGGAGGCGGTGGGCTCAATCTCAGGCAGAGCCTGCTTTCCCTGCTGTCCGCTCACTAGTCCTGAACCTCAACTTCCTCGGGCTCAACAACGACGATTGCCGCATCGGGCTTGGGAGCCTTCGACGCCTTGCGTGCCAGCACCTCAAAGTTGGCACCCAGGCTCTTGAGCTTCTCCTCAAAGTTCTCGTAGCCGCGAGCAATCAGCTCAACACCACTCACGTGAGAGGTGCCCTTAGCGGCCAGAGCAGCAATGATGTGGGAGAAGCCGCCGCGCAGGTCCGGAACCTCAATGTCGGCACCGGTCAGCGGGGTGGGACCAGAAATAATAGCGGAGTGGCCGTAGCCCTTACCCTCGAAACGGCAGGGTGCGCCGCCCACGCAATCACGCATGACGACAATATCTGCGCCCATCTGCTTCAGGGCGTTGGTGAAGCCGAAACGCTCCTCGTACACGGTCTCGTGCACGATGGATGCGCCCTTAGCCTGGGTCAGCGCCACGACAAGGGGCTGCTGCCAGTCGGTCATGAAGCCGGGGTGCACGTTGGTCTCAAAGACGATGGGCTTCAGCTGAGCACCGGGGGTGCGCTGAGCCGGGTGGGTAAAGCGGATGCCCTCGGCGGTTACCTCGTACAGGCCGCCCATCTTGCGGAACTGGTTCAGGAACGCGGTCATATCCTTCTGAGCTGCGCCGCGCACGAAAATATCGCCGCCGGTAGCCAGAGCCGCAGAAGCCCAAGAAGCGGACTCGTTACGGTCGGGCAGGGAGGTGTGGTCATAGCCGGTCAGCTCGTCCACGCCCTCAATGACGATGGTGCGGTCCTCGTTGATGAAGATGATGGCACCCATCTTCTGCAGAACAGCAATCAGGTCAATAATTTCGGGCTCAATCGCTGCGTTGCGCAGGACGGTCTTACCCTTAGCGCGCACACCGGTGAGCAGAACCTGCTCGGTAGCGCCCACGGAGGGGTAGTTCAGCACAATCTCTGCACCCTTCAGACCCTCTTCGGGAACGATCAGGGTGGTGCCGGTTTCGTCGTCCTTCTCAACGACTGCGCCGAACTTGCGCAGTGCAGACATGTGGTAGTCGATGGGTCGGTCACCGATCTTGCAGCCACCCAGGTTGGGGATGCGTGCGGTACCGAGGGTGTGCAGCAGCGGGCCCACCATCAGAATCGGGATACGAGAGTTACCGCCGAAGAGCTGAATCTCCTCTGCGTTCTTTGCAGCGGTGGTTGCATCCTGTGCGGGGTTGAGGGTCAGAACACCAGCTTCGCGGTCGTAGTCGACCTTTGCGCCGTGCAGCTCCACGAGGGTGGTAACGATTTCGACATCGCTCAGGTCAGGGACGTTACGCAGGGTCGAGGGGGTCGAACCGTGCAGTGCTGCGACCATCGCCTTGGGCACCAGGTTCTTGGCGCCTCGAACGTGGACCTCACCAACGAGCGGAGTGCCACCTTCAATGCGAAGCTTGCTGATGTTCTCAGTCATTAAAAATCCTTTGTGGAGTCGGCTGGTTTAGGCCGAACTTTAACAGTGTGCCGATACGCCGCGTTCTCATACGCTCATACGTGCCGTGCCCTCTGCCGGTAGCAGGGTGAAACGGGCGCATATATTCATCATTATTCTAAGCCCTGCGTAAAGGTGCTCCAAACGCCGAAGAGCCTTTGGAACTCGTGACTGAGATTTTGCTCTGTTGTATGTGTGATAAACCGCTCTGACCCCTCCAGATTCAGAGCTAGAAAAAACAAAAAGATACACAAACATTCACACTAATGCAAACATTTTCTGGTTCTTCGCCGAAATTTGACGCCAGTTTCGTCTTTTTGAGGCACGAATTTGAACTTGAGAGTAACCTCACCCCTACAATAACGTGCACACTCGTGCCCACTGAACGGCGCCTCCACTCTCTAGGGGAGCCAATCGGCTCTACACTGCGGCATTGGCGCCGGCATTGCCGTTACTCCATGCAGTACGGAGCCTCACGGCAGGGAACGGGCGTGTATTCACTGCATAAACCCTGCGATGGCGCCCAGCCACAACGGTTCGGCTTCCTGCTTCACTTCAACTTCAAAAATTCACCTCAACATCACCGTAAATATTCGAAAGTCAACTAAAAACCAGGGCACATCGCAACCAACCACAGGTTATTTCGCGGCTGCATCCGCGAAACAACCGGAGGACCCAATATGACACATCACAACACTGCATCACGCATTTCACGCCGCCGCCTCGTACAGGGTGCGGCATGGAGCGCCCCCGTTATCATCGCCAGCGCAACCGTCCCTGCATGGGCGGCAAGCGGCGAGCCCATCTGCTCCCCCGCCCTGACCCTCAAGCCGACCGCAACCGGCTTCGACGACAAGGCTGGTGCATACACCGAATGGCTCGTTCCCGAAGGCGTTGGACGAGTCCGCTTCGACCTCGTGGGAGGTGCCGGCGGTGCTGCTTCTTCCTTCACCCCCAGCTACCTGACCGACGTCACGAACGCATCCCTGGCTGGCGGCGGTGCCGGCGCGCAACTCAGCGGCGTTCTGGCGGTCAAATCCGGCGATATCCTGCGCGTCTGGGCGGGTAACGGCGGTGTCGGCTCTGTAGCCGGCGCGAAGCCCGCACTCGGCGGCGAAGGCTACGCAGCGGGCGGCGACTCCACCGGCTCCAGCACCGCAACCGGCGCAGCGCAGGTAGTGGGTACTGACAGCGGCTACGTGTACGGTGCATCCGGCGGCGGCTCCTCCGCGGTCGAGCTCGTCCGCGACGGCGCAGTCACCGTCGTAGCCGTTGCGGGTGCAGGTGGCGGCGGCGCACAGCTGGGAACCCTCACCACCCACCAGAGCCTCTTCGACACCCAGCCCAAGGATCAGCTGAACCCGGCACTGCGCGTGGCACTGGACAGCCGCGACGCATCCACCACCGCAGGCGGCAGCGCAGGCGGCGACCTGGGCACCGATAACACCGGTCAGGGCGGCATGCTCATGGCAAGCCCCTACCAGGAATTCATGCCCCTCGACGAGGACGACAAGACCCTCGACATGCGCCTCATGGTCACCGGCGGTACCGCTGGTCGCTCCGGCGTCGCGGGTACCCTCGGTGAGGCATTGATTGGCGTCCTCGACGAGAACAACGAGCTGAAGCTCCTGCCTATGTCCGAGTCCTGGTTCGATTCGTACAGCTTCCCGCGCTACTACCGCTACGAGGGCGACTCTGTGAGTGAGAAGGAGAAGGGCACCGGCGGTGCGGATGCTACCGGCTCCTACCGCGGTAAGGGCGGCTCCGGCGCTCTGCTCTCCCACACCTACGGCAAGCTCTCCCTCACCACCGTTGCTTCCGGCGGAGGCGCCGGCTACGGCGGCGGCGGCGCAGGCCTGAACATCTGGACCGTCGGCGCGTACTACGAGAGCGTTTTCGGCCGTCAGGTGCAGTTCGAGAGCGAAGGAAACATCTACTCGCTCAGCTCTCTGAGCAGCGGCGGCGGCGCAGGCGGCAGCTACATTAACCACGAGGTGGTTTCTGACTTCGCTCTTGCCACCGCGCAGAACGCCAACCCGACCGCGGACGTGCGCTCCCCCGGTTCGGCGGCGCTGTACAGTTGCACCGAGAACGCGACCCTGAACACCCCCATCGCTGAGGGCGCCTAAGCTCTAGGTATTGAATCAATGCGCCTCCCCGGAAGCTAATGCTCCGGGGAGGCGCATTTATATGTGTGCCAATTTATATGCGTGCCCAGAGGTTTTGGGTGCCGAGGTTCGGATGCAGAAAAGCTCGAAGGCGGCGACTGATTTAGTCGCCGCCTTCGAGCTTTATATCTCTAGGTTTTAGAGCTCCTGGGTGCGGGGCATCCAGGAGGGGCGCTTCGCCTCGTACGCCTCAATAGCCTCGAGGTTCTGCAGAGTCAGACCAATGTCGTCCAGGCCCTCCATGAGGCGCCAACGCACATAGTCGTCAATCTCGAAGGGAACAACCAGCGCGCCCACGGTTACGGTCTTGGTTTCCAAGTCAACGGTGATTTCGGTGCCGGGCTCGTGCTCCAGCGCCTTCCAAATCAGCTCAATATCGTCCTGTGCAACCTGTGCGGTGACCAGACCCTGCTTACCGGAGTTGCCGCGGAAAATATCGGCAAAACGAGCGGAAATAACAACCTTGAAACCGTAGTCGCGCAGCGCCCACACGGCGTGCTCACGGGAAGAACCGGTACCGAAGTCCGGGCCCGCCACCAGCACGCTACCGTGCTTGTAGGGCTCCTGGTTCAGGATGAACTCGGGGTCCTTACGCCAGTTAGCGAAGAGGGCATCGTCGAAGCCGGTCTTGGTCACTCGCTTGAGGTAGACGGCGGGAATGATCTGGTCGGTGTCAACATTCGAAGAACGCAGCGGCACGCCAATGCCGGTGTGCTTAATAATGGGTTCCATAATGGCTCCTTAGCTATAGCGGCGTGCTAGGCCACGACGTCGGACGGGGCGGACAGGGTACCGCGCACAGCGGTTGCGGCGGCAACCACCGGGGAGACCAGGTGGGTGCGGCCACCCTTGCCCTGGCGGCCCTCAAAGTTACGGTTCGAGGTGGAGGCGCAACGCTCACCGGGCGCCAGCTGGTCGGGGTTCATGCCCAGGCACATGGAGCAGCCGGCAAAGCGCCAGTCGGCGCCGAAGTCCTTGAAGACCTTGTCCAGGCCTTCTGCTTCTGCCTGCGCGCGGACCTTCTGGGAGCCGGGCACGACCATCATGCGTACGTTCTCGGCGATGGTGCGGCCACGCACGATGTCTGCTGCGGCGCGCAGGTCCTCGATGCGGGAGTTGGTACAGGAGCCCAGGAAGACGACGTCCACGGGGATGTCCTTCATGGGGGTGCCCGCCTTCAGGTCCATGTATTCGAGGGCGCGTTCCGCTGCGACCTTGTCGTTCTCGTCCTCAAAGTCGTCCGGGGAGGGAACGGTGTGGCTCAGCGGCACGCCCTGACCAGGGTTGGTGCCCCAGGTGACGAAGGGTTCGAGCTCGTCGGCGTTGATGAAGATTTCCTTGTCGAAGACGGCGCCTTCGTCGGTGGGCAGGCTCTTCCAGTACTCGACCGCCTTGTCCCACTCTTCACCCTTGGGCGCGTGCTGGCGGCCCTTGATGTACTCGAAGGTGGTCTCGTCGGGGGCGACCATGCCGGCGCGTGCGCCCGCCTCAATGGACATGTTGCACATGGTCATGCGGCCCTCCATGGAGAGGGAGCGGATCGCGGAGCCGCGGTATTCGAGCACGTAGCCCTGACCGCCGCCGGTGCCAATCTGCGCGATGACGGCGAGGATGATGTCCTTAGCGGTCACGCCGGGCTTGAGGGTGCCTTCAACGTTGATTGCCATGGTCTTGAAGCGTGCCAGGGGCAGGGTCTGGGTTGCCATGACGTGCTCCACCTCGGAGGTGCCGATGCCGAACGCGAGAGCGCCGAACGCACCGTGGGTGGAGGTGTGGGAGTCGCCGCAGACGATGGTCATGCCGGGCATGGTCAGACCGAGCTGCGGGCCGACCACGTGCACGATGCCCTGTTCCTCGTCGCCGAGGGAGTGGATGCGCACGCCGAATTCCTTGGCGTTGCGGCGCAGGGTCTCGATCTGGGTGCGGCTGGTCAGGTCGGCAATGGTGCCGAAGATGTTGTCGGTGGGGGTGTTGTGGTCCTCGGTGGCGATGGTCAGGTCGAGGCGGCGCAGGGGGCGGTTCTCGATGCGCAGACCTTCGAATGCCTGGGGCGAGGTCACTTCGTGCAGTAGCTGCAGGTCGATGTAGAGCAGGTCGGGCTTGCCGTTTTCACCGGGGACGACGACGTGTGCGTCCCAGACTTTTTCTGCCAGGGTGCGCGGACGGGTGCCCGCGGTGGTTGCGTTCTGTTCGCTAGTCATGCTTTCTCCTGCTTGATGCGTTCCTACGGTGGATGCGTTCGGTGTGGTGCGTGCCGCTGGTTTTGGGGATTGAGAGGCGGATTATGTACCCAATGGGACCCTCAAACCGGTATTTCCCTGCGGCGTGTCGCACATTTTTTCGCGGATTCTTAGCCTGTGAGACGGCCTAGAAACACCCCGAACCAGCGAGTGTTTTTGTGTGGGTTTATTCTATGACTCCAGGGTAATTTTGCGGGATTATCCGCATTTTTCTGCGACTTTTCGCATATTTTCACCCATAAACCCACATAAACACTTATTATGAAAAATTCATAATTTATCCCGTAGGGGGTGATTCCATCTTCAGCTCTGCACCCCAAAGAGTCCATGAAGTCCGGGGTATCTTTCATATTCTGAGATAGAATATAAGAATGACTCCTTCCGCCTCACGTTTTAACGCACACGGAATGCGTCACCCCAACGCATCCACACACCACAACGCACCGATTGTCGACCCCGTCAAGCCGCCCGAACACATGGCCGCCGACGAGCAGATGGTAGAGGTACACTCCCACGGCTCCTCCGGCGTTGGCGTGCTCGACAAGGCGACCCTCATTCTTGATTGCCTCGAGGCAGGACCCGTATCTCTGGGCGACCTCGTCAAGGCAACCGGTCTGGCGCGACCCACCGCGCACCGCCTCGCCGTGGCACTGGCACACCACCGCCTCGTAGCCCGCGACGTGCAGGGACGCTTCATGCTCGGACCCCGCCTGACCGAACTCGCGTCCGCAACCATTGCTGACGAGCTCATCACCGTGGCAGACCCGATTCTGCAGAAGCTCAGCCTCGAAGCTGACGAGTCCACCCAGCTGTACCGCCGCCAGGGCGACTGGCGCGTGTGCGTTGCGACCGCGGCACGCCCCTCCGGCATGCACGAATCCATCCCGGTGGGCACCCAGCTGTCCATGCAGGCTGGTTCCGCCGCCCAGGTGTTGCTCGCGTGGGAAGATCAGAACCGCATTGTTGAAGGCCTGCGCGATGCGCACTTCAGCGCCGCCATGCTCGCGGCTGTGCGCCGCATCGGCTGGGCGCAGTCCGTGGGTGAGCGCGAGCGCGGTACCGCCTCGGTATCCGCTCCGGTGCGCGCTCCCGGTGGCAAGGTGATTGCGGCTGTCTCTATCTCGGGTCCGATGGATCGTATGACCCGCCAGTCGAATCGCAACTACCCCGAGCTGGTCGTCAAGGCTGCTCAGGCGATTACTGACGGTTTGCGTGAGCTCTCTACTTCTCATTCGGCATCGGATGTTGAGGAAAGCTAAGGCTCCGTTATAGATAGTTTTCACGAAAAGAATCCCTCCCCGCCTCATTGAGGTGGGGAGGGATTCTTTTATGCGGTTTCTCAGATGCTGTGCCGCTAAATGTCCAGCGCCTTGCGGTAGGCGTTGAGGCGCTTAGCTTCCAGCTGCACCGGGGCGACCACACAGGACTGCACCGCCTTCTCAACGCCGGTCTGCAGGCGACCCCGCAGCTTACGTGCATAATAGCGTGAGCCCATGGCGGTGAGTAGCCTGCCCACACCCGCCGAGGCAATGCCGAGGAGTATGCCCAGCAGCAGAAGCAGGGTGGGCAGGGGTACCGGGGAGCCTTCGGGGGTCGGGGCGGGCGGCAGTTGAATCTGCAGGTACGCCATGCCGGAGATGAGGGTCAGCCAGCCGACGCCCACCAGGGCGCTCAGTAGCGCGATCCACTGCAGGGTATTGAAGATGACCCAGGGGGCGCGGGTGCGGCCCAGGCCGTAGTCGATGCGCATCATGTCGCGTTCGAGCAGTTCGGGTAGCTCCGCCTCGCGGGAGAGGGCGGCTTCCTTGATGCTGCGTTTCCACGGCTCGTCGATGCGGGCCGCCATCTGCTTGCTGTATTGGCGTACGGCGTTTGCCATGCCTGCTTTCTGTGCGGCGCTCAGCGGGGGTAGCGAGGATGCCACCAGCTCGGGTGCGTTCTCGCTATCGGAGCCGAGCATACCCGCGGACTTCGCAGCCTTGGAGGAGCTTTTCTTCTCGTCCTGTTGCCCCAGGTGCAGGCGGCGCAGGGGGTCAGCTTTCAGGCGGCTCATCCAGCGGGTGAGGATCCAGCCGGTGTGCTGACCCGCGGCGCGGCGGTAAGAGGCGGTTGCCGCCTGCAAAACCTGTTCTGCCTGGCTGGAGGTGTAGCACGCCTTCACGAGCTTCTGTTCCGCTTCGAGGGCGTAGGCCCCGGCGAGCACGGCCCCCTCTCCCCCGGCGTAGGTGCGCAGCTGGGAGGCGGTGGCGTGTAGCTGCGCGTCGGTTCGCTGCAGGGATAGGCTCTTGGCGGCGGCTACTTGGGCGAGCAGGTCGCGGAGCACGTCGACGCCCTCACCGGTTCGCGCGGAGACGGCGATGGGTGCGGCGAGCAGGTGCGCTTCGGTGCCCTCAGCCTGGAGCAGGCGGGTGAGGGATGCCAGCACGGCGGGCACCTCGGCGGGTGCAAGCTTGTCCGCCTGGTTGAGCACGCAGAGCGCCTGCGCGCCGGAGGCGGCAAGCGGCACCATGAAGTCGCGGTGGATGACGGCGTCGGCGTATTTTTGGGGGTCGACAACCCAGACGAGTACGTCTACGTAGCGCATCATGCGGGCAGCGAGGTCACGGTTGGTGGTGGTAACCGAGTCGAAGTCGGGCATGTCCAGCAGGATGAGGCCGCCGGTGCGGGTGCGCATTTCGCCGCGTCCACCTACTGCGCGGCGGATGCGGTTGAAGAGTCCGGGTGCCGGTTCGGTGACGGCGTTGGGTGCCGCCGCTCCCCCGGTTGCCTTATTACCCTCGGTTGTCTCTCCTTCGGCGGCGAGCGCCTGAGTTTGCGGGTAGACGCGCTTGTCAATGCCGAGCCAGTCGAGCAGTTCTTCGCTGCCTTCTGCCTCCCAGATAGCCGCCTGCACGGTGGAGGTGGTCGGGCGCGTGGGGGCGGAGAGGGCAATATTCTGCCCGGCGATGGCGTTGAAGAGCGTGGATTTGCCGCTGCCGGTCGCGCCAAAGAAGCCGATGACGGTGTGTTCGGTGGAGAGTTCGCGGCGCTGGCTGAGGCGTTCGAGGGTTTCGGCGGCGTCGAGCAGGACGGTTTCGGGGACTCGTCCTTCACCGTAGCTGATGGCTTCTTTCAAGGATGCGACAGAGCGCGCGAAGGGCGAGGTCGCCACGGCAGGGGTGGCGTCTCGCTCGGTATGGCGCTCAGTGGCTTTGTTCTCGAGTTTCTTCTCGGGTTTGTTCTCGGGGGTAGTCATAGTGCGTTTTTCTTCGTCTGTGGTGCGCTGTGTGGTGGTGCGCTGTGGAGATGATCTGGTGACAGGCGGTTGAGCGCGTTGCCCCGACTATGATGTAGCCGACCAGGGAGTCTGCGCGCCCTGTACCTGAGCACCCTTTGCCTGGGTAGCTTGGCTCTGCGCGCTCATTTCTGCGGCGATTTTCTGCACCTGCTCGGCGACACGGTGAATGTCCTCGGCGTCAGCCTGCGGGTCGGTGTCTTCCAGCACAGCGGTGAAAGGCTGAGCGTGCTCGGTGAGCAAATCCGCCATACGTTCGAGCAGGTCGGTGCGAGCGCGGGTCGCCATGCGGCGCACCGCATCTTCACCAAAGATAGACTCGAGCAGCTTCGTGCCGACCACGCCGCTACCGCCCGCAATCCCCGCCTCAATACCGGTAATACCGCCGGTGAGGCTGAACGCGGCGACCATGAGCATCACGGCGGCGGCATTCACACCAAGGGAGAGGAAGCGGGCACGTTTGCGCTTGTCGGCGCCTTCTTCACGGATCATTTCGAGGACGGAACCCTGCCAGAGGCGAATCTGCTCGGCAACGGCTGCGGAGAAGATGTCCTCGGCGGACTGCACCTCGCCCTTCACATCGCCGTCTGCGTTCTGCTCGGGCGCACCTGCGACAGCCTGCGGCGCGTCTAGGCGCGCTAGCAGGGAGCGTCCGGCGCGGCTGGCACGCCAGCGGGTGCGGGTGTTTTCGGAGGCGCGGGCGGCTGCATCCAGCACGACGGCGTGGATGCCGCTTTCGAGGGCGTCTTCTACCTTCTGGGCGGCGGCGGGCTGACCGCGCAGTGCGGAGCCGACGCGGTCACGCAGGCGACCGATGGTGCTGTCGAGGGAGCGGAAGAAGTCGCCGGTTCCCACGAAGTCGTGCCAGCGCGAGAGCACTTCGCCGCGAAGCAGGGAGCCGTCGGAGAGAGCGCCGTCGATGGTGGTCAGCGCGTCCTCGTATTCTTCAGCGGCGATGGCGGCAAGCGACTGGTGTGCCGCCTGCTGGCGTGCCTGTTCGGCGGCGAGCACCTGCAGGTTACCGGCGAGGGTTTCGACGGCACCGGCGAGGGTCTGCCGGGCGATGGCGGCGCGGGCGGGTGCGTCGGCGCCGAGTTCGCGGATCCACAGGGTCAGCGGGGCGAGGCTGACGGGTGCGAGCATGCCACTTTCGTCGCGCGGCTGTTCGGTGACGGTGTGAATCAGTACGGCGTGGATTCCGGCCTCGTCGAGCATGCGTCGCAGGTCGTTTTCGATAGCTTCTTCGTCGCCTTCGGGCACGCGGTTGAGCACCACGGCAATGGCGATGGAGCGTGCGGCTGCTTCGTGGAGCAGTTCCCAGGGCACGGCGTCGGCGTAGCGGTTGGCTGTAGTGACAAAGAGCCACAGGTCAGCGGCGGAAAGCAGTTCCTTGGCGAGGGTGCGGTTTTCCTCAGAGACGGAGTCGATATCGGGTGCGTCAATGAGCGCGATGCCCTGCGGTAGCGCCGAGGTGGTAATAGGAATGAGGGCGCGCGCAATCTTCGGGTCGAGGCCGGGTAGTGCCTGCGACCCGGCGTTCATGCCGGAGGTGCGGGTACGCGGCAGGGTGGGCAGGAAGCGTTCGGGCGACAGAGCCGCTTCGTCTTCTGCGCGATGCAGTAGAACGGGGTGGCGGGTGGTGGGTCGAATCGCGCCGGACTGGGTGAGCGGCTCGCCGAGCAGGGTGTTGACGAGGGTGGATTTGCCGGCGCCGGTGGAGCCTCCGACCACGATGGTGAGGGGGTTGTCCACGCTGGCGCTGCGCGGCAGGATGTAGTCGTCGAGTTGGCGTGCCATGGCGGCAAGTAGGGTGCGCGCGGTGGCGGTGCCGTGTTCGGCGGTACCCTCGTGGGTGACGGTGTAGGGGGTGCCGGGGATTTCGCCGGCTTCTACGTCGAGCGGGAAGGGGATTCGAGTGAGCAGTTCGCGAGCTGCTTTGAGCTGCGCATAGTCGGTGGTAGTCACAGCGCTATTGTCCCATAGGGTGCATCTGCTTTATGCCATGTTTGGGTGTTGGCGCGGTCGCGTTGTGGCTAGGTTGCGCGGTTGGGGGTGCTGAGGCTGTGTGAGGGGCTGTTTTTGATAGGTGTTTGGACAACCTGAAGGGGTTGAGATACTACTTGCGCATTGAGTGTAACAACTCCAATTTATGATTTACTCACAAGAAGAAAAGATGAGAAAATCCCTAAGTTTCCGCGGGAAAACAGTATGTTTCATTGCGGTTATCCCAAACACATTGGTACGTTCTACATCCCGCATACGACGGGCAAATATTAAGATTTGATAACTTTTTACGCTCAGGGGCAGATATGGTCATTTCGAACCTGAAAGTACGCTTAAAATCGTTGAGCACGACAACCAGGCAGGTCATAACCCACACCGATTCCTTCAGGGGGCTTCTGGCCTGCCCTTTCTATCGCATCCGTACTCACCGCGGTATGCCACACCTACCGGGAACGCTCACCGACCCCTCACGCAACTGCATTCAAAATTTACTGCCGTTGAGGTTCACTGCATCCGAGCTACCCGTTATTGCCCACCCATCTTTACTCTTGCGAAAGGTTGCGTATGTTCGGTTCGCTGTCACGCCGCCATCTTCTTGCTCTTTCTTCCGGAGCAGCATTGAGTGCACTCGCAAGCGCCTGCAGCCCCGTCGTTTCTCGCCCTCAACCGCTCACCAAGTCTTCTCCCGCTGATGCCGCACCGGCGCCTCAGAGCACCCAGACCAAAGCTGCAACCACCACGCGCAGTATTACGCAGGCCGAGCCTCTGCCTGCGTCGGCTCTGGATGGTCGCGGACCGGCGATTCTGCCGGATCACTTCTTTGAGCGTTCCGGAAATTTCTCGAACGGTACCCTGAGCCATCGAGCCATTAATGTCCCCCGCCCCACCATGCCCCCGGAAGCTAAAGAGCGCACCGTTGAGGGCCTGCATGCTTTCCTGCAGTACTGGGGTGCGGCGCAGAACTATATGCTCCTCACCGGCGACACCGACCCCTTCATGAACCTGCCCGGCCAGGAGCACTTCAGCAACATGGCGCAGATGTACCGCGATATCTACCGCTACAACATCGGCTGGCTGGTCTCTAAGAACAACCACCCCATGTGCATTAACCTGAGCTCCCCGCAGCCGGTGCCCGCCACCGAGCAGGACGTCTACTGCTGGAAGGCGACCCTGAAGGTGGACGAGAACGCGTTCCTGTTCAACCATGAGACCCGTCAGCGTGAGCAGCTCACCGGTATCTACGGCAGTAATCAGAAGGCGGACGCTTACGTCTACTTTGGCGCAGAGGGCTGGCAGATGCTGGAGGATCCGAAGTCTTCCCCGAGGGCTACCGCCACCCCTGCGGCTAACCCCGGACCGTCCACGAATACTCCGAGCGCGCAGCCGACCCCGAATGAGAGCACCTCTTCTAAGGCGGCTCGTTATATTCGAGGCTCAGCCTAAAGCTTCTTTGCATCCGTGCCTCAAAGATCCCGTCATATTGGGTGATATGTGGCACGGATGAGGGCTTTTATTTGTGTGCCACGCGTGAAATCTATAGGCTAGGGCTAGATGAGGTCCGCCCATTTTCGCCTCAATACGCTTCTGCCCACCCCGCGGGTGACTGTTTTGCGTCCTCCGATGGGGGGCGTGATGTTAGGCTGAGGATTAGGGCGTGAACTCTTCGCCTATCACCGATACTTCCGCATCACAGCACATTCAAGGGGATCACTATGATTCACAGCCGCCGCCACTTTATTGCGCTCACGGGCACTGCCGCCCTGGGCGCTATGCTTGCCGCTTGCGGTTCCAAAAAGACTGCGGAGGCGACCGCCTCCCCCACTGCCTCCGCTTCGATTGCGGGTGCCTACGATAACCTGTCGGGCGAGCTGAAGTGGACCAAGTACATTCCCGGTCATGGCGCTGCCCCGATGAGCAGCACCGACCCGGAAACCGGTCAGGTCTACACGATTGAGCCGACCGCCGGCCCGGCAAGTGTGGATTCTAAGGCGAGTGCCGTGCCCATCCCCGTTGAGGATGAGAGCATGTACGACAAGAACGCCCGCGGTCTGCGCGCCACTTTCGCGTATTTTGCGGCGGCGGTGAACTATGCCCGTATGACCGGTGATCCCGGTCCGGCCCTGCAGGTGGTGCATGAGCATAATGCTGTTCAGCGTGCTTCTTTGGAGAAGTTGCGTGCGTTCTACGCGCCCGGCACGAACTGGCTGGTGGGTGGCGAGTGGACTTTCCGCCTGACCGATAAGCAGCCGACGACTCGCGGCACTAAGTATTCGTGGGCGTGTTCTGTTACTCAGGCGCACGGCCTGCAGGTTGAGAAGGCGACCAATACGACCAAGCCTCTGGAGGACACTGAGGCTGCGGAGATTAAGGCTCTGTACGCTGAGTACGATGAGGAGGCGAAGCGCTGGGTCGTAATTTCGCCTCAGCAGTATGATCCCGCGTTGACTCCGAAGCCGACCCATACTCCGCGCGCGCATCCTTCGTCGACCTATACCCCGACGGTGACTGATGACAGCACCGTGGCGGCTAATGGCGGCGCGAACACTGGCACAAATAACGGTGCGAACACTTCGGGTAACGGTGCCGCGCAGGGTACCGCAAATAATGGTGCGGCACAGAACGGCGGCGCTCAGAATGGCGGCGCACGACAGTACACCGGCTCCCAGAATGGTGCGGCACAAAACGGTGGCGCTCAGAACGGTGGTGCACAGGCTCCTCAGCCTGCCGCTACCCAGGCGCCTGCGGCTACCGCGCAGCCTGTGGCGACTCAGCCTGCCGCTGCGACGGCTCAGCCGAGCGTAGCTCCCGGCGCTCCTGATCCCGGCGCTCCTGATCCCGGTGCCGCTGGTGGAGATGCTACTCCCGCCGGGGGTGCCCAGTAGCCCCTCCCCTATAGACAATCCCTATAGGCAATCCTTATAGACGATGAACGCGTCCTCGCCTTCGCTGTCTCCTGTGTCCCTTGGTGCGCTGTTGCCGCTGGTTGCGGTAAGTTCGCTGATGGGCGGCATATCACGCTCGCTTGAGCGGTGGTACACACGGGTGTGAAGGCGGGGGCGCGTTATACTTAGGACTGTCTCTAGAGGGATATCCGCGTGTGATATCCGCTCGTCGAGGCGCACTCTCACTCGTCTCTCACCTGAGATTCTCACTCGAAAGGTACTCCGTGGCGCTTTTCCCTTTGACCTCTGGGCTTTCTAATGGTTCCGCTACCGGCATCAGCCGCCGTTCTGCTCTGCGTTACGCCGGTGCGGGCGTTGCAGGCGTGTCGTTGAGCGCCCTGCTGGTTGCCTGCGGTGGTTCTTCGTCCACCACCGAGAACGCTGATGCGGATACCCCTCAGATGTCCCCCTCTGCTTCTTCGCGCACTGATTTTAGCGGCGAGGTCGCCTTCGATAACTACGAGAAGAAGGGCACTTTCGTTCCGGCGACCGAGTCCGCTCCCGCGCAGAACGTGCCGGTCCCCAAGCGTCCGGCGAGCGCTTCGGAGAACTCGGTGCAGGGTCTGTACGATTCGATTGCGTTCGTGTACGCGGCGATTAACTACCTGGTGTTGACCGGTGATGCGGCTCCGCTGCGTGAGTCGAAGGCTGATGAGAAGTTCATTGCGTCGTTCTCTTCGTTCATGGATGAGTCGAATGAGAGCTCTCAGGCGCGTAACTGGTTTGTGTCGCCGAAGGTGACGATGTCCGCGTTCACTGCTGTTCCGACCCTGGTGAAGAAGAGCGTGCAGTGGACTTTCGACCTGGTGATTGATTTGGGTCCGACCGTTGTGGTTGATGGCGCTCCTGCGGAGATGTCTGAGAAGGTCCGCCGCACTGAGCGTGGCCTGGTGGTTACCGGTGTGCGCCACGATAATGATTGGACTTTGACTATTCAGGATGAGTATGAGGCGCAGGCTTCGGCTCAGCCTAAGAATGGTGGCGGTTCCGGTGGTTCCGCTAACGGCGGTAATGCTGGTGATTCCGGCAACTCCGGTAATGGCGGCAATTCTAATGGTGACAACCTTTAAGCCCTCAGATGGATGAGGCGTCATGCCCTAACTCGCACTCGGGTTAGGGCATGATCTGTTTTACTCTGGTAGTAACGTACTTTCCCGGATTCAAGGTTTTTGTATGTCTTCTTTTTCTCAGTCTTCTTTCTCTCGCCGCTCCCTGTTGCGCCTGGGTGTGGGCGTTTCTGCTGTTGCCGGTTCTGCGGCGCTGTTGAGTGCGTGCGGTTCGGGTGGCTCTAGCCAGCAGTCTGGTTCTCAGGGCGGTAGCCTGAGTGGTTCGAAGTCGAGCGCTAACCCGAATGGGTACAGTGATGATGGTCAGAACTATTCGGGTCTGGTGGAGTACACCCACTATGAGGGCGCGTTGAATTATGAGCAGGGTACGGTGGAGCATCCGCCGCGTAATGCTCCGAAGCCGAAGGTGACTGATGCTCTGTCGGCTAATACGGTGACGGGTTTCCATGAGGCGATTGCTTATTTTGCGGCGGCTATGGATTATCTGGTGAAGACCGGTAGCACGGATGCGTTCTCGACCGGTATTACGTTGTCGTCAAAGACTCGCTCTGAGGTGGATGCCCTGTCGGCTTCTATTCTTGCGGGTGTGGAGAAGGGTTCCTGGTATGTGAATCCGTCGGCTTCCTATGCGCTTTCGAGTGCGCAGCCGTCCATTATGAGTGATGGCAATCTGCTGTTTAAGGGCAAGTACACTCTGGATTTCGGTACGGAGGCGGTGGCTGAGGGCAAGATCCAGCCGGTGGTCGCCTCCGCGAGTGCTTCTGCTTCTGCTGAGCCTACTGAGCCTTCTGAGGATGCGCTGGTGTCTGAGGCGGCGTCCCCCAGTGCTTCTGCCAGCGCTTCTGCGACCGCGGCGGGTCCGGCGTCTCAGGTGACGGTTCAGGAGTGCGATTTCCGCGGCCGCTACCATGCTGATTCTAAGATGTGGGAGCTGAGCGTGGCGTACGGTGCGACGCTCCAGGGAGGTACCGCCCAGGGTGGTGCTTCCTCCGCGAGCGCGGCAGCGTCCGGCGCAGCATCTGCTTCCGAGCCTGTTTCGGCTTCCGCTGAGGCGTCCGCCACCTCCGCGGCGTCATAGTTCGTCATAACGCTTTGATCTGCGAGGCGCTTCTCACGCTTCGCCCACTCAACTCTGTATCCTGTTGGGTTTGCGGCTAAACTGGTTGCAATCACCGACTGACTGAAAGGTATCACTATGTCCGAGAACCTGACCCGCCGCGCGGCGCTGGGTGTACTGGGCGTCAGCTCCATGGCTTTGCTGGCGGCTTGTGGCTCTAAGGCTACTTCTGAGGCGTCTGCTTCCGCTTCTGGCTCCGGAAGCGCTTCTGCGGCTGCTTCTGAGTCTGCTACTGCGTCGCCGAGCGCTTCGGCTTCGGCTTCGGCGTCTGCTTCTCCTTCGGCTTCTGCGTCGGCTTCGGCTACCGCAGCGAATTCTCCGCTGCCTAACGACAATAAGGATTACAGCGGCGTAGCGAAGCTGGAGAAGATGGAGGAGCACGGCGAGTACCAGCCGGGTAACGCTGAGCACCCGCCGCAGAATGTTCCTTCCCCGATCGTTCCGGAGGCCATGCGCCAGAATTCGGTGGCTGGCTTTGCGGCGGCTCTGGCGTACTTCGGTGCGGCGTTTGAGTACCTGCTGCGTACCGGCGATATGCACTACATGAACGAGGTCAGCACCGACCAGGAGACCCTGGCGGCGATGAAGAAGTACGCGGATTCCACCAAGGCAGGTATTGAAGAGAAGAAGACCTGGTACGTGAACCCGACCGCTACTTTGACTATTGGCACTAAGCAGCCGGTTCTGGCGCAGGGCGCGTACAACTGGACCGTGACTCTGAACGTGGATTTGGGCGAGAAGCTGTTCAAGGACGGCAAGGAGCAGACCGTGGCGGCTGATAAGCGTCACGTGAAGATGTTCGGTGAGGCTGTTGGCCGCTACCTGAACAACAAGTGGGACCTGCACATGGACATCAACTAGTCCTCTGGGCTGGTTTTCTCCCCTGTTTTGGGTCTTTTCCATCTCAGGATGCGGTTTTTCACTGTTTTTTCCATTGATGGCAATAAAATTTGTGGCTCCAGCTTGCGGTGAACAGAGTTCATCACTACTCTTATATACAGAGGTTGTCTTTTGGGCTACATAATGTTTCTAGAGAGCGCCGCACAATCATCATCCTTTATCGAGAAAGGGTTTGTGCGGCGCTTTTCTGCACCCTCTTCCCTAAACCTCGTTCCTTGAGGTTTTTCTCTGGCATTATTACGAACTGTGACCGCAGGTTTAAACCTGTTGCCGGTGAGTAGTAGAGTTGCCACGTAACCGATTATTCATTGCGGAGACCCCGTCACGGTTGGCCTCCCCCAGGCTCATGTAAGGAGCACCCCATGGCAAAGATTCTCAACAGCATTGTTGAAGCAACCGGCCAGACCCCCCTGGTTAAGCTGAACCGACTGGACGAGGGCCTTCCCGGTAACGTTGCGGTCAAGCTTGAGTTCTACAACCCCGCAGGTTCGGTTAAGGACCGTATCGGCCGCGCCATCATTGACGCTGCTGAGAAGTCGGGTGCGCTGAAGCCCGGCGGCACCATCGTTGAGGGCACTTCCGGTAACACCGGTATTGCGCTGGCTATGGTGGGTGCTGCTCGCGGTTACCGCGTCATCCTGACCATGCCGGAGACCATGTCTGCTGAGCGTCGCGTGCTGCTGCGCGCTTACGGTGCTCAGATTGTGCTGACCCCCGGTACTGAGGGTATGCGCGGCGCTGTGGAGAAGGCTAAGGAAATCGTTGCGACCACCGAGAACGCTATCTTGGCATCCCAGTTCTCCAACGAGGCGAACCCCACCATTCACTACAACACCACCGGCCCCGAGATTTGGGAAGCAACCGACGGTAAGGTCGACATTTTCGTGGCGGGTATTGGCACCGGCGGCACCATCTCCGGTAGCGGTAAGTACCTGAAGGAGCAGAACCCGAACGTGAAGGTTGTTGCGGTTGAGCCTAAGGACTCCCCGCTGCTGTCTGAGGGTCGCGTTGGTCCCCACAAGATTCAGGGCCTGGGCGCTAACTTCGTTCCGGAAACCCTGGACCGCGGCATCTACGATTCGGTGACTCCGGTCAGCGCTGAGGACGCTATACGCACCTCCCGCCTGCTGGCTACCCAGGAAGGTATTCTGGGCGGTATTTCTTCCGGTGCGGCTGTGTGGGCTGCTCTGGAGGAGGCTAAGAAGTCTGAGAACAAGGACAAGCTGATTGTGGCTATCGTTCCTGACTTCGGTGAGCGTTACATCTCTACCGCTCTGTACGAGGATATCCGCGGCTAATTGAGCTTCTGAGCTCCCGGGAGGGGCTTATCGTGCTACGCCCCGTCTGCCGGTTGCATACACGGCAGGCGGGGCGTTTCTATGCCCTCTGCGAACTGAACGGCGAGGAGCTGAACCGTTCCACTGCTCCCTCCACTGTTCTTTTCCGCTATCCCGTGCGCATCCGCCGCGGCTGAGTGGTCAAACAGGCGGGTGCGTCCATCATGTTGCTGATTGCGGCGGGAATAGCCAAAAGGGCCCCGTTGTTGGTACCGTTGGAAAGGTCGCACACATACAGAGCACGACCGATGAGGGAAAGGGAACCCATGAGTTTTATTGCGCGTCTGCGTGAAGATATTGAGAACGTCCGCCAGCACGACCCTGCTGCGCGCGGCGCTGTCGAGATTGCGCTGAACTATTCGGGTATGCACGCCATTTGGGTTCACCGTCTGACCCATAAGCTCTGGCAGAAGGATGAGACGAAGGCTCTGGCTCGTACTCTCTCGCAGTTTGCGCGTTTTCTGACCGGTGTGGAGATTCACCCCGGCGCGACTATTGGCCGCCGTTTCTTCATTGATCACGGCATGGGCATTGTCATTGGTGAAACCGCTGAGGTTGGTGACGACGTGATGCTGTACCACGGCGTGACCCTGGGTGGTCGCTCCCTGGAGAAGGTGAAGCGCCACCCCACCATCGGTGACCGCGTGACCATTGGTGCCGGTGCTAAGGTGCTGGGTCCGGTGGTTATTGGTGCCGATAGCGCTATTGGCGCGAACGCCGTGGTGGTCAATAATCACCCCGCCGATTCGATTATTACCGGCATTCCGGCGAAGCACCGCCCGCGCACCCCGGAGAAGAAGAAGCCCCTGGTGGACGCTGTGGAGTACATTGACCCCGCCATGTGGATTTAGTGCTTGATAGCGTTTTGAGGCGATAGAGGCGCGCCTGGAGGCTCCTAGCTAGGTTCTGCAGGCCTTCTCTCCCCCCCCCCCGCCATACCCTAAAGATGCCCCTGAGATGCCTTTGAAGACACTTCGGGGCGCCCATATAAGACATAACGAAAGCCCGCCTTCGACCGGATTCTCATCCAGCCGAAGGCGGGCTTTGACGTATTCAGCTACGGGAGCTTAGTGAACGTGGATGTCCGCTGCGTTCACCTCGGAACGGTCACCGCTCCACATGGTGTGGAAGGCACCCT
>ERZ773214.305-NODE-305-length-33979-cov-18.014208_pt1 | contig 33979 bp, 24 predicted proteins | sample MGYA00511238_ERZ773214 | MGnify/ENA primary metagenome ERZ773214 (study PRJEB29015, sample SAMEA2738157) | human oral metagenome | biome: human oral; feature: human-associated habitat; material: saliva | place: China | collected 2259 ... | reverse complement strand
AAGTGATGTCTTACATCGAAAACGGCGACAAAGTCGAAATCGATACCCGTACCGGCGAATTCCGCAAACGCGCTTAAGCATCGTTTGTGAATCAAAATAAAAGGTCGTCTGAAAAGTTTCAGACGACCTTTTGTCTATTTTACAACCATCGTTCTGCAAGTTGCCCGGATTCGCCGCATTACGCCGCAAAACGCCCTGTCCAAGCCGTTTTTATGCTAAAATCCGAGCTAATTTTTGCCATACGAAATAAAGAAAACCATGACCGACGCAACTATCCGCAACGACCATAAATTCGCACTCGAAACCCTGCCCGTCAGCCTTGAAGACGAAATGCGCAAAAGCTATCTCGATTACGCCATGAGCGTGATTGTCGGCCGCGCGCTGCCCGATGTGCGCGACGGTTTGAAGCCGGTGCACCGCCGCGTGCTTTACGCCATGCACGAGCTGAAAAACAACTGGAACGCCGCCTACAAAAAATCGGCGCGTATTGTCGGCGACGTCATCGGTAAATACCATCCGCACGGCGATTTCGCGGTTTACCACACCATCGTACGCATGGCGCAGGATTTTTCGATGCGCTACGTCTTAATCGACGGTCAGGGCAACTTCGGTTCGGTTGACGGCGACGGCGCCGCGGCCATGCGTTATACCGAAATCCGCATGGCGAAAATTGCCCATGAAATGCTGGCGGACATCGAAGAAGAAACCGTCAATTTCGGTCCGAACTACGACGGCAGCGAACACGAACCGCTGGTGTTGCCGACCCGCTTTCCCGCGCTGTTGGTCAACGGCTCGTCCGGTATCGCCGTCGGTATGGCGACCAACATTCCGCCGCACAACCTCACTGACACCGTCAACGCCTGTCTGCGTCTTTTGGATGAACCCGAAACCGAAATCGACGAATTGATCAACATCCTGCAAGCCCCTGATTTCCCGACCGGCGCAACCATCTACGGCTTGAGCGGCGTGCGCGAAGGCTATAAAACCGGCCGCGGCCGCGTCGTTATGCGCGGTAAAACCCATATCGAACCCATAGGCAAAAACGGCGAACGCGAAGCCATCATCATCGACGAAATTCCGTATCAGGTGAACAAAGCCAAGCTGGTTGAAAAAATCGGCGAACTGGTGCGCGAAAAAACGTTGGAAGGCGTATCCGACCTGCGCGACGAATCCGACAAATCTGGTATGCGCGTCGTTATCGAATTGAAACGTAACGAAAACGCCGAAGTCGTTTTAAACCAGCTCTATAAACTCACCCAGCTTCAAGACAGCTTCGGCATCAACATGGTCGCCTTGGTTGACGGTCAGCCGCGCCTGTTGAACCTGAAACAGATTTTGGCGGAATTCCTGCGCCACCGTCGTGAAGTCGTAACCCGCCGCACCCTGTTCCGCCTGAAAAAAGCGCGTCATGAAGGCCATATCGCTGAAGGTAAAGCCGTCGCCCTGTCCAATATCGACGAGATGATTCGCCTCATCAAAGAATCTGCCGACGCGCCTGAAGCCAAAGAAAAACTGCTGTCCCGTGCATGGCGCAGCGGTTTGGTGGAAGACATGCTGAGCCGTACCGACCTCGACCTGCGCATGGCGCGTCCCGAAGGTCTGCCCGCCAATCTCGGCTTGCAGGAACAAGGCTATTATCTGAGCGAAATCCAGGCTGACGCCATCCTGCGCATGAGCCTGCGCAACCTGACCGGCCTTGACCAAGAAGAAATCGTCGGCGACTACAAAAACATCATGGCAAAAATCATCGACTATTTGGACATTTTGGCGAAACCGGAACGCATCACCCAAATCATCCGCGAAGAATTGGAAGAAACCAAAACCAATTTCGGCGACGAACGCCGCAGCGAAATCAACCCGTTCGGCGGCGACATTGCCGATGAAGACCTGATTCCGCAACGAGAAATGGTTGTTACCCTGACCCACGGCGGCTATATCAAAACCCAGCCGACCACCGACTATCAGGCGCAGCGTCGCGGCGGACGCGGCAAACAGGCGGCGGCAACCAAAGACGAAGACTTCATCGAAACCCTGTTTGTTGCGAATACGCATGACTATTTGATGTGTTTCACCAACCTCGGCAAGTGCCATTGGATTAAGGTTTACAAACTGCCCGAAGGTGGACGCAACAGCCGCGGGCGTCCGATTAACAACGTCATCCAGTTGGAAGAAGGCGAAAAAGTCAGCGCCATCCTCGCTGTGCGCGAATTCCCCGAAGACCAATACGTCTTCTTCGCCACCGCGCAAGGCATGGTGAAAAAAGTCCAGCTTTCCGCCTTCAAAAACGTCCGCAGCCAAGGCATCAAAGCCATCGCGCTCAAAGAGGGCGACTACCTCGTCGGCGCCGCGCAAACCAGCGGCTCGGACGACATCATGCTGTTCTCCAACTTGGGCAAAGCCATCCGTTTCAACGAATACTGGGAAAAATCCGGTAACGACGAAGCGGAAGATGCCGACATCGAAACCGAAATTTTAGATGACCTTGAAGACGAAACCGCCGACAACGAAAACGCCCTGCCAAGCGGCAAACACGGTGTGCGTCCGTCCGGTCGCGGCAGCGGCGGCTTACGCGGTATGCGCCTGCCTGCCGACGGCAAAATCGTCAGCCTGATTACCTTTGCCCCTGAAGCCGCTCAAAGCGATTTGCAAGTGCTGACTGCCACCGCCAACGGCTACGGCAAGCGTACCCCGATTGCCGATTACAGCCGTAAAAACAAAGGCGGACAAGGCAATATCGCCATCAACACCGGCGAGCGCAACGGCGATTTGGTTGCTGCAACCTTGGTCGGCGAAACCGACGACCTGATGCTGATTACCAGCGGCGGCGTCCTCATCCGCACCAAAGTCGAACAAATCCGCGAAACCGGCCGCGCCGCAGCAGGCGTGCGCCTGATTAATCTGGACGAAGGCGAACAACTGGTCAGCCTCGAGCGGATAGCGGAAGAGCCGGAAGACGCGTCAGCTTCAGGTGAAGAAAACACTACCGAGTCAAACGTAACGACAGAAGACAATACACCGCAATAAAGCAAGAAACAGGCCGTCTGAAAAACAATCTACGTTTTTTCAGACGGCCTCTATTTATTAACGTTTAATTCACTACAAGGATATTCATATGAAACGGGAAACTATCGCCTTGCACGCAGGCTATCAATCCGATCCGACCACCAAATCCGCTGCCGTCCCGATTTACCAAACCACTTCCTACACTTTCGACAACACGCAGCATGGCGCAGACCTGTTTAACCTTGATGTAGCGGGCAATATCTACACCCGTATGATGAATCCGACCACTGCCGTTTTGGAAGAACGCGTTGCCCGTCTGGAAGGAGGCATTGCCGCATTGGCTGTTGCCAGCGGTATGGCGGCGATTACCTATGCCGTTCAAACATTGGTTGAAGCAGGCGACAACATCATCGCAACCAAAACCCTCTACGGCGGCACATACAATTTCTTTGCCCACAGCCTGCCGCGCCAAGGCATAGAAATGCGCTTTATCGATCCTGCCAAACCCGAAGAAATCGCCGCCAATACCGACAGCCGGACCAAACTGGTGTATTGCGAATCCATCGGCAATCCCGCCATCAATGTCGTCGATATTCAGGCATTCGCCCAAGCCGCACACGCTCAAGGGCTGCCACTGATGGTGGACAACACCGTCGCTACGCCCACGCTGTTCCGTCCCATCGAACACGGTGCCGACATTGTTATCCAATCCTTAACTAAATACATCGGCGGCCATGGCACAACGATTGGCGGTGCCATTATCGACGGCGGCAAATTCCAATGGGCAGGCAATCCGCGTTTTGACCGAACCTTCAACCAACCGGACCCGTCCTACCACGGAGTAAACTACTGCGAGCATTTTGGTGCGGCCGCATACATCGCCCGCGCCCGCGTCGTCCCGCTGCGCAATACCGGTGCCGCCCTATCGCCGCACAGCGCGTTTTTACTGCTGCAAGGTTTGGAAACCCTCGCCCTGCGCATGGAGCGTCATTGTGAAAACGCCTTGAAAGTAGCCGAATTCTTAAAGAAACACCCGCAGGTCGAATGGGTAAACTATCCCGCCTTGCCTGACAGCCCGTACAAAAACTTAATCGACCGCGACTACGGCGGCAAAGCCTCCGGTTTGCTGAGTTTCGGCATTAAAGGCGGACGCGAAGCGGGTACAAAATTCATCGACGCACTGCAACTCTTCCTGCGCTTAGTGAATATCGGCGATGCCAAATCGCTTGCCACCCATCCCGCCACCACTACCCACCGCCAGCTTGACGATACCGAACTTGCCGCAGCGGGTGTCAGTCCCGATATGGTACGCCTGAGCGTGGGCATCGAGCATATCGATGATTTGCTTGCCGACTTGGCGCAGGCATTGGAAGCGGCACGGGTATAGGTAAATAACAACCGTAGTTAGATGAAAAAGCCTCCGCTTAAAAAGGTCGTCTGAAAATCATTTCTCCGTTTAGGAAAATACCTGTCTTCAGACGACCTTTTTTTCAATTCCAATGTTATAGTGGATTAAATTTAAATCAGGACAAGGCGACGAAGCCGCAGACAGTACAGATAGTACGGAACCGATTCACTTGGTGCTTCAGCACCTTAGAGAATCGTTCTCTTTGAGCTAAGGCGAGGCAACGCCGTACTGGTTTAAAGTTAATCCACTATATGCTCCAATACCAAGCATTTTGGCTCTATACACAGAATAAAATTACCTGATGGTAAGACAGAACAATATCGTCCGTCTCGGCAAGCCGGACAACAAATCCAACAACGCTTCGGCAATAGCGAAAAATATAGCCGATTTAAACAGTGAAGATTGGGAACCAATCTAAAGCGCAAGAGCAAAATTATCTCCGTATCCTGTTATTCCTTAACTCATCCTCCTTTTATCATGCTCGACAACGCCCCCATTCCAGCCTTCGATCCTCTAAGCATCGCCATATCAGGCACCAATCTGATTGAAGCCTCTGCCGGTACGGGCAAAACCTACGGCATTGCGGCTTTGTTCACGCGTTTGGTCGTGCTTGAGCAGATGCCGGTTGAAAGCATTTTGACCGTTACTTTTACCAAAGCGGCGACGGCGGAATTGAAAACCCGTTTGCGCGCGCGTTTAGACGAAGTATTGCAAGCATTAGAAAGCGTAGAAGATACAGACAATCTTTCAGACGACCTTGAGGCATATTGCCGAGACAATCATCCGGGCGACGTGTTTCTGACCGGCTTGCTCAAACAGGCATTGACTCAAGAAAGTCGGGCGCGGCTGATTGTCCGCCTCAAAGCCGCCATCGGACAATTCGACAACGCCGCGATTTATACCATTCACGGCTTCTGCCAACGCATTTTGCGCGATTATGCGTTTTTGTGCCGCGCGCCTATGGATGTCGAGTTGACTGAAGACAACCGCGACCGCCTGCTGATTCCCGCTCAAGATTTTTGGCGCGACCACATCGTCAATGATCCCGTTTTAGCGAAACTGGTATTCCAACGCCGCCAAACGCCGCAAACCATGCTGGCGGCAATACAAAAGTTCGTCAGCCGTCCGTATTTGGCTTTCAGACGACCTGAAACAGACTTAGTCGCCGCGCAGGAAAATTTTTGGAAAACATGGGAAAAAGTGCGCCCCAAATTGGACGCCTTGGAAGAAACATTCTGGCGCATCCGTCCGATATTAAATGGCAACTCATACCAAGAAAAAACATTCAAAACCGTTTTTTTCGAGCTCCAATCCGCCTCCCAATCCGATGCCCTTCCTTCTTTTAGCAAAACGACGGCAGAAAAGCTGCCCATGTTTGCCGTAGAAGCTTTAGAGTCTAAAGTCAAAAAAGGCAATACGCCCGATGCTGCCGCCTTTGCCGATTTGCAGATATTGGCGGATCTCGGCGCAGATTCGGCTGCCATTGTGCAAGCTGAAGAAGATACGCTTACCCTGCTCCACCTCGACCTACTCGACCATCTCAATGCCAGTCTGAGCGAACAGAAAAAATCCAAACGCGAACGCGGTTTCGACGATTTGCTGCTGGATGTTTACGACGCCCTGACCGACAATCCGCAAGCAGACTCGCTGGCTCAGGCGGTAGCGCAAAACTGGCGCATCGCCTTGATTGACGAATTTCAAGATACCGATCCGCTGCAATACGAGATTTTCCGAAAAATCTTCATCAGCCAAAACAAGCCTTTATTCTTAGTCGGCGACCCCAAGCAAGCCATTTACAGCTTTCGCGGCGCCGATATTTACGCCTATCTGCAAGCCGCAGCCGACGCACAACACAGCTACACGCTGGCGACCAATTACCGCAGCCACGCCAAGCTGATCAACGGCATAGGCGCATTGTTCCGCTGCAAAAACTGCCCTTTCGTCTTGGACGGCATCGACTATACCGAAGTCGGCGCCGCCCGTTCCGAAAGCCGGCTTTCGCCACCGCGCACCGCCATACAGATACGCTGGCTCAACGGCAAAGACGACGAAGTGCTCAATAAAGACATCTTACGCCGCCGCGCATCCGAATATTGCGCCGACGAAATCGCCCACACGCTCAACGAAGCTGCCGAAGGTCGTCTGAAATTCAAAGACAGACCGGTCGTTTCAGGCGATATTGCCGTCTTGGTCAGAACGTTTAACGAAGGCGTAATGGTGGCAAAAGCGTTGAAAACGCGCGGCATCCAAAGCGTTTTGCTCTCAAGAGAATCGGTTTTCACCACGCCGGAAGCCCTCGCCCTTGCCGCGCTGTTGGATTATTGGCTCAATCCCGGACAAATCGGCTCGCTGCGCTTTGTCTTATCCGGCACATTGTTCAATTATGACGCGCAAGCCCTGTATCAACTCAACCGCAACGAAGCCGAATTATTAAACTGGATAAACACCGCCGCCGAATCCGTCTCCATTTGGCGGAAAAGCGGGATTTATGCCGCGCTGCAATACTTCTCTTCGTTGCACGGCATCGAAGCCGGACTGCTTGCACGAGGTGACGAGCGCGGCCTCACCAATTTCCATCAGCTTTTAGAGTGCCTCTCCGAAGAAGAAGGACAAAGCCTCAGCCCCGCCGCCCTACATCAATGGCTCAACGACCAAATCAGTCTGGCGCAAGACCGCTCTGTCGGCGAATCAGGACTGTTACGGCTTGAAAGCGACGAAGCACTGGTCAAAATCGTGACCATGCATGCCTCCAAAGGTTTGCAATATCCTTTGGTCTATTGCCCTTTCGTTTGGGACGCGAAAGACATGAAGCCCGCCGATTGGCAAATCCTCCACACCGCCGACAACACCACCGAGCTGCTTGCCAAATCGCAACTCAACGAAGAAGACTGCATCCACCTTGCCGACGAAGAAATGGCGGAACGCCTGCGCCTGCTTTACGTCGCACTGACCCGCGCCGAAGAGCAGCTCGTCCTCTATGCCGCCCATTGCGGCGATACCGCCGATTCCCCTTTCGCCTACCTTCTTGAAGGCAGCGCCGACAGCAATCGGGCGGATACCCGCCAAGCCTATGACCAAGAACGCAAAGCAAACAAAGCCCTAGGCGAGCTGCAAATGCTGAAAAACAACTGGCTGCGTTTCCTCAAAAATCCCCCCGAACATACCGACTTCAGCTTTTCTGAAGACACGCCGCAACCCGCCGCCGCGCAAAACCGCCATCTTTCAGACGAACTCTATCAAGCCGCCGTTATCCCTGCACGCGGATTTCAGTTCATCCGGCATACCAGCTTTACCAGCCTCAGCCGCCAAGTCAAAACCCGAGACGACGAACGCGAAGAATTACAACCCGCACTCGACCCCGCAGAAACCGCCACCGAAACAGAAAGGTCGTCTGAAAACACCCTCCCCGTTTCAGACGACCTCCCGAACACCGACATCCACCATTTCCCGCGCGGCGCTAACGCCGGCGTCTGCCTGCATGAAATGTTGGAAAAATTCGACTTTGCCCAAAGCGCCGAAAGCCAAAGCAGCCTGATAACTGAAACCTTGACCCGCTATGGCTTCGACCTGCTCTGGGCAGATGCCGTCAAACAAATGCTCGACACCTGCCGCAAAACGCGCCTTGCTGCACAAAGCCTGTCTGAAATACCGCCCGAACGCCGCCTTCCGGAAATGGGATTCACCCTCTACACCGAAGACTTCAAACTCCATGACCTGCGCCGCTGGTTTGCCCGCGAAAACAGTTCACTGCCGCCGGAATGTATCGAAGCCGCAGAAAGATTGGATTTCCAAGATGTACAAGGTTTTCTCAACGGCTTCATCGACATGGTCTGCCAAGATTCAGACGACCTCGTGTGCATTATCGATTACAAATCCAACCATCTGGGCGACAACGCCGAAGCCTATACCCAACAAGCCATGAACGAAGCCGTAGCAGACCACCACTACTACCTGCAAGCGCTCATCTACGCCATCGCCGTAGCCCGCTATTTCAAACTGCGCGGCAAACGGTTACCCAAAATCGCCATCCGATACCTCTTCCTACGCGGATTGGACGGCACGGAAAACGGCATCTGGCAATGGGACTTGGATACCGAATCCTTGGCACAATGGCTGTAAATGGAATGAAAAAGGTCGCCTGAAAATGTTCAAAAACATTGTGAAATGCAAAGCAGACGGCTATAATCCGAAACACAAGTTTTCCGACGGATAGTGAAAAGTCTGTCTTTCGGCTGCTCTTTTCAGTTAAGGTTTTATTAAATAATGTCTTTGTTGGTTAAGGAAAAATGCTAACTTTTCTTAACCATATAGAAGATTGAAAATAATGAAATTTTTTGACCGAGTGCAGCCTGAAGACTTGCCCCACTAATCGGGGATTAAGACGTAGATTTTTTTCAACATTTTGATAATTCCTAATTGTCGTAAGACTTGCCCCACGAATCGGGGATTAAGACGGATTGTAAGACAGCATAATCATCTTGCGGCTATGTCGGAAGACTTGCCCTACTAATCGGGGATTAAGACACCTTGTCGTTATCGCTAAAGGCGACCTCATTACGTCGGAAGACTTGCCCCACCAATCGGGGATTAAGACGTATCGAAGTTTACGCCGGCTTTACTTACCCATTTAGTCGGAAGACTTGCCCTACGAATCGGGGATTAAGACAAAAAGGAAAACGAACCGGAAAAGAAGTCGATGTCGGAAGACTTGCCCCACTTATCGGGGATTAAGACGCATCATAGATAGCCAAAGTACGCATATCCATATGTCGGAAGACTTGCCCCACTTATCTGTCTTTCAAGCTTTTCAGACGACCTCAAACCAAGGTCGTCTGAAAATATCAGAAAACCTGCCCCACTCATCGGGGATAAAAATCAAACAGCCTTGATGGTTCGTTCCATCAAGGCTGTTTTTGCGTCGAACGTATTGTCAAGCTGCTTGGATAATGCGGTATTGCCCGTTGCCGAATACGGTTTCTTTGCCCAAGTGCAGCCATTGCCCGATATACAGCATTTGTGAGAAGGCGGGCGGAAGGTTGGTCAGCTGCCATGTACCGATTGCGCCGCTAAGGGGGGTAATCTGCTTTTGACGGTTGGAAAAACGGCGGTGTTCGTGCCATGAAAGCCGGGGCGGGACACCTTGTCCGCCGATTTGGGCGGACAGCTCGGCAGCGTTGGCATTGTTGCCCCAGTGCAGATGGGCAAGCGTCAGATAGCGGCGCAGGAGCTGGCGCAGGAAAATGGCCTGCGTCAGCTCGGTTTCGCGCAAAATCCTGCCTTTTTGCTGGATACGCAGAGGCGTAAGCAGCCGAATACGCGCTTGGGAGGGATAACGTTCGGGCAGTCGGATATGGTTGTCGTGCAGCGCGATCGGGCTGCCGCGTTCGCTGATCGTCAGAAAACTGCCGTCCGCCTGCTGTACCGCAATGCCGCTCAATTCGCCCTTGCCCGCATTGTTTGCCCCCAGCCCTTTGGCAAAAGCTTGGGCAAAGACGGCGGCAATCAAAGGCAGGCTGTGCCGCGCCCTGCCAAACAGCACCAAATCAAACGCATAATCCGCCCCCGCCGGAAAATGCGTGGGTGCAATCAGTGGCGTTTCGATCAGATAAGGCGGCGGCGGACTTTGGCGGACACTGCTGGGCAAGTCGGCACAAGGCGCCGGCTCGAAAATCTGCGCGTAGGGGCAATCGGGAAGATGTGGCGTTTGAGGCGTGTCGCAGGTACACGCGGCAGCCAAAAGCGCATGCCCGAACACCCCGCGCAAGGTCGAAGCCGCATACGGCGGAAGCTGCAAATCATGCGTCAGCGTGAAATGCAAACGATAGCGGGCTATGGGCAATTCCGAAGGAAGATTGAGCGGATTCATGGCAGACAGACAAGTAAAAAATGGCATAATACGGCGTTTCAGACGACCTGAAAATGCGAAATGCGCCGTATCCGCAAACTGTAAGCACAAAGCCGCATTCAGACGGCACGTCGGCGTATGGGGAAACGGCAAAACAAAGAAACATCAGCAGCCGATCGATATGTCTAAATCCAACCCTACCGAAACCCGCCGTTTTCAGACGACCTCAAACAGCCCCGCCAGCCGCCCCGTTTGAACACAATATAGTGGATTAAATTTAAATCAGGACAAGGCGACGAAGCCGCAGACAGTACAAATAGTACGGCAAGGCGAGGTAACGCCGTACTGGTTTAAATTTAATCCACTATAAAAAAACAGCCCGCAAACAAAAACAGCCTTGATGCAATATCAAGGCTGTTTTGCTATGTAGAAACGTCGGAATATTTGTCGGATTCAAGAATCCGACCTACGTTTTCAGATGACCCGGGCTTGAGGTCGTCTGAAAAGATTGAAACCCCGATGCGTGGGGCAAGTTTTCCGACCCAGTTCCAAAAGGTATTGGTTGCCCGTAACAACGTCTTAATCCCCGATACGTGGGGCAAGTCTTCCGACTGAAACTGAACATTGCAGAAGCTGAGGCAATTGCGTCTTAATCCCCGATATGTGGGGCAAGTCTTCCGACATATCAAGATAGCAATATTGAGGTTCGAGGAAAGTCTTAATCCCCGATACGTGGGGCAAGTCTTCCGACTGCGCTCGGTTAAAAAATTTCATTATTTTCAGGCTTCTATATAGTTAAGAAAAGTTAGCATTTTTCCTTAACCAACAAAACATTATTTAATAAAACCTTAACTGAAAAGAGCAGCCGGAAGACAGACTTTTCGCTATCCGTCGGAAAACTTGTGATGCGGATTATAGCCGTGTGCTTTGCATTCGACAACGCTTTTTAACTGTTTTGCGGCTTTAGGTCGTCTGAAAAGCTTGGGCTTTGACAAAGATGAAAATCTATTTGCCGCGCAGCTTCGCCAAGATGGGTTTCAGCTCTTTGGGGCGTTTGCCGGTCAGCCAGTTTTTATACGCCTGCTCCATCTTTTTGACGGCAAACGCGACGGCGATTTCGGCTTTCTGCTCTGCGCTGAAATCGGGGCTTTCTGCGGCGGTTTCCAAAGCGGCTATCCAGTCTTTATAGAGCTTAGTGTGCGCGTCATTGTTTACAATTAAATCTGTGTGCGCTGCCATTTTATCTTGCCATGTTTGGATAAACTGCTGATGCGCGGGCATGGCGGCAAGCTCGGCGGCTTTTTGTTGCGCGGCTAGGGCTTGGTTTTGTGCTTCTTGGATATTGCGGATGCTGCGGCGGGCTTCTTCGCCTGCTTCGGTAAAATAGCCGTAACCGGATGCGGTTTTGCTGCCTGCGCCTTGTGTCTGCAAGGCTTGAAACAGTAGGTTTTGGGCGTATGCCGCCCATGCCTGCGCGCCCGGTGCGCTTTCGATGACGAAATAGAAGTTGCCTTGTGTGGCGATTTGTTGATTGGGAATGGGGGATTCCATTTCGTCGGCTTCGAGTTGTTCGCCGTTGTAGTAGTCTTGGTGGTGGGTGGTGATGATTTCTGCGGCAAAGGGCGGTGTGTTGGCGGGAATGAACCATGCGTCGTGCCAAACGAGTGCGCCTGCTTTGAGGCTGCCTGAGTCGCTGTCGTCGCCGAATAATACGGTCAGATGGGCTTTATCCAGTCCGAGGCTTTCGGCATGGCTGCGGGCGATGCCTTTGACGGATGAGCCTGCGATAAGGGGCATGCCGTAGGTGTGGTGGGTGCTGATGCCTGTTCCCAGTGCGCCTGTGCTGTTTAGGTCTGTATAGAGCCTGCCTGAAATGCCGGCGGCAAGTGTGGCGAAGCGGCAGGTATCGGAGGTGGCTTTCACCCAGCGTGTGAAGGCGAGTGTGTACAGGCTGTCTTTTTTGGGTGCGGGAATTTTGACGATTTTTTGAATCAGGTCTGCTTTGGCTTTTTTGTCGTCTTTATCCCATTTGGTCAGACCGCGTTGCATGAGCAAACCGGCGTGTGCGTCTTTGAGGTCGTCTGAAATGAGTTTTTTCAGGCTTTCCCGCATCAGGTATATGGTCATGATTGTCCCCCTTGTTCGTCTTTGGGTTTGGGCAGCAGGGCTTGGGTGTAGCGTTTCAGGCTGGAGGCGGCTTCTATGGCTTGGTGCGTGAGAAGTTGGTAATGCGATAAGTCGGCTGCTAAGATTTTTTTGTGCAGGCTGTCTTTGTTTTCGTTTTCTTCCAACAATTCGGCAATGTGCGCCAGTAGGAGCAGATATTCTTCTTTGTCTTTGCCTTTGGCTTGTAAAAAGCCGATGGCTTGGGCAAGCCCGGATTGCAGGATCATGGTGGGGAAATTCAGTGCAAGCGTGCGGTATTCTTTGACTTGCTTGTTGTCATCTTTGACTTTTTGAATCAGTCCATAGGCGCGTTGGGCGTATTTTTGCGAGCGGATGTGTTGCATGTTATTCCCCTTTTTTGAGGTCGTCTGAAAGTACCAGGCGACATAAGCCGCGTCCGACTGTATGCTTGCCGCCAATCTGGATTTGGGTTTCGCCTGCGGGAATTAAGGCGGAGAGTTCGTCTGCACTTTTGGCATTGCCTCTATGGCGTGATTTGTCGGTTGCCAAGATGCCGTACAACACGCTTTCGGCAGGCAGGTTTTCTTCCGACCAGAGCGCGCCCTCTTTGACGATGCGTGTTTCGCGGTCGATTCTAATGCGCATGCGGATTTCGGTTGCGGTATCGGCTAAGAAGGAGAATGTGCTATCGGGCAGGATAATGAAGCGTTGGCAGAGCTGTTCGCGCCATGCTTGGTAGTCGGCGGTGTTTTCGGGGTAAACGGCGGCGGCGATGTGTTCTGCCCATTGTTTGGCTTCGGCACTGGTTTCGCTACCGATGTCCAAATCTTCCAGCGCGATTTGGCTGCCTGAAATGCGCAATACGGTGTTGTCCGGCACGGAGGCGCTATCTTTTAAAATGGGTACTTTGGGGCTTTCCGGCTGCAACCCGCGTACATCGCGCGCATAGCGTTGCAGGATAAATGGGCAAGTGGCAAAGGCGACGGTTCCTGCGAATGAGCGGATCGGAAGCAGCAATAGATGTGCATCGCCAAAGGCGGCGGCGCTGGCATGAATATTTTCTTTGTCGGCTTGGCTGTCTGCGCCAAACAGGGCTTGAATGTCGTCTTGGTTTAAGTGCCATTTTTCTTTGGCTTCATCACGCAATACGCCTTTGAGCGCGCTACCGGGGACAAGCGGCAGATTGGTGGTGCGGCTGCGGGCAATGGGCAAGTCTACTGCGCCGATGCCTTGACCTGTGCCGACGTGGAGGGCGGATAAGGCATGTAGGTGAAAAATGCGGGTGTTCATTTTGGTTTCCTCGTTTTGTAAATATGAAATAGGTTGTCAGGTCGTCTGAAAATCAAATGCTCTGCCACGGGGCGATCAAGCCGATGCCGAAGCCGTCGCGCCGGTCTTGTTCGTTGTCGCTGAATGCCTGCCATTGTGCTTGGGCGAGTTCGGCCGTGTTGCCGCTTTGTATTTCAAACCAATACACTGCGCCTGCCGAAACGGCTTTTCGCATGGCTTTCGGTGCATGCTGCTGCAAATCCCAACCTGAAACGGGCAGCCAACGGTCGATAGCGGTGGCGCGGAGTTTGACTTGCAGGTTGGTATGCGGGAGTGTGCCTGTTAAGGTTTGGCTGTCCAACCAGCCGGGCAGCCAGCCTTTTTCAAACAAGGCAGGCGTCAGCAAGGTGAGCGTCAATCCGTTTGTATATGCGTATTCGGGCTGTTTGAATACGTCGTCTGAAATTTTATTCAGTCGCGACAGTCTTCCTTCTCCGCCAAAACGCACTACGCTGTTATCTTGCAAATCGGCTGCCGTACGAATGACGAAACCATAGCGGTGGCTTTCCCAGCCCTGATGATGCTTCCGCGCAGATTCGGCAAAGTCATAGGCGGCTGTCTGGAACAAACGCCCGTCTTCGGCTGCAAGTGTTTCTCGGTTTATGCCGACATGGGTACGCGTTTCGATCAGCAGAGATTGTGCGCCGCGTTTGTTTACGTCTTCATACGTTAATTTTCCGCCGTTTTGCCAAGCCAGCAGATCCGCCAAATCCCAATACGTTGCGCCGCTTTGAGGCTTGCCTTTGATGGTCGATTGGATTTGTACGGGCAACAAATCGGCATGGGGAAAATCCGCCGCTGTATCGCTGCCGAAGGCTTGAGGCGCGAGACGGACGAGTTCGGTTTGATCTGTCTCTTTGTTTTTCAAATACAGAGCATTGGCTGGTTTGGGCAATAGGATTTTCAGGTAGTCTGAAATGTCCTGTTTCGCTAAAAATGCTCCCTGTACGGCAATTTGGCGCAATTCATCAACTTGTACGTCTGACAACTTGGCTCGATTGCCTTGGGTTTTACCGTCCCAATCGCAACCGTTTTGTCGCATAATTTGCGTGCGTACCAAGCCTGCTGCCGCGGAGGGTAAAGGAAATTGAATATCATCGGTATCCGACTGCGCTCCAAACGGTTTGCCGCTGCGAAACACCAACGGCGCAAGTGCGTCTAAAAAATAGCTGTTCATGATTGCGCCTCCTGTCCTAAATCGTTTTGTGTTTTGGCTGCGAGCCAGCGGGCGATGATGAGTTCGGTTGCCAGTACATTTAATGCATCTGCGTCTGGACGCGCATTCAGTCGTCTTTTTAAGGCTTCCTGAACTTCATCGTCCAATTTTCCTCCCTCCATATCGCGTGCCTTGTCCAACATACGGGCAAACTCGGCTTGGCGGATATTTTGATGTAATTCGGATGATAAATCGTTAGACGGGGAAAAATCGGTCCGCATAAAAATATCTCGGCTGTCGTAAGCAATTCGGCTGCTGATTTTTTTCTCCCGATACCATTTTTTCCATTTTTCAAATGCTGCCAAACCTGCTTCATCACTCCATTGCACACGCCAATCGCTGTCTGAGCCTGAACGTACAGACAGGGTAATCCCCAATCCATTGCGCTGTTGATCGGCAGAATAATTGTCGCCTTTTGCCACTTTTTCCGCGTGTTTTGCCAAACGGCGTACATTGCCGAGCGGCGTACTGATGTGGCAAATCGCCAAACCGACGGACAATGTGGGCGTTTTTTCTGCTTTCAAAACATCTGACACTTTTTTCAGGCAGGCTGAAAATGCTTGCCGCAACGCGTCCGCGCAATCAACCGCCTTATCCAATGCGACAAAGCCTAATACATCGTCGCCGCCCGCATAAACACATTGCGCCCGGAAATCGCGCATTTTCGCAGGTACACTTTCAGCAAATGTAGATAATGCTTCAGTAATCCCTTGATGCTCTTCAATCGTTTTTGCCTTATCCAGCAACTCGCCCATGCGGTCGCCGTCCGCCAGCAACATCGCCCAGTAGCTGCATGGTTCGCCATATTTGTGCCAAATCGGTTTTAGGGCATTTTTCAAATTTGATAATTTTTCTGATACATCCGCATTGTTTTTATTGTCTGATAAAGCAGCATCCAACCGGTTGCGGTACAGCAGCTGCGCATCAAACGGAAAATCTGCGTAAATGCCTTGATTGCCCTTTACACGAGTGGCTAAATTCAGCTCAATTAAAGGTTCGTAAGCATTGCAAAGGTTGCTTAACTCATTTTCAGGCAAACCTTGCAGCCAAGCATCTGCGGCTACACGGGTAACGGGCGTAAACTGTTCGCTATTGCCGCCCAAACGCTTCACAATTCCTGCACAATCCAACTGCTCCGACCGGCTCAAACCCAGCTTGCGTCTTGCTACATCGGACAGGTCGGCATCACCGTTTGCTTTTTCCAGCAATACGGTTTCACGTGCGCCATCCAGTGAGGATTTAGGCAACATAAACCGCTTGTCCCAAGCATCAGCCGCATGTGCAGGCGTAAAATCGCGTGTTGCCTTACGCGCTGTCAAGGCAGATGCAGCACGTTGGCTTGCATCTGAATAACCTTTTTCAGTTATCCGCGCCCATGTAGCCTGGATTTCCAAATAATCATTAAGTTGCATCTGCCAAATTTCATTGCGCAAGGTCACATTCAAATCCTGTGGCGCCTGCAGCTCCCGCAGCGCCTGTCGTGCTATGGTTTCAAACCGTGACTGTGCTGCCGCTTTAGCCTGTTCGACCAAATCGCGCACGTCTGCATCATCAGCCGCATCAACCTGTACTTGAATTTTGTTGCCGACTGAAAAATTATCGTCCATCCGGTCGCAAGGTTCTAAACGGTCTTTGGTCGCCTCGTCCACAAACGGAAACACCATCTGCGCTCCAGCTTCAAACAAACTCTTTGCAGCAGCCTTCGCCATTTCCGACAACAGCCAAGAACCGCTCCATAGATCACGACTCCGCCGAGCCGAAGCAATGAATTCCTGTACAGGACCGATGGATAGGGTTAAAACGTATTGAGTCATTTCAGCTTTCCTATTTTTTATTTCGTAAAATAATTCAAAAACGCATCAATTGGATTACCACCACCGTTTTCACTTAACGGCTTAACTTGCCGTGCCTTACTTTCCTCCCACAGCGTTACTGGGTGTACAGTTCCCTTGTTTTGTTTTTTTTCTAATAACTCGACAGAAACATTTAAAACCTTATCCAAAGGGAGGCTCAATGCGGCAGCCTGAAAACCTCCCTTGCCATCCCAAACAGGGCGAATAATTAAAGGGCTGGCCATACGTTCCTTACATTTAGGCTGTAACGTTGTATCTGCTGGTTCATCACCACCAACAAAATGAAAAATAATCGGCATACCGAATACACCGCGCGCAAATAAATCTCCGGCAGGATGTTCCGGCTTGTGCCGATCAGAATGTGTCCGCGTTATACGGCGAATTTCATCAGGTTCAGACCAACGGCTGCGACCGGCAGGTTTTTTAATATCGGATGAAGGATTACGTCCGACCTCTTTGCCTTGCCGAAAATCACGCAATCGTTGAACTGCTTCTTTCCAAGCTACTAAAGCATGATTAGTACTTGGGCGCAGCACCAATTTGCAACCCGCCTGCATTACCTCATCAACACTCAAAGGCTGTTTGAAAACAGGATTAGAACTGTCCTTAACCACAAACGCACCACATCCGCGCCGGGTACGCGCACCAACCCCTCCAAAATTTACCCACCAGCGTAAGGTTTCCAAAACCTGCTGCTTATCTGTTTCGTTTGCCTTTTCACTCAAACGCCATTGCACAATCCATTGCAAACCTTCTTTTCCTAACTTCATTTCAGGCAGTCCTGTCTGTGTGGCTCGTGCTGTAAACAGCGCATACCCCAAAGGTCCTGCGTAATCCGAAAGCGAAGCTTCTTGCAGTTTGTTTTGTATCTGTACACGCAAAAACACTAAACTTGCCGTGGCTTTTTCACTAATACCACCCCACAAACGAAACTCTGCTTCACGTAAACTTTTCCCGCTCAAATTCCATTTTTGATGAGCCAACAAACGCCACCAAAAACGCAGTTGCCCGCGAATTGCGGTTACACGAACAGGCAATTTCTCATCACTTTCACGCGCTACTACGCCACCACCATGCAAAGGCGTAACTAACTCACAATATATTTCCTGCCAAGTCTCCTTGCTTTCAGGCAGTTTTTCCATCGGCCCAAAATCGGGTATTAGTAAAGCCATTTTCTTATCCTTTGTTATTTAACCAGCAAGTTACTTTATAACGAAACTAACCAAATTTTGCATTATACACAAATCTGTTTGGCATTCATGCCCCATAAAAATGAGGTTCGGAAGCAAAATTATCGAAACCATTAGTAGATTTATAAGAGAAAATTAAAAAACTTAGATACGGAGGATTTTTAAAGGATTTTGAAGAGTTTGAATTTTTTAGATAGTTTATTCATTTATAAACAATATGATATTGCTGATAAGATCATGAAAGATAAAATCTCGTGATTTATCTAAATATGTAGAAAATGCCCTGCTAAAATGACTGCATGAAAACAACTAATACCTAACCCCACTCATTTCAAAAGACAAAAAAATAAACCCTTACTATTTTCTAGTAAGGGTTCATTGAAAATCTGGCACGCCCACGGGGATTCGAACCCCGGTTGCCGCCGTGAAAGGGCAGTGTCCTAGGCCTCTAGACGATGGGCGCGTAACCGAGTTGCGAACTATACATAAGCGTTAAAACGCTGTCAACGGGTCTGGCGTTTTTTATGGTCAAACTCGTTTCAGACGACCCTTCTGCTCCTTATCTTTGTATCGGCTTTGCCTGTATAATGCCGCTTTTAATGAAAAGGAAAACAAACCATGTGGTTCAAGCAGATCAGTTTTTATCCACTCAACAAAGAAAAGCTGCCTGAAGCGGACGTACTTGCCGACAAACTTGCGGAGGCTGAATTTACCCGCTGCCAAGGTTTGGACTGGTCCAGCGAAGGCTTTGCCGCACCGGTTCCGTTCTCTCCCGAACTTGTTTTCCCTGCCGATTTTACTTTGCGCGTCGCCCTGAAAAAAGAAGAAAAAGTCCTGCCTGCCGGCGTCATCCGCGATATTTTGGAAGAGAAGGTGGCGGAAATTCAAAACAATGAAGCCCGCAATGTCGGTCGTAAGGAAAAACAAGAGCTTAAAGAGCAAATTACAGATGACCTGCTGCCCCGCGCGTTTACCCGCAGCAGCCGCACTGAAGCGGTGTTCAACACCCGCCACGGCTATCTGCTTGTCAACAATGCGGCTTCCGCCAAAGCTGAAAACATCCTGACCAAGCTGCGCGAAGCCTTAGGCGGTTTGGAAGCCTCGCTACCGAATACCAAGCAATCGCCCTCTTCCCTGATGACCGAATGGCTTTTGCAAGGGCATTGCGAAGGCGGTTTTGAATTGGATAGCGATTGCGAACTCAAAGGCGTGGGCGATGTTGTTCCCGTCGTCAAAGTGTCCAAACAAGATTTAACCGCCGATGAAGTGGTTCAACACGTCAAAAACGGCAAAACCGTGACCCAACTCGGCTTGGTGTGGCGCGAACAAATCGCCTTCATCCTCACGCAAGACTTCACGCTCAAGCGCATCCAATACCTCGACGTATTGCAGGAAGAAGCCGAGAGCAACGGCGACGATGCCGCCAGCCTTGCCTTCGCTTCGCAAATCCTGATGGCGGAATCCGTCAGCACCATGTTGGAAGAGCTGGTTTCCTATTTGGGCGGCTGGCAAGACTAATTTTTCAGACGACCTTCGCACGATAGAAGGTCGTCTGAAACCTAAATCCAATGGACAACCTTTATGTTTAAACACCTCGCACTTCTGCCGCTTGCCATTATGCTTGCCCTCCCCGCCTCGGCCGCCGTCCTGACTTCCTATCAGGAGCCGGGCTGCACCTACGACGGCGATGTCGGCAAAGACGGCAAACCCGCCGGCAAAGGCACATGGCACTGCCAAGACGGACGCAGCTACACCGGCGCGTTTAAAAACGGCAAATTCGACGGACAAGGCGTTTACACCGTCTCCGTCAACCGCGAAACCTTCATCGAGCCGTTCAATTCCAACAGCACCAAGTTCCGCAACATGGTACTGTCGGGCACGTTCAAAAAAGGCCTGGCACACGGCAAATTCACTGCCTCGCAAAACGGCGAAACCGTCTTCATCATGAAATGCGAAAACGGCATCATTAAAGAAGTGAAACTGCCTAAAACCAAATAACCCCGTCCCGCATTTTCAGACGACCTCCCCGCAAAGGTCGTCTGAAAACCGCAAGAAACAAGGAAAACATTATGAGCATCAAGTCCGACAAATGGATACGCCGCATGAGCGAAGAGTTCGGCATGATCGACCCCTTCGAGCCGAACCAAATCAAAGAAGCCAACGGACAGCGCATCATCTCCTACGGTACGTCCAGCTACGGCTACGACATCCGCTGCGCCAACGAATTTAAAATCTTCACCAACATCAACAGCACCATCGTCGATCCCAAAAACTTCGACCCCAAAAACTTCGTCACCGTCGAAGACGACTGCTGCATCATCCCGCCCAATTCCTTCGCGCTGGCGCGCACGGTCGAATACTTCCGCATCCCGCGCAACGTCCTGACCGTCTGCTTGGGCAAATCCACCTACGCCCGCTGCGGCATCATCGTCAACGTCACCCCATTCGAGCCGGAATGGGAAGGCTACGTTACCCTCGAGTTTTCCAACACCACCCCCCTGCCCGCCAAAATCTACGCCGGCGAAGGCGTGGCGCAAGTCCTCTTCTTCGAGAGCGACGAAATCTGCGAAACTTCCTACAAAGACCGCAACGGCAAATACATGGGTCAAACCGGCGTTACCCTGCCGAAAACCTGATGATTGGATAAGCCGGCAAAATATAGCGCGTTTCATTTTGCCGCACATAAAATGCAGGCACGATACAAGAAGGTCGTCTGAAATCTTGGACTCAAAGTTTCAGACGACCTTCTTTATTGTCTATATGGCAAAGTATAGTGGATTAAATTTAAATCAGGACAAGGCGACGAAGCCGCAGACAGTACAGATAGTACGGCAAGGCGAGGCAACGCCGTACTGGTTTAAATTTAATCCACTATACAACAATTAAAAACAACACTGACAATGTAAATAGCCATGAATCAAGGCCAAAAGGACTATGCATCATGTGTTTGCCATCTCTAGTTTATTTGTCTAAACATCGTATCTCGGCTTGGTTCTTAAGCGGCAAGTCATCCGGCATCACCATACCCAGCGAAATCACATATTTCAATGCTTCGTCCACGCTCATATCGAGTTCGCGCACGTCGCTTTTTTTCACCATGATGTAATAGCCGCCGGTCGGATTGGGCGTGGTCGGCACATAGACGGAAAGATAGTCGTCATCGTGCGGCAGGCTGCCTTTGAGTTTGTCGGGGATGTGTCCTGAAACAAAGGCAATCGTCCAAATATTGGGTTGCGGGAACGGAACCAATACAGGCGTTCTGAACGAGCGGCTGCTGTCGGAGAGCAGGGACTCGGATACTTTTTTGACGCTGGAATAGATGGATTTGACGACGGGAATCCGTCCCAATAAGCTGTCCCATGCGGCGAGGATTTGACGCCCCAAAACATTGGCGGCGAATACGCCGGTCAGAAACAAGACGACAATGGCGGCAATAATGCCCAAGCCGGGAATATTGAATCCCCAGAAATATTGGGGCTGCCATTGCTCGGGCAGCAGACTGATCAGCCGGTCGGCGGCAGATATGATATAGCTGACCGCCCAAATGGTTACGGCTATCGGCAGCCACACCAGCATGCCTGTAATCAGATATTTTTTTAATGCCTTGGCAACTTTTCCGCCTTCGGCCGTTTGTTCTGTCATCTTCTGTGTTATTCCGACAAATATCGCCCAAACCTTGCATTATACGCGTTTGGGAGATAGGAAACGAGAGTTTTTAATATGGGGAGCGGTTTGTTTTGCTTTCAGACGACCTGTGTGCAACATGGTATAAAAAGTCGTCTGAAAACAAGATTCGGCATTAAATTCCGTCCCAGTCGTTGAACATCAGGCCGATGCCGATGCCGTTTTGTTTGTGGTTGTAATCAATCAGGCTTTCGCCGTAGCCGTGAAAGCCGCGCACTACGCCTTTAAGTTTGCCTTTAATCGGGAAGGTATAGGCGGCTTCAACCGCGCCATGTCCGGTTTTGGGATTGTAGCGCAGCAGGGACGAAATATTTTGTTTGTCGTTCAGACGGTATTGCAGCTTCAAATCGCCATGACCCATGTAGTCGGTAATGTCGGGATTGTCGTTGTTTTCACCGGTCTGATCAAATGCCCGCATCCACACGCGCGGGATAACGGTCAGTTTGCCCCATTCCATCCCTGCCAGCGCGTAAACGCGGTTCCATGAGCGGGATTCGGGGCGGCTTTGTCCGTTGGATTGGTGGACGAAGCCTGCACCGACCATCCGCAGTTTGCCGCCGAACGGTAAATCTGCCTTCACGGGCTGGGTCAGGAAAATTTCGGGTTCGTAATCGGTATTGCGGAACGGCGCGGATTTTCTGCCTTGGTTGTAAATCTGCCAATCGGATTTTTGGGTGTAGCCGAACCACAAGTCTGCACGGGTTTTAAACAAATCTTCAGCGATTTTGCTTTTGAACGAAACTTGCAGTTTGGTTTCTATGTGTTTCTGTTCGCTGAATTTTTCCTGATTGGTCGTGCCGCGCGAAGGTGAGTGGGGATGAAGGTTGGGCGAGCTGTTGTACCATGCGGGCATCAGGTACATGGGATTGTGCTCGCGCACGCTCAACAAGCCGCGCGAGTCGTTTTTGTCCAAATCGTACATCAGGCTCAATGGCGTGTAGGCATCGGCTGTAGTGCGCAGATTGTCTTCCGAAAGGGTGGATTGCTCTTTATTTTCGTCAAACACAATCGTCGCCGCTTTTTTCTCACGGCTGGTGCTGATGGTTTTGGGTAAATCGACCGGTGCTTTGGCGGCTTCTTCGCGAATGACGGGCAGCGGTGCTTGCGGCGGCAGTTGAGCCGAGTAAATGCTGTCGTAACACGCCAAACGGGTGGCATTGTCTTGAATGGAGGTGCATTGCAAAGCCGTGTCGGCATAGGCGACAGGAGCGGCTGTTCCGCCGACAAGGATAAGCATCAAGGCGCGCCGGCATTTGGAGAATGACGGTTTTTTGTTCTTTAGGGCATCGCTTTGCGCCAAATTGTGTTTCAACATCTTGTTCATCATTTCATTCATGGGATTGCCGATTGGGTGTTTTCAGACGACCTTTTGCCTGAACATCGGGATTAATCGTGTGAAAAACAGATCAAACCGCATTTTACCGCCTTGCGCCTGCTTTACGGCGGGTCGTCTGAAAAGTTTACATCAACTTGCACCACATACGGCAATGCCCCTGAAAGGTTAAGACCTCAGGGGCATCGTTATCTGCTTGCCTGTCCCGACGCGATAAAACGCCAAGAGGATGGGCGAAAAAAGATTAAGCCAATGCTTTTACTTTGGCAGACAGACGGCTCTTATGGCGGGCTGCTTTGTTTTTGTGGAATACGCCTTTGTCAGCGATACGGTCGATGACTTTAACGGACTCTTGGTAAACTGCTTGAGCAGCAGCTTTGTCGCCGGCTTCAACTGCTTTCAACACTTTTTTCACAGCGGTACGGAATGCAGTACGCAGGCTGGCGTTGTGGGCGCGTTGTTTAACCGACTGGCGGGCACGTTTGCGGGCTTGTGCGCTGTTTGCCATATTGAATATCTCCTGAAAAAATAAATTCTGTAAACGCGCAATTTTAAAGACAGATTCCTCTATATGCAAGTATTTTCTCTGTTTGCGCGCGCAAATCGACCGTATTTTGCCCAAAAACGACATCTTGCGCAACGCCGTTTTCCCGAGTCTGGGAAATCGTGCCTTATTTCAATAAAAATCAGTCAGATATTGCTTTGAGTTCTCACCTACTTCCATTACAATAGCCCCGCTTTGCGCCGGGGTATGGATGGGGTGCAGAGTGTTCATTTTCTGTTAACAATCTTTCATCAGGAATCTGCCCGTATGAAAAAATCCGTATTAGCCGTATTGGCGGCATTATCGCTGGCCGCTTGCGGCGGTGGCGAGAAAAAAACCGAGCAACCTCAAGCAGGCAGCGCGCCTGCTGCCAATGCCGAAGCAGCCGCCACCGATACTTTGAACATCTACAACTGGTCGAACTACGTTGACGAAAGCACCGTTGAAGACTTCAAAAAAGCCAATAAGCTGAAGCTGACCTACGACCTTTACGAAAACAACGAAACCCTCGAAGCCAAAATGCTGACCGGAAAATCCGGCTATGACTTGGTCGTTCCTGGTATTGCCTTCCTGCCCCGCCAAATCGAAGCGGGTGCTTATCAGAAAGTCAATAAAGACCTGATTCCTAATTACAAAAACATCGATCCCGAATTGTTGAAAATGCTGGAAACTGCCGATCCGGGCAACCAGTATGCCGTGCCTTACTTCTCCGGTGTCAACACTTTGGCAATTACGGCAAAGGGTAAAGAGCTTTTGGGTGGCAAGCTGCCTGAAAACGGTTGGGATTTGCTGTTCAAACCCGAATACACCAACAAGCTGAAATCATGCGGTATCGCCTTGTGGGATACGCCGAGCGAAATGTTCCCGATTTTGTTGAACTACTTGGGTAAAGATCCTAAAGGTACAAATCCTGATGATTTGAAAGCAGCGGCGGAAGTGTTGAAAACCATCCGTCCTGATGTAAAACGTTTCAGTCCGTCTATCATTGACGAGCTGGCGCGCGGCGACATCTGTCTCGCAGCGGGTAATGGTGGCGACTTGAACTTGGCGAAAGCTCGTTCCGAAGAAGTGAAAAACAACGTCGGTATTGAAGTCTTGACGCCGAAAGGCATGGGCTTCTGGATTGAATCTTGGCTGATTCCCGCCGATGCGAAAAACATCGCCAATGCCCACAAATACATTAACTACACGCTTGATCCCGAAGTTGCGGCGAAAAACGGTATTGCCGTTACCTTCGCGCCTGCAAGTAAACCTGCACGCGAAAAAATGCCTGCCGAGCTGGTGAACACCCGCTCCATTTTCCCGACTGCGGAAGATATGAAAAACGGTTTCGTTATGCCGCAAATGAGTTCGGATGCGAAGAAACTGTCAGTTAATCTGTGGCAGAAGATTAAAGTCGGTTCAAACTAATCGTTTGATGTTTTGAAAGGTCGTCTGAAAACCTTGGATTGGGTTTTCAGACGACCTTTTCTTATGAATCAAACTGAGAAGGCACCTTTCAATCCTACATTTAAAATGTCAACAATTTTATGAACAAAGATACGAGATACAAGAAACCCAAATCATATTTATCCTATAAAAATCAAAAAGCAATCTTCAAAATATTCAAACAACGTTAAAAGATGAAAGATTTTGTCTTGATTGAACAGGCGGTTTGCGTTATCGTTTGCATTCTTTCATTCATAAACTCTGTGTTTCATTCGAATTGATTGGACAGTCTGACTGTCGCCGTGTTTCTTCAATGCGCGTACCCTAAACCGCTGCTTGGAGGGCTTGCATTACAGGTGCTGTGGCGAGGCGGGTTGCCCCTATTGGTTTGAAACCATATAAAAGAGGTCATTATGCAATTATCAGGCGCACAAATCATAGTGCAAAGTCTCAAAGCCGAGGGTGTAGAGTACGTTTTCGGCTATCCGGGCGGCGCAGTCATTGAAATCTACGACGCTATTTTCCAACTCAATAAATTCAAACACATCCTGGCACGCCACGAGCAGGCGGCGGTACACGCGGCAGATGCGTATTCGCGCGTCAGCGGCAAAGTCGGCGTTGCGCTGGTGACTTCCGGACCTGGCGTGACCAATGCGTTGACCGGCATTGCCACTGCATACAGCGATTCGATTCCGATGGTGGTCATCAGCGGACAGGTCGGCAATTCGCTCATCGGTACGGATGCGTTTCAAGAGGTGGATACGGTCGGCATTACCCGTCCGTGTGTCAAGCACAATTTCTTGGTAACCAATGTCAACGAGCTTGCCGAGACCATCAAGAAAGCATTCCAAATCGCAGCCAGCGGCCGTCCCGGTCCTGTCGTGGTCGATGTTCCTAAAGATGTAACGCAGGCGATGGCGAAATTCAGCTATCCGCAGGAAGACATCTTTATCCGTTCTTACCAACCTGTCGTACAAGGTCATATCGGGCAGATTAAAAAAGCCGTCCAAATGTTGGCTTCTGCCAAACGTCCGATTGTCTATTTCGGCGGCGGCGCAATCTTGGGCAACGCTTCGGAAGAGCTGACGAAGTTCGTCCGCATGATAGGCGCGCCGTGTACCGGCACGCTGATGGGTCTGGGCGCATATCCTTCAAGCGACCGACAATTCTTGGGTATGCTGGGTATGCACGGCACTTACGAGGCCAACCTCGCCATGCAAAACGCGGATGTCGTGTTGGCAGTGGGCGCGCGTTTTGACGACCGTGTCGTATCCGTTCCGTCCAAATTCTTTGAAAAAGCCAAAAAAGTCATTCATATTGATGTTGACCCGTCCAGCATCGCCAAACGCGTCAAAGTCGATATTCCGATTGTTGGCGACGTGAAAAACGTGTTGACTGAAATGATCGGCTTGTGGGGTAAACAAGATACGACTCCCGCGTCCGATTCTTTAGACAAATGGTGGAAAAGCATCGAAGAATGGCGTTCGCGCGACTGTCTGTGGTTTGACAACGACAGCGAAATCATTAAGCCGCAATACGTAGTGCAGAAACTTGCCGAAATCACCAACAACTCTGCCATCATCACTTCGGACGTAGGGCAACACCAAATGTTCGCGGCGCAATATTACCCGTTCGAACGCCCGCGCCAATGGCTTAACTCCGGCGGCTTGGGTACGATGGGCGTAGGTTTGCCGTATGCGATGGGCGCTAAACTCGCCGCTCCCGATCAAGACGTGTTCTGCATTACCGGCGAAGGTTCGATTCAGATGAACATTCAAGAATTGTCCACCTGCTTCCAATACCGCATTCCGGTAAACGTCGTTACCCTCAACAACGGCTATCTCGGCATGGTTCGCCAATGGCAAGAGCTGTATTACGGCAACCGCGAATCGGAAACCTATTTCGATTCCCTGCCCGATTTCGTCAAACTGGCGGAAGCATACGGACACATCGGCATCCGCGTGGACAAAAAATCCGATGTTGAAGGCGCACTTTTGGAAGCGGTCAAACAAAAAGACCGTCTGGTATTTATGGACTTCTTGACCGACAAAAAACAAAACGTGCTGCCCATGGTCGGCAACGGCAAAGGTTTGGACGAAATGGTCCTGCCGCCGCATATGCGCGAAAACCCGAAAGCGTAAGGAGAACGACAATGCGACATATCTTATCTGTTCTGATGGAAAACGAATCAGGCGCGATGAGCCGCGTGGTCGGTCTCTTCTCCGCTCGCGACTACAACATCGACTCCTTGGCAGTAGCTCCGACCGAAGACAAAACCCTTTCGCGCATGACCATCGTTACCCACGGCGACGAGCAAGTCATCGAACAAATCACCAAGCAACTCAATAAATTGATTGAGGTAATCAAAGTGGTCGATTTGAACGAAAGCCGTTTTGTCGAACGCGAATTGATGCTGGTAAAAGTCCGCGCCGTCGGCAAAGACCGCGACGAATTTTTACGCCTTACCGAAATCTACCGCGGCAGCATCATCGACGTAACCGACCGCAGCTACACCATCGAAATCACAGGCTCCACTGACAAACTCGACTCCTTCCTCGAAACCGTCGGACGCGCCCAGATTTTGGAAACCGTACGCACAGGCGCAGCCGGTATCGGTCGCGGCGAGCGTATTTTGAAAATTTAACACCGTCAGTTTTCAGACGACCTATCTAGGGTCGTCTGAAAACAAAAACGGCAGGAGAGATTTATGTCAAACATTAAAATCGTCGCACTGGTTACCGTCAAGCCTGAACATACAGAAACGCTGAAACCCTTGTTCCAAAGCCTGGTCAAAGCCAGCCGCGCGGAAGAAGGCAACATCAGCTACGATTTGCATCAGGAAATCGGTAAACCCGAACGTTTCGTCTTCGTCGAAAACTGGAAATCTCAGGCGGCCATCGATGCCCACAACGCCAGCGAACATTTCCAAGGCTTCGTCAAAGCCATCGACGGCAAAACCGACGCGCTCGAAATCGTTTTGATGGAAGAACTCTCCGTTTAACCCCTTAACCCCAATCCAACTGTCCGGCATCCTCAACACAAAGCCGGAATCCATTTTATCCAAAGGAAATCAAATGCAAGTTTATTACGATAAAGACGCCGACCTGTCCCTGATCAAAGGCAAAACCGTTGCCATCATCGGCTACGGCTCACAAGGCCACGCCCACGCAGCCAACCTGAAAGATTCAGGCGTAAGCGTAGTAGTCGGCCTGCGCCAAGGCGGCTCTTGGAAAAAAGCAGAAGCAGCCGGCTTCGAAGTATTGTCCGTAGCCGATGCCACCAAAAAAGCAGACGTAGTGATGATTCTGCTACCCGACGAAAACCAACCCGTCGTATACAAGAACGAAATCGAGCCCAATCTGAAACAAGGCGCCGCACTTGCGTTCGCACACGGCTTCAACGTCCACTACAACCAAATCGTACCGCGCGACGACTTGGACGTGATTATGGTTGCTCCTAAAGGTCCGGGTCACACCGTACGCAGCGAATTCCTGAAAGGTGGCGGCGTACCTTCGCTGATCGCCGTTTACCAAGATAAAAGCGGCAAAGCGCGCGACATCGCCCTGTCTTACGCAGCAGCCAACGGCGGCACCAAAGGCGGCGTGATTGAAACCAACTTCCGCGAAGAAACCGAAACCGACCTCTTCGGTGAACAAGCCGTATTGTGCGGCGGCGTGGTCGAATTGATCAAAACCGGCTTCGAAACCCTGACCGAAGCAGGCTACGCGCCCGAAATGGCATACTTCGAATGCCTGCACGAAATGAAGCTCATCGTTGACCTGATTTACGAAGGCGGCATCGCCAACATGAACTACTCCATTTCCAACAACGCGGAGTACGGCGAATACGTTACCGGCGTGGAAGTCATCAACGACAAATCCCGCGAAGCCATGCGCAACGCCCTCAAACGCATCCAAACCGGCGAATATGCCAAAATGTTTATCCAAGAAGGCGCCGTCAACTACGCCAGCATGACCGCCCGCCGCCGCCTGACTGCCGACCACCAAATCGAAAAAGTCGGTGCGCAACTGCGCTCCATGATGCCTTGGATTGCCAAAAACAAACTGGTCGACCTGGACAAAAACTAATTCGATTCGATTCAGTAATAAGAAAACCTGCCCGACGATTCGGGCAGGTTTTTTGTCATACACAGCGTAAAAAGGTCGTCTGAAAACCCAAATGTTGTTCAGACGACCTTTCTTACACCTAAACTCTAAAACTGCTTACTTCACAATCTCAACCGGACCGTGATCGTCGCAGTGGTCGCCGTGTTGGTGGTGCAGGCGGCCGTTGACGATGTAGTCGGTGTGATCGCCGTGCGGTACGGCTTCATGGCCGCAACCTTCGCCGTGAACGTGGCCTTTGCAGGTATCGACGGGATGGCAGCCGTCGGGATTGGTTTCATTGACGCTTAAGCTGTGTTCGTCGTAATGGCCGTTGTGTTCGTGGTGCAGATGACCGTCGTGCAGATAGTCGGTGTGGTCGCCGTGTTTGATGGCGGTATGGCCGCAACCGGCGCCATGGGTATGGTCGTGATGATCGTGGATTTTGCAAGTCATTTTGATTCCTCGTTATCGATGGTTAATTCAAACCCTTTAGGTTACGGTCTCTATGTTATCCTTTTTTGGCAGTTCAGTAAACAATTTCTTCTTTATTAACATAGTGTTACGGTATATCATTATAGACTTTAAAGGTCGTCTGAACGCGCCATTTCGATGTTATGACTCTTGCGGATGTTTCAGACGACCTCCCCATTCGTTATCATTTATAATGTCATTTTTTAGGCGGCTCGGCAGTCCGTTCCGATAATGCGTATAGGTCGTCTGAAAACAATATCAAGATAAATATAGGATTTTTACACTATGTGGGACACAGTACGGCAATGGCTGCATACTCTGCCAGTACGCGAGGAAGTGGTGGAATCGGTGCTGATGGTCATGGCGCTGCTGGTTTTGCGGGGCGTTTTGCTGAACCTGTATCTGCGCCGCCACCCGCATTACAGCATCGAGGAAAAACGCCGCTCCTTGGTACTCAGCCGCAATCTGACGCTGATTTTAACGATTTTCGGGCTGGCGGTAATTTGGGCGACTCAAATCCAGACGCTGGCGCTGTCGATGTTTGCCGTAGCGGCGGCGATTGTGGTGGCGACGAAGGAACTGATTATGTGTTTGTCGGGCAGCATCTTGCGCTCGGTAACGAAACAATATTCGGTCGGCGACTATATTGAAGTGAACGGCCTGCGCGGGCGTGTGGTCGATATTAATCTTTTGAACACGTTGATGATGCAGATCGGCCCGAACCCGCTGGTCGGGCAGCTTTCGGGTAAAACGCTATCGTTTCCCAACAGCCTGCTTTTGAACCATTCCGTCCGCCGCGACAATATCTTGGGCGATTATGTGATTCATACGGTGGAAATTCCCGTGCCGATTCATTTGGATTCGGATGTGATTGTAGGTCGTCTGAAAGCCGTATTGGAGCCTTTGTGCCAACCTTATGTACCCGCCATCCAGCGGCATTTGGAAAACGTGCAGGCGGAGAAGCTGTTCATCACCCCTGCCGCCCAGCCGCGCGTAACCCGCGTGCCGCATGACGACAAGGTGTACCTTATCATCGTGCGCTATGCCTCGCCCGTGGCGAAGCGTTTAGAAATCCAGCAGGCGGTGCTGGATGAGTTTTTGCGCGTACAATACCGCCTGCTAAACCCTCAAGCTTAACCCCATAATCTATTAACAATCAGGAAAATACTATGTTGCCCGAATCCGCCCTTACGCAAATGTACCCCGTCATCATGACCCCCAGCCACGACGGGAAATATTTCCACAATTACGTCCTTTCGCTGCTCAATATCGTCCACACCAGCGCGCAAAACGGCTGGCCGCTGCAAGTAATGATGCAGCGCGGCGAGAGCCTGATTACCCGCGCGCGCAATAATTGCGTGGCGACCTTCTTGGAAAACAAAGAATGGACGCACCTCTTCTGGATAGACTCCGACATCGGTTTTTCCGCCGAAGCGTTCTACCGCCTGCTTTTGGCGGATAAAGACGTGGTAGCGGGCATTTATCCGTTGAAACGGGAAAACTGGCCGGACGAAGGCGTTCCTGCCGGCACGACCCAAGCGGATTTCGAGCGGATGTACACCGCCTACACCGTCAACACAGGCGATAAAAACGAAAACGGCGAAATCATCCTGCGCGTCGATGAAGAAGGCTTTATGAAAGTCGATGACGCGCCGACCGGATTCATGGTCATCAAACGCAGCGCGTTCGAAAAAATGATGGCAGCCTACCCCGAGCTGAACTACATCTCCGACAGCGACTACAAACGCGAAGACAAAGGGCTGCACTACCGCTTCTTCGACTGCATGGTCGATCCCGAAAGCAAACGCTACCTTTCCGAAGACTACACGTTCTGCCGCCTGTGGCAGCAAATCGGCGGCGAAGTCTATGTCGACGTCCAATCCAACCTAACCCACCAAGGCGCGAAAATCTACCGCGGCGCGTTTGCCGATTCGCTGCAAACCAATATCGCACAAGCCGTATTCGCCCCCGCCGGCACACCGATGAGCCTCGACCTCGCCGCCCCGCTCAAATCCAACCCGCGCGGCGCGGAATAGCGTAAAAACAGGGAAAGACGCTTTAAGCCTGACGCGATGGCACTATATCTCCCCTATTGTTTGCCCCGTCGTTTTCAGACGACCCCGAATCCAAACAGGTCGTCTGAAAACACAATCGGTTCGCCCGAACGGCAAACCTAAAACCCTAGACACACATTATCCCCATTTTCCCATTGACTCAGGCGGCAGCCATTTTTCAGACGACCTCCGTCCGAACCCGCCACCCACAAAAAGGAATCCCATCCATGACCGACAACGTACTGCTCCATTTGGGCGAAGAACCCCGTTTTGACGCCATCCAAACCGCCGACATCAAACCTGCCCTGCAAACCGCCATCGCCGAAGCTCGCGCGCAGATTGCCGAAGTCAAAGCCCAAACGCACACCGACTGGGCAAACACCGTCGAGCGTCTGACCGACATTACCGAACGCGTCGGCAGGATTTGGGGCGTCGTGTCGCACCTCAACTCCGTCGTCGATACGCCCGAACTGCGCTCCGTCTATAACGAACTGATGCCCGAAATCACCATCTTCTTCACCGAAATCGGACAAGACATCGAGCTCTACAACCGCTTCAAAACCATCAAAAACTCCCCCGAGTTCGACACCCTGTCCCCCGCACAAAAAACCAAGCTCAACCACGACCTGCGCGATTTCGTCCTCAGTGGCGCAGAATTGCCGCCCGAACAGCAGGCAGAACTGGCGAAACTGCAAACCGAAGGTGCGCAACTCTCCGCCAAATTCTCGCAAAACGTCCTAGACGCAACCGACGCCTTCGCCCTCTACTTTGACGACGCCGCACCGCTTGCCGGCATTCCCGAAGACTCGCTCACCATGTTTGCCGCCGCCGCGCAAAGCGAAGGCAAAACAGGCTACAAAATCGGTTTACAGATTCCGCACTACCTCGCCGTCATCCAATACGCCGACAACCGCGAACTGCGCGAACAAATCTACCGCGCCTACGTTACCCGTGCCAGCGAATTGTCTGACGAAGGCAAATTCGACAACACGGCCAACGTCGAACAAACGCTTGCAAACGCGTTGAAAACCGCCAAACTGCTCGGCTTCAAAAACTACGCCGAGCTGTCGCTGGCAACCAAAATGGCAGACACCCCCGAACAAGTCCTCACCTTCCTGCACGACCTCGCCCGCCGCGCCAAACCCTACGCCGAAAAAGACCTCGCCGAAGTCAAAGCCTTCGCCCGCGATCACCTGAACCTCGCCGACCCGCAGCCGTGGGACTTGAGCTACGCCAGCGAAAAACTGCGCGAAGCCAAATACGCATTCAGCGAAACCGAAGTCAAAAAATACTTCCCCGTCAGCAAAGTTCTGGCAGGCCTGTTCGCCCAAATCAAAAAACTCTACGGCATCGGATTTACCGAAAAAACCGTTCCCGTCTGGCACAAAGACGTGCGCTACTTCGAGCTGGAGCAAAACGGCAAAACCATAGGCGGCGTCTATATGGACCTCTACGCCCGCGAAGGCAAACGCGGCGGCGCGTGGATGAACGACTACAAAGGCCGCCGCCGCTTCGCCGACGGCACGCTGCAACTGCCCACCGCCTACCTCGTCTGCAACTTCACCCCGCCCGTCGGAGGCAAAGAGGCCCGCTTGAGCCATGACGAAATCCTCACACTCTTCCACGAAACCGGCCACGGCCTGCACCACCTGCTCACCCAAGTGGACGAACTGGGCGTATCCGGCATCAACGGCGTCGAATGGGACGCCGTCGAGCTGCCCAGCCAGTTTATGGAAAACTTCGTCTGGGAATACGACGTCTTGGCACAAATGTCCGCCCACGAAGAAACCGGCGAGCCCCTGCCGAAAGAACTCTTCGACAAAATGCTTGCCGCCAAAAACTTCCAACGCGGCATGTTCCTCGTCCGCCAGATGGAATTCGCCCTTTTCGACATGACCATTTACAGCGAAGACAACGAAGGTCGTCTGAAAAACTGGCCGCAGGTTTTAGACAGCGTGCGCAAAGAAGTCGCCGTCATCCAACCGCCCGAATACAACCGCTTCGCCAACAGCTTCAGCCACATCTTCGCCGGCGGCTACTCCGCAGGCTATTACAGCTACGCATGGGCCGAAGTCCTCAGCGCCGACGCCTACGCCGCCTTTGAAGAAAGCGGCGACGTCGCCGCCACAGGCAAACGCTTCTGGCAGGAAATCCTCGCCGTCGGCGGCTCCCGCAGCGCGGCGGAGTCCTTCAAAGCCTTCCGCGGACGCGAACCGAGCATAGACGCACTGCTGCGCCACAGCGGCTTCGACAACGCGGCTTGATAGTAAGATTGAGGTAAAAATATAGCGGATTCAATATAAAAATGCCTGAACCGTCATTCCCGCGCAGGCGCACTACTGTCCGGAATAAAAATCCCCCACCCAAACAAAAAGGTTGCAGCCCAAC
>ERZ773214.302-NODE-302-length-34097-cov-4.831796_pt1 | contig 34097 bp, 26 predicted proteins | sample MGYA00511238_ERZ773214 | MGnify/ENA primary metagenome ERZ773214 (study PRJEB29015, sample SAMEA2738157) | human oral metagenome | biome: human oral; feature: human-associated habitat; material: saliva | place: China | collected 2259 ... | reverse complement strand
CATGGGCGGCGTATACATCGGTAACTTTGCCCTCATCATCAAGCACTACGCATGTAGTGGCAAAGGCATAGCAGATATGGCTCTTTGGATTGGGCTTATCGGCACCGAGTTTATCGGTTGGTTCAAAGTATACGTACCGGAATTCATGACCCTCGAGCTTCTGAAGACCAGCAACGGGGTCTTTTGGATGGACGCCTCCACCCGCGATCAGCGCCTTTCCGTCTGCATATCCCACGCCTTCATAGGGGCGGCCGTCGGAATAGACGATGGTCTTACCGTCACCGTTTGCCTCAACGGGCTCAGGCGATACTTCCTTGCCGGCTTCAAGATCCAAGATAGCATCGCGCAGCAGGAACGCTACGCCACGGACGGCCTCACCGGTAACCACCGTCTGACGAGAACCGGAAGTAGTACCGGAGTCAGGCGCATTTTCCGTTGAGCATTCGCCGTTGACGATAACCGATTTGGGAAGCCCCGTTGCTTCTGCCACGTCTTGCAAAAAGACCGTATTGCAGCCCTGACCGATATCGGAGGTGGCAGAATAGACGACAACCTTGCCGTTTTCAATACGGATATTTGCGCGTCCCGCATCGGGAAGTCCAACACCAACACCCGAGTTCTTCATGGCGCATGCAAGACCGGCGTGGTCTTTGTGTGCCTCATATACGTCTTTAACCGCTAAAAGTGTCTCTTTGAGGGCAGTGGACTGATCGCAGATCTGTCCATTGGGAAGCACGTCTCCGGGAGCAACCGCATTTCTCCAGCGCATCTCCCATGGACTTATACCAACCTTCTCGGCGAGAAGGTCTATGAGCTCTTCAAGGGCAAACTCAGTTTGACAAACGCCAAAGCCGCGGAATGCACCCGCAGGCGGATTGTTGGTGTAATAGCCAAAACCACGGATGTCGGTATTTTGATACTTATAGGGACCGACCGCATGCGTGCAGGCACGCTCAAGAACCGGACCACAAAGCGAAGCATACGCGCCGGTATCAAAATTGACCTCACAGTCAAGACCAGTTAAATGACCCTCTGCGTCGCAACCAAGGGTAAAATCAGCCTCCATGGCATGACGTTTTGGATGGAAGGCCAAAGACTCGTTGCGCGTAAACTTACATTTGACGGTTCGCTGATATTTGTATGCGGCAAGTGCGGAAATATGCTGGACGGTAACGTCTTCCTTACCGCCAAAACCACCACCTACCAGCATGGTTTCAACTACCACACGATCAGGCGTCTCATCCCATCCAAACATGTGCGCGACTTCTTTGCGCGTATCATAGGCACCCTGATCGGTGGAAAGGATTTTGACACCGTCCTTATACGGGAATGCAACCGCACATTCAGGCTCAAGGAATGCATGCTCGGTAAAAGGTGTCGAGAAGTGCCTGGTTACGGTAAAGGCAGAGTTTTCCAGCGCCTCTTTTGCGTTGCCGCGTGTGATATGACGGCTTTGACAAAGATTGCTCGTTGCTTCTTCATGTACCAGTGGCACCCCCTCGGCACGAGCCTCATAGATATCACGTACCACCGGAAGCTCTTCATACTCAATTTTTACGAGTTTCTTTGCGGCTTCCAAGGTCTTCTCGTCTTCCGCCACAACCATGCAGAGCGCATCGCCCATATCGCGCGTAATGGAACCTTCGGCGATAAAGACATCCCAGTCCTGCTGAATATGCCCAACCTTGTTTACAGGCACATCTTCGGCTTTAAGAACACCAATCACACCCGGCAGAGCTTCTGCCTCCGAGACGTCAATCTTTAACACGCGCGCACGAGGATACTTGGAGCGCACACATGAGCCGTATGCCATATCAGGATACTCAACGTCCGTAACGTCATCGGGATATTTGCCATAGCCAAGAACCTTGGGGCGCACATCGACACGAAACGCCTTAGAGCCAACGCCGTAGTTGTCGCCACGCTCAAGCTCCGGATCAATCTGTTCTTCTCCGCGCAAAATACGCGCAGCCTTCAAGATGCCTTCGATAATTTTCTTGTAACCGGTGCAGCGGCAGATATTATTTTTAATTGCCTCTTTGACTTCATCCTCGGAGGGATTGGGGTTGCGGCGGATAAGAGCTGCCCCGCTCATAACCATGCCGGGAATACAAAAACCACACTGAACTGCACCGACGGAGCCAAATGCGTATACAAAAGCTTCTTGCTCTTCATGAGAAAGACCTTCGACGGTCTCTATAACCTTGCCGTTTGCGCGTTTGGTATTCATAACACAGCCGCGTGTGGCAACCCCGTCAATAACAACCGTACACGTGCCGCAGGCTCCCTGCGAACAGCCATCCTTTACGGACAGCAGGTGTAAATCATCACGAAGAAAACGGAGCAGCGACTTATTCTCAGTCGTTGTAACCGTCTTGCCGTTCACCGTAAAGGTGTACCGCTCAACCTCTTCAACCATGTGCCTCTCCTTACGTGCTTGGGAGAATGTTGTGTGTCGTACCCCAGGCCCGCTCGTTAAACGATTGTCTCATAGCAAGAGCACTATCAGACATCTATCACATTAAAACAAAAATTTAGACTACCTAACAACTTTTCGGTGACCGTATGAAAGTAAGCGGCAAGCGAGAAAAAACTTATTTTCTCGCTTGCATTATGCTTCTTCTAGACACTCATAAGATAGCTATATGAGTCCCGTACCGTAACAATCATCCTGCGAATATTCTCCGGAAGACCGCAAGCTTCATCATCAACGTTATAAATGGCTGCGCTGCCATCAAGACGAACCAAGAAGCCGTCTGCCGTGGGTAAGAAACCTTCGTTTCCGGAATTGTCAAAGTCTTCGCGACTCCAGAATGCAGTGAATTTATCCTTGTATGGACGGCCCTTAGAGTATGGGCAAAAGACTGCACAGTTACCGCACTCATTACACATACCGTCAACGTGAATAATCTGCTGCTGGCGGATGCCGGGAACCTTAATGGCAACATTTGCACGGTTGGGGCATACCTCAACGCATGCCTCACATACCGAAGGACAAGAAAGACAACGTGATTGCTCGCACGCCTCAGTATCACCGCAAAGCTGTCCGCGCTTACCAAAAATCTTAGCGACGTCTTCCTCAAGGTTGGAAAGTTCCTTGCCTGAGAAATTAAAGTCTGCAATGGCAACGGAAACCATCATAGCGTCTGCAATACCTTTGACAACGGTTGCAGGACCACGGCGTCCATCACCAACTGCATAGACATGCGCAAGAGAAGTTTGAAGGTTGTTGTCCACAACAGGGAGACCCTTCTCGTCACACGCAATACCGGAGGTAGTGTAGAGATCGGGTTCAACCTGCTCGCCAACTGCCGTAATAACAGCGGTTGCAGGAACCGTCACAAACTCGCCCGTACCCTCGGGACGACGACGGCCGGATTCGTCGGGAGCGCCAAGTTTCATAACCTCGCAGGTAAGCTGGTTATTGGCCAAATCTCCCGGAGCGAGAAGCTCCATGAACTCCACGCCATCATCAATGGCCATCTGCAGTTCTTCCTCATCGGCAGGCATATAGCGCTTGGTGCGACGATATACAAGGCGTACGTTTTGTACACCGGATACGCGCTTAGCTGCACGAGCCACGTCCATGGCGGTATTGCCGGCACCGATAACAACCACATCAGTGCCAAGATCAACGGACTCAGGTGCACGCTTGAACTCCTCGAGGAACTCAAGAGCATCCAGAGCCTCGCCGGACTTCAAGGTTTTGCGGCCAGGCGCCCACGCACCAATGGCTACCACCACGTCGGTATAACCCTCAGCAAGCAGAGCGTTTACATCTTTGACTTCAACTCCGGTATTAAATGTTGCGCCGTATGCCTGGCAAAGTTTGACATCGTTATCGATGGCTTCCTCAGAGATACGGAAACCTGGGATGACGTGGCGAACAATACCGCCCAGTTTATTGGTACGCTCAAAGACAACCACCTCAATGCCCGCACGAGACAAGAAAGAAGCTGCAGAAAGACCGGCGGGACCGCCACCGATGATGGCGACTTTCTTGTCTTTAACGGCACCGCGAGAAGCAAGTGTTGGAAGGACTTCCGCCAAACCATGCTCTGCTGCGGTAAGTTTGCAACTACGGATATGAACATGCTCATCAACATAGTTGCGCATGCAGGAATTGGTGCAGGTATGTGGGCAAATGGTACCGGTAATGAACGGCAAAGCGTTACGCTCGAGGATGATATGCAAGGCATCGGCATAACGGCCTTCATCTACCGCCTTAAGGTACCCCGGAATGTCCTGGTGAATCGGACAAGAATCACGGCACGGTGCAATAAAGCAGTCAGTCAGCGGAAGTGCCCCTCGCACGTGACGATCAGGCTGCGGTTTAATCTCTTTGTGATAGCGTGCGTCTTTAAGTGAGCTTTCAAGCAACGCAGACACCTTTGTCACATCAACACCGGAAAATGCTTCCGTATTCCCGTCCGCAAAGAGTCCGGCAATCTGCGTCATGCGCTCATAACCGCCGGGCTTCAAAATAGTGGTCGCCATGGTAACAGGCCAAATTCCGGTATCGACAAGATCTTTAATATTGTTATAGTCTGCGCCGCCGGAGTACGAAATGCGCAGTTTTCCGTCAAACTGCTCGGCAAGGCGCTTGGCCAGTGAAAGCGACAAGGTCCAAAGTGAGCGTCCGGACATATACATCTCTTCGCTTGGCAACTCACCACGAGTAACGTCTACCGGGAAGGTATTGGTCAGCTTGACACCAAACTCAACACCCTTTTCTGCACACAGTTTCATAAGACGCTCAAGCATAGGAACTGCGTCAGCCCACTGCAAATCTTCCAGGAAGTGATGATCGTCAAAGGCGATGTAGTCAAAGCCAAGGGAGTCCAGCGTTTTACGCGCGTACTCATAGCCTAAAAGCGTAGGGTTGCACTTAATGAAGGTATTGAGGTGCTTCTCGGTAATGAGATAGGTAGCAATCCGCTCAATCTCATCTGGAGGACAACCATGCAGAGTTGACTCCGTAATAGAGTCTGAAATACGAGAAGGAATAGAATCAATAAATGCCTCGTCAACGTTGCGGAAGCGATTCACATTGGCCTTGGCCCATGCAATTGCTTCTTTGAAAACGGGCGTCTCAGAAGCATCCTTCATGTCATTTATATATTTATCTACCTTGGGCGTCTTAATACCCTCAAGGTCATACCCAACGGACATATTAAAGACAAAACCGTCAGCATCTCCCAGACCAAGCTCTCGGGAAAGAATATGGCAAATAACCCATGCCTTGACATACTCATCAAATGCCTGAGGAACCGTCAACTCCGTAGACCACTCGCAGTTATATCCCTCGTCGGATGCCAAAATACAGGGCTTGTTAACGCAAGCAGAAAGCTCCTCGCCATCCATCTTCTGAACCGTCTTCAGCTCAAAGAAGCGAGCACCGGTGACGTAGGACGCCACGATATTCTGTGCCAGCTGCGTATTGGGGCCAGCCGCAGGGCCGAACGGTGTCTCAATCTTCTCGTTAAAAATGGGACGAGCCGCACCGGATGTTTTGGCAAAAGCGCGTACTCCAAAAATAGTCTTCTGGGTTTCGTACTCGCCTAAAATCCAGTTCATCAGGTGGTCGAATTTCATGGGACGCATAATGTCGCTCATTTTGGTTCCTCTCCTTTTAACCAATGTGAGTTATAGTCCCCGCACTTATGGCGTCCGCGGGCGACGCCTTATCTGCGCGTATGCGCAAAGCGAGAAGAACTTCGCAGTTCTTCTCGCCATAACAACTTAATACTGGCGGCCGTTGAGCTCTCCCCAGAGCTTCTTAGCCTCACCCATGGTCCAAGCGTTAATCTTGTCCTCATCAAAGGCAACAAATTCGCGATCTTTATAGAGAACCTTGCCGTTGACAATGGTAGTGCGGCAGTTCTTGCCCTCAAAGCCAAAGAGCATGTGACCGTCGATATTCTCGTCAGAGAACGGCGTGAACGGTTTGTAATCAAAGATTGCAATGTCTGCGGCAGCGCCCGGTGCGAGTTTGCCCAAAGGCTTGCCGTTAGACTTTGTTGAGAAGTACTTCTCGGCCATCTTGACATTGTTCTTGAAGAGCATGGTCATAGCCTCAACCCAGCCAACATTTGGCATGCAAGCGTTATGGCGCTGCATGGGCAAGAAGACCTTAAGCGATTCAAGCATATCGTGCGTATATGCATCGGTGCCCATGCATACGTCAATACCGCGCTTGAAGAACTCAAGCACCGGTGCACACCCAACCGCGTTACCCATATTGGATTCAGGGTTGTTGACAATACTGGTATGAGTGGCCGCAATGATGTCCATATCAGCAGGAGTTACGTGGATGCAGTGGCCAAGCATGGTCTTCTCGCCCAAAAGTCCGTGGTCAAGTAAGCGATGTACCGCAGTGGTACCGTGATTGAGGGCCGAATCATACACGTCGTCCATGCCCTCGCAGACGTGAATGTGGAAGCCGGTCAGACCGTTGTTGGCCTCAACCATTTTATCAAGCGTCTCGTCGGAAAGCGTAAAGAGCGCGTGCCCGCCAAACATGGCGGCAATCATATCGTCGTCTTCATCGGCAGCCCATTTGGCAAACGCAACGTTTTCAGCGATGGACTCATCACGTTTGACCTCTCCGTCACGGTCAGATGTCTCGTAGCAAAGGCAGGCACGGATACCAAGCTCTTTCGCAACGTCCTTAATGGCAAAGAGCGAATCGGAAATCTCGCAGAAACTTGCATGATGATCAAAGATAGTGGTAACACCATCTCGCAGTGAGTCAAGGATGGTTGCATAGGCGCAGGCACGGGTGCCGTCAAGCGTCAGATGACGGTCAATGTTCCACCACTGCTGCTCAAGATTTTCAAGGAAGTTGTGAGGGTTGCAGTCTTTGATGGCAAGACCACGTGCCAAACCAGAGTAAATATGGGTATGGCAGTTGATAAGACCCGGCATAATAACGCCGCCGTGCGCATCAAGCTTTTCCGCATCGGGATAGGAAGCTTCAAGTTTCTCACGCGTATCAACGGCAACAATCTTCTGGCCTTCGATTGCTACGGCGCCATCTTCGATGTATGGATGAGCTTCGTCGCGCGTAATAACACGACCGTTCACAATAAGCAGCATGGGAACCCCTTTGCCACGTGCCGCAGATCAGCTACGGCGTATAAAATGACGGATGTGCCCTCTCCGACACTCCGTTCGGACGTATCTGAAGGGAGTCCGACTTCCCTGTATTGCAAAGCGTTTCTCGCTCTTAAGAGCGTTCTGCAAACAGTTAGTTATCAAACCTAACTTTTAATTAGATTTATGTTCTCATAGTTTCCCCGTATGTAAAAGAATTATCGGTGTACGGTCATTTATTGGGGTAAACGGTTCGATTCAAAAAATTTGCTTGCGAAAAAACACAAAATGTTAGGATATATAATGCGCGACGAAACATACACGAGAACCATAGACCACTTACAAGGAGTATCCGTACATGGATAACCAGCAAATTGAATTCTTGAAGCGCTTAGCCCATGGCATAGCTCTGCAATTTGGTCCCAGCTGTGAGGTTGTCGTTCATGACCTGCGATCCGACAATCCCGCTAAAACCATCGTTGCGATTGAGAATGGTCATATCACCGGTCGCAAGATTGGCGATGGTCCCTCAAACGTAGTGCTCAAGGCGCTTCACTCCGATTCCGGGAAACTCCATGATTCCTACTCCTACCTTACTAAGACTGAAGATGGCAAGATTCTCAAATCTACGACCATCTACCTGCGCGACGATGACAATAAGCCCATTGCAATTTTTGCCATTAACTATGACATCGCGCTCTTCTCGGCAATGGAAGAGGCTTTGCACGCGTTTACCACGCACAGTGACCCTTCCGATGCAGCTCCGCAAACCATTCCGCATAACGTTACCGATCTTTTGGACGAGCTTATCGACCAAAGCGTCCGTTTGGTAGGGCGCCCGCGTGCACTGATGACAAAGGACGACAAGATCAAGGCAATCCGTTTCCTTAACGACTCTGGTGCGTTTCTTATTACAAAATCGGGTCAAAAAGTTTGCTCCTACTTTGGTATCTCAAAATACACGCTCTATAACTACCTTGACGAGGCAAAAAACCAAGACTAGATTGAGGTATAAAATCAGCGCATTAACCTGAAGCCTACGCTGATTATCCGTGCCAAAAATCCGTCTCGTAAGGTCTGATGCTCCATGAGCAAGAAAAACCCTGAGTCCGCACTACATCTACCCGAAAGCCTCCCTGAAGTGGCAGAACTTACCGCTCAGCTGGTATCGATTGAGAGCACTGATCCCGGTACCTTTGAGGCAGATATTGAGGCCTTTATCAAACACTGGATTTTTAAAAACTGTATGTTTGAGCTGGCGGGGTCTACCTATCCCCTGATACAAGAGGTTGAAACCCTCCCGGGGCGTAAGTGTCTGCGCGCCACAATTCCAAACGTCAACTGTGGCGTTTCCAAAGACGCATCCTGCCCGCCTTCCGATCTCACGTTCATATGCCATATGGACACCGTAACAGACGGTGACGGCTGGAGTCCTGAAACACCCGCATTTGCGCCCGTTTACAAGGACGGTCTTCTTTACGGCCGCGGTTCATGCGATATGAAAGGCGGTCTTGCCTGCGCGCTTCTTGCCTTCAGAGATGCGTGTCAAGCCGTTGCCCGCACCGGTACGCTCCCCAAAAAATCCCTTTCCGCCATCTTTACCGTTGACGAAGAGGCTGACATGCGTGGCGTTGAGCGTGTTATTGCAGCCGGCTGGGTTGGCGAGAAGGGCTGGGTGCTTGATGCCGAACCCACCAACAACCGTATCCGCGGCTCGCACAAAGGTCGCACGTGGTTCAAAATTACCGTCAACGGTATTACCGCACATGCCAGCACACCGTGGGAAGGTGCCGATGCCATCGCCGCCATGGCCATCGTCATCAACGAAATCCGTACGAGTATAGATTCACTGCCCACACATCCCGAACTTGGCCGCTCAACCGTTACCTTTGGCCAAGTTACGGGAGGATATCAGCCCTATGTTGTCCCTGATAAGGCAGAACTTTGGATCGATATGCGCCTTGTACCACCGGCTCATACCGCAAGCGCCGAGAAGATAGTTCAGGCTGCACTGTTGAGGGCGGAGACACAAATACCCGGCATACACACCCACTACGACATCACCGGCAATAGATCTCCCGTGGTACTTCCTGCTGAGTCCGAGCTTCTCGCCACGCTGCGCTCTTGTGCCGAGGCGTGCAAAACACCGGCGGACCTTGATATTTTCACGGGCTATACCGATACTGCCGTTATAGCTTCTACGTGTGGAAATCACGAATGTTTGTCATACGGACCGGGTGAACTTGAGCGCGCCCACAAACCCAACGAATATGTTCCTGTTGCCGATCTTGAACGCGTATATCACGTATTTAAAGAATTGACCGCCCGAGTTCTCCAAAAACAATAAAAGAAACCCAAAGAGATTCACAACAGTCTTTGTGCGGCAAAAATCCATTACACAAGCCTAGTGTTTCTTTCTATACCTTCTTCTTGTAGCATGAGCACTCCCCCTTCGAGCACCTGCTTTGAGTCTCTTAATAACGTCATCAGACGTGGTGCCTTCAAGTTGACTTCTTATGCGGACAATCTGATCGCGAAGCTGTGCCGCCCGTTCGTAATCCATATCGGCGGAAGCTTGAGCCATATCTGCCTCAAGATGAGCGAGCATGGTCTCAACCTCACTGCGAGGTAGCTCTGAGAATTCTTCGACCATGGCTTCAATGCTGTCTACCTCGCCGGGAGCACCTTGTGTTTCTGCTCCCTCACCAGAGGCGGTATAAAAAATGCCATCTTTGCGTTGACGCTTGTCTACGTTTTCAGCAGCCTCATCAATAAACTGTGAGATATCTGCTATAGATTTATGAATCGTCTGCGGAACGATACCATGCTTGGCGTTGAAGGACTCCTGCAGCTTACGGCGGCGCCGTGTTTCATCAATCGCAATGCGCATGGAGTCTGTTATACGATCGGCATACATAATGACCGAACCCTGAGCATTTCTTGCCGCTCGACCCATGGTCTGAATAAGTGATCTTCTGTTACGAAGAAATCCCTCTTTATCCGCATCCAAGATAGCAACAAGAGATACCTCAGGGATATCCAAACCCTCACGTAAGAGGTTAATGCCCACAAGCACATCAATTTTACCTTGCCTGAGCTCTTTTATAATTGCAACGCGATCAAGGGTTGCGGTATCCGAGTGCATATAGTTGACTTTTATTCCCTCGTCAAGCAGGTGATCCGTTAAATCTTCTGCCATCCGCTTGGTCAGTGTAGTTACAAGAACTCGTTCTTTTTTGGCAACGCGTTCTTTTACCTCAAAGATAAGGTCATCAATCTGACCTCGTATGGGACGCACCTCAACAAAAGGATCGAGAAGACCGGTAGGGCGGATAATCTGCTCTACCTGTTGCTGTGCCACCGACTCCTCATAATCACCTGGGGTAGCAGATACGTAGATAAATTGTGGGATACGTGCTTCAAATTCATCAAAGCGAAGCGGTCTGTTATCAAGTGCCGACGGCAGACGAAAACCATGCTCAACCAAAGTAACCTTACGCGAGCGGTCTCCCTCATACATTCCTCGAATCTGAGGAACCGTTACGTGGCTCTCATCAATGATGCAAATCATATCTTTGGGAAAATAATCAATGAGTGTATACGGGGGCTCACCCGGAGCACGTCCGTCCAAATGCCGAGAGTAATTCTCAATACCGTTGCAATATCCCATGGTCTCAAGCATCTCAAGATCATAGCTCGTTCTTTGTGCCAGCCTCTGAGCTTCCAGCAGCTTATCGTTTGCTTTAAGCTCAGCCACGCGATGCTCAAGTTCTTCGCTTATTGTCTGCAGTGCATGAGTAACCTTTGGACGCTCGGTTACATAATGGGATGCGGGCCAAATGGGAACGGCATCAAACTCACGGATGACCTCACCGGTTACGTTACTTATCTCAGCAATGGTTTCCACCTCATCGCCAAAGAACTCTATGCGTAAGGGATTTTCCGCATAGGGAGGAAAAACATCGACAACATCACCGCGAACACGGAACATTCCGCGCTGAAGGTCATAGTCATTGCGATCATACTGGATATCTATTAAATCCTTTATAAGATCATCACGCTCAAGCGGAACCGATTTATCTACGTTGGGAGCAAGACCGGCATAATCTTGCGGGCTGCCAATACCATAAATACAGGAAACAGAGGCAACCACGATAACATCACGACGAGAAAGCAGGCTAGACGTTGCCTGGTGACGGAGCTTTTCTACCTCTTCATTGATGGAAGCATCTTTTTCAATATAGGTATCTGATTGCGGAACATATGCTTCTGGCTGGTAATAATCGTAATAAGACACAAAATAGACGACGGCGTTATGGGGAAACAACTCTTTCATTTCAGAGGCAACCTGTGCCGCAAGGGTTTTATTGGGCTCCATGATGAGCGTGGGACGATTAAGCTTTTCTATGGTTTTAGCCATGGAAAACGTTTTACCGGACCCCGTAACTCCCAACAGCGTCTGATATCTCAATCCCTCTTCAATGCCCCGTGCAAGCTTCTGGATGGCCTGTGGCTGATCGCCGGCAGGCTCAAACGAAGACACGACAGAGAGCCGCTCTTCTCCGCTTTCACGACCAAAACGACGGAGCTCTGCTCCTACCCGTTCTGATTCTCTATCATGATTTGAAACTGCCACAGAGCCCCCTTCCCTTGAACCGTAGTGTACCCTATTTCTTCACAAATTACAAACATTTGTTCTATTTTTCGTATTCGAGAAACCCTGAGCCATCACGAATACGCTACACTTGATACCCGTATACAACCGACTCATTTCTATTGAGGAATCAAAATATGCCTTCAGAGCTTCCTTCTTCCAACACGCCATCACCAAAGCGCCCATATCCTCCTTCCATGAAACTCTTTCTCTTTGTTTTGGGTACCGGAGGCACCGTGTTTGGGCTCTCTCAATTTGTAAGATCCCAGATCTCTGATGAAGCACACATGAGCGCGACACTTCTTATGATCTGTGGCATCGTACTTCTCGTCATGTTGTTTCGAGATAACGGCGCGTCTGCAGAAACCGCTCCCGCAACACAAGCGAATACACCGCAAGAACAAACCGCCAGCAATTCGCAGGATACTGTTTTACCAGAACCTGCAAAAAGCGCTCCGTCTGCTTTTGACTTGGCCATGTCCCGCTCAGACAATATTCCTGCTTCACTTAAAGATCTTATCGATACCAACCAACTCAAAAGGCCCGAGCTCCAAGAGATGCTTGTGCGTTCAGGTCTTCTTGATGCTCATCGAGTGCCTGATACCAAGGGATTTAAATTTCCTAAAAACAAACGATACTGGCTCAACGCAAGGACCAAAGATTTTAACGAAGACCAGTACAATGACTTCATCGCTCTTGAAGCAACCTTAAACATCGCAGATGACATTGAAGCTCTGCCGGCACATTACCGCGACGAAGCACTCTCAGAAAAAATTTCCACGGTGCTGAGAAACATACTTACCAAAGTACCTCAGCCGCAAAACTATCTCCCCGCCCATACAACTCTTTCCCCCAATGAGACCGACTGGAACGTGAGGTTTTTCGTAGCATCCTATCTGGAGAATCTCTCTTTGCCTTTTAGACAACCGACACTGTTTGCGTATGACCCGGACACGGCAACGCTTATATTTGACACTAAAGTACCGGCTCCCCAGGCATTCTCTTTTGTGTCTTCAGCGCAAAACGTACAAATTACCTACGCTCGAGCCTATGCCTTGCGGGTGGCCGCCGTTCTTTCCTCAGGCATCCTGAATAACTATCCAATTTCCCGTATTGTCATCAATGAATTTGTCAACGCACATACGGAACACCCCATCCTTTCCTGCGATGTTAATGCAATCTCCCTGGAAAGCCTCGTTTCCGCGGCTCAAAGCCCCACACTTGAAACCGATGAGTTTCCGCAGATATCATGTCTGCGCTTTAGCCTTACCGAGGATGGTTGGTTTGAGCCGACAGAACCATACAAGGCGCTCACCAGTCCTTCCGAAGAACATTCTCTCTTCTATGCTCAGGCTGAAGTTCGCGATGAAGAAGCACCCAAAGACGTCCAAGAGATTACCTCTGCAAAACGTATCTCCGATTTAAGCTTTAGGGAGGATTGCGGTCGCATTGAAACGTGGAACGCCATTGTTGCAGAACTTGGTGATTCAACTGCTCACGCCGTAGCCGTCCTTAAAAATGCGCAGCAATCCACAAAAAATACCGTCACCATGGAGGCGTTCTCCCGTGTTATCCATGCACTTGTTTCGGGATCGGTTGACGTAAGCAATAAGCCTGAGCTTGCTCACCTGTTTATGTCGGGTTCCGATCTTGACGGTGCAATTGCTCACATGAGAGAGGTTTTTGATACGGAAGATGTCAGCAGAGAAACTTTTGTGGCATCTCTCAAGGTTCTTGAAGAAAAACTTGAACCCATTACAAACCTGGGAATGTACCTTGATGACACCGATTCGGTGTACCGATACTTTGATTCCATTACCGACCGCATCGACTACAACCGAGCATACTCTTCGGATTCCCGACAGGTTGTTCTTGTCCCCGATGCATACTATGACGCAAATGCCCTGCTCGTACGTGCATATAATCAAATTGACGAGCCGGAAAAGGCGCTGAGGTATGCCGAAGAATGTGTCCGCATAGCCCCTCTGAATGCCGACGCGCTGCTCTATAAGGACCGCACACTGCAGGATCTCTCACGCAATGCAGAAGCGGCGAAACTCGTTCGCGAACTTATCCCCTATAAACTACGCCAATATGATGTTGCGTTCCTCTATTACCGTCTCGCATATCTTGAGTGGCGGCTTGGACATGGAGACATTGCCGTTGCCTGCTATCAACAAGTTCTAAAAATGGATACCGAGTTTTCCTATCACGCACAAGATGAGCTGACCGAGCTTATGAAAACCGATCCGACTCTTGTAAAAATCGATGACGATAAGTTAAACGAGTTCTTCGACATTCATGGTATTCCCATTGATGACCAAGAGGCGCGCTACCAAATACTGCGCTCTGCAGCCATTGCGTGTACAAACAACAAAATATATGCGCCGGCAGCGCTACTCCTTCACCAAGCGCTTTTCATTACCTACGACGATGAAACGGACGCGGTGCGTATGTCTCTCACGGCACCCGCTCAGTGATGCATATCAAGTTTTGTCATCAGTGTGTCCCACCACGCGTTCACGTACGTGGCGAGAAGATCTTCGTCTTCAGAGTTATCAATGACGGTGGCTGCCTTTGAGCGTAGATACTCATCAGATGGCTGACCTGCTACGCGTTGCTCAAAATCCTTTGAAGAAACCCCGCGCATCTGGGCTCGTTTCTTTCGGAGTTCATACGGACTTACCACCGCTACCACTTCATCTGCCAACGTCAGAAGCGATTCTATGCGGTCGAGCAGGGGAACTTCAACTACACATACCGCAAGCGCATCCTCTTTGAGGCTCACCTCAACAAGAGTATCCTTCAGAGTCCGTATAATATAGGGCATCTCAATGGCTTCAAGTTTCTTGGCGGCCGTGGGAGTTGCAAAAGCTCGCATGGCCAATTGATGTCGATTAAGTCGGCCGGTTTTTTGGTCCACTACATCCTCTCCGAACGCGCGGACAATCTCTTGCACACACCCAGATCCTGGAGCAAGCACGTCTCGAGAAACGCAATCCAAATCAATCCGATATGCTCCTTTTTCTTCAAGCATACGAGCAACCGTTGATTTGCCCGATGCCATCCCACCTGCAAGAAAAACGGTATACATCAGGCCTCCTCAAGCTCTATGACATGAGCTTTCCCCAAAAGAGTTGCATCTTTTTTATCATGTGTGACCCAAAGCACCGTCTTACCTTCAAGAAGAGGAAGAAGGTAGGCCATAACCGTCTCTTTTGTATGATCATCCAAGCCTTTGAGTGGTTCGTCAAAAAGCATCACGTCGGCATCGGACAGTACTGCCCGCAGAAGAGCCACACGACGCTTCTGCCCGCCAGAAAGCCCTTTAACCACGCGATGCTCAAATCCCTGAAGATCAACGCAGGTGAGCGCCTGAATGATACGCTTCTCAAACGCACGTTTTTCCGTGCGATTCAGCCGGCTTTTTGCAAGAGCAATATTTGCTCTCACACTGAGATTTTCGCAGAGTCGATCCTCCTGAAAAACCACCGCCATCCGTTGCCCACAGATTTTCGGAAGATTGGTAATCGTGCCTTCATCCGCTCCTTCAAGACCGGCGATCATCCGAAGTATTGTTGTCTTGCCGATGCCGGACTTTCCTAAAAGCACATTCTTCTCGCCACCGTAAATGACGAAAGAAACATCCGAGAGAGCACACACATCTCCAAATGTCTTTGAAATATGCCTGCACACAATGTCATTTTGGCAATGCTGCCTCATGCGCCCTCCTCAATACGTCTCACAATCATACGTATAAGGCGAGAAAAACCCTTTTCTATCAGCGCGCTAATACAGACAATGACAACGGTCCAGGCAAAAAGATTTGGCGTATCGAGAAAAACCTTGGCACTATAGAGCTCCCCACCAATGGAGGATGCCGGCGTGGAAATAACTTCTGCGGCAATTCCCGCCTTCCAGCAAAAGCCCAACGCCAGCGAGGTTGCCGCCTCAAAATAAGGAAGTACCTGTGAAAGGTAAAGAGAGCGGACCCGTGCGCAACCTTGTATCTGAAATATATCTGCCATCTCAAGCAGCTTCGTATCGGTAGACTCCAACCCGCGCAGAAGATTGGTATAGATGATGGGAAACGCTATCAGATGAGCCACTACCACCGAAAGATACGATGCGTGCATCCACACCAAAAGCAAAATAACAAACGATGCAACCGGAATCGATTTAATGGCCGCAATAAGAGGAGATATCAAAGTTTTAATCAGTCGTATCCGATACGATGCAACGGAGGCAAGAATTCCGCCCACAAGCGCACTAAAAAACCCAAGTGCAATATGCAAGAGCGAGTGAGCGGTAATTACCCAGAACTCTCCCGTACCTATAAGCGTACCCAGGCAGCCCAATGTCTCCAACGGAGAGGGTAAAATGAATTGCTTTCCTACAAACAGAGCCGCAAGCTGCCATATAACCAGCCAAAAGAGAATGGCAAGCAGGCGGAGTACTCCGGAAGAGAGCCTGTCCGCCTGCCCCCTCAGAAATAGATGCGTTCTGAAACTTCTTTGTGGCGTGTGCTTTGGCATTCCGCTTATGCTGACTTTTTCACCCCAAAGTAAAAATCGTCCTCGGGAAGCTTTCCGCCTACCGATTTGGGGTTTGCATCAGCTAAAACACCCAGGTAGCCAGAAAGTTTCTGCTTCATATCATCCCCTGCAATATAGGTAATGTTACATTTAGGAAGTGCAACTTTGGCAATCTTTTCCGGAACAATATCGGCATCGGCAATAAGTTTTGCCACCTCATCAACGTGATCGTTTGCAAACTCAACGGAATCCTTGTAGTGGGAAAGAAATTGAGTAACCACATCAGAGTTCTTCTCGGCAAAATCCTTTGAGACAATCGTAACGCCGGTAACAAGCTCAGAGATAGAATCAATGGCCTTCCACTCGTTGCCAAGATCAAGCGCTTCTCGAATACTTGGATCTTTGGCCTGCGCAACGCTTACAAACGGCTGCGGTAAAAGCGCAATGGCAGACTCATCGTTTGCCAGTGCCGCAACGCATTCGGCATGTTCGCTCTTCCACTCTACCGAAACATCTTTTCCAAGCTCAAGGCCATTCTTTTTGAGAATGTAGGCAAGCACGTACTCAGGAGAAGCTCCCTTACCCGCCGCATAGAGTGTCTTGCCTGCAAGGTCTTGTATTGAGTTAATGGCATTCCCACGCTCAACGATATACAAAACATTCAAAACGTTAATGCAGAGAGCTTGAACTTTGCCCTCGGTTTTGTTGTAGAGAACCGACGAAAGATTTGAAGGTATCGATGCAATATCAACGTCGCCTTTTGCCACCTTGGCAACCACTTCATCCGGAGAAGCCACAATATCAAAGGTGTAGGAATTGTCGGTAATTGAGCCTGCCTTTACATCGCTCATGAACTTTGCAAGACCCATGGCTGTTGGACCCTTGAGCGTTGTAATACGCACATCCACCGGCTGTGCTGCCGGAGCTTTTGCCTCCTCTTCCTTTGTATCTTCCTGCTTACACCCAAAGAACGCAGCAGCAGGAGCAAGGGTAATGAGTTTCAAAAATGATCGTCTATCCATGGACAATCTCCTTTCAAATAAAATACAACGGTATTTTAATCTTTTATGAGCTCTTCTTCGCATAGAGCGCCACAAGAGCCTGAAGCATATCGACCATTGCCTCCAACTCAGGAACCGGTACAAATTCCCGTACACCGTGAGCGTTGTAGTAACAGGCGGATAAATTGGCACACGGAAACCCGCGGAACGAAAGTTGAGAACCATCCGTTCCGCCACGCATGGGTATGCACGTCATTTCCTGACCAATGGCAGCGTACGCAACACGAGCATTTTCAATCAGATGCCCGTTTTCAGGACGCGTAATAACATCTGCAAGATTGCGGTATTGATCTTTGACGGAAATTGTCAGTACCTCAGAGTCAAACTGGTAATTGATGTAGGACACGGCATCGCGCATCATCTGTTTGCGCTTCTCGACCTTTTTTTGATCGTGGTCACGAATAATATAATCTGCCTGCGCATACTCGCAATCACCCTGCATGCGTTCAAGATAGAAAAATCCATCATAGCCTTCGGTATACTCAGGCCGATCCTGCGGTGGAAGCAGCTGATGAAACCGCATAAGAGCCTCGGCGGCATTGATCATAATACCTTTGGCGGTACCCGTATGAACCGAGAGCCCCGTTGCCTGGACATGTGCCTCAGCCGCATTGAACGTCTCGTAACAAAATTCCCCCAACGGCCCTCCGTCAATGGTGTACCCGTATGCGGCACCAAATGCATCAAGGTCGAGAAGGGCCGCGCCATGGCCAATCTCCTCGTCCGGAACAAACGCAATTGCAAGACGCGGATGTGGAAGCTGAGGGTTTTCACGCAGACGATGCAGGAGGCTGACAACCATTGCCACGCCGGCCTTATCGTCTCCACCAAGCAGCGAGGTTCCATCACTTGTTACCAGGTCAAAACCTACCATGTGCTCAAGTTGTGGATTGGTTTTGGGGCTTATGGTTACTTCTCTCCCATCGCGATCTGTTCCAATACCAAGCACTCCTCCCTCATATCGGACAACACGTGGATGAACCTCGGCTCCAAACGACTGCCATGCGGTATCCAGATGACAACAAAAACCAAGGGTTGGAAGGTTTTCTGCACCAGCACTTGCGGGCCAGTGAGCCGTAACATATGCGTGCGCATCAACCACGATATCTTCGGCGCCAAGCTCTTCCAGGTCTTTGGCAACCGTCTGCGCCATGGTGTGCTGCGCTGGTGTTGAAGGTACCGTATCTGCAGTCAGCGGATTGGATTGTGACGCTACCTCGCAGTAGCGAATAAAGCGTTTTAAGACATCGCTTTGCTCTGACATACCGTCTCTTTTCTGTTGATTATTTGACGCAGGATATGCCACGCGGACGTGATGCACGGTATTCGCGCGCAGCATCAATAAATGACTTCCAAAGCATGCAGTCCGCCTTGCTGAATTTCCAGCCATACTCCGGATGCCACTGAACGCCTATCATCCAACGCTTATGAGGAATTTCGGCACCTTCGATAATCCCGTCGGTTGAGTGCGCCACCACGTGAAGTTCAGAGGCCACCTTACAGAGAGCCTCGTCATGAAATGAGTTGGCTTGGATGCTCTTCTCGCCACCAAGCGCGCGGCACAAGAGCGAATCTTCATCTACCTCCACCATATGTGCCGGAATGGTCAGGTCCACTATATGGGACCAATACGCATGGCCTTCCCTGGGAGCCGGAAGTTTGCGAAGCTCCTGGGTAAGCGTTCCTCCAAAAACAACATTTAAGAGCTGAAGACCACGGCAAATGGCAAAAAGAGGCTTGTCCGCTTCGTAGACCTTTTTCACCAGCTTGAACTCAAGCGCATCTCGGCGTGGATTCAAACGCTCCAAGTCTCGCGGCTCTTCTCCCCAGTTACGTGGGTCAACATCTTGTCCGCCGGGCAAATTAAAGCCGTCGCACATTTCAACATAGCGGTCAATAAGGGCGTCGTCATCGGTGAGAGGCATCATAACCGGAATGCCTCCGGCAGCGAGAATAGCATCCATCTGCACCTCAGCGATTGACTCCCCATCCGAAAATCCACGCTCTTTCATAAATCGTGGCGTAAGGCCAATAAGCGGCCGCTCGTCAACGGGAATGGCCGCACTTTCTTGAAACACTTGCTGAGCAAAAGATGGAATCTCCAACGTAACCTCTCCTGAACGAATTGTGCGTGTTCAAAACTTTACTGCAAACTGCCACGCATACGAACCACAGCGCAAAATTGCACGGTATCTCTTTGATTCTGTCGCCAAACCGTAACAAATCGGAGTCAGTATGCTCCGTGTAGCATACAGATCTCCGTAAACTTCTTAAGACATCTGGCATACTTTGGTAATTTATTGTGTAGGCTGGGTATTAACTAGAAATCTACTTTACGAGAATCATCCAAATGGAAGGCCTCCTATGAATATCTCACGTACCGCTCTTTCCCGGCGCAGCTTTATTGGTGCTTCCCTCATGTCGGCTGTGGCAGCAGGTTCGGCAACGCTTCTCACCGCCTGCGGAAACGACGGATCCTCTGATGGCGATAAGCTCATTTTGAAGTTTGGCGTCAATAATCCCAAAGTCACCTTTGATACGCAAAAGACCTCAGGTTCCATTGGTGTCTCAGAGGCTGTGGGAGAATCCTTGCTCAAGCTGAATCCGGACACCAAGGAAGTTGAGCCATGGCTCACCACAAAGCTTCCCGACATCTCCGACGACGGACTTACCTACTCGTTTGAGCTGAAAGAGGGCGTTAAGTTCCATGACGGAACCACCCTCAAATCTTCTGACGTAAAGTACTCCTTTACTCGTATGTTCCTGCCGGATACCAAAGCAACCTCAATCGACTCCTACATCTACATTAAAGGCGCTCAAGATATCGTTGACGGCAAGACCACTGAACTCTCCGGCATTGCCATAAGCGATGACCGTCACTTCACCATCACGCTTACCCAGCCCTATTCAACCTTCAGCGCACTTCTCGCCCAGTTTTATGCGTTCATCTATCCCGAGAAAAGTTGCTCCGAGGCAGGAGAAAAATGGGGATCCGATACCACCTTCTATGGCACGGGCCCCTTCAAGCTTGTCTCCAACGACAACTCAACCGAGGTAGTGCTTGAGGGCTTTGCGGATTACCATCAGGGCAAACCGGCCCTTGATGAGCTGCACTTTGTATATATCGACGACGGCAATACGCGCATGATGAACTATAAAAACGGCGATATTGACCTGACCTTTATTAACCAAGCGCTGATGCAGCAATATAAAAACGACCCGGCTGTCTCCGATCAGATTGTTGACTACAATCCTGCTTCCACGCAGTTTGTAAACCTCAATCTTAAAAACACCTATCTTTCAGACGTACGTGTCCGCCAAGCGCTCTCCCTTGCAATCGATCGGCAGACGATATGCGACACCGTTCTTTCAGGTGTTGCCAAGCCTGCAACCTCATTTATTCCGGCATCCGAAACCGGTAACGACTCATCTCTTGAAGTATTTGAATACAACGTTGACAAGGCAAAAGAGCTGCTTTCTGAGGCAGGTGTTTCAAACATAACTCTTGACGCCCAGGTTCGCGCCCAAGACCAAAACCTCATGGTTGCCATCCAAGATTCATGGGCAAAGATCGGCGTTACCCTCAATGTGTCCGTCATTGATGCCGGTGTCTGGAGCGATGCGCGTAAAAACGGAGACTTACAGGTAACGCTGGTTACCTGGTCAACCCTTTCATTCCAAGGCATTGAGCACATGGGATCATACTTCCGCTCCGATCGTGCCGCTCTTAAAAGCTCGTTCTACAATAGCGAGAAGTTCGATGCACTCGTAGACGCAGCCCGCCTCACCGTCAATGATCCCGACAAAGTTATCGAGCTCACCAAACAAGCAGACGCACAGCTTACCCGCACCGATTACGGCTGCTTGCCGATTGACTGGACACAGATGCCCTATGCGCTCAACAAGAAATTCACCGGACTGAGCGTGCTTGTCAATCCCCTCTTTGGCGGAGTCAAAAAAGCATAGCCCATATTACCGTTCTCTATGGATAGCAAGCATATCCTCTGTGCCCGGCGTCTCAATTCAAGCTGAGATACCGGGCACAGGCTTAAAACAACAGGTGAAAACCAAAGATGGCATTAACCTAACGCATTTGTAAGATTTGCCGCGTGGACGGCCTTCTCGGCAGCTTCAATGGCACACGCTACTGCCGGTTTGCGCTCATCGTCGCTCAGACTGTCATCGTATAAGTGACATGCGCAGAGATGCCCCGGCTCCGGCTCAAGAAGTGCAGGAATCCGCTGTGAACACACATTCATTGCACGCGGACAGCGCGTGTGAAATACGCATCCTCTTGGAGGGTCGGCAGGGCTGGGAACATCTCCTTGTAAGATCTTTTTATCTTGGATACGCTCGTGTTGGATACGCGGGATAACATCGAGAAGAGCCTGCGTATAGGGGTGCAGAGGATGTGTAAAGAGCTTTGATTTAGGAGCAAACTCCATCTCATGACCAAGGTACATCACCAAAACCGTATCGGCAATATGGCGCACGACGGAGAGATCATGGCTGATAAAAATATATGACAGACCATGTTCGTGTTGGAGCTGCTCAAGCAAGTTGATAACTTTTGCTTGCACAGAAACATCCAACGCTGAAACCGGCTCATCACATACAATGATTTCAGGTTCCAACACAATGGCTCGGGCAATGCCAATGCGCTGGCGCTGGCCGCCTGAAAACTCATGTGGATAGCGATATTTAAATGCAAGATCAAGTCCAACCTCTTGCATGACTTCCTCAATACGGGCATCACGCTCTGAGCGAGTGGCATACGTCTTGGCAATATCGATTGGTTCTCCGATGATATCCATCACCGTCATACGAGGGTTCAGTGAGCTGTACGGATCTTGAAAGATAAGCTTCATCTTTTGCCGTGCATCTTTCAGGGCACTCCCCGAGAGCTTCGTAAAGTCTTTTCCGTCAAGCATCACTTCACCTGACGTAGGATCTGTCAAGCGCAGTATACATTTACCTGCCGTAGACTTACCGCAGCCCGACTCGCCCACAATACCCAGCGTCTCGCCACGATGAAGCTCAAAGGACACGCCTTCGACGGCGTGGACGGTAGCATTTGCGCGGCCAAACACGCCGGATTTTATCGGATAGTGCTTGACGAGATTTTCAACCCGCAACACCACATCGCTCTGATTAATATTTTTTTGTGGGGAGCTTTTTGTATCCGTCATTATGCATCCCACTCCTTACGATATTTCCAGCATGCAACACTGTGGCACGCATTTCCGTCAACCGCCTCTGACTGCGGACGCTTCTTGCGACAAATGTCCTTTGCAAACGGACAGCGCGGATGAAACGGACAACCCTCTGGCATATGAGAGAGCATCGGTACGTTACCCGGAATGGCATAGAGCTCTTCGGATTGCTCGTCAAACGACGGGATGGAGGCAATCAGCCCTTGCGCATACGGATGAAGCGGATTGGTAAAAAGCTCTGCTGCTTGAGCATACTCAACGCGATGTCCCGCATACATAACCAAGACCCAATCCGCCATCTCGGACACCACGCCCATATCATGCGTGATGAGCATAACGGCGGTTCCCGTCTCAGTCTTCATGCGATCGATAATCTGCAGGATCTGAGCCTGAACGGTCACGTCAAGCGCTGTTGTGGGTTCGTCGCAAATTAAAAGTGAGGGCTGGCATGCAAGCGCCATGGCTATCATGACGCGCTGGCGCATACCGCCCGAAAGTTCATGCGGATAACTCTTGAAAACTTTCTCCGGTGCAGGTATACCCACCAGTTTGATCATCTCAAGCGCGCGATTATCTGCTTCTTTCTTCTCCATCTTGGGATGATGGACCAAAATACCTTCGCAAATTTGATCCCCTGCCCTCATGACCGGATTCAGCGATGTCATGGGCTCCTGGAAAATCATACCTATGCGGTTTCCGCGAAACGGTTTCATCTCCGTGCGGGAGAGCGGGGCTAAATCAACACCCTCAAAAACAATCTTGCCTCCCGTAATATGTGCGGGTGGTTGTGGTAAGAGTCCCATAACCGAAAGTGCCGTCATGGACTTACCGCAGCCGGACTCTCCCACAACGGCAAGCGTCTCTCCACGGCTCATGCTAAAAGAGAGATCATCCAAAGCGGGAAGTTTGCCGTCTTCAGTAGACAACGTAACGCTCAGGTGCTCTACGCTCAGAAGAACTTCTTTGTTGCACTGTTCTTCTCGCTGTTTACGTGTAGTTTCTTGGGCAAGTTTACGCTCTTCAAGGCTGCAAAACTCAGCAATGTTTTTCGTGTTTCCCATGTTTTCCTCCTTACGAGCGCATCTTTGGATCAAGAGCGTCGCGCAAGGCGTCACCGAGTAAATTAAATGCCATGACCGTAATAATGATGGCGATACCAGGAATGATGCTGTAGGTTGGATTGCTTTGGATATATGGTTGTGAGGCTGAAATCATCTGACCCCAGCTTGCCATCGGCGGCTGCACACCAAGGCCCAAAAACGACAGAGATGCCTCAGATAAAATGGCACTTGGAATGCCTAATGTAGAGACAACGATGAGCGTTGACATACAGTTGGGCAACAGATGGCGCAGAATAATACGTAGATTATTACCGCCCGACAGAATGCACGATTGAATATACTCCGAACCTTTCAGCCGCATCACATCGCCGCGAATCAGGCGTGCGGTTGTTGTCCACATTAAAAGGCCAAGCGCCACGTACAAATTGATAAGACCGGGCCCCATGACAAACATAATTAAAATGGCAAAGAGCAGAAACGGAAAGCTCGAGAAGACCTGGATGATAAAGGAGATAACCGCATCAATCCAGCCTCCATAATAGCCCGCCAAAACACCTGCCGTAAAACCGATAAACAGGGCAATGATCTGCGATATCACACCGACCGAAAGTGAAATCTGACAACCGTATATAATGCGCGACAAGATATCGCGGCCAAACTCATCCGTACCAAAAAGATGGGACGCACCGGGCTTTGCCAGCATATTGGAGAGCTCTTGTGCCTTGAAGTCATAAGGAGCAAGTACAGGCGCAAAAAGCGCTATAAGCACCAGAAGTCCTACGACAATCAAACAAAACACACCAAGGCGGTTGCGCTTAAAAATGTTCCAGCTTACCGCCCAATAACTCGTAGCTCGAGTTTTACCACTGCGCGACACTTCCTCTTCTTGCGCACGGGCGGCTCGGGTGGCGACACGTTGCGCTTCTTGGACCTTCTTACTGTTCTTATCGCCCGTAAAAAATGCCATTATTCCGATACCTCCCCTCCGAGTCTGATGCGCGGGTCAACAACCGCGTACAAAATATCCACTGCCAAGTAAATTGCTACGCAAATAACGGCAATATACATGACGCTTCCTTCAATCAAGGGCAGGTCACGAGCGTTAATTGCATCAAGCAGAAGCTTGCCCATGCCCGGCATTGCAAAGATGGATTCAATCAAGATGGAACCGGTGAGGATATCTCCCAACTGCGTACCCGCAATGGTAATGATTGGAATCAATGCATTGCGCAATGCATGTTTGATAATGATTGCCCACCGAGAAAGACCCTTTGCCTCAGCTGTCCGTATATAGTCCTGGCTGAGTACGTCAAGCATACTGGTACGCGTCACACGAGCAATGCTTGCAGCATAGCGTGTTCCAAGGGCAATAATTGGCAGCACATAGGCAGCAGCCGTCTTAACGCCGGACAGCGGGAACCACTTAAGATTGAGCGCGAATACAATCTGAAGCACAATGGCCACCCAAAAAACCGGCGCGGAAATACCAAAAACCGCAAGCGACATAAGCGTGCGGTCAAGCCATCTTCCGTGGTTGACGGCGGCAATAATACCCATTACAAGACCCAACACCACAGCAAAGATATAGGCACAAATTGCCAGTTGTAACGTTACCGTAAGCGCCTTGCTCATAAGTGCAATAACGGATTTCTTCTGCATGTACGAAGTACCAAAATCGCCATGCAGCATTTTGCCAAACCAATTTACGTATTGTTCCGGCACAGGCTTATCCAAACCCATGGTATGGCGCACCTGCTGGACGGTCTGCTCGTCAGCCATGTCGCCCATCATAACGCGAACAGGATCTCCCGGAACCACATTTAAAATGAAGAAAGTCAACGCAGAGATGCAGATGACAACTCCTGCTGCCTGAAGAATCCGTTTAATGAGAAAAGATCTCACCAACACTCCTCTCCTAGCTTAAGGACGAGGCGACGCTCACACGCCGCCCCTTCCTGCTCAAACGAGAATCTCGATTAGTCCTCGGGCGCCTTGTAATCAGCACTGGACGCATCGATGTCAAGATCAAAGAAGTGGTAAATCAGGTTTCCTACTTTAGCACCCTTAACGTAGTCTTTTGCCACAAAAGAGTTCTTTGGCCAAAAGAGCGGAAGAGTTGCACAATCGGTACGGGTCAAAAGATTGTCCGCGGCCTTATAGTCCTCCGCGCGCTTATCTTTGTCCGTTTCCTTGCGTGCATCTTCCAGATAGGCATCAAAGTCGGCATTGTTGTAAAACGAGGATTTCTTTGCCGCATTCTTACTGGAGAAGTAGGTGTCCAGGTGCTGAGATCCGTCAGCAAAAAGTGCATACCAGCCCAGCGTTGTCACCTGAAGGTTACCGCCTGCCCAATCCTGGTTCCATACGGCGTTATCTTCCACCTGCACATCAAGCGTTATGCCCGCTTTCTGCCAGTAGTCCTGTACGGCAACGAGGAGCTTCTCGCTTGCCTTGCGAACCTTGCCCGTCAGTTTAAGATCGGATACACCCGCTTCGGCGAGAAGCGCCTTGGCCTTCTCAACGTCATACTCAAAGACCGGAGCATTCTTATCGAAGCCGGGAATCTGCTGTGGAAGCCAACCTGAACAGGCAATGCCATTACCGTGAGCAAACGTATCCACAAGCTCCTGACGGTTGATTGCAAGAGAAAGCGCCTGACGCACTTTTACATCATCCAGGCCATTTCCCTCTTTGAGGTTCAAGTTAATGAAGTTCACGCCAAGGGTTGGATAGCTTGTAATCTGATCCTTAATCTCCGCATCATCGGAATACTGCTTAAAGAGAGAAGACGGAAGATCACACCAATCAAGGTCGCCATTTTTATACGCCAAAAGTTTGGTGTTGTCATCGTCGTAGTAAGTGATGCGGATCTCATCAAGCGCAGGCGTGCCATCATGATAATCATCAAAGCGTACAAGCTTCACTGCAGTGGTGTCGTCATTTTCCGCAAGCTTATACTTCCCGGTACCGATAAGGTGCGTACCCACTCCCCAATCCTTACCGGCTGCTTCACATGCCATCTTTGGGAAAATGCACGCATATGAAATGCCAAGTGCACCTACAAAGGCAGCGTTTGGCACCGTGAGCGTAAAGGTCAGATGCGTGTCGTCTTCGACGCTTAAACCTTCAAGCTCCGTAGCCGTACCTGCCAGCATTTCTTTAGCACCCTTGATATCTGTAAAGAAGCTGGTAGAAAGCGCGCCTGTTTCAGGTTTGAACATACGCTCAAAGGTATATTTGACATCCGATGCCGTAAGCTCGGTTCCGTCGTGAAACTTGACACCGCTTTTAAGCTCAACTTTGAGCGTAACACCATCGGATTCAAACGACGGAACTGTTTTGGCAAGACAAGGTACCAGCTCATTGTCCTCAGTCCAACGCAAAAGACCCTCGCAAATTGAGTCAGCCACGGCTGCAGATTGCGAGTTATTTGCCCGCTGCATATCCAGACCCTGCTTTGAGTTGGTAGAGCCAAAACGCAGGACCTTCTTTTTGTCGCTGCCTCCGTCGTTCTTCTCGCCACCACTGTTGTTGCATGCAGCAAGCATCATAGATGCGCCACCACCTGCTGCTGTCATAGCTGATGCCTTCAAGAAATCACGACGGCTAAAAAATTTGTCCAGCATTGCGCACCTCTTTCATAATCGACGTTGATAGGCTACCCTGCTGGGGGCTTGAACACTATACAAAAGTCTTGAAGTATCACAAATGAAAGTACTGTCTACGAAATAGGTCGGTAACATTGAAGCCGATTGGTCTTCTTGACGCGATTATGGCATTCTTTTTTTCTGATAATTATTGGCCAACTCCCATGGTAAATACTGACCAACTCCCGTGGTAGATTTTGGCTAATAATTTTGGTCGATACAGACTGCTCAAGTTTGAACCGCACTCCAAATTGAAGAAGCACCGAGAAACCACTATGATTAACCGCATTGAACAAGCAAACCGCCCAAAAGCATCCCAAGGAGGGTTTATGGAACGTCCCAGCGCATGGAAGTCTTACTCACCTGAACAGCTCGAAGAGCTCCATTACTTCAACGAAGGCTACAAGGCGTTCATCTCCGACAACAAGACTGAGCGTGAGTGCTCTGCAACGGCCATTCGCCTTGCTAAAGAAGCTGGTTACATCCGTCTTTCTGATGCTATCGCAGCCGGTCAAAAACTTAAGACCGGCGATAAGGTCTATGCCGACATCCGCGGCAAGTCCGTCATCTTTGTACAGCTTGGTAGGCAGCCGCTTCAAAACGGTCTCAACATCCTTGGCGCTCACATTGATTCACCGCGACTGGACGTCAAACAAAATCCTCTTGAAGAACGCAGCGAAATCGCAACACTCGACACACATTACTACGGCGGCGTAAAGAAGTATCAGTGGGTCACTATCCCCTTGGCTATTCATGGTGTAATTGCTCTGAAAGACGGTTCAACGATCCCGGTGGTAATCGGTGAAGACGAAGACGACCCCGTCTTTTGCATCTCTGATTTGCTCATCCATCTCAGTCGTGAGCAGTTGGGCAAAAAAGCCTCCGAAGCCATTGAGGGTGAGATGCTTGATCTGATTGTCGGTAACCGTCCGCTTGTCCTTGTCGAGAAGAACAACGAGGTTGACGGCTCCAATGCCAGCGCACAAAACATCACGGCCGACAACGCATGCGATGCCGAAAACCCTTCCGCAAAAGAAGCCGTCAAGGCCTCTGTACTGGCACTGCTTAAGGACTTCTACGGCATTGAGGAAGAGGATTTCCTTTCCGCTGAACTCGAGATTGTTCCTGCCGGCGCTGCGCGTGACATGGGTTTTGATCGCTCAATGGTCTTGGGCTATGGCCATGATGACCGTTCTTGTGCGTATCCGTCATTGATTGCTCAGCTTGATACTCGTGAAGTTGAACGCACCGCAGTTACCGTGCTTGCCGATAAAGAAGAAATCGGATCACGCGGTGCAACGGGTATGACCAGTAGGTTCTTTGAAAATACGATTGCTGAGATTTTGGAACTTGCAGATGAAGGCGGTAGCCTGGCACTTCGTCGCTGTCTTAAAAACTCCCGTATGCTTTCAAGCGATGTTTCCGCCGCCTATGATCCTAATTTTCCGAACAGCTTTGAAATTAAAAACTCGGCGTTCATGGGCCATGGCCTAGCGTTTAACAAATATACAGGCAGTGGCGGTAAAGGTAACTCAAACGATGCCGACGCTGAATACATTGCACTCATCCGTCAGATTATGGATGACGCCGGCATTACGTGGCAAACCGCTGAGCTCGGCCGTGTTGACGCGGGTGGTGGCGGAACCATCGCGTATATGCTCGCCCGCTATGGTATGCAGGTCATCGACTGCGGCGTTCCCGTGCTTTCCATGCACGCTCCGTGGGAAATTGCAAGCAAGGCAGACCTATATGAGGCCTATCGGGGGTACATGGCGTTTTTGCGTCATTGTGCATAATCCGGTTTTCATTGTGCAATATATCTCAGGATAAACGTGCACGCATAACCTTATCGTATAGTTTCTTGTAGAAAGCTCGAGCTGCATCTTTATCGGAAAATGCCCGTAGAGGAACAATAAGCGTTTCATCGCCTCGCTGAAATATAAACATATCCGAATACGAGCTGAAACAAGTGAACTCAACATAGGGAATTGTATGAAGCTTCTTGCCTTTTTCCGTTATCTCTGCAGCAAGAAGTTCTTTGTCTTGAATGGTATAAACGACCGGATACACTGCTCGAACAACCGATGTGTCTTTCTGTGCTTTATAAGTCGTCTGATACACAATGTAAGACCAAACAGATTTTGCAATCATCATAATCCACATGACACAAATTAGTAAAACCGTCATAACAGCCCATATATTCCTAAGCATGTCAAAGAAAAAGAGAAGACTTACCAACAGACATGGCAGTGCAATATAAAAGAAAAATCGTAAGCCGCGTAAACTCTTTTCGCTTTCAGCCCTGTGAGCTAGAAAATGAAGATATTCATCAGATGTAAGCAGCACCTCAACTGAGGTGCTGCTTTTTAGATCAGTTACTACCACAAAAACTCTTTTCCAATTCCAAGCAGTTTATACGGCAAGAATGGTAGTGAAATAACCAACAATAGCTATTGCAAGGAATAACAGCATCGTTTTACCTGCCGACCAACTCTTCTTCACCATCAACCAATACGTAAAGAATGCAAAGAGGAGCACCGGTAAACCCGGCAAAATGGAATTGAAGATAGCTGCAAGATTAACTTGCAAGTCGCCACTGGTATACACAAGACCAATGTTGAACTTTGCATAAAGTGCCGTAATAGCACCAACTACAATAAGACCCACCGTCTCTGCAGCACGCGTCACAATATCCTTAACTCCACCGGAAAGTACGAGCTCGGCTGCATTTGCACCAGCCTTAACACCATAGGAGAAGAGGAACCACGTTAAGGGAATCATAATGACCAAAAAGATGACAATATAGAAAAGGGGTCCTATGATTTCGCCATGCTGACACATACCAAGTGCAATACTCAATAGAATCGGGATAAGTGTACCAGGAAGTAATGAATCACCGATTCCTGCAAATGGCCCCATAAGTGCTGTCTTGATGGCATTTATAAACTCAGCAGAAACCTCATCATTACCCTCAGCCTTAGACTTTTCCATACCAAGTACGATACCTGGAACAATAGCACCTAAAAATGGCTCGGTGTTAAAGAAGACTTCATGGCGCTCAAGCATCTCCTTTTGCGATTCTTTATCCCCAGGATAAAGATCCTCACCCACATCGGCAAGCATCTTGATGATAGCCGGCCCTTCCATACGTTCAAAGTTCTGGACCGAAAGATTGAAAAACATCCAATCCATATATGCACGTCTAATAGCAGCCTTACTCAGTTTTCCCTGAGTCTTAACGGTCTTCTCGTCCGCCATACTTATTCACCATCCTTAACAGCCTGCGCTGCCGCGTTTCCCTTGTATTCAAGATAAGCAACACCGAGGGCAAGAATAACAATTGGCACCATGCCAAGTTGTAAAACAGATACAAGTACGAAGCCAATTGCAAAGAAAATCAGATCAAGGTCCTTCTTGCAAATCATACGCATCAGCAGCATAAATCCTACAAGCGGCAGCATATTGGCAAAAATCTGAAGGATAGCAGTAACCTGTTCAGGCATCATACCTACAAGTTGGGAAATAAGATCAGCACCAAAATAGTTAATGAGAAAAATTGGGAAGAAACGTAAAACGAAATTGGTAATCTGACCAACGACCGGAATCATTGCCGCACCTTTAAGATTCCCTGCCTCAATGAGCGCGTCTTGTCGGTGAACAAAGAAGAGGTTAATGGCACAGAGACCATATACTGCAAGAACACCGAGCGAACTCAACGGAACTGCAAGAGCAAGGGCATATTCCTTTCCAGCACCCGCAACCATCGCAAGCGGAATGCCAATCCATGCAGCAAAATTGACATCAGCCGGCATTGTACCACCGGGAGTAACAAGGCCAATATAGAGCATTTGGATAGCTGCTCCCATAATAATACCTGTAGGAATATCGCCTAAAATCGCGCCGATGATAAAACCTGACACCAACGGGCGACCAATGGTATACCAGCCTCCCAATCCACCGATAAGCACCGGCGAATAGATGGATCCCATCCATCCGAAGAGTGCAAGGAGCAGCGCTTGAATAATACTCATAACGATCCTTTCTCCTACACCCGCTAAAAGCGGTCTTTAACGTCATCCCACTCGACAACCGGCTGAGAGGGAATCTGTTGGAAATAAACGTGTGCACCCTTTGCAACCACGTCTTTGACAGCCTGTGCTTCATCAGGAAGCAAATGTGCGGCTGGGTGTACCTCAGTGGTACCTTTACGCTTGGAAACAGGTCCGACATTGAGCTCAAGTGGAAGTTCGGGGATCTTTTCAAGCAAAGCGCGATAAGTAATGGGAGTTTTCATAAGTACAAGTGTTGGAACATCATTAGTGAGTGCTGTCTTAATTTTCGGTACAGCTTCGTCAACAGTATACACGCCTGCATTCATATTGGCGGGAACTGCTGTTTTAAAGACTGCCTTTAATATGGAATTACTAGCTGTCAAATCATCAACCACAATGATGTCCTGAATATGGTTAATCTTGACAACCACCGTCATGGTTTGTCCATGAATTAACCGGTCATCACAACGAACGAGTGTAATCATACAAAATCCCTTCTCTTCAGTGTCCTTGTCTTAAGCATCCTGCTCTTAAGATTGGGACTCTTCTTAATAGACGTCCTGAGTTGATAGGACGTCACAATACAACGCACTCTGCCGTAATTGGCTCACCATTAAGAAAACGTTATCGGTATTGGAGACCGCCATTGGTACCAGGTTGGGATACGCCTTTTTGCTCGCTAAACCCTGTACCAAAGAGATGAAGTCTTTAACCATTTGAAAATCTGCTTGATGCTCGTCCCTATACAGGAGATATACTGCACAGATATTAAAAAGTGTAGAGAGAAGAGCTAGAGAATTCGAAAGGCCGTCAATTACCCTTGCTTGGGACTCTCCCGATCCAAATACTTGACTAGTTATGTCAGTCTGTATGCCATCTTTAAAGACAACAGGCTCACCATCTTGTGTAATAGTTAGCAAAATTTTCGAACCAAAACTGACCACAGCATGATTGAGAGGAGCTTGGTCATCTTTTGTTGCCGCTGTTGCATTAGTGCGTATCATTTGCTCAATTCCCGCATTGCCTTCTTCCTCAATAACGGGAACATCCAAATGAGTTGAAATAAGTTTAACGAGTTGATCTCTTTCAGAAAATCCCATACGAGATTCATGGAAAAATTTGTTATGAACATTTTCTTGAGAGCCACCAAACGTATCTCCAAAAAGAATGCCAAGCACACGAAGCGGTGCTAAGGAACATACTGAACGAGAAACTTTCAGCTGCTTTAAGACTGCGGTAGCAATTGAGACTGCATCAAAGACCTCAAGTTCAAAGGTTGTCTCTGAAAGCTGATTGAGACTCATGTCAAACTCAAAAAGTATTACCTTGTCTGAATTGACCGACAGAACACCCAAACTTCCGAAACTTGGATTGATAACGAGCGGTATACGACTTCTTCCAACCGTCCGTATGTGATTAGTATCCTCTGCAATAACACCTCGTGTCATAAGCGCAGCTATAACGCGAGTAACAGTACTTGGCGAAAGCCCCGTTTTTTCCGCAAGTTCAATACGAGACAAAGAACCATTATCCAAAATGGTTTGGATAATGATACGGCGATTATTAGTAGCAACATCTCTCGTACTTTGTTGCTTCATCTTTACGCCTCCATGTATACTTTAAAAAACACAAAAGTGTTGCCCGCTTGAAATGTCTACAAGCATCACTTAATTTCATATTGAAAATTAGCATTTTATGAGGATGATTTCCATAAGTTTTGATAATTTTGCGGTAAACGGTAGCTCTATTGCTTGTAAGTGGTACTTCCACATATGCTAGAAAAATTTATACCGTCATTAGTATACGTCTATTTTTGTATCAGGTCTCCATTGCTAATACCACAAAAACTCACCTATATAAACGCTAAAATAGAGAGAATTGATTAAAACCGATTGCTTCTGTGACACTTCTAGAAGCACACGATTGGAGCTTATATATGTGTGGCATCGTTGGTTTCACCGGGCACCAAAGCGCAAAAGATATCCTTATTGAAGGCCTGAGGCGTCTTGAATATCGTGGCTATGACTCTGCCGGCATCGCTTTGCAAAATGACACCAACGAAGAGCTTACGGTCGTACATCGCGTAGGAAAAGTTGCGGGATTAGCTGAAGCGGTGGAGTACCTCGACAACACAAGCCCCTGTGGCATCGGACATACCCGCTGGGCAACGCATGGCGCTCCAAGCGAGCGCAACGCCCACCCGCACACCTCTTGCGACAACAAAATTGCCGTCGTACACAACGGAATCATCGAGAACTTTGCCGAACTCCGCGAGCAACTTGAACGAACATAACTTACTACATACCCCTCGATTTTGGCGCATCCGCATACTACACACCCTCCCAAATGGTTGCGTGGGCGGGCGAGAAGTGCGGCCGGTCACCGATGCGGCACAGACCCTGACGGAGGGCACTCAGAAAAATGCTCAGCGATCGTCGGAAAACCGGGGGTCGCCCGTATGATACTTGGCGATCTTGCGTTCGGTGGTCATCACATCCCTATCGGAGCGATAGGAGATCTTGAGGTAGCTTGCGCTCTCCGCACAGCCGGCCTTCTCGCCCGCCTTGATACAGCGCTTGACAAGGTCCATGCATTCATCGAGGTCCCCATCGACGGCGGTCTCGAAAGGTCCGACGTAATAGCTCAGCCCACTGGCATCGATCTCGGCGATGACCTCGTCGACGATACGGCAGACCTCGTCATCCGACGCTGCGTCCATGGGAAGGAATTGCAAGGCGACGGAACAGTTCATGGGTACTCCCCTTCCAGACTCGGACTT
>ERZ773214.300-NODE-300-length-34129-cov-4.860509_pt1 | contig 34129 bp, 25 predicted proteins | sample MGYA00511238_ERZ773214 | MGnify/ENA primary metagenome ERZ773214 (study PRJEB29015, sample SAMEA2738157) | human oral metagenome | biome: human oral; feature: human-associated habitat; material: saliva | place: China | collected 2259 ... | reverse complement strand
GCACCAGCTCCCACTCAGCCAAGTACCGGCACTTTCCGATATGAAGCCTATGATCACGAGACTCCGTCTACCGCTATTGCCGCAGACGGCTCGACGGTTATTAACGTGTACTACAAATTGGTCCCCATCACCGTCAACATGCGCGCCTACTATAACGGCCCCATTATCAGGACTTTTACCGTTACCTATGGCGACACTATTGATCCGTATGCGATAAATCCAAATACCGGCAACAAGTACAGTGAAGATATGATTGCCACAAGGCGTACCACGGATCCAACAGGAACGTATTATTGGTGGGGCGTAGTTCCTGGCTACGGTGGAATCGCAACCACTACCGCGGTAGATACTAAAACTCCAAGTACTGCCATCGATTCGCATAACGTACTTGATATATATGGTCGTTATACCGCAGATTCGAATCTTGGACCACGGTATCGTTTCTACTACTATCAAAACCTTGACGGTACCTACAATATGGACGGCGACCACACGCTTTCACGTTCTGAAAAGCTGATTGAAATTGCAAAAAATGCTGGCGACGGTTACCTTGAGAGCGAAGAGCCTCATCCTGGTTTCTCGTGGGACGGTTATCGTATGAGCATTGGCCACTTTGACGGCACCAACTACGACAGCCTTAGTTGGAACGCATGGCAGCCATATAACTATGATTATCTCGTTACCACTGAAAATTCAAACCTCGTTGAGCATCGCTATAAGCGCAATACCTACAGTGTGTACTACATGAACAACGGAACCTTGGTTAACACGGTTTCTCATTTGTACGAGCAGCCTTTTAATGCCGAGACGGAAGGTGCAAGCCCTCTGCTTCTTCCTCCCGGACCTGGATATACCTTCGCCGGCTGGTATGACAATGCAGAGACTCTGGGCACTCCTCTCACACAAATGACCATGCCTGCGGCAAACATCAGACTGTATGCTAAGTGGGTACCAAAGACCGTAACGGTTACCTTTAACTCAGAGGGAGGCTCCCCCGTTGCCACTCAGTCGCTGACCTACGGTAACACGGCCACCCAGCCGGAAGACCCCGTACGCGATGGTTATACCTTTGCCGGATGGATTGTTAACCCCGACAATAACCCTTCTGAATACAGTTTTTCGGCAGCCGTAACAAAAGACATCACCCTTCACGCACTGTGGAAGAAAAACAACTCTTCCGCTTCCTACACCGTTATCCACAAGACCGACGACGGCCGGATTCTCTCCACCTCCACCCATACGGGTATGGAAGGAGATCTTGCAAGCGCATGGGCTCTTGATGCTGCAGATCGCGGTGCATACCCCTATGTGGATGCTTCTTCTCGCTCCATTGTTCTTGAAAGCGACGCTCAAAAGAACGTTATTACCTTCACCTATAGCAAAGAGGCACGCTATACCTATACCGTCCACTATGTAGACGCGCAAACGGGCGAGAAGATTCATGAGGATGATGTTATTGGTGCTCAGACACTCAATTTGCTAAACGTTTCCGCTCGTGAAATTCAAGGCTATACGCTTCAAGGAGACGCAGTTGGATATGTATCTTCTGAGCAAACTGAGTACACGTTCTACTACACAAGAAATCCCGAGACTCCTGCCGCCCCAACAACACCTGCCTCTCCCACAAAGGCTTCTTCTAAAAAGCACACCAAGCTTCCCGACACCGGAGATGCGGCGAGCTTGGCGTTGGTCGGAGCTTCACTTGCCGGCGGTATGGCACTGAGCGCGCCTGCCATCCTACGCCGTAAGAAGGACGGAGAATAAGTAGGTCTCCGGATTTTGGTTTGACAACGCTCAACGTATTGAATTTTTCCACCACATGTTGAGCTTTTTGGAATACCCACAGCCCCATAGAGCTGTGGGTATTTTAAGTTCAGCCTCTAAAAACAAAGGCGAGAAGCCCGTACTTCTCGCCTTTGTTGTATAAGATTCCTTTGGTTGAAAGCTTATCGGCCGTTGATGTGCGCTTTATTAAAACTTAGGTAGCTGTCCTCCTCCAAAGCCCATGTTGCGCATCATGGCTTCCATTTGACGGCGACCTTTCTTAGCGTTGCCGCTCTGTGTCATGGCTCTCATCTTTCCCATCATCTTATTCATCTCGCCCCACTGACGAATAAGCTGATTGACCTCTTGAATGGTACGACCGGAACCATCCGAGATGCGTCTGCGGCGCTGGCCGTTAATGATCTTAGGCCGCATCCGCTCTTCTTTTGTCATGGAGTGAATGATGGCTTCAATACGTCCAAGAGAACTATCGTCGAGCCCTCCTTGCTGAGACATCAAACGATCCCCACCGGGAAGGGCGCCGATCAGCTTTGCGAGACCGCCCATTTTACGAATCTGCTGCATTTGAGCGAGCAGATCGTCCATGGTAAAGCCTTCACGAAGCATACGCTCCGCATCCTCAACTTGCTTCTCATCGGCATTTTTCTGGGCCTGCTCAACGATGGAGATGACATCGCCCATACCAAGAATGCGCTTTGCCATGCGATCCGGATGGAAGACCTCAAGCGAATCGGGCTTCTCGCCCATGGAAACAAACTTTATGGGTTTACCGGTAACTTCTCGAACAGACAAAGCTCCGCCGCCACGGGCGTCGCCGTCAAGTTTTGACATGATGACGCCGTCAAAATCCACGCGTTCGGCAAACGTGGTTACGACGTTCACGATGTCTTGTCCGGTCATGGCGTCCACAACCATGAGAATCTGATCGGGTTTGACTGCCTGCTTGATGGCGACAGCCTCCTGCATCATTTCTTCATCAATCTGAAGACGACCGGCGGTATCGACAATCACGATGTCGTTCATGTTATCAACGGCTTGCTGAATGGACGCAGACGCGATGGCCACGGCATCACGTCCGTCTCCGCGATACACCGGTACTTCAATTTCTGAGCCAAGAGTCTCAAGCTGATCTGCCGCCGCAGGACGGTGCACGTCACAGGCCGCCAAAAGCGGACGTTTTCCTTCGGATTTCAAAAGATACGCAAGCTTCGCTGCTGCAGTAGTTTTTCCCGAACCCTGAAGACCCACAAGCATGATAACGTTGGGAATGCGGTTTTGAGCCAGCGTAAGCTTTGACTCGGTAGATCCCAAAAGGGATGTCAACTCATTAAGTACGATACGCACGACGTTTTGGGCGGGAGACAGCGAATCAAGCACCTCAGCCGTCAGACATTGCTCTTTGCAGCGGGCGACAAAATTCTTAACCACGCGATAGTTAACATCGGCCTCAAGAAGGGCCATACGGATTTCACGCATGGCGACATTTATGTCATCCTCCGTAAGACGACCCTTGCCACGCAGCGCGTCAAAGGTGTTTTGGAGGCGATCTTGCAGGCTGTTAAACATTATTGAACTCCTTCGCCCACGAGTGCTGCACAGAAATCATGCGCATCAAAGGTTTGCAAATCATCAATGGACTCGCCCACACCGATACGGTAAATAGGCAAATTGAGCTGGTGAGAAATAGCAAGCGCAATACCGCCTTTTGCAGTACCGTCGAGTTTGGTAACAATCAGCCCGTCCAGATCCAGCGCGTCGTTAAACTCTTTGGCCTGGTTCAAGCCATTTTGACCGGTTGTGGCATCAATAACCAAAACCACGCTTACCGGCGTTATGCCCGCACGCTTACGCGTGACCGAAACCACCTTCGCAAGTTCGCGCATTAAATCGGACGACGTATGCAGGCGCCCTGCGGTATCAATAAGCACCAGCTCAGAGCCGCGCTTCTCGGCCTCTTCGATGACGTCATAGCAAACGCTTGCCGGATCCGCTCCCCGCTCGCGGGTCACAACCTCAACGCCGGAGCGACTCCCCCACACCTCAAGCTGCTCAATCGCTGCCGCGCGGAAGGTATCGGCTCCTCCTATCAGCACGCGCACGCCGTCGCTCTGTGCGCGCCCCGCAAGCTTACCTACCGTAGTCGTCTTTCCGGCACCGTTAATGCCCACAAAAAGGACGATGGACGGGGTATCAACAAAAGGATCTCGAGAAGCATGCGGAAACTCCTGAGAAAGTCTCTCAATAAGTGCGCTGCGAAGTTGATGGGAGCGCGTAAGGTTTTCTTTGGCTGCCTGTTCCCGAAGGTGATCGGTCACACGAATGGCCACCTCGGCGCCCATATCGCCCATTACCAGCGTATCCTCAAGGTCATCCCAAAAGTCCTCGGTAACCTCGCCTCCCATGTAAAAAATTTCATTGATTGTCTCACGGGAACGCTCAAGTCCTCGACGAAGGTTGTCCATGAAGCCCATCAGGCATCAACCACCTTTCCAGTTGTGTGATCAAGTCTCTGCGAAACCACATGGCTTACACCGTCTGCCTGCATAGACACGCCGTACAGAACATCCGCCTGCTCCATGGTACGTCTTTGGTGCGAGATAACAATAAGCTGCGTAGCTTCTTTAAGCTGCTCGATTGCATCAAGCAACTTGGAGAGGTTTGCATCATCAAGCGCTGCCTCAACCTCATCAAATACGTAAAACGGAACGGTTCGCGTGCGATACACGGCAAAAAGAAGCGCCAGCGCCGTAAGGCTCTTCTCGCCGCCGCTCATCAGCGTCATTTTTGTGATACGTTTTCCACGCGGTTGCGCCACAATCTCAATGCCCGTCTCGGCAAGGTGCTCGGGATCGGTTATTTCAATATGGGCATGGCCACCCGGAAAAAGCATCGAGAAGACCGCCGAGAAATTCTGGTTGACCTTTTCAAAAACAACCAGAAAACGATTGCGCATTTTTCGCTCAATAGCGGCGGTGATTTTCTTGAGAGAAGCGCGTGCCGCCTCTAAGTCTTCTACCTGCTCGCCAATATAGTCGGCTCGTTCTTTGAGGCGCAGATACTCATCCATTGCAACCTCATTCACCGGGCCGATACCTGCAAGCTGTTGCGTTAAGCGGGCTATCGTGCGCTCCGCAGCATCCCTGTCTTCAGGCTCCGGGAGTTGCAGCGCCTCATCAAGGATGGCGCCCATACCCACAATGGCATTAATTGCATTTTCCACCTGAACTTCAAGACGACCCAGCTCAACGCTCACTTCATTTGCACGGCTCCGTTCCTGCTCAAGATCGGCCGCCGCAGCGCTCGCTGCGTCTTTTGCCTCGCCAATCGTGGTGCGGAGCGACTCTGAATCAGCTTCGGCAAGCGAAGCTCGATCCTTCAGGCGAGAAGCCCACTCAAGTGCCTTGGCATGAAGTGCACGGTAGCGATCATAGAGAGGGTCAACTCGCAGGCGAATAACCTCAAGCGCATGAGAAGCCTGCTCGGTTGCCTCAATTTGCCGTTTGAGATTTTGTACGCGGGCGGCAAGCTCAGATGTACGGGAGGTCAGGTTATCATAGCGCTCAGAGGCCATGACACGCTTCATACGGGCCTCGGAAAGCTCATGTGACGTTTTACCTTGGGAGCGCACCGCCTCATCGTGTTGAGCCTTTATGTCAGCCAGCTGTTGCTCAAGCTCTTGGGTCTGCTCTTTTGCTTCTTGTGCCGAGCGTCTGTGCTCTTCAATATGGGCTCGTGCATCTTTTGCATGCTCAGCAGCGGCCGCGCGAGCCTTCGTAACCTGGCTCTTCTCCGCCTGTGCAGACGTCAACTGATTTTCAAGACGGCCTCGCTCCGCCGAAAGCGAAGAGAGTTCTCCCGAAAGACGAGCAACTTCTCCTTTTGCGGCGGCGCTCTTTTCGCGTGACTCGGCAAGCTCCGCTTCCGCCTGTTCGGTTGCAGCGTGTGCTTGGGTATGCGCGCGTATAAGGGCGTCCATGTCCTTTTTCAAAGTGCGAATGCGACGCTTGCGCTCAAGAGAGCCCGCTTCCACAGACGTCGCGTCTCCTATGATGAGGCGGCCGTCCGGAAGGACAACAACGCCATCTCGGGTTGCGTAGGTATATTCCGGAAGCTTTTTGTGGGCAACAAGTGCTGCGTCCACGCTTTTCACCACGCGCACATTGCCAAAGATTGCCTCCAGGAGCGGTTGCGCTTTTTGATCGACACGAAGTTTGGAGAGAAGTGCCTCTCCGTCTGCGTCGTCCGGCGCGGACTTTGCGGATGCGTGCGTGGGCAAAACAATCGTCGCTTGACCCTCAAGGTCAGTTTGTGTAAGCGCCGCCTGCACAAGCGATTGAGCCGCGACATCGGAGCCGGTTACAAAGGCAGCCAAGTCGTCGCCCAGAAGACGCTCGATCAAAGGTTCAAGGCTGGAATCGGTTGCCTCAATATAATCGGCAAGCCTCCCTTGTATCAGATGTGCATGTTCCGCATCGCCGGCAAGCGCAGAAGCGCGCGGGCTTGTTTGAGCGACTTCAACATCAAGGGATTGCAGTGCCGCAAGCGTTGCCTCGGCATCCGATTGCGCACGACTTGCCTCTCGCTCCCGTACACGTGCCTGCTCCAAAGCGGCGGTATTCTCGCTTATTTTTACCGCCAAAGACTCGGCCGTATGACGTGCCGTTTCAAGGCGGGCACTCACATCCGTCTCGCGCGCCACTCTCTCAGAAAGCGCCTCCGTCGTAGTCTGTATGAAGTCTTCTATCTGGGTCAGTCGAGATGCATACATCTCATCTTCAACCTGCGCGTTTGCTATTTGCTCTTCAAGTTTTATCTGAGCAAGCGTTTCTTTATCGGCAATTGAGCGAGAAGTGCGCTGCTCGGCGTTTAAGCGTTGAAGTTTACGGTCAAGCTCCTTGCGCGTTGCAACGGCTGTCCGAGAGGCCTCTTCAAGCATCTCTTGCGTGCGTATGAGTTCCTTCTTTTGAGCGGAAACTTGTAGCAGCTGCTCTTCAAGACGTTCGGATTCCGTCGTTACCTCTTGGTATTGCTTTCCCATAGTGGACAGTTGCATGCGCATGTCAGAAAGGCGAGAAACCATATTCTTGCCCTTCTCCTCCAAAAGACGCATATCAGAACCCATACGACCAAGCACGTCCTGCATACGACGGCGCTGTTCGCCTAAATCACCAACAAAAAGACCCTTTTGTTCGAGCAAAGCTTGTAGTTTCTCAAGTTCCTTGGCCTTCTCGTCTGAGCGATATTGCGCCAGCTCAATAGCTGCATTTGTCTCGTTTTGTTTCTCAATAAGTTTTGCATGGTTGCGCTGCAACTGACGCAGATCATCAACGGCAAGCTGAACGGTGAGTTCGGACAGTTGTTTCTGAAGTGTTTTTGCCCGAGACGCCTTATCTACCTGCTTTTCAAGCGGTTTTAGTTGACGGTGTATCTCACGGGCAACCACCTTGGCGCGCGCAAGATTTTCATCCATGGCTCCAATCTTGCGCTCTGCTCGCTCTTTTCGGCGCCTATGTTTTGAAATATCCGCTGCTTCTTCAATGAGTTCTCGACGCTGTTCCGGGCGGCTTGATAAGATGGAATCAAGCTTGCCCTGGGAGATGATGGAATGCGTATCCTTTCCAAGGCCAGAGTCATGCAAAATGTCCTGAATGTCCATAAGGCGCGACGGAGCTCCGTTGATGAGATATTCCGACTCCCCCGATCGGTACATACGCCGCGTAATCTCAATCTCGGAAAAATCAATGGGAAGCGTGTGGTCGGCGTTATCAAGAACCAACGTAACCTCTGCGACGCCCACTGCGCCTCGTGCGGACGAACCCGAAAAGATGACGTCTTCCATTGCCTGCCCACGGAGCATTTTTGCACTCTGCTCACCCAACACCCAAAGGATTGCGTCAGAAACATTTGATTTTCCCGAACCATTGGGGCCAACCACTACGGTCAGTCCCGGGTCAAAAACCATATGAGTTTTATCCGCAAACGATTTAAAGCCTTTCAGCGTGAGCGCCTTGAGATACAACTGAAACCCCCTACTTCAAGCCCATATCGGCATCACAATCAACCGGTACCGCGTCAACGCCAAGACGAACAAGGGCATCCTGAGCCGCAGCCGCCTCCGCCGCTTTTTTGGAGTGTCCTTGTCCCCTGCCAACCTTGCATCCGTCCACTGACACGACCGAAATAAAAGTTGGCGTATGAGCCGGGCCGGATTCACTTACAAGTTCATATTCGGGAGTTGATTTGCCGTTTGCCTGTACTGCTTCCTGCAGGCGAGACTTGGGGCTCACCGAGCGCTCAGCTAATGTCGGAGAGATATGAGGGCCGAGTGTCCGTATCACAAATTCATGAGTAGGCTCATACCCTGCATCAAGATACAGGGCCCCCACTATGGATTCATACACGTTTTCAAGCGCAGAGCGCATACCGCGCCCACCGGTGCCTCTTTCAGATACGCCCGTAATAATTAACGGTCCGATTCCGAGTGCTTCGGCAACGAGAGACAAGGTGTGTCCTGAAACAAGAGAAATCTTCAGCCGCGTGAGTTCTCCCTCATCCATCTCGGGATAGCGCTCAAAAAGATCCGTTGCCACGATGGCGCCTAAAATTGAATCGCCTAAAAACTCAAGACGCTCATACGATGCAGAAACGGGCTTATCCTCAACGGCAGAAGGGTGCGTAAGGGCGGCTTCTATGAGATCCCTTCGCTTAAAAACATGATTACAGATTTTCTCAGCTGCTCGTATACGTTCATACGTCTTCAAATTACCAGCACCTATCTTTACGCTTCATCAATGGCATCGGCAGCGTCTCCGATAGTTACAATCTGATCAAGATTCTCAACTTCAAACGTCATGTCAAATTCCTGCTCAAGATCGGTAACAAGCTGGAGAAGATCGAACGAATCGGCGCCAAGATCTTTGAACGAAGTCGTCTCGTCAAGCTCGGTATCTTCGTCAATATCAAGCGTTTCGCGAACAACGGCAATCACTTTTTCCAATGTATTGGTATCTGCCATTACACTCTCCTTGCACTCACAAAAAACATAGACAATGCAATTTTACCCGTGTTGAACCTCATGGGACATGAGAACTATCCAACCTGAATTGCTTCTGCAATCTTTCCCACAAGATTGCCACGAACTGCCGTGGCTGCCGCCAAAATTCCCGCACAGACCGCACCTGCGCCGGCTGATCCGTGTGCCTTTATGACAGGCGCCGAAAGCCCCAAAAGCACCGCCCCGCCAACGGTATCTCCGGAAAGCTCACCCGCGGTTTTTTTAAGAGAGTCTTTTAGGAGCAAGGCTCCGAGTGCCGCCTTTTTAGACGTGGCCACCGAGTCTTTAATGCGACTCAAAATAAACCGACCCGTTGACTCAATGGACTTAAGCGCCACATTGCCGGTCATACCGTCCGCCACAATCACATCAAAGCGGCTCCCCAAAAGGTCAACTCCCTCAGCATTGCCGCTAAAGTTGACTTTTGCATGAGCAAGTATGTCATGATAGGCAAGCGTAAGCTCTGATCCCTTTGTATCCTCTGCTCCGTTTGTGAGAAGTCCCACAGAAGGTTCTTGGATACCAAGTGCTACCTGTGCATATGCAATTCCCATGCGAGCAAAATCTACCATCAGCTCAGGCTTCACGTCTGCATTGGCACCCGTGTCGAGAAAAACAGTTCTATGTCCGTCAAGACCGGGGAGGATAAGCGCAAGTGCAGGGCGTTTAATACCCTTGAGGCGACCAATACCAAAGGTGGCTGCCGTCAACACCGCACCGGTTGAACCCGCAGAAAAGAGTCCGTCAGCCTCGCCGTGCTTTACCGCGGCAGCGGCACGTACAATGCTTGCATCCTTCTTTTGACGCACTGCATTTGCCGGATGTTCGTCCATCCCAATAACCTCAGAACTCACTACCGTGCGGACTCGATCGTGCTTCTCGGCAAATGGCGTTACTTCTTCATCGCTCCCCGCAAGAAGGACCACAAGCTCTGCATCTTTTGCAAGGGCGCGCTCCACACCCTCCAAAACCACCGAAGGTCCTTGGTCGGAACCCATAACGTCAACACAAATTGTGGGCATATAGTCTCCTTCACAGACCCGTATAGACCTGTATAGAAAAGGAGGCCGACCCAAACGGGACAGCCTCCTTGAACTTACGCTGTCTGAGAACTACTCAGTAACAATGACTTCACGATCATTATAGTGACCGCAATTGGGGCACACATGATGCGGAAGCTTGGGTGCTCCGCACTCAGGGCAAACGGAACGTGCGGGCATTGAAGCTTTGCTGTTTGCGGAACGACGAGTGTGGGTAGCGCCGCGACCCTTCTTTTGCTTAGGTACTGCCATCTTGGAACCTCTCTTACTTTCTTGCAAGCGTCCCATACTTACAGGGACGCGACCCATCTAATTTCATGCGTTGGATACTATACCACGTATAAGGGCATTTTGAACACAAATAACGCAATTTATCCAGATTCACACGTTTTGGATTCCATCCGGTTTTATCCGGTTTCGGTTACTCTTCTTCGTCAAACGTAAGATTTGCGAGTACCGAGAAGGGATTTGCCGCCCGCGCGTCTTCTGAGCGCTTGTGTTCAAGCTGAGCAACGTGCTCGCAATCACCCTCATTAAGATTGGCTCCGCATACCGGGCAAAGTCCCTTGCAATCGGGCTTACACAACACCACAAAGGGTGTTTCCATGACCAGAGAAGGAAGTAGAGCATCGGCAAGATCAATGGTTCTGTCAGATGACACGAGCGAATAATCGGCTTCATCCTCGTCATCGGCCGGGTTTATCGGCTCCTCAAAGAGATAATACTCATCAACCTCTGCCGCAATATCCATCGTCGCAGCCTCGAGGCAACGGTCGCATTCGCCGACGACATGTGCCTTAAGTATGCCGGTAACGAGAATCCCCTCACCTGCGTTGGTAAGCACAAGATCGTAATCGATGCCCTTAGGCAGAGAGAAGGTATGCTCCCCTAAGGTATACGTGTCTTCATCAAGATGTCCGGCATACGGCAACGCTTCGCCGGGATTGGCCAAGCGATCGTCGATGGAGACAATGATTGGTTTCATTACTCTTACCAGTTGACGTTATTTGTTGTATTACGAGGACCGGAGTTCTCATCCAACGTCTGACGAACGCGCGAAACTGAGTTGGTCAGCGACTTCAGGTTCTCCTCGAGATGAGCCAAAACGGTATCGGCATACTCCTCAGCGTTATAGCGAGTATCTCGCTCATATTGATCTGCCTGGTCTCTGATTCCGTCAGCCTGCTGCTGTGCAAGACGAACCACCTCTTGATCGCCGGCCAAAATCATTGCCTGCTGCTGTGCGTCAGCAATGATGGACTCAGCTTGTGTACGTGCCCGATCGAGCGTCTCGTTCTCTTCCTTGATAATGCGACGAGCGGTTGTAAACTCCTCGGGGAAGACACGGCGAATCTCGTCCAAAAGCTCGTAGAAATCCTGGGCATCAATAATCTTCTTCTGACCGCTGTCCATAAGGGGTGATTTTGCCTCACTGACAAGCTGCTCAAGCTCCGATACGAGGCTCTCGATTTCTTCACCTGGCTGCATCCAGGACTCCTTTCATACATCTACAAAACCAGCTACATCATGATGATAACGCTTATGTACATAATGCGCCTTTTATGAATAGTAGCAGAATATGAACAATTTATACGCGGTTCATATTATTTTTGGAAATTGTGAAGAGCTTTCAGTGCACGATCCACGCACAGCGGAACCAACAAAGACACATCCGCTCCCATCGAGGCAATTTCACGAACGATTGAGGACGAAACATATCCGTATGCGGGACTTGACATAACAAATATCGATTCAATATCAGGTGCCAAATGAGCATTTAAATCAGCCTGTTGAAGCTCATATTCAAAGTCGGTCATCGCACGCAGTCCCTTGACAACACCACCTGCACCGCGGCCGTGACAAAATTCCACCAAAAGTCCACCCATCGGCTCAACACTGACCCCTTCAATGCCGGCCTCACCAAGAGATTTCTGCAACATCTCCACACGTTCTTCAAGAGAAAAGGTTGTCCCTACGCCATTTTTGTCTCGAGAAGAAGCCACCGCAACCGTAACCTTTCCAAAAAGGCGTTTTGTGCGCTTAATGACATCCAAATGTCCGTTTGTTACCGGATCAAAAGTTCCCGGCACAACCACATGATCAATCTTCTCCACAAATTTCTCCTTCAGCTTGGTTGCGGATCTTATCTTCGGTCGCCACGCTCTTCTCGCCTAAAGATTTTTGATGATCTATGCGCAATCTCATAAAATCAACACACGCAATTCCGTATCGTTTTGACTTAACCGAAACCATCGACTCTTGCGCTATACCCAAAGTTGCGGCGCCATGTTCATACACGATAAGAGCGTTCGGGGCAAGGGTGCCCACCGCAACAAGACTATCGAGAAGCGCGCTTATCTGCGCTCCTTCAAAGGCATACGGAGGATCGAGAAAGACAATGTCAAAGGGAGCTCCGGGAAGGATTTTGCGCTCCGCGAGGCGCAGCGTATTGTGACATAAAACATCCACCTCTTGCGCACGTGCTCCGAGTGATTGCGCATTTTTTTGGATACGCGCAGCGGTTTTTCGATCCTGATCGACAAAGGTAACGTGCGACGCACCACGGGAAAGCAGCTCCAGCCCCATAGCCCCGGAGCCGGCAAAGGCATCCAGAACAGAGGCATCCTCCAGATTCAGACCAAAGGCGGCAAGAATGGAAGACGCTATGGCCTCTCTGGTTCTCTCTGCCGTCGGTCGTGTAAGAGCGTATCCTTTTGGAGGTTGAATGTTTCTCCCCCGCCATTTGCCTCCCACAATCCTCATATACGCCCCAATTCCTCAAAATATGCGCTAAAGCGATTTTGTGCCTCCAAGGCCATGGTACGATGCTGAGGTTCTTTAAGTTCAGGGTCGCGCCGATAAAGGGAACGTGCATCCTTATATGCAGCCTCAATAATATCGGCGTCTCCATACAAATCCGCAATCTTGAGCGTTGCGTTACCGGACTGCCTGTACCCCAACGTCTCTCCCTCACGACGAAGCTTTAGGTCAAGTTCGGCCAGCTTAAATCCATCGGCAGTGGCCTCAAGTGCCGCAAGTCGACGTCGAGCAGATGTACCACGTTTCGCATCGGAATTCAGAAAAACCTTCCCCGGCAAAGAACCTCTCCCAACGCGACCTCTCAGTTGGTGCAAGGTTGCCAAGCCAAAGCGATCCGCGTTATAGATGAGCATGACGGTTGCATTTGGTACGTCAATGCCAACTTCAATGACGGTTGTTGAAACCAAGACGTCCAAATCCCCTGAGCGGAATTTCTCCATCACCTCATCTTTTTCGGCGGAGCTCATACTTCCCGTTAAAATGCCAATGCGCAAATCGGAAAACACGCCGCGCCGCAGTGCCTGATACGTAGCAAGAGCCGAATGCAGTTTTGTCTGAGTTTGAACATTAGGAGGCACGTCATCCAAATTCGCGCCTTCATCAGTCTCGTCAATCAAGGGGCACACCACATACGCCTGTTGCCCGGCTGCCACCGCATCCCTGACGGCACCATACGCAAGGTCAAGATTGTTGCTCTGTAGCAGTTCTGTTTTGAGACCGGCTCCCGCAAGCGGCCGGTGCGCAATACGAGACAGGGCAATATCTCCATAGATGGAAAGAGCCAGCGTACGAGGGATGGGAGTTGCCGTCATGGCGAGAAGATCAACACCACTTCCCTTTTTTCTCAACGCACTCCGTTGATTCACGCCAAAGCGATGTTGCTCATCAATCACGATAAGCGTTAGCTGGCGAAAGTTTATGCCTTCAGAGAGCAGCGCAGATGTACCAAAAATGACGGAAATGGCACCGGTGGCAAGACGGTTTTCAATAACCGTTCGCTCCGCGGCAGGTGTTGAGCCTGTTACCAGCGCCCATGGTATATCTGCCGCCGTAAGAAGCGGACCGATCTTCTCGGCATATTGCTTTGCAAGCACGGACGTTGGCGCCATCATGGCTGCCTGTGTACCGGAATCGGCAACCGCAGCAAGCGCAAGAGCGGCAACTACCGTCTTGCCGGTACCAACGTCACCCAAAAGCAGCCGGTTCATAATCTCCGGAGCTGCCATATCGTGGAGAATGTCGTGTGCAGCAGTTCTTTGCTCTTCAGTGAGCTCAAAGGGCAGAGCCGCCAAAAGGGCACGCTTCTTGGATCCGTCTATCGTATGGGCAAAAGGAGTGTCACCCTCACATTCAAAGGTTCTTCTCGCCAGAAGTGCCATCTGAAGACAGAGCAGCTCGTCATAGGCAAGACGGCGGCGGGCTCTCTCGGCTGCCGCCATTGAGGAGGGAAAATGGACCTCCCGCAACGCACGCGCAAGGGTCATGAAGCCACGAGAAGCCACCAGGCGTGCGGGCAGCCAGTCGAGAACGTCTCCTTGATCTGCCAACGCGGCCGATATAATACGCCGCATCCAAGCGGGGCTTATCCCCTCCGTTGCAGGATGCACCGGCAAAATCTTGGCATGCGACTTCATTTTCTCAGACTCTGTGGTAATGACCTCGAAAAACGGAGCTTTCATTTGATGAAAGCCATACGCAAAGGTCATGGTGCCCGAAAAGGCAACTTCGTCCCCTTCGTGGAGCTGCTGTGCCACCCACGGCTGGCGAAAGAAAACCGCCGTCATCACGCCGGTTGCATCGACTGCTTCAACTTCAACAATACTCATCCGCGGACGCGGGTGCTTAACGGTTATTTTTTTAACCTTTGCTCGTATGGTAACGTCGGTGCCTATGGTTGTATACGCAATGCTCGTCTCAGAGGAAAAATCGAGGTACCGATGAGGGATATGTACCAAAAGATCGCTCACGCGCGAAATGCCGAGACGTCCAAGCGCCTCGGCACGATTTTCAGTAACATAACGAAGACAGCTAACCTCATCACCCAACGAGCAGGTTTTCTGTATACGGTCGGCAGCCTCACCTATGCTGGGGCGAGATTCCATACCAGCCTGCTCAGCTTACTCTAGCGAGAAAATAATGGGATAGAGAGGTTGTTCTCCGCGATGTGCATCAACCTCCAAGTCAGGAAATGCCTCCTCAATACGCTTTGTAAGTGCTGAGAAGTGCGCATCATCCATATCGGAGCCCGCAAGAAGGGTAAGCGTGTCTCCCTCTTCCTCTTCTTGCATCTGAGAGAGAAGCCGCAAAGTAACGTCATCAACGTCATGACCCACGACATCAATTGAGCTGCCTTGGATACCCATGACGTCTCCGTTATGGATAGGATCCCCATTTGCAGCAGTGGAATCACGCACCGCAGTGGTTATCTCGGCGTAGCGAATGTTCGCGGAAGCTTCGGTCATGGCGGCGACGTTGTCTTTAAGCGATGCTTCGGCATCAACCACAAACATGGCAGAAAACGCCTGAAGCACTGACTTTGTTGGAATGACTGCCACTTTCACATCGGTACACGCAGACGCCGCAGCCTCAGCCGCCATACGGATATTGGAGTTGTTGGGCATCACGATAACGCTGTCGGCATTTGCCTCTTCAATGGCGCTCAAAATATCAGCCGTTGAGGGATTCATGGTCTGTCCGCCGGAAACAACCACGTCTACACCCAAAGACTTCAAAATAGACTCAGAACCGCTGCCCGAACATACGGCAACAAAACCAAGGCTCTTATGAGGAGCCTTGGGGGTGGAGGCTGCCTTTTTATCTTCCGCGATCTTCTCGGTACGTTCTTTGGCTTCAAGATCCATATTGTGGATAAAGACCTCAAAAATCTGGCCGTATTGCAGCATATAGTGCAATACCTTGTCAGGCGTATTGGAATGTACGTGCACCTTATAGTCGGGGTTTGTGCCCACTAAAAGTTCACAATCGCCCATGGTGGAGAGAAAATCAAGAGCCGCACTCTCATCAAATGTTGCGTCATTTGCATGGAAGAGGAACTCGTTGCAGTACCTAAACTCGGAGCCCTCCCAGTCATCGTTAAGCTCAATGGATACTTTTGCACTTGCGGCAGCCTTGGCATCATCGGTGCCAACGGTTGTCTTAAAATCAGAGAGTTCCGTCTTGCCCTGAACGGCATTGACAAAGCCTTCAAAAAACGTTGCAAATCCAAAGGCACCTGAGTCAACGACACCGTTCTCTTTAAGGACGGGCAACAAATCAGGCGTTCTTGCCACCGACTCGTATGCCTCAACAACAAGCGCGTCCAAAACCTCAACCGGCGTCAGTTTTGACTTCTCAAGAGAGTCGGCTTTTGCAGAAACGTCTTTCAAAACGGTAAGAATGGTTCCCTCAACCGGTTTACGAACCGCCTTAAATGCAACTTCTTTACCCCGGCGAAACGCGTGCGCAATGTCTTTTGGTTTAATGTGCTCGGGATCTTTGACATCACACAAACCCTCGACAACGCCTCGAAGAATCTGGCTTGTGATAACGCCCGAGTTTCCGCGTGCTCCCATAAGTGAGCCGTGAGTAATTGCTTTTGCAATGTCTTCCATGGAGGCATCTGCGGGAAGGTCTTGCACTTCTCGCACGACCGTTCCCAATGTCAAAGACATATTGGTTCCAGTATCGCCATCCGGTACTGGAAACACATTGAGCTTATTAATCTCTTCTGCCTTATCGGCAACCGCAAGCGCAGCCGCCGGAAAACAGGTACGGATGACAGTTGAAATCATCTTTGAAGACCTCAGTTCTTTATCGTAGTTGAATCTGCGCACAAAACATTAGCGAGAAGCGCGCATTGCTTCAATGTGAACGGTTACTTTGACGTTTTCAAGCTCGGCAATTTGACGGAGCAAAAACTTCACCGAGGCCGAAAGATTGTCGACAACAGATGCCATGTTGACGCCCTGCTCAACCACAACATGCAAGTCGACACATACACCTTGAGACGACGATGAGACATCTACGCCCTTTCGCAGGCGGTATGCAGGTAAAAGACGTGCAACGCCCGCTTGTTCATCAATCTCAGCCATACCAACGACACCGTAGCATTCAAGAGCGGCATATCCTGCAAGATCGGCAAGGCAGTCGTTTGAAACTTTGAGCGTTCCAGGAACAGTGGAAGCCATGCAATTACTCCTCTCGTTTGATTCCTGAATCAAAAAGAATCACAGCGATTATACCCCACGTCTATACCTGCACAGAGGAAGCATCATGTAAAAAATAACAAGTGCGGAGAATGTAAAGTTTGTTCGAGATCTATGAACTCAAAGATCCCGGTTGCATACGAGGTCAGCTGTGGTATAGTAGTTCGGCAATTTGGAAATTCGCGCGGATGGTTATATCCACGCCTTATGGAGGTCGTTGTCATGTCAAAGGTTTGTGATTTCTGCGGTAAACACGCTGTTGCTGGTCGTTCTATCTCGCACTCTCATCGCACGGTGACCCGCACATTTAAGCCAAATATCCAGCGCGTTACCGTCGTTGTTGACGGACAGCGCAAAAAGATGAATGTCTGCTCCCGTTGCCTTAAGTCCGGAAAGATTGCACGCAGCTAACGCTTCACACGGCAAGCGTTTCGTATGGCTGAACGTTTGAGCTGAGCACGCAGACGCACGTCTTTTTAGATATGGAAAAGGTCGCCGAGGCGACCTTTTTTGTTTGGAATTCTGTCCTGGATCTTTGGCCTTCTCCGACTGCCCTCTCTGCCTCAACGAATGGGTGCAGCCACTCTGCCGTCACGATTCTTTTGCGAGAAGTACCACGAGCGCCTTGCCCTTCTCGCAATGTATTTGTGCTGCATCCGTTTGTACCACATTGGAAATTCCTTCATCGGACAGGAGCGGCAAAGTTCGTGAAGCAAGATCCCATTTCATACCGATCTCGGTAATCACCGTTTCTTCCTGAAGCGAGAGTACTGAAAGCGTCTTTCCTCGATCTTTTTCTGAGAGCCTCCACACCGCATACGTATCTGCCGAAAGAATCCTTGCTTCAAAGGTATCCTCAACAATCCGCGTCCTCCATGCGATGGTACTTAATCGAGCCAGAAGCCCCACTACACCAAGCTCATGATCAAGCCTGCCGCCGGAAGCGCAGGTAAGTGTCAGTGACAGCGGAAGTGCTTGACGGGTTGCTTCATGGCAAGCGGCATTGAGTGCAAGAGACAAATCGGTCTCGTACTTATCTTGAGGATAAGCAATCGCGCGCACCTTTTGTGCATGGATCCAAGAGAGTATATCTTCTCCCGCAGAATCAAAGTCTCCGCACGCAATATCAGGAACGATACCGGCCTCCTTGCAGATGTATGCCCCGCGATCTGCAGCAACGACATAATCCGAACATGCCGCAAGCTCTGAGACCAGCGCGGCTGAACTTGGCGTGGGAGATCCATCAACAACGAGAACCGAAAAGACCTTCTGAGCCGATGAGGCGCCTAGATGTGGCTGATTCGTCATCCGTTCATAATCGTAAATGCGGGCAAGAGAGAGTTCTCGATAATCATGTACGAGAAGATCAGAGTGCGCCTTCATATACTCAAGATCACGGCCGTCTTTGCCATTGAACAGCGCAACAACGGGAAAGCCCTCGGTTTGTGCCGTATGTACACCAAACTCAGCGTCCTCAAAGACCCACGTGTGTGCTTTATCGGTACCCAGGCGTCTGAGAGCCTCAAGATAGACATCGGGTTTTGCTTTATCGACTCCCCCGACGTCTTCGGTACACACAACCGCTTTGAAAAACTTCTCCATACCTTGGGCTTCAAGAGCAACATGTATGGCGCGAGATGGCGTAGAAGAAGCAATGGCAAGAGGTATTCCTGCGTCAAAAAGTTCCTGGAGAAAGTCGGTAGCCCCCGCAATGCTTTTAATATCGTGCGAATATACCGTTTGTACATACAAAAGGAACTTTTCATACAGCTCTTCTGCAGATAAAGGAAGATTAAATTCCTCAATACACGCTACGCAACCATCGTAAAGCGAAATGGCCTCGACTCTTTTGAAAAAATCCGGGGTCATATTGATATGCAGGTCTTCTAAAACATCTCCGAACGATCTTCTCCACATCCACATGGAGTCAACCAGTGTCCCATCAAGATCAAAGATTGCACCCGTTATCTGCATGAAACAACCTTTCTTTCATTGGTGGCCAGTGCGGATCATAAAAAACGCATCATGGGGTAAAGTAGTTCACGGTAAATAGTTTAGCGGTATCCGGAGGGAACATGGCTCGTTATAGTTATCAATGTCCTGAATGTAAGACCAAATTTGTTGTTGAACATCCCATGAGTGTTCATCCCAAAGTAACGTGCCCTTCTTGCGGACATTTGGCCGAGCGTGTTTTTGACCCTTCAGGTATCGTTTTTAAGGGAAGCGGCTTTTACAATACCGACCAAAAAAACAAAAAATAACCGTCCGGCGCGCCTGTACTGCCCAATACGCTTGAATTATCCAATGCGTCTCAGTTTTGCAAGAAAATGCTGGTCGGCATCAAGTACATCCGGATGATACCCGAAATGAACGTATCCCGTTTTTGTTTGCGCCTTTTGCACGACTTGCTTTCCCGCATCTGAGAGAAGCTCAAAAGCAGCAGATTCCGTTATATCCTCCGGCTCAAAACTGCTTCCCTCTTCCGTGGCGAGAAAAGCTTCGACAACCGCTTCGTCTTCCTCATACAGCGGAGAACAGGTTGCATATACCAGCGTGCCATGAGCGGCTACTTTTCTGGAAGCTGCCACAAGAATGTCCTTCTGTACTTTTGGAAGTATTCCGTCCGAACAAACGGCATCCTCATCAAGCGACCAGCCAATCTCCGGATGACGCCGCAAGGTACCCACACCTGAACACGGTGCATCGATAAAAACGGTATCAAAGGTATGTGCAAGCTCGCCGGGAAGCTCCCCGCTCGCCTCGCGTGCTTCAAGTTTTGCTGCATTAAAAACCACAGACGTTACCTGATTATCAACGGCAGCCTCAACAAGCCGCTTTCTTGCAATCTCAACTTTTTGAGGATCAATATCAATCGCCGTTATATGCAGCGCATGATTTAACAGAGCGGCATTTTGCAGAAGAAGTATGGTTTTTGTTCCTCTCCCCTGTCCGATCTCCAAAAGGGTCTTCTCCCTACCCGACAAAGCGAGAAGCGCCACCAGCTGGGACGAAATGTCGGCAGGTAACACTTTTGCACGAGCAACCAAATCGGAAGCCGCAAGGCCTGCGGGACTCTCGAGGAAAAAACTTTGAGGAGCGATGCTTGCGTGCGGATCAAACGCAGAAAGCACGTCGTGTGACAGCCCTTCTCGCAAAGCCACATACACCGGTGCCGGCTCAAGTACGTGAAGCAGCAAAGGAGTTGCAACGGATACACCCATTGAGGCAACGAGTTTTTGACAAAGCCAGTCCGGCTGCCCGCTCACATGTGCCAAGTCTTCTAAAAGACGCCCATCATTGCCCGCATGCAAACGCACGTAAGCCTCGTCAACGCGTGGAGATACGTCGGTGGCGATACGTCGAAGTATGGCATTTGCCAAGCCGGTTGCTTGCGCAGAAGCTCTCCGCGCCATCTCAACCCCTTGACTCACCGCAACGTGTTTTGGCGTATGCAGATAGAGAATCTCAAACGTAGCAAGGCGGAGCGCATCTCTAAGCTTTGGCTCCAGATGCCTTCTTTTTGGAAGATAGGAAGCAAGCACTCGGTCAAGCTCACCTACGGCGCTTACGCTTCCCAAAAGCAGCCGCGTAGCGAGAGCTCGGTCCTTCTCGCCAAGTACATCCATCTTGTGCGACGTACGCAAAAAGTTACGCATACGCGCATGCTTTCTTCGGCATTGCGCCGCAAGGTCAAGTGCCGCCGCACGAGCTGGAGCGAGTTTTGCCATATCTACAGGCGCTCCCACGTATATGCGCTCTCGTGCAGTCCCGCCGCAAAGGCAAAAGCATCCATCGCGCGCTTACCGTCGGGACGAAGTTCAAGCACTTCAAGCGCCCCATCGGAACATCCCAGATACAGATGACCTTTTTGAATCTCCACCACGGAGGTTTCCGGCTCTGCCTCTTTGGCCTCTTGGGCGAGAAGTACGCGCACGCCCCTGCCCGCAATACGTGCCCGAGCAGGCGCGGTATCCGACGATGCCTGTACACGGAGAACGTTTTGTCTGGCGCTGTCATGCGGATCTAATTTCATTTCTTGCTTCGTAATTTTTGCAGCAAAGGTTGCTTGCTCTGCATCCTGCTCATGCCAGCATACCGTACCTGCAGCAATATCATTGAGCGCACAGGAAAGCTCATGGGCCCCCAAATGCGCAAGCTCAAAGGTAAGCTGAGCGGTAGTTTTAGTGCTAATTTCGCAGGAACTCTGTCGACACCATGCACCCGCATCCAACTCATGTACCACGCGCATGATAGAGACACCGGTCAGCGTATCTCCCGCAAGAATGGCGCGCTGAATGGGAGCCGCTCCGCGCAGGCGTGGCAAAAGCGAGGCATGGACGTTAATCCCGCCAAGTGGAACCGATGAAAGAAGCTCATCCGGAATGATGCACCCAAAGGCAACTACCACCAAAATGTCAGGAGCGCATGCAATGATTTTCTCGATACTATCGGAAGTCATGCGAGCCGTCTCAATAACGGGAAGCCCCAAGTCATGTGCTGCAATCTTTACGGCAGAAGGCTCTGCAATCTTACCTCTACCACGGATGGCATCCGGCCTTGTAACAACCTGAACAACTTCATGTTTTGCTGCCAGAGCCGTAAGTGACGGAACGGCAAAATCCGGCGTTCCCATAAAGACTATCCGCACGATATCGCTCCTTATTCATCCTCATCAAACGAGGTCTCTCCCGGCTTTGCACCTGCCGCCAAAGCTTCTTGGTAGTGCTGCAGGGCTTCCATGCGAGCCGTTGGCCCAAGGTGATCCGGCATGGTAATCCCGTTTATGTGGTCTATCTCATGCTGAAGACAGACTGCAAAAAGGTCTCCTTCTGCCTCATACTGCATGAGATCGCCGTCTAAATTTTGCGCATGTACGACAACATGGCTCGGACGGGTTACCGGAACGGTGATACCCGGAAATGAAAGACAACCTTCATTGTACGTTCTCGGCTCACCGTCAGCCGTGATTACTTCCGGATTGATAAGCACAAACGGATTTTTCTGCCCGTCCGGATAGTCAACGTCAATCACAACCATACGCTTCAAAACGCCTATTTGCGGTGCCGCCAGACCCACTCCATCGGTTGCATACATATCCTGCAACATACGCTTGGCTATATCGCGAATTTCATCGGTGATCTCAGATATCTCCTCACAGGTATCGGTAAGCCTTTCATCAGGCCAAAGAACAATCTCATCGAGCAATTTCATAGAAATCCTTTCAGCTGTGATATCTACATCATGTCATAGGCATCAACATCTATTGTCATGCTGATACCCATTCGCTTGGTGAGCTTTGCGGCACACTGAGATATGACGCTGCCTATATTTTCCTCCGTCGGTGCTTTTACAAGCACATGCCGACGATATTTGTCTTTAACTTTTGCCTTAACACAATCGGCAGGACCAAGGATTTCCCAGCCTTCTTTCTCACCCACCATCTCATGCAAAGCTTCTGTCAGCTCATTTGCAGATGCACACACATCGCGCTCTGACCTGCCCCAGAAGATAACATTTGCAAGACGTGAGTACGGCGGATAGTACGCTTCCTTTCTTTCTGCAACCTCTTCCGAAAGAAAGATGTTGCGATTATGTGTTTTCACAGACGCAATTGCAGGATGCGTTGGCCAATAAGTTTGTATGATAACTTTTCCTGCCTTGTCTCCCCTGCCTGCTCTTCCTGAAACTTGCTCCAAGAGATCGTATGTACGCTCTGCGGCTCTAAAATCCGGAAGCTTCAACATGGTATCCGCGTTGATGACACCAACAAGAGTTACCTCAGGAAAATCGAGTCCTTTTGCGATCATCTGCGTACCGATAAGCACCGCAGAATCCGCCGCATCAAAACGCTCAAGAAGTTTCTGATGGGCGCCTTTTGTAGAGGTGGTATCTGCGTCCATTCGAATTATCTCAACGTCTTCGGGCAAAAGCATACGCAGCTCATCCTCAACCCGCTGCGTACCCACACCAAAAGCACCCATGTAGCGACTGCCGCAGTTGGGACATTTTGTTGCCGGGTTTGGATACGCACGCACCGACCAGCGCCGGCCACACGTATGGCAGACAAGCTCACAGGTACGCTCATGATAGGTAAGCGATGTCGAACAATGCGGACATTCGGGCACGCATCCGCACTCGCGACACATCAAAAAATTTGCGAATCCCCGACGATTTAGCAAAAGCACGGCCTTCTCGCCACGCTGAACCGTTTCTTCAAGAGCACGAACAAGCGATACCGAGAAGATCGACCGGCCGCCGTCTCTAAACTGTGCCGCCATATCAACAATCTCAACTTCAGGTAACACCGCATCTCCCGGTCGCTCGGGCATCGACACCCGCACCCACGAAGCTTTGCCCCAACTCTTTTGATGGCAGCGAATAAGACTTTCCAGCGAAGGCGTCGCGGATCCCAAAACCAAGGCACATCCGCGCAAACGTGCCATATACGCAGCAACCTCTCGAGCGTGATAGCGCGGCAGTGAGTCCTGTTTGTAGGAGGCCTCATGTTCCTCGTCGATAATGATAAGACCGGGGTTTTTGAGCGGTGCAAACAGCGCCGAGCGGGCACCGACTACCACATGAGCCGACCCCTGACGTACCAAATCCCATTGGTCAAAGCGCTCGCCCGCAGACAGGCGTGAATGAAGCACCGCCACGTCATCCCCGAAGCGGGAGCGGAATCGACCGACCGTTTGCGCCGTTAAGGAGATTTCGGGAACCAAAACGATGGCGCCTTTTCCTTTTGCGAGCACCTCTTCTATGGCGGCAAGATATACCTCTGTCTTGCCGGATCCCGTTACTCCGTCAACAAGAACCACGTCACCTTTTGCCGAAGCGGTGGCCTTTGAGATGGTGAGAAGTGCACGTGCTTGACCGTCTGTGAGGTGCGCCGGCTTTTGCGCCGTTGCGCTTGAAAGCGTGGTAGGTGTATCCATACCTCGAATCTGACGTTTGAGCTCTACGGAAACGACACCTCGCTTCTCCAGCGCCGTAATTGCCGACCGTGCTCCCGGAATGGTGGCGGAAAGCTCTGACATTCGCTGCGGAGCCCCAAAAAGCGCCTGCACTATAAGCCGCTGTTTTGAAGCGTGCTTTGCGGGAGTAAATTCTTGACCTTTGGGCGTCAGCATAACCCAACGCTCATCGACAGGACCTGATTTCTCGTTTATCAACTCCCAGGAAGATCCGTCCTGCGTACGACGCACCTTAACGCGTTGCCCCGGCGCGAGAAACGGCTTTATCGCATCAGTGAGAGAACAGGCATACTCCGAGGCCATCCACCGTGCCACACGAACGGAAATCTCATCAAATGCAGCGTCGGCAAGCACCTGTGCAATAGGGAGAATTTTTGCCGGATCAATCGACGCCTTGGGTGACTCGGAGATTGAAACAACATACCCAACCACCCAGCGATGGGAAAACGGTACGTATACCGTTGTCCCTACGGTTACTTTATCAAGAAGCTCAGACGGTATCGCATAATCATATGCACCCGGCAAAGCGCGCGTAGGAATGTCTAAGGCTACCTGTGCAAAGCTCATACGTGCTCTCTCACTTCCCAGCCTAAAAGCGTGGGTTTCCTGTGTTTATCAAAGCTATATCGTGCCACAAACGGCTGTTTTTCGTCTGCGGGATCGGGAACTTCCACGCACACAAACGCGCATGTTACCTTGGTATATCCACGTTGCATAAGTACGAAGGCATAAAAGTTTGCCTGCATTCTGTGAGACTCGATAATCTCTTTCGGCATGAGATTCTTATCGCCCGTTTTATAGTCAACCACAAATGCCTCGGTGCTTTTGGGGTTTGTGGCGAGAAGGTCGATTGCGCCGTTAAGGTATTTCTTGTCTCCATATACCTGCTTAAGGCAAAATGGCACCTCAGCACAGACGCGAGCATATTTTCTCGCTTCCGCCCTTACATCGGAGTTGTTCCAAAGCATCAACGCTGATTCTAAGCGGTTCATAAGAGATTTTTGAACATGATTTTGGATGGCAATACGCTCAATGGTTGAACGTTCAGGATAGGCATCTGCCTCAACCATATACTGGGCAAGTTCATGGAAGGCAGATCCGAAGCTGGTTGCCGAAGTCTCGCCCTCAGCTTCCCCATCTTGTGAAGCTTCTTTTTCCTGGAACGTCTCCTGTTGCTCTGATACCTCTTGGAATTTGTCATTTATCTGCTGATGTAGTGATGAATAGCTATAAAACTCCTGATAGTTTGTCTCTTTTTTTGCCTGAGGTACCGGCGTCTCCGGTGCATAAAGATCAAAGGTCAAACCGGCTTGGTTTTCTTGCGTATCAGACATGGTACGCGTTTGATCGAGATCGACGCCATCAAGAGCATAGCCATTCGCTTGTTCAGAAAAGCGCACGTACAGTGTTCGGCACACTCCTGCCTGTGAACCGCCATATTCAAAGGGCAACTCTCCTGCACGAGGCAGACTGTCTTCTTTCAGAATGGAACTTATTACTGCCTTTGTAAGCTTCGGACTAAAACCTGCTGCTTTTTGTTGGATTGCCGTTGCGGTAAGAATAACCATCTCACGAGCGCGTGTAAGACCCACATATAAAAGCCGTATTGCTTCAGCCTGTGCGGCAGCATTTTGTGTCTCATCCAGGTACAAGCGCCAATCACATATGGTTTTACACTGAGAGATATCCTCCGGGATTTCATCGCCTCGCAACTCTGTCCGAGGTGGTTTTAAGGCTACGATGCGCTTGGCGCCTACTCGACCAATAAGACAGCGCTTTGTACTGGGAGCCCTTTGATCTAAATCTTTAAGCGCGCCAACCACGGCAACGACCTTATATTCCTTGCCTTTAGAAGCGTGGATGGTCTGAATTTTGACTGCATCCTGCCTCTCATCGTTGAGTACCACGGGTGCGGCTTTTGTAACTTTAAGCCACCGCTTAAATGCCACCGAAAGTTGTGAAGGGCCAACTCCAAGATCTCTCTCAAGCTCTCGAACACGACGAATGGCAGCAAGGATATTAGCGGCCTGTGAGCGCTCTTGTGCATCTCCCGTCTCAAGGCGCTCAATCCAACCGGACGCTTTTACTACCTGCTGTATAACCGTTGCAACGTCTTTTACCGCAATGTCTCTTTTTGCTTGGTTAAGAATGGTAAGAGCACGATTCAAGCGACAACTTGGCTGGTGATCCCCACTAAATTCTTGTGTAAGCAGACCGCCTTCAATCGGTCGTTTGAAAACGAATCCTTCTCTTTTTGTAAGATCCGTCGAAAGGAGTACAAAGTCCGATGCTTCCAAAGAAAACATCCCACTTGTAAGCACCGGGAACAATCCTTGCTCGGTGTCATGAATATCAGCAAGGGCACTCAAGAGTGCGGCAATGGTCTGCACTTCCGGAAGCTGTCCAAAACCCGTACCACCCGAAAGTACGCTTTCAATCCCACGCTGCCTGAGGGCCTCAATATACAAACCCGCGTCTTTTACGCTGGTCATCAAAATAGCAATGTCCTTTGCCTGAAAGACACCCTCGGAAATGATCCGGGCTATCCTATCGGCAAGCTGCTCTGCCGCAACACGATGATGGACATCTGCTTTTGCAGCGCGTTTGTTTCCTTTTTTCTCTACGGCGGTAAGCTCAACCATCACACGAGGAGTGTTGTTTTGCAATGGACCTGAGCTTTCCTGCCTGCTTGCCTTGAGGTCCATAAAATCAGGTATCATACCCTCAGGACCACAAACAGCCTTCACAAAGCGAAGAATGTCATCATGGCTGCGGAAATTATCAATGAGCAGCGGTCTGTTTTCTTCGGGTATTTCTTTTTGCCGTTCAAAAAACACCTCTACGTCGGCTTCCCTAAATCCATAAATAGACTGTTGAGCATCACCTACCGTAGTTAGAAATCGCGCATCTTCACCGGCAAGACGCTTAATCATCCGAACCTGCTGCTCATTAGTATCTTGAAACTCATCTACCATAACGAGCTTAAACTTACTTGAATATTCACCTGCAAGTTCCGGGTGATCTTCAAACGCACGCGCTACCTCATGAAGCAGGTCATTATTGTCAAGTCCTCGGGCTTCTCGCTTCTTTTTTGAAAACCGGTCCACCACAAGCTTTGTTACTTTAATAAGTTGAGGAGCATAGCGGTTTATATCGAGCATCCTGCAGGTTTTTTGAAGATCCTCACAATCTGACTGTATGTCCGCTGCAAGCTTTTTTGTTTCTTTCCCACAATGAAGCCGTGGGATTTTTACAAAGAGGTCTGCTATCTCAGAAGGCTGCACATCCTGTTTTGTGTGATTTGCAAGATATGCCGCAACTCTTTCTTCTTGCCGAGTGATGATGTTCACTGCCGACTCATCATCTATCTCTGCCGCATGCATGAGAAGCTCTCTCATTTGAGAATGCAGCCTTTCGAGCTCTTGGTATATATCAGGAACGGCCCCGTCCTTTTCTATTGCAAGCTCAATTGACTCAAATTCGCAAGGAGCTGAAAGTGCCGAGGCAGCAAGTTGCTCGATAATGCCGTCAAGCTTTTGGCTGCCATTTTGCGCGCCACCATGGCTTGCGGAAGACGTATCTTTTAAATCAAATACCGAGAAGAACCCTTTGTATTCATCGGTTTCCCGCAATGAAGATAAAACTTCCTCAAGAGACTCCTGCAAGAGCTCATTGCGTCTATGCTCATCCAAAACGATAAAATCGGGGTCTATGCCAAGATCAAACGCATGCGAGCGGAGTATGCGAGCGCACATGCTGTGAATGGTGCTGATCCACGCAGAATCCACGTTAAGAGCTTGATCAAAAAGGCCTTCTTCCTCAAGCGCACTTCTCACGCGTTCCTTAATTTCTTTGGCCGCCTCGTTTGTAAAAGTAATGATAAGCGCTTGATCAAGCGAATCAAGATACGCGCCTCCGTCTGTACCCGAGCCCTTGCTCAGTGCCCAAACAACACGTTTTGTGAGAGTAAATGTTTTGCCCGATCCCGCACCGGCTGCCACAAAAAGAGGCTTGTCCAAAGTCTGAATGGCTTGCTTTTGTCCGGGAGTATATGAATGAAAATCAAGAGCCATTAGCGTTTCCTCTCAGAACAATTCATCACCGGACAATATGCACACGCCTCTTTATCAAGGGCATGCGCGTGAATGTCGCCATTGAGCATTCTCTCAACCGCTTGCTTGATCTTGTCTTCCCATGCATCAAGATACTCATTAAATGCACCGACCGTATTCCCGGCAACGCAGGAAAGCATACCCTTGGACGGCTTTTGTTCGTCCGAAAGGCCAAAGATCTTATTGATGTACGACTCGGGAGCCGCACCATACAGTGCATAGTTTTGATGTGTTCCCAGATACATTGCACCAACCGAAGTAAGATTTCGCGACTTCAGATACGTGCGTACCACTTGTGCATAAATAATGGCTTGCACATGACGAGGAAGTTCTTCGTGAGAAGGCATGCCCCCTTCAGGGTTTTGTTCGACAGCCGACTTTTGTACGGCGTATGAACTCAAAGCCTGTGCGGCTTTGTGCTTGTAATCAATGATAACGGCTTCTCCCTGGGCATTTACATCAATACGGTCTATAGACCCCGTAAATGCGACACCCGCATATGTAGCAGGAAATCCTCCGTCCGCGCCAAACTTCAGCTCAAAAAATCTCGGCTCAAATGTTACAAATTTATCCGTTTCAAAATCGAGAAGCCCAAAAAGGTCTTCTCTTAACTTCTGCATTTGCTGGTGCTGCGCAACAGTATGGGGAACCAGGCGCTGTGTTCTCCTCTGAGTTTTTTGCGGAGCAACAAACTGCTCTTTTACAAGCGCGTCAAATTGCGTGCTGAGGACGTGTCGCGCATGTGTGAGCGTATCTTGAGAGATGCGTGAGTCCGGCAAAGAAGTTGCAACTGCCTGCCACACGTATTCGTCAGAAAGAGCATCTGATGTGCCGAGCGCCTCTTGTAAAAGCTGCATGTGGGTCAACTCAAGCACCCGATGGATAAATGTCCCCTTCTCAAGACCGCTAAAACCGGCATCAACCCTGTCCAGTTTAAGGCGGCGCTGCACAAACCACTTATAGGGGCACTCAAGATATGACTCTATTTGTGAAGCCGAGAGTTCTTGAATTTGGGGCTGCTCTGTCCCTCGATAAGACGGAAGAATCACAAATGGCTTAAGCGTCTCAGAAATGGATCCCGTTGGCTGCAACGGAAGGGAGTCCACTTTGGCCGGTGTTTTCCCACCAAATAAAAGGTTTGCGGAAAGACGGCCTTCTCCCCTTGTGAGCTGCGGAAGATTAAACTCTCCTTCCGCGGTCTCATAGCAAGAAAGAAGCTCTTTGAGAACAACCGATGCAAATGTTTTGTTTGAATCTTCACTATGAGCAACGCATGCAAGCGAGACGTAGGAGCGCGCGCTGGCAAGCATCCGATACAACCGGCGCCTCCCCTCGGCAAGCGGAGCTATGGGCCTGACTCCTTCGAGCTTCTCTACGAGCAAATCAGAAGCTTTATCCTTTGTGGAAAGCGAAGTGTTTACCGAATCCATCCCAAGGCAAATCACTGCATCAAACGTATTGGGCTCACGCATACTCTTATCCGAAAGAATTTCCACAGAAACCGGGGCTTTTAAGTCTGTGGTTTCAGCCACTCCGTTATTAAGACAAAGCGAGAAGCTCTTCTGCAAAGCCACTTCATAAAACTTCTGCTCAGACGCAATATCGGCTTTTGGCTCAAGTTTATGTAGAGACTGAGCAACCATCATAATCGCGGAGAGCGAATTTGAAATAAGAAGATACGCCTCATCATCAAAATCTTCTCTGTGCTCATCGCACGCTAGCAATAAGCGGTGCAGGGCTTTCTCTATTCGACCATTCAAAATGCTCTCAACGGCAGCGGCACATTCCTTCGATGTAGCAGAAGCTTGCCTGAGAAAACGCAGCAGGTGATCAGGCGTAAGGATACGATTTTTTCGCCACATTTTATCAATATCCCACGCCTTCTCTGTTGAAACAAAAGAAAGGGGTGAAAACAAAAAGTCCACTATCTCACGAGGGGGCCACCACGACATATCGCCCAGTTCTGCCTGAGATGCATCAGGCCATACCTCACAAAGATTCTTAAGCTTACAAACCGCTCTTACAAGCCCAAGAAATGCTCTTGCACAACTACTATCCGAAACCGCTTGCCGCATAACGGTCTTTGCGGGTATACCGCGCGCGGCCAAGCGTGGCGCAAGCTGCCTCCATGCTTCATTTTGCTGCGGCGCGTAGATTCCAAAGCTTTTTACCCCTTGTGCGATAAGGCTTTGGATATGCTCAATTATCAAAGCAGGCTCGGCAAGAATGCCCGCCGGAGAAAGCAACGTAACCTTACCTTGAGACTTCAAGGGCGAGGCTGTTTGTTGCGGCAAAAATATGCTATGGAGCAGTGCTTCTACCTCAGCATCATGAGGCTCTTGCACATCATTTACAAACAGAACGTCTTTATGAGAAAGACGAGAAAGCCCGGCGAGAAGTTCTCTGTTTGCACCGCCCGCTTCATTTTGAGGCGTTGAAAGAACAACTTGTACGTCTGCATTCTGCGATAGGTTGCATAAAAACTGCTTTTCAGAAAAGGTAAGATTTTCCACTCCGCTTACTACAATGCTTTGCTGCTCACAATAGCTCTGAGGCAGTAAAGAGGTCAGAAGGGTATATGATTCGTCCTTCTCGAGAAAGCCCCGTTTATGAATCAATTCAAGATATCGATCCAAGACGGTAAGCACTCGCTTTTCCCCCGCAGTAAGATTGGACCGTGTCCTTTGATCTTGAGCACAATAAAGATCACCCTGGGTAAGTTGTTCAACTACCTGAGCCACTCCGGCACCGACACTCAGTGGGTCAAGTGCGCAAGGCTCAAAGCTCTCAAGCGCCTCAAAGATACATAACTTTCGCAATTCTCCTGAAATAAGAGGGTGTCCGTTACCAAAGAGCCTCCAAAGTTCTTCCGTCCACTCAAAAAGAGTTGAAACCGTAAGCCCCAAAGAAAGCACCGGATCTGCCGCAAACAACTTTTGTATCGTCTTTTTTGTATCAAGTGTATCAACAAGCAGCACCGCTCTTCCACAACGTTCAATGCTTGCCAAAAGCGCTTCTCTCACCGGCAGACTTATAACAGAAGTCGATGTGGTTCCTATAAGCGTAAAAGCCATCGCGCAATTCCTCTCATGAAGACTCTCTTATGCTACGCTACCACATCGGCTGGACACAAATTGGAAACCAAATTATCTCTACCCGTATCCGTTATAAACTCTTGGTGCGAAACGTAATGCATCTTTTTAAGGCTCTCCAGAGCCCCTGCAATGCCACTACCATAATTGCCGCAACTATAAATACAAACAGACCGCGTATAAATGCATCGTCTTTTAACCATGCGTAGAGCGCTTGATCGTATTTCACCGAAATATAGTTAATGATAGGAATTTGAATGAGGTAGATTCCCACTCCTGCAGCCGAAACCGTTTTCAATATCTTTTTTGCAAGAGCCGGAAGTTTGGCAAGCCATGGCTCCAACGACCGGACAAACAAAAAGACGGATAGGACCTGAATCACACATAAAGGAGATCCGGGAGAGGCTATAAAGTTACGGTACTCGTGGCTTAATTTTGCACCTGCATACCAACCGTTAACATACAGCGTGAGAACATACATGGTAAGCGTTGCTATCACATAGATACCAACCCATATAAAAGGGCGGGACAAAAGGCCCTTCTTGAAATGCACAAATCGGTGCAGATAATATCCTCCTGCATAATAAAAAGTTGCCCAACTGGCAAAAAACGGCCAGCCAAAAACGTTGGAAAAATACTCGTGTCGTATGCCACAAAACTCTGCCAACGGAACAAGGAAACCCACAAAAAATGTCAGAGCCAAAACATACTGCAGCGTCCGCTTATGATGGGCTATATGTGATAGAACGGGCGTCAAAACGTAGAGGTATATGATGGTATAAAAGAACCAATAAGTACTGTTGATGTTGTTTGTCAGCATCCTTTTTACAAAATCCTTGAGACTAAAAACTCCCACAAAACTCTCTGTGCCCCAAAATTCATGCGGAAAGAAACAATACAGGCAATAGCAAAGAATACTTCCCAAAAGAAACGCAGTCCCCACACGACGTACCCGTTTGAAAAAGAACTCCTTTGTTGAGTATTTCCTACGATACCCAAGCAAGTTCATACCGCTTATCATAAAAAAGACGGGTACCGCAAAAATAAAAACCGCCTGAAGTTTAAGTGAAAAAGACCAGATTTGTGTTCGCTCGGGAACATATACGTTCAATGACGTATGAAGCATCACCACAGCAAGTGCGCATACGATATTGAGGATATCGACAAATACCATATGTGTATGTACGGGTGTTTGTCCCGTTTTCTTTTGAGACTGAGTGCTAAATTGCATAACTTCTGCAGTATCTTTCACGATATACTCCAAAGTATTCGAACGACCTTTTGATTATGCCATTATTGAGATTTCTGGGCTGAGAGGAAATAGTGTATGGCAAACATAGTTGACTATCTAAAGTGGCGTGGCGACATTTTATTGGACGATTGTCCTTTCAACGATGTTGACAATCTCGTCCTCTCTCTCCTTTCCTACCTTGGCTTTGATGGCATCGTTCCCTCCGAGCGCTCCAACAAAACCGTATTGCTCTCAGATGCATGTCAAAAAATGGTCGAGAACATTAAAAAAGATCCCAGCCTTATCTCCGGTCTTTCTCGCATTGATACTACCTTCCTTGAAGCACTTATCGACTCTCCCCGCTTTGCCAAAGCGAGACTTGGCAAGTATGTCAATCGTCTTGATCACAATAAAAACATGCAATTTGCCGGCCTTACGATATATCTTCCAAACGGACGCCGCTTTATCTCATATCGAGGCACTGATGGGACCCTTGTAGGTTGGCGAGAAAATCTTGATCTCAGTTTTAAGATTACTGCAGCTGATAAACGTGCCGCTCAATATCTTGAGGCGCGCATTCGAGAATATTTGCAAGATACGCAAGCTGCCGCAGGCGCCCATATTCTCGTTGGCGGTCATTCAAAAGGCGGCAATCTTGCAAGCTACGCGGCCACTGTACTCCCCCAAGAACTTCTCCCGTATATCGATCGCGTTTGGAGTAACGATGGGCCTAACATGTGCCCGGGCATCCTTGACAGTACTGCTCATGACATTCTTGGCGAGAAGTACATTCGGATTCTTCCTCAGTTCAGTGTAGTGGGAATGATTTTTAATGACCCTCAAACACCTTTTACCATTGTTAAGAGCTCGGAGACCGGCATGATGGCGCACGATGGCATATCATGGCAAGTTGAGCGCGATCACTTTATTACCTGCAATGACTTTACCCCCGAATGCAAAAAAGTGAATGAAGCCTTCAGCTCATGGTACACAGACCTGCCTCTTGAAAAACGAGAGGCTATGACCAATGAGCTCTTTGACGCACTTGAGGCTGGAGGCGCCGTCTACTTTAACGAAATTACTGCATCTGCCTCATCGCTCAGAGCGGTTCTCTCCGCCCTTATGAATACGGACAGACGAACATGGTCAGTCTTTGCCGATCTATTTGGAGCGCTTGTCTCGGCATCGGCTTTGACAATACGAGAGCAAATGAACCCTCGTCAGCTCTTCTCGCCAACAACCGACAAAGACAAAGGCGGACCCAGCTAATAAGCTGAACCCGCCAGCAAATCACGTGTTACGCAGTGCTATTACATGCGTGTGCGTGTTTCTCTACGACGATGAAGCGCCGAAGAGAACAGCAGCAAAAAGCCGGTAGCCGCTATGGAAACACTTGCGAGAAGTACATTGTGGTTCCCCGTATCGGGAAGATGGTTTGAATCTCCCTTTGCCGTCTTGGTGGCAGGCTCATTGGGTTCCGTTGAAGGAATGCGCTCCCACTGAGCATAGAGAACGTTTCCTTCCGCCTCTATGGTATCTGCCACAACCACGTCGCCTTGATGCAGCAAATTTCCACCTGTCTTGGATGTTGACCAGCCAAGGAAGCGATATCCGCTACGGGTTGGATCAGGACGGTCGATGGTGAATTTGCTGTTTGAAGGAGCATACTCGCTAAAGGTTGGAGCGGGTGCACCGTCATAATTCAAATCATAGGCAATACGTACCGCATTTGAGTTGGCCCATACAGCCGTAAGAGTGATGTCACCAGATCCTATCTTGACGACATCGCCAGGATAATACCGCACTCCATTAGCAT
>ERZ773214.295-NODE-295-length-34265-cov-79.335604_pt1 | contig 34265 bp, 19 predicted proteins | sample MGYA00511238_ERZ773214 | MGnify/ENA primary metagenome ERZ773214 (study PRJEB29015, sample SAMEA2738157) | human oral metagenome | biome: human oral; feature: human-associated habitat; material: saliva | place: China | collected 2259 ... | reverse complement strand
TGCGCAGCACCACGGTGTCGCCGATGAGCACGCCCTTAGCCTTGACCACGTCCTGATTGTGCAGGGTGGCGCGTTCCACGGTCGAGCCGGAGACGAACACGGGCTCCATAACACCGTAGGGGGTCACGCGGCCGGTGCGTCCCACATCCACGCGAATATCCAGCAGCTTGGTGTGCACCTCTTCGGGCGGGTACTTGTACGCCACCGCCCAGCGCGGCACGCGGGAGGTGTAGCCCAGCTGAGCCTGGGTCGCGAAGTCGTTGACCTTAATAACGATGCCGTCAATTTCGTGCACGAGGGAGTGGCGCTGCTCGCCGTACTTGTTAATGAAGTCGAACACCGCCTCGGTGTTATCGGCGATTTCGCTGTAGGGGCTCACGGGCAGGCCCCAGGAAGCGAGCAGGTCGTAGGTCTCGTACTGGGTGGCAATATCCAGGCCGGTGCGCGAACCGATGCCGTGCACGTACATGCTCAGCGGGCGCGAGGCGGTCACCGCCGCGTCCTTCTGGCGTAGCGAGCCTGCCGCGGCGTTACGCGGGTTCGCGAAGGGGTTCTTGCCGGCGGCAATCATGGACTCGTTGAGCTTCTCAAAATCGGCGGAGGAGATGAACACTTCGCCGCGAATCTCTATCTCTTCGGGGTGGTTATCTCCGGTCAGCTGCTGCGGGATGCTCGCAATGGTGCGCACGTTGTGGGTGACGTCTTCGCCGGTGGTGCCGTCGCCTCGGGTTGCCGCGCGTACGAGGGTGCCGTTGCGGTAGAGCAGGTTCACCGCGAGGCCGTCGATTTTCAGCTCGGTCAGCCACTGCGGTGCGCTACCGGTGAGGTTGCGGACGCTCTCTTCGGTCTTGGTCAGCCAGGCGCGCAGCTCCTCGAAGGAGAAGACATCCTCGAGGGAGTACATGCGCTGCAGGTGGGTGACGGGCGCGAAAGCTTCGATGGCTTCGCCGCCGACTTCCTGGGTGGGCGAATCGTTCGCGATCAGGTGCGGGTGCTCCGCCTCAATGATTTCGAGGCGGCGGTAGAGCGCATCGTACTCGGCGTCAGAGAGGAAGGGCGCGTCCTCGTTGTAGTAGGCGCGGCGGGCGGCACGAATCTTATCGGTCAGTTCCGCGTACTCGGCACGCAGAGCCTCGGTAATCTCCACGGTGTTTTCTGCGGTGTTTTCCACAGAGTTTTCTGCGGGGCTCTCTGCTCGAGTCTCGGCGGGGGCAGTCTGCTGGGTGGTGTTGTTCTCAGTCACCCGTCCAGTCTAGCGTTTTTGATACGCCTCTCCCCTATCTCTCGTCATATTGCCGGTTTCTGCAGGCGCATATTCACTGCCTCTACGCCCAGCCTCTACACTCAGTCTCTACGCTCAGTAATACTGGCTTCGGGTACAGTTCACCCCCGCCTCCTGCAGGCGCTCAATCGAGCACCCGAGAAAACGGGGGTGAATCACAAGGCATGAAGTTTAGGCTTCGACAGCGTCGGCAACAATCACGGTAATGTTGTCGCGGCCGCCCGATCGGAGCGCCTCGTGCTGGAGCACGTCAGCGGCGTCCTGCGGGTGGCGAATCGAGGTGAGTACGCGCGCCATGTACTCGTGCGAAAGCTCACCGGAAAGGCCGTCGGAGCAGAGCATCAGGCGGTCACCGGCGCGAGCGGGCAGAACCCAGAAGTCTGGTTCCCAGTAGTTGCCGGTACCCAGCGCGCGGGTAATCACGTTGCGGCGCGGGTGGGTCAGCGCTTCCAGGGCGGTAATCTGACCCTCGTCGACCAGGTACTGCACCTCGGAGTGGTCGCTAGTGACCTGCTCCAGCGAGGCGGAGCCCTCAGCGCCGGGCAGCTTCTCCATGGCGGAGTGGTGAATACCCTCGTCCTCACGCAACAGGCGATAGGTGCGGGAGTCACCCACGTTGAAAATAACCCACAGGTTACGGTCACCGATGCTGGTCAGCCAGGCGCCGGTCACGGTCGTGCCGCCGGAGCGGGAGAGCACCTGCTTAATTTCTTCGTTGGTTTCGCCGAGGATATCGTGCAGGCGGTTCAGGGTGCCCACGATTTCGTTGTTAAGCAGGGTGTTTGCGCGGCGACGGCGCTTGGCGGGATCTTCCTCGTCAATAGCTGCGAGGCGCTCAAGGTAGGCCTGCTGTTCCTCTTCGCTACGGCCACCGGGCATGGTGAAGAAAGGCGAGTAGGCGAGCTGACGCACGCACAGGCGCGAAGCAACCTCGCCCGCCTCGTGGCCTCCCATACCGTCCGCGACCACGCAAAGGGAACCGGCGACGACCATCGAATCTTCGTTATTTTCTCGATGTGCGCCGCGGTGCGTTGCACCACCGGTACGTAGTTTCAGTTCAGTCATGAGAGGTCTATCTCCATTGTGTAGTTCGCGCGACGAGTCACCGCCACGGGGTCTACGTTACCAAAGCTTCTAACGTTTCGCGTCCCTTGAGAGGTGAGAGTATAGCGATTTCCCACCTGTCGGAGCGTGTTTGCTGTCTCATTATCGGTCAGCACGGTACCCGGTTCTGCCAGGGAGACCAGGCGTGCAGCCAGGTTCACGCTGGAGCCGTACACGTCGCCGCGGTTAGCCAGAACCTCGCCCCAAATGAAGGCGACGCGTGCATCCGGCAGCTGCGGGTCGGCACCGATCTTTTCGGAGAGCTGCAGGCTAATTTCTGCGATAGCGTCCGGGGTTTCGGTGAGGAAGAAGACTTCGTCACCGAGAGTCTTAATAATGCGACCGCCCAGAGGGGCGATAACGTCCAGGCAGCTCTGCTCGAAGTGGTTGATGAGCTGAGAAAGAGCCGCGGCATCCAGGTTACGTACCAGGGAGGTGTAGGAAACCAGGTCAACGAACCCTACGCCGCGCACCAGGGGCAGGCGGGAAAGTCCGGAGGTGGTCACATTGTTTTCGCGCAATCCCAAGCGCAGGATTCCGGCGTACATCTGGCGACGGTATGCGTACAGCGCCAGACGCTCGAGAACGTCAAGGTAGCGCGGGAAGTCTTTGAGGAGCTTACGGCGGGCATCATTATCGCTGAGGTTTTCGGTGACCATGATGTTGTGCACGAGCGCCTCGATCTGCCAGGCGACGGTGCGGTCAGTCAGTTGCCCTTCGGCGCGCACGAGTGATGCCACATATTCCATGCGGATATCGCCTTCTGCGTCCAGCTTCTGCAGGTCGGCGAGCATCTGCACGTCTGTTTCAGTGAAGTAGGGCGCGTGGTCGGCGATGGTCGGGAAGCCCATGTTGTGCCAGATGCGCTGGGCGGTTTCGAGGGGAAGTCCGGCGCATTCTGCGGCTTCTATGGGGGTGTAGCGGCGGCCCTGTCCCAGGAGTGACTTTTCGAGGGCTCGGATTCCTGCCTTGGATTCCTCGTCTCGGTAGATATTGTTCTGGGCGAGGTTCTGCAGAATTTTGAGGTTCAGCATTTGGGTTTCGGGGCCCATGGTGGCGCCGGTGCCCTGCGGAGAGTGTGCAGGTTTCTGGGGGTCTGCCGTGCTCATTGCCGCTGCCGCTCCTTTCAAATCTGCCGAATCATCTGTTCTATCGTGCGAGTGCGCTAGCGTGTGCCGTGCGTCGATTGTGCACTGCTTCACTGTATAGCGCCTTGTTACTATACCCCCACTGCGATGTTGTGGGCGTCAAAGCGCCCACATCCACGGATATTTTAGTGGAGTAATTCACATTTAAGAATACTCTAATCCGCATTTTTTCGGCAGATTTAGGTGCCGGGTTAGGCTCTGAGCCAACCGGTCCGCCCTCCTGTAGCGGGCGGCCGCACCCCGGAGAGGGCTAGATGTAGCGGGAACGCAGGGTGTAGTAGTCGCGTCGGGCGGCCTTAATTTCTTTTTCAAAGCGCTTGGGTTCAGGCACGTAGGTCAGGCGGTGGTGCACCCCGCGGCAGACCACGTACACGGAACCGTAGCCCAGCCACGCCCCCGGGCCACGCTGTTTTGCCCAGCGTTCCCCCATGGAATCCAGGTAGAGGGATTCATCTCCGCTGCGGGTCATCACGCCGCGGCGAACCACGAGCCGGTGCGTGGTGAGCAGGTAGTAGGTGGTTGCCCAACGCCAGGCGGTGCGCACGGCACCAATCAGGGCGCCTACCGCACAAATCATGCCGAGCGTCCACAAAATCGGTGAGGACCGCGCCGTAGAGGCAAAGGTTGAGGCGGCGATAGCAACCAGCAAATAGGCAAGCGCGGGCAGCAGGGCACCGTAGTGCTGTCGGGTCGCAATGATGACATGCTCACCGGGGTTGAGTTTTCCGCGCAAACGCATGGTGTTCCTTAGCTGTGCTGGTTGTTATATTCCGGCTGGAGGCGCCGGTTGAGGTGGCGTGGGTTGATGGAGTTGCCGTACTGGGGTGAAGTTTTATGGGCAGAAATTTTAGGGGCTGAAATTTTAGGGGTTGGTTCTAGTGTGCCTGCTGAAAATCTCCGTAGCTACCGTTGGCGGGGCGAAGGTGCTCAATATCGCCCACCGCGTAGGGCTCCAGGGTTCCGTCCTCGCGGCGAATGACGATGCGCCCCTGCGCGTCGAGGTCTTCGGCGATGCCTTCTACGGTGCTTCCGTCGGGTAGGCTCATACGCACGCTGGCGCCGAGGGTCGCGGTGGCGGCACGTGCCTGGTCGAGCAGGCTGATGCTCTGCGGGTTGAGGGGGTCGGAGTTGAGGGGGTCGGGGCGTTCGGGGTCACCACCGGCGCGCACGAAGGCGCGGTAGCGGCGGGCGAAGATGCTCAGCAGTCGGGCGAGCACCTCGGAGGAGTCGATGACCTGCCCGGTGCACAGGCTCAGGCTGGTGGCAGTGGGTACGGGCAGCTGCTCGGCGGACATGTTCGTGTTCTGGCCGATGCCCACAATGATGCTGCGCTGCCCCTCGGTGGAGCCGCTTTCGGGAACGAGCTGGGCGAGAATTCCGCACCCCTTAGCGCCCTGCGCGATGACGTCGTTGGGCCATTTGAGGGCGGCATCCACGCCGTAGCTGCGCCAAATATCGACCACGCTGAGCCCGGCGATGAGGGTCATCCAGTGGTAGCTGCCTTCGGGGAGTTCTCGGGCGAGCGGGTCTGCGGAGGCGTGCGGGCGCACCACGATACTCGCGGCGAGGCAGGCTCCGGGAGGGGCAGTCCAGGCTCGGGCGAGGCGGCCGCGTCCGGCGCTTTGGTAGAGGCTGGCGTAGACGGAGAGCTCACCGAGCTGTTCGCGTTCGGGGTCGCTGCCATCCATGAGTAGTTCGCGGGCGCGGGTGGTGGTGGAGTCAACTTCATCGTAGAGGTTGACGCTGGAGTAGCCCGCCTCCAGCGCGATGGTGCGGATGCGCGGCGCATCCAAAACCGAATGATCACTCTCGGTGTACATGTTCTCCTCCATAGCTTGCGCCTTTCTACTCTGTCCGAAACTACTCTGTAGCATGCCGACCCGTCACCGAAATCTGCCGGTTTCTGTCGAGTCGCACTGGTTTTTCACCATATCAATTTCTTGCCGCCGGTGATGCCCGTCCGGCGCCCGAGACGGTACATTAGACAGTGAGGGTGCATGAAGCACCGACCGGCTGCGGAGGTTCCTCCGCCCTGCTCGAAAGAAGACCGTTATGGCTTATTACGCAATTACTTATGTTTACGCAGCTCCCGAGGAGCAGGCGAAGTACCGCCCGGCTCACCGCGAGTACCTTGGTTCGCAGATTGAGGCGGGCAACCTGATTGTTTCCGGTCCCCTGCTGGATGGCGAGACTCCCGCCGGCGCTCTGCTGATTGCAAAGGTCGACTCCGTTGAGGCGGCCGAGAAGCTGGTTGCTGGCGACCCGATGAACATTGGTGGAGCGGTTCTGTCTCACACCATCACCGAGTGGAACCCGGTTCTGGGCACCATCTAAGCGTCATTCACGCTGAAAAAGCTTGAACGTAAACCCCCTTTTTTCGCCGGCAAAGATTGCCGGTGCGAGAGGGGGTTTTCTGCACTCTTTTGAGTCGTTCTTTCGCACTTTTCGTTTGCTATATGCACCTTCTTCGGTGCTGGGTGCATAAAAGTGTATCTAGTGTTGATATTCTGGCCTCTCACCTGGCATATGTGCGCTAGTTCGCACTATAGTTGAAAGATATGCACATTGTTCAAGAGTGCTCTTCGGGGCACCTGAGCACCCTATCACCGCAACCACTGGCTCCCGACGATCGGGTGGAGCAGGAACGAGGAATAATGTCCGAGAACCTCCAGCAGGAATTTGATTTGAGCACCACCGCCGGTAAGCTCGCTGATTTTTATGCACGTCGAGAGCGCAGCTTCGCGCCCAGCGGTGAGGCAGCTATTGAAAAGCAGCACGCACGCGGCAAGAACACCGCCCGCGAGCGCATCGACATGCTTCTGGACGAGGGTTCTTTCGTAGAGTTTGATGCCCTCGCCCGCCACCGCACCACCGCATTCGGCATGGAGGCGAAGAAGCCTCTGGGTGACGGCCTGGTTTCTGGTTACGGCACCGTGGATGGTCGCCTGGTTGCCGTGTATTCGCAGGATTTCACCGTCTACGGTGGTTCTCTCTCGCAGGTGAACGGCGAGAAGATTGTGAAGGTGCAGAAGTTCGCCCTGAAGAACGGCTGCCCGGTTATCGGCATTAACGATGGTGGTGGCGCCCGCATTCAGGAGGGCGTGGCTTCCCTGGCGATGTTTGCCGATATTTTCCGTATGAACGTGCGCGCTTCCGGTGTGGTTCCGCAGATTTCTGTCATTATGGGCCCCTGCGCTGGCGGTGCCGCGTACTCCCCCGCGCTGACTGACTACATCATCATGGTGGATAAGACTTCGCACATGTTCATTACCGGCCCGGACGTCATTAAGACCGTGACCGGTGAGGACGTGGACATGGAAACCCTCGGTGGTGCGCGTCAGCATAACGCTGTGACCGGTACCAGCACCTACCTGGCTGAGGATGAGGAAGACGCGTTCGACTTTGTGCGCGAGCTCCTGGAGTTCCTGCCCTCGAACAACCTTGCGGAGTCCCTGCCCCTGGAGCATGATCAGGAGGCGCAGGTGAGCGTGGACGATCTGGATTTGGATACTCTCATCCCGGATTCGGCAAACCAGCCCTACGATATGCGTGCGGTCATTGAGTCCGTGGTCGATGACGGCCACTTCCTGGAGATGCAGTCGCTGTACGCCCCGAATGTGATGATTGGTTACGCCCGCGTTGAGGGCCGCACGGTCGGTATTGTGGCAAACCAGCCGATGCAGTTCGCCGGTTGCCTGGACATTTCTGCCTCCGAGAAGGCTGCCCGTTTTGTGCGTCATTGCGATGCGTTCAACATTCCGATTCTGACGTTTGTGGATGTTCCCGGCTTCCTGCCCGGTACCGATCAGGAGTTCAACGGCATTATTCGCCGCGGCGCTAAGCTGCTCTACGCTTACGCGCAGGCGACCGTTCCGTTGGTTACCGTCATTACCCGTAAGGCGTACGGCGGCGCGTATATTGTGATGGGTTCGAAGAAGCTGGGTGCCGATATTAACCTGGCGTGGCCCACCGCTCAGATTGGCGTGATGGGTGCTCAGGGTGCGGTGAATATTCTGTACCGTCGTGAGCTGGCTGCTCTGGCGGCTGAGGGTGGCGACGTTGAGGCCCGCCGCGCTGAGCTGATCGCCAAGTACGAGGAAGAGCTGCTGAACCCGTACCAGGCTGCTGAGCTGGGGTACATTGACGAGGTTATTGCCCCGAGTGAGACTCGCGTGCGCATTATTTCTTCACTGCGTGCCCTGCACGATAAGCGTGCATCTACCCCGGCAAAGAAGCACGGCAACATCCCGCTGTAGGCTTCCGTTGTGCGTTGTGCCCGCGCCGCCTGTGGCGCGGGCATTCCCAGGATTTTAGGTTTTCTCAGGATTTTAGGTTTTAAGGAGGCGTGCCTTTGGCAGGCTACAACCCGCTGAGTTATTTCTCATTCGGTAAAAAGAAGGATAGTTCGGAGGCTACTGAGAGCGCCGAGCAGCTTGAGCACGGGTCTTCCCGTACTACCTCTTCCGCCAGTTCTTCTGCGCGCGCGGATACCGCTCCCAGCGCCGCGAAGGATTCTGCTCAGTCTTCGGTAGAAACTGACGCTGAGCAGGAGCCGCTGCTGAAGGTGATTAAGGGCTCCCCCACTCCGGAGGAGATTGCCGCCCTCACTGCTGTGGTGGCAATGATGCAGGCGAGCGCCGCGAAGCAGGAGCAGAACTTGCTGGTAGGTGCCGCTTCGCGCATCCTGAACCGCGGTCAGCGCCTGGGTGTTTCGTTGCGTCCCGGTCCCGGCTCGTGGAGGCGCGCTCGCCCCATGTAGCGCGGGCTGATAACTCTGCTTCTTATATTCCCGTCACGCCGGCTGGTGTGGCGGGAATATATTGTTTTGCCTCAAATTCAGGATTTATATTGCGCTATTGAACATCTAATGCGCCGATTCTTGCGGTTTTGTCATATTAGAAACGATAAAGCGATGATGATACGCCCTGATGCTACGATGTATATACCGTCACATAAGTATTAATAATTGGCAGGGACCATGGCAAAGATGCTGAATAAAAACCATAGGCCCCCACCGGATGTCTACATCGCGCTTCTGTTGCCGACGCTACGGCGCTTGTCGAAGACTGTGCCCCGCACCGCCGCCTATGTTAGTGAGCAGTTGCGGCAGCAGACTAAGGCGTTGGGGTCGAAGAAGAACCTACCGGCTCTTGAATCCACCGAGTTTGCGGTGGCTGTGCGCACCACCTTGAAGATCTTGGTGGCACTTCGTTATGCCCAGCTTATGCCTCGTTTGACCCCGTGGGAGAAGAGGAAGTACCTGCTCACTCCCCTGGGTGCAGAGCTGACTTGCACCCCGCATCTGCACGGTTCGGTGCCGCCGCGGGTGGTGAAGCAGGTGCAGGCGTTGTGTGCTCAGAGTCTGACGGCAAAGAGCGCGAAGAAGCTGAAGAAGCAGGCGAACGCGCTATTGGAGAATGCGGAGGAGGAGCATAGCCTCATTTTTGGTGCTTCTGATACCGGCGCCCTTCATGCTCTGCCGCATTTCTCAGACGCTGATTACGCTCAGCTGAGCCCCGCTGCTTATGCTGCAGCCGATGCCGACTACCCTATACCCGCCCTGAATTCTGCTGGAACTGCGAATTCTTGGCCTGCCGGTCAGTCTCCGCTGGATATTATTTTGCGTGCCAGCGATTCGCCGGTGATTCACGCTCAGGCTGAGTTTGCTGAGCATTTTACGCAGGATTTGATTCAGCATATTCACGCGGTGACGCCAGAATATTTTGAGCAGATTGTTGCCGATATTTTTACGGCTCTTGGTTTTAACACCGAGGTGACCGGCGGTGCTGACGATAAGGGCGTTGATGTTATTGCCCGCTATTCTGATGGACTGGATTTCGCGCCGATTTATATTCAGGTGAAGCATTATTGCGGAACCATGAAGGTCACCCCTAACGAGATTCAGAAGCTTGCCGGTGCGGTGCTTCTGCACGGCGGTTTGCAGGGCGTTTTGGTGACCTGCGGTGCTTTTGCGCATCCGGTGCCTAAGTATTTGCAGGGTTTGCCGGGCGCACGCAATATTGCTCTGGTTGATCAGCACCACTTGGTGGAGCTGATGATTCGTCACCGTGTGGGTGTGCTTGATGGTGAGGGCGAGTGCGGTTATCGCATTGATGAGGAGTATTTTGCCCGCGGCATGGAGTAGCCCTCGCGGTTTGGAGTAGCCGGGGTGTTTTGGGGGCGGGTATTTCCCTCTAAATATCCCCGACCTTCGCGCATTTCCTGCGTCATTTCACTTAATGTATTTTCACTTTTCCTTGAGGGTATTTTTCACATATCGGCTGGTTTTAGAAATCTAGGCCATTTCTTGAACCAGCCGATACAATGGGAGAGTAATGCGTTATATATACTCGCATTATTTCACGAAGTGTATATACCCGCGACGGTCTAGACACTTCACCATAATTCATAGCGTTCTTTCTGAAGTGTTCGTCGTAGAAGACGGTACGTGAGCGGGAGGGTCTGAGAAATCTGCCGTTCCTACTTCTCTTCACGTACTTCTCTTCATGAGGGGTTACCAAAGTGGGTTACCAAAGTGTCGACCCAAAAATAAAGATGGTGTCGCCCAGTATTGTGTGAATATTTTCCCGTTCGAATGACTGCACTTTATGAAGAACGCCCGCACGATAAATAACACCAGATAAGGAGCCCAGCGTGGCTTTTGTGAATAAAACAATGCTCCATATCGACCATTCCGAATTGCACTCTTTGCAGCAGGAAACCTCGTGGGAGGCTCTACCCGAGGAAGCACGCACTCTCAGCGTTGCGGCGGCTTTCTCTCTGCTCCGCCATTTTGATCGCGCGCAGGACCGTGGCGAGAAGGTTTTCTTCCCCGATATGTACACCCCCGTAGGTGTGGACCTGGGTTTCAACATGACTCAGCGTTTCATTGCGGTCAGTGACAATGTTCTCTTCCGTGAGGCGCTCAATAAGCTGATTGCGGCACTGGTCAACGCTGACTATCTTGAGGTGTCCCTCAGCCAGCTGCATCCGGGCAACCTGCACTACACGCTCAGCGAGGCTGGCCGTGAACTTTTGGGTACCCCGAAGGAACAGCAGGCGCAGGCGCTCCTGCCGGTTCTGCCCCTCCTCAGCGGCGTGTATCTCTACTACCTGAAGCAGTTCTACCCGGTTCTGCTCTCGCACATTACGGTGCGTGAGCTTCTGCCCATCGTCCTGAGTGTTACCCCCTCCTACCCCGCGGCGGCACCCGTGAAGATTCGCGAGCTGGTGCTGCGCGAGTGCGGTTTTGTGCAGGGCTGGTACGGTCTGTCGTACCTGGAGCAGCGCATTATTGAGCCGGTGATTGCTCAGGCGCTGAGCCTGCTGACCCGAGAGGGCTACCTGCGCACCAAGACGATTCACGAGCACACGGACTCTCCGCTGACTCTGTACTCGCTGTCGCCTTCGGCGAAGGAGCTCGTGGCACGATACGAGGAGACCGGCGTGCCGGCGAGCGAGCTGAGCTCCGTGCTGGCGCTGGTGAAGGATGAGGGCGCCTCCATTACGGCTGAGGATATTGCCGCAACCGATGCCCTGCTGACCCATATGGGCGTTCTTCTGCTCGACACTCTCAACGATCATGGCGCCGATGTGGAGCTGAGCCTTCCGAGCCTGGAGCAGGTCTTTGACCGCGACGAGCGCATTCAGCAGGCGTCCTCGAACCCGTACTTTGTGCAGATTGACGCGCAGGATTACCTCTACGATGTGCTGACCGCCCACCACTACCTCTCTGAGCGTGAGACCGTCTACTCGCTGGGTCCTGCTTTCGCGCCGGCTCTGGCGCAGATGGTTGAGCCGAGCGTTCAGAAGCTGGTGGCTTCGGCTCTGCTGGACCCTGCGGCGGTGGACGCTCTGCCGTACCCGCATCAGCTGCTGTACCCGATTCTGAAGCTCGTGGAGGAGAACCCGCGTATCTCCTACTACGACATCTACGATGAGTTGAAGCTCGCCCTGGATATCCCGTACCTGCAGGGTGAGATTGCTCCGCACCGTTATAAGCTGACCCCGCGTCTGCGTAACCGCTATTCGGTGGCGATGCACGTGCTCAAGGGCGAACGCTACCTGAACGCTCTGCGTGAGGGTACGGGTCGTACCTCCCGCAAGAACCCGGAGCGTTATGAGCTGAGCGAGGCGGGTAAGGAGCTGCTCAAGCGATTCCCGGAGGGCGCTCCGGAGGCGGTGACCGCCCGCATGGCGCCGCTGCCGCCGCAGTCGCTCAAGCACAAGCTGCCTCAGGATATTGCGGCTGAGTTGCAGGCTCGTGAGGAGGCTCTTCAGGCCGCTAAGGAGGCGCGCGCGGCGGAGCGTCAGGCTCGCCTGGCGGCCCGTGAGGGTCGTGAGGGTCGTGAGCCATTGGCTCCGGTGCCGGGTGCTTCTCCGGCGCTGTTGGCGCGTCCGGCTGGTTCGCCGGTAGCGGCTCCTACCCAGGCGACTACTGCCCAGGCACCCGCTGAGGTTCCGGCGGCACCGGTCGCTGCGGCTACCGCCCAGCCTGCCGTGCCCGCTCCTGCTGTTTCTGCACCCGTTGCAGCTCCCGTTCAGCCGGTTGTTTCCGCTACTGCTGTGTCCGCTCCCGCTGGTTCGACTGTTGAGCCCTCGACCGCGCTGCAGGTGGCTGCCGCGCAGGTGCGTGAGGCTCTGAAGCGTTACCGTCAGGTCTTCCGCCGCGAGGCGCTGGCTCCGGCGTTGGCTCAGGTGTCTGAGGAGCGTTTCCGTAGCATTGGTTTCGATCTGTTCCTGATGCGCGGCTACACGGTGGAGGCTCTGGAGGCTCAGGGCGTAGATGGTGTGGCAACTCCCGCCACCGGTGAAAAAGAACGCGCATTCTACGTGCGTACTCTGCGCCCGGTAGCGAACGGTGTGCTGTCCGCAAGCGTTCAGCCGCAGGACATTACCGCGTTCTTCCTGGCGATTCACGCCCGCGGCGGTCAGCTCGGCACCTTCATCACGAACGCGGCGTTCAGCGATGAGGCGTACGACGAGTTCATCCGCTGCTCGACCAAGTACCCGAACATTCTGGTGGACTTGGTGTCCGGCGATGAGCTGCAGGACCGCCTCATTGCGCACCGCCTCGGCGTGGTCGAGAGCGCAAACGGTCTGCTGGAGCTGAACGGTGAATACTTCGCCGGCTAGCCTCCCCCGCTAGTAGCTTTTAGCCCATCTTGGGCACGCCCCGGTTTTCTCTTTCCTGCACGTTCAGGTGGGAGAAAGCCGGGGCGTTTTCGCACCTTTACCCCGGTGAGTTGTCCACAAGTAAGCCGTTTTCCTCGCATTCGGTGCTGTTCAGCCCGTAATATTGCCGGTTTAAGCGACCCAAATCACCGAAAATCGTGGTTGAAGGCACACCCCTGCGTTAGGATATGAACATGAGCACTTACCAGGAACTTCCCAGCATCTACCGATTGAAGCGCTCGCTGACCGACGTCGATCAGATTGCTAACGAATACTTTGAAAAGGTCCTCGACCTGAACCCCGTCCATGCAACCGAGCTTGGTCGCAAAGGCGTAGAGACCCTATACCCCGACTACTCGCCCGCAGGCGAGAAGGCTTATGCGCGCCTTGCGAAGAAGACTTTGAAGAAGGTCGATAACGTCCTGCCTATTGATGACGTTGACCTGGTCACCCTGGATGCTCTGCAGGAGCGCCTGAGCCTGTACCGCAAGCAGTACAAGGCTGGCTTTGGTGGCTGGCAGCTGAACAATATTGCTTCCGTCCCGCAGGAGGTGCGCTCGGTCTTTGACCTGATGAAGCGCAACACCCAGCAGGACTGGGAACACATTATTGGTCGTATGCACCGCGTGACCGAGGCGCTGGAGGGCTACATCCAGACTCTTGAGGCGGCTCGTGAAGAGGGCAAGGTTGCCCCGCGCCGCCAGGTGGATATTGTCATTGAGCAGACCGCCGCGTATTACGCTCCCGGTGGTTTCTTTGACGAGCTTGCCGCCGAAGTTTCCGCAGCTGTGCCCTCCCTAAAGGATGAGGCTGCCGCCGGTGCCGAGGCCGCCAAGGAAGGCTACCGCCGCCTCAACAGCTACCTGGTGGAGAAGCTGCAGCCGGTTGCTCCCTCCCGCGACGCTGTGGGCCGTAAGGCGTATAGCCTGCACTCCCGTTCGTTCCTGGGTACCACCATTGACCTGGACGAAACCTATGCCTGGGGCGTGAAGGAGCTGGAGAGCATTATTGCTCGTCAGCGTGAGGTTGCCGAGGAGATTGAGCCGGGCGCAAGCATTGAGCGTGCGAAGCAGCTGCTCGATGAGGATCCGGCACGTCAACTGCACGGCACCGATGAGCTGAAGGCGTGGATGCAGAAGCTTGCCGACGCCGCGGTAGAGAACCTGGCGGGTAGCCACTTCGAGATTGGCGGCCCCATGCGCCGCATTGAGTGCTGCATTGCGCCCACGAACGAGGGCGGTATTTACTACACCGGCCCCTCCCCCGATTTCTCGCGTCCGGGCCGCATGTGGTGGTCGGTTCCCGAGGGTGAGGAAACGTTCACTACCTGGCGTGAAACCTCCACCGTGTACCACGAGGGCGTTCCGGGCCACCACCTGCAGATCGCTATCGCTACGGCTCTGCAGGGCACCATGAACTCCTGGCGCACGAACATGCTGTGGGTTTCCGGTCACGGTGAGGGCTGGGCGCTGTACGCCGAGCGCCTTATGGAGGAGCTGGGCTACCTGAAGGATCCGGGTGACCGCATGGGCATGCTGAACGCTCAGCGTATGCGCGCCGCCCGCGTGGTCTTCGATATTGGTGTTCACTGCGAGATGCCGATTCCCGATGAGTGGGCTGAGCAGCTGGGCGTTGAGCCGGGCACCATCTGGACTTCTGAGCTGGGTTACGAGTTCTTGAAGCTGAACCTGGACGAGTCCGAGGGTCACTTGCGTTTCGAGTTCCTGCGTTACCTGGGTTGGCCGGGTCAGGCGCCGAGCTACAAGATTGGCGAGCGCCTCTGGCTGGAGCTGCGCGATCAGGCTCTGCGCCGCGGCGATGACATGCGTGCGTTCCACACGCGTGCGCTTCTGCTCGGTTCGGTGGGTCTGGACACTCTGCGCCGCGCCCTGACCGATGAGATGATGCTTCCTCTGGATACTGAGGATGACGACGATGAGGACGACGAGTAACCTCTGGACTAGAGCCTCCGCATAGGAACTCCATACATGAAGCCCCCGCTTCAGCTTTGGCTGAGGCGGGGGCTTCGCTGTATTTTCGTATCTTCTGGGGGCTATATCTTCTGAGGTCTATGTCCTCTGGGTGGCTATCCGAAGTTTGCGGTGCCCGGGTCGGTGGTGCCGAATCCCATGCCGGTAGAGTCGTTCAGATCCACCAGATGCGGGGCGAAGCGGCACCAATAGTCGGTGAGCGCGCCGTTCGATTCGCGGATGCCCACGCCTACGGTGCGTCCGTCGACCACCCACACGCCGAGGATGGGGTGGCTGACCGGGTTGATAATGCCTTCGTAGCGCGGTGCCGGAATGTACTCCTGGTAGATGAATTCGCTTTCGGGGGCGTTGGCGAAGAAGTCGTCGTCTTCGGGCTTGATGAAGACGTCGTAGTCGGGGGCGTAGATTTCTACGCCGTCGCCTTCGCGTCCGAAGATGGGTTTGCGAACCCAGTTGCGCATGCCGCCGCGGTGACCCGCGTAGGTGGGTACGAGGTTCGGGTGGCCCGGGTACTTATCCCAGAGCGCGGCAAGCAGCAGCTTATTGGAGAGGAACATCTTCCACGCCGGCTCAATCCAGCGGTCCATGGCGCCGTGGTAGGCGAAGAGGAGCTTGTCGTAGCCTGCTTCGCTGTCGGTGACCAGGTCTTCCCAGGGGTAGAGCTTGAAGAGGTTGGTGATGGCGCGGCCTTGTGCGTCCTCCCAGCTCTTGGTGTCCTCGTTGAAGATGACTTCGTCGATGGGCATCATGTGGGTTTTGATGCCCGCCTGCTGCGCCGCGTAGGCGATGAGCCAGAGGTTGTTGTAGTCCTCGTTGTTCTCGTCAATCTCGGGGCTCACGTGCGCCAGGTGCAGTACGGGCTGCACGCCGGCGGTGATTTCGGGGGCGAAGATGTGGCGCCAACGGTTGGTGAAGGCTTCACCGATTTCGCCCCAGTGGGCGTAGCCGCGGGTGTCGAGGCGCTGGTCTTTCGCCCAGGTTTTCTGGCTGACTGCCGCTTCCACAATGCCGGTGGGGGTGTCGGCGTTGTATTCGAGCAGCTTCATGGGGTCGCCGGGCACGCCCGAATAGGTGAAGTCGAAGCGTCCGTAGAAGTCGGCGTCGCGGCGGTTCCAGGATTCTACGGCGAGGTTGAACGCCGCCTGGGGCAGACCGAGGGTGCCGAACGCGCCGGAGGCAATGTACTCGACGGTTTCCAGGCACATGCGGTGCATTTCTTCCGCCTGGGCGCGCACAGAGTCCATTTCTTGCGGGCTGAAAATGTAGGCGGCGTATTCGTTCCAATAGTGGTCGGTGTCGTGGGGGCCGTCCACGCTGTAGGTGAGGCCTTCCTCAACGATGACGTTCTCCCAGTCGGGTCGGCCGACGGGAAATTCTTCACGGCGCATGAGGGGCTAGGCTCCTTCGAAGTAGTGAATGGAAAATAGTGAGGAAAATGCGGGCGGGACCGTTCAGTCCCTGCCCGCATTCTGTGTGATGGCTTATGGCTTAGCCGCCGGAGGTACCGCCACCAGACTTGGAGCCGCCACCGAAACCGCCCTTGCTGCCGGACTTCGAGGACGAGCCAGACTTGGACGAAGAACCCGACTTAGACGAGGAACCGGATTTCGAGGACGAACCCGACTTAGAAGTGTTCGACTTGCTGTACGTTCCGGTGCTACCGCTATTGCTGGTGCCCTGCTTACCGCTGGAGACCGAGCCGGTGGTCTTATTACGCACCGAAGAGGTCTTACCGGAGTTATTGGTGCTGGTCACCTTACCCGAGGAGACGGTGGAGGACTTCTTCGCACTACGGTAGGAGTCTTCGAAACTACCGCCCTTGGAGGACACGCCGCTGTAGACGGTGCCGTTGCTGGGGCGGGTGGTGCTGCCTCCGGAGAGCTTAGAGCCCACGGGGGGAATGTAGTGGGATCCGGAAGAATTCGCGGCGCTCTGGCGGCCCAGGTAGTACCAGAGGAACGCATTCGAATTATTGTGAGTGGTGGTCGAACCAGAAGTGCCCGAAGACCCAGAAGATCCGGAGGAACTAGAGGAACCCGACGAGTTCGAGGAGCCCGAGGAATCGCTGCTGGATGAGTCGGTCGGCTCCTGAACGCCTGCCTTCTCACATTCGCTATCTTCCACGCGCAGGCCGGTCTTCGCGTCCTGGCAGACGCGGGCGTACTCTTCGCCCTGCGACAGGAACGCGTTCTCTTCCTGGTGCATGGAGTTGTAGGCGAAGATGCCACCGCCAACCAGCAGTACGCCAGCGCCCGCTACGGCAATCATCTTGGCGATGCCGGGGCGGGTCGCACCCAGGTTCAGGGTCTGCTGGGCAGAGGTCTGTGCGGCGCGGGTAGCAAAGTTGGCGACTGCTTCCATGCGGTTGCCGGGCTTCTTCGGGCCGTTGGGGGTGGTGGTTCCGCCGGGGTATTGGGGAGCAGAACTCATGCATCTCTCCTTGAAAGGTGGTGCGTGGCGTATTGCTCAACGCGTATATGAAGCTGAGTGGGTACAGCATCATCCGGCGACTTTCGCCGGACTATCGGTGTGATTCCAGCATATCAAGCTCTAGCTTTCGGCTTATTAGCTGACGGCAAAATCTCAGCAAGCTTCCCCGCATGTTGCGCAGTTGTTTCCTTTCTGTTTGCTTTTGTTATGGCTCCCGATAACTATCAGCCGATTTAACTGCCTACTGGGGGCCGGCGGCACTGGTGGATGCGCTGGCAGATGCACTGTTGGCTGCGCTTGTTGGTTGTACTGCCGAAAGGTGCCACCGGAAGATGCTGCTAAAGGTACCTCAGGAAGGTCACGGTTCGTCACATACCCCCTACACTGCACCGGGTTGCAATACTTCTTCACACAAACTCGCGCCGGAGTACACAAAAGCTTTAGAGTATGCCACATGTCTACACCGCATGCATCATCTCGTTCACGTTTGCCCAAGTGGGCTACTTCTTTTGGCAACCAAATCATTGCCTCCCTCATTCTGGGTATTGTTCTCGGCGCGCTCGCCCTCGCACTGGGCGGGGACGCGAAGAGCAACCCCAACTGGCTCATGGTGACTTTAGATACCATCGGCTCCTCCTACGTCACCCTGCTGAAGGCGGCTGTTGTTCCGCTGATTTTCACCGCCGTGGTCGCCTCCATCTCTAACCTGTCGCAGGTGACGAACGCGGCGCGTCTGGCGGTTAACACGCTCATCTGGTTTGCGATTACCGCGTTCTTCGCGGTGCTCATTGGTATTGCAATGGGCCTGATCGTTCAGCCGGGCGTGGGCGCGCAGGTGCAGGGCAAGGCGTACACCGGCTCGACCGGTTCGTGGACCGCGTTCCTGACCGGTCTGATTCCGGTGAACTTCCTGGGCCTGGGCGTCAGCGCTAAGTCCGGTGATTCCGGTATCACCGCCTCGGCGTCCTTCAACGTGCTGCAGATCCTGGTCATTTCCGGCGCAGTCGGCATTGCCGCGCTGAAGGTCGGCGAGGCCGCTAAGCCGTTCATTGACGTGGTCAAGAGTGCCCTGGCGATTATTCAGAAGATTCTGTGGTGGATTATTCGCCTGGCACCGCTGGGTACCGTGGGTCTGATCGCTAAGGCGGTGTTCGCGTACGGTTGGGCGTCGATGGGTTCGCTGGTCGCGTTCGTTATCGCCCTCTACATTGGCCTGCTGCTGGTCTTCCTCGTGGTCTACCCGATTATTGTTCGCGCGAACGGCCTGTCGGTCCGCCAGTACTTCTCTGGCGTGTGGCCGGCGCTCCAGCTGGGCTTCGTGTCTCGCTCTTCGATGGGTTCGATGCCGATGACGCAGACCGTTGCCGAACGCAATCTGGGTGTTCCCCGCGCCTATGCATCCTTCGCGGTTCCGCTGGGTGCAACCACTAAGATGGACGGTTGCGCCTCGGTTTACCCGGCTCTTGCCGCGATCTTCGTGGCTCAGTTCTACGGTATTCAGCTGGACTTCACCCAGTACCTGCTGATTGTGATGGTGTCCGTGCTCGGTTCGGCTGCGACTGCCGGTACGACCGGCGCTATCGTGATGCTGACCCTGACCCTTTCCACTCTGGGTCTGCCGCTGGACGGTGTGGGTCTGCTCCTGGCGATTGACCCGATCGTTGATATGGGCCGTACCGCTCTGAACGTTGCCGGTCAGGCTCTGGTTCCCGCGATTGTGGCTCGCCGCGAGGGCATTCTGGACGAGGAGCTCTACAATGCTCCCCGTTCGGAGGGCGGCTTCGTGGCTCAGGAATTCTACGATGAGCGCATCGCCGGTGAGGCGCAGCGACTTCACGAGGTGGAGGACGCGGTACGCCGCTAATCTGGCGAGCTCATCAGGCAAAGGTTCACGCGCACGGCGCTAGGCGGTACCGCTTAGCGCCGTGTAGCTTCTCCGCCTCCTATGCTTTCTCTCTCCCCCCCCCCAGCATGGGCGAAGTATATTTGTCAAACGTCATAAAAACGTCACGATTGATTCTTCTTTTCTTTTAATGTTTGAGAAGAGTTATGATTTTGAACGGCGTGTTCCATCTCCTACGTGGTTGAGGGGGATGGGACACGCTCTTTTTATGCCCGCCGGTTTTATGCCTTCCGAGCTCGATGCTCCGCCCCCAGGTTACGCCCCCCAGATTAGGCCAAGGACCCGTGTTCAACGCTGACGCACCGGCGGAGGGTTCCATCTAGTGACTCTCAATCTGCACCCGAGAGTAAAACTCACCGGCAACGCTCTAAAATAGAACCCATGACTACCAGCGCTTCATCGACCCGACTGATTCTTGCCTCCGCCTCCCCGGCGCGCCGCAAGCTCCTGGAGGACTCCCGCATCGCGTTCACGGTGCGCGTCTCCTCCGTAGATGAGGACGCCGCGCTCACCGCCGCCAACGAACAGGCGCGAGCGCAGAGACGTGCGGGGCTCACCCCGGCTGAGACCGCCTCCCTGCTGGCGCAGTTGAAGGCGCAGGCGGTTGCCGCGGAGCTTGCCGCCGAGGGTGTGCGCGACGCACTGGTTCTGGGTTGCGATTCGGTCTTCGAGTTTGAGGGCGTCGCCTACGGCAAGCCCCACACGGCGGAGGCGGCGCGCGAGCGCATCAGTGCGATGAGCGGCAACCACGGTGTGTTGCATACCGGTCACGCGCTCGTGGATTTGCGCGGCATTGAGCCGGGTACCGAACTGCCTGCTACTTCCGACCTGCCTACAGTTTCCGAGCTGCCCACTGTTTCTGAGCTGCGCAGCGCCACCGTCCACTTTGATGAGCTCAGCCCCGAAGAAATCGAGGCGTACATTGCCACCGGCGAGCCGCTCTGGGTGGCGGGTTCCTTCACCCTGGACGGTTACGGTTCCGCGTTCATTCGCGGTATTGAGGGCGAGTTCCATACGGTGGTGGGTCTGTCCATCCACGCGTTGCGCGATATGCTGCGCCGCCGCGAAGTAGCGGTGACCGATTTGTGGCTACCGCCCGAGGATGAGGATTAGAACCACACCCACAGCATAAACCCACAGCATAAATCTGTCTCAAAGCGCGCCCTGAAATACACATTGTTGAACACCAATCGATAAGATAGAACAGTATGATGCGCGTTATATTCGCCAATCCTGCCGATGTATCCTTGGAGCAGGAGATTAAAGGAGAGCTTTAAGTGACTCAGCACCAGGCAGAAGCCGCCAAGAAATTTACTGCAGTCCCCGGCCGCCATACTGGCCCGGTCAGCAAGATTCTGATCGCTAACCGCGGCGAGATTGCTGTCCGTGTGATTCGTGCGGCCCGTGATGAGGGCCTGCAGACCGTCGCCGTCTACGCTGACCCCGACCGCGACGCCCAGCACGTGAAGCTCGCCGATGAAGCCTACGCTCTCGGCGGCGCCACCGCGGCACAGTCCTACCTGGTGATGGACAAGCTCATTGAGATTGCTCTCCGTTCCGGCGCTGACGCTGTGCACCCCGGCTACGGTTTCCTTTCTGAGAACGCGCAGTTCGCGCAGAAGTGCATTGACGCTGGCCTGACCTGGATTGGCCCCTCCCCCGAGTCCATTACCCAGCTGGGCGATAAGGTGGCCGCCCGCCACATCGCGCAGAAGGTGGGCGCTCCCCTGGTGCCCGGCACTAAGGACCCGGTCAAGTCCGCCGATGAGGTTGTTGCCTTCGCGGATGAGCACGGTCTGCCGATTGCTGTGAAGGCCGCATTTGGTGGCGGTGGCCGCGGCATTAAGGTGGCACGCGACCGCGAGAGCATTGTTGAGATGTACGAGTCCGCTGTTCGCGAGGCTACCGCGGCATTCGGTCGCGGTGAGTGCTTCATCGAGCGTTTCTTGGATTCGCCCCGCCACGTTGAGACCCAGTGCCTGGCGGATGCGCACGGCAACGTTGTGGTGGTATCCACCCGTGACTGTTCCCTGCAGCGCCGTAACCAGAAGCTTGTCGAGGAGGCACCCGCCCCCTACCTGAGCGATGAGCAGAACAAGCGCCTCTACGAGGCGTCCCGCGCGATTCTGCGTGAGGCTGGCTACCAGGGTGCTGGCACCTGTGAGTTCCTAGTCGGCACCGACGGCACCATCTCCTTCCTGGAGGTCAATACTCGACTGCAGGTGGAGCACCCCGTCTCTGAAGAGATTTCCGGTCTGGATTTGGTTCGTGAGCAGTTCCGCATTGCCCGCGGCGAGAAGATTGAGGAGAAGGACCCGGTTCTGCGCGGTCACTCCTTCGAGTTCCGCATTAACGGTGAGGACGCTGGCCGTTCCTTCATGCCCGCCCCCGGCACCATCGAGAAGATGACCGTGCCCACCGGCCCCGGTGTTCGCTGGGATTCTGGTTTCGTGGCTGGCGACGTTATCGGCGGTAACTTCGACTCCATGCTGGCTAAGCTCATTGTCACCGGCGCGGACCGCAAGCAGGCTCTGCAGCGTGCCCGCCGTGCCCTAGCTGAGCTGACCATTGAGGGTATGCCCACCGTCATTCCGTTCCACCGCGTCGTGCTGGATGATCCCGCTTTCGCGCCGGCTGAGGGCGGCGATTTCAAGGTGCACACCCGCTGGATTGAGACCGAGTTCAACAACACCATCCCCATGTACTCCGGCGCGCCCGGCAGCGTGGATTCCGATGAGGATGAGCGCACCACCGTGGTCGTTGAGGTCAACGGCAAGCGCATGGAGGTGTCCCTGCCGGATCTTAGCGGTGGCGCGAAGCCTGCCGCTAAGCCCGCTGCCAAGACCCGCAAGTCCCGTTCGGCACGTAGCGCGGCAAAGGGTGGCGGCGACGAGCTGACCAGCCCCATGCAGGGCACCATCGTGAAGGTGGCGGCTTCTGACGGCGACACCGTCGCTGAAGGCGATCTGATTCTGGTGCTGGAGGCTATGAAGATGGAGCAGCCCATTACCGCGCACAAGGCGGGTAAGGTTTCGGGCCTGTCGGCTAAGGCTGGCGATACCGTCACCTCCGGTGCGGTGCTGGCGACCATCAAGTAAGACCTTTCAGCGCCCTCGCGAGCGCTCCAGGCTATACGAATCCCCCGGAAGGGTTGAGGTATTACCTCGTACCCTTTCGGGGGATTTTCTATATGTGCTCTCTTCTGTTTCTGTGGGATTTACGCGACTAACCCTTGTGATTGCGTCCAGATAGTGACTGCGTTTGTTGGGCTTTTTCTGAACAGAGTTATAATGTTGCACTTTAGAGGAGCCTTTCAGAATCCGGCGCCCAACGTGCCCCACCCGGTGCAGTTACGGCCCCCGGTACGCGCCTACGGCACACCCGCCTCCCGCGCTGACCGGTAGCGGACACCCCGGCTCCATCTGTACACACAGTTCACCATTTCGGGAGTTTTCCTCATGAGCACCTCTGCACCCGACACGAAAGCGTCTGCTGCATCGGTGAAGAATACGACTCCTCGCAGTCGAGTTATTCTTGCCTCGCTCGTTGGTACCACCATCGAGTTCTACGATTTCTATATTTACGCCACCGCAGCCGTGGCTGTGTTCCCTGTGCTGTTCTTCCCCTCGAAGGACGCAACCACCGAGCTTCTAGCATCCTTCGCAACCTTCGGCGTTGCCTTCATCGCACGCCCCCTCGGTTCCGTAATCTTCGGCCACTTCGGCGACAAGATTGGCCGTAAGGCAACCCTCGTCGGAGCACTGCTCACTATGGGTCTGGCAACCTTCATCATCGGTCTGCTGCCCACCTACCACCAGATTGGTCTGTGGGCACCGACTATGCTGACCATTATGCGTTTCTGCCAGGGCCTGGGTCTGGGCGGTGAATGGTCCGGTGCGGCTCTGCTCGCCAGCGAATACGCTGAGGAAGGTAAGCGTGCCCGCGCCGCTATGTGGCCTCAGCTGGGCGCACCCATCGGCTTTGTGCTTGCGAACGGCTTCATGCTGCTGCTGACCAGCTGGATTTCCTTCAACTCCGCGACCGACGGTAAGAACTTTGATCACCCCTTCCTCATCTGGGGTTGGCGTATTCCGTTCCTGATGTCCATCGTGATGGTCGCTGTCGGCCTGTACGTGCGTTTCAAGCTGGAGGAGACCCCCGTCTTCGCCAAGGCAGCCGCTAACAACGAGAAGGTTAAGACCCCGCTCGTTGAGGCGTTCAAGGTCGCTTGGTGGCCCATGATTCAGGGTACCTTCATCATGGTTGCATGCTACGTGCTGTTCTACCTGATGACAGCCTGGGTTCTCTCCTACGGCATCGGCAAGGTCGATAAGGGCGGTCTGGCTATCCCCTACCGCGAGTTCCTGATCATTCAGCTGATCTCCATTATTGGCTTCGCAATCTTCATTCCGATCTCGGGTTGGCTGGCTGATAAGTACGGCCGCCGCACCCAGCAGCTGTGGACCACCATCGCGATGGCTGTCTTCGGTCTGTGCTTCGGCCTGTTCATCTCCCCCTCCGTTGTCGGCACCGGCCAGAATGCGAACGTCGCAGTGGTCACCCTCTTCATCTTCATCGGTATGTGCCTGATGGGTCTGTCCTTCGGTTCCATGTCCGCATACCTGCCGGAGCTGTACCCCACCAACGTGCGCTACACCGCCAGCGGTATCGCCTACAACGTGGCGTCCATCCTCGGTGCGGCGCTGACCCCGTTCGTGGCTGTGTGGCTGAACTCCACCTACGGTGTGGCTGCAGTAGGCGGCTACCTAGCGTTCGCCTCGATCCTGAGCGTTGTCTTCATCCTACTCACTCACGAAACCCGTGACGTGGACATGAACGCTGTCAGCACCACGAAGTAACGCTTCGAGTAGCTAACGCCTATTGACGGCAAAGCGGTGGGGGTCGCCTCCTGAATTCCTTAGATTCAGGAGGCGGCCCCCACCGCTTTTATGTTTTCTTCCGGGGTGCTGCGCCAGGCGGGCAACGCCCGGCTCAGCGCCTAACAGGTTGATGCTTACAGGCCTCGAGTGTGCAGCTTGCGAGCAGCCTCAGCAATAGAGCCAGAGAGCGAGGGGTAAACCGTGAAGGTATCCGCCAGGTCATCCACCGCGAGCTTCTTCTCCACCGCCAGGGCAATGGGGTAAATCAGCTCGGAAGCACGCTGACCAACCACCACGCCACCGATAACGGTGCCGGAGTGGCGGCGAGCAAAAATCTTCACAAAGCCATCGCGCATCGCCATCATCTTCGCGCGCGGGTTGGTGCTCAGCTGCAGGGTCACAGCATCACCACGGTAGGCACCCTCAGACAGATCCTTCTCACTCACACCAACGGTCGCAATCTCCGGGGAGGTGAAGATGTTCGCGGCAACCTTATCGGTGCGCAGCGGACGCACCGCGTCACCGAGGATGTGTGCCATAGCGATACGGCCCTGCATCGCAGCCACGGAAGCCAGCGGGTACACGCCCGTGCAGTCACCAGCGGCGTAAATGCTGTTCACGCTCGTACGGGACACACCATCCACCTTAATATGGCCACTCGGGGTCTGCTCAACACCGACGTCTTCCAGGCCCAAATCTTCAGTGTTCGGAATCGAACCAATAGCAACCAGACAGTGAGTGCCAGAAACCTTACGGCCATCCGAGAGGGTCACAATCACGCCGGAGCCATCCTCAGTACGCTCAACAGCAGCCGCACGGGAACGCGGCATCACTCGCACGCCGCGACGTTCAAAGACGTCCTCCAGCACGCGGGCTGCGTCCTCGTCCTCACCGGGAAGCACGCGGTCACGCGAAGACACCAGCGTCACCTTAGAGCCCAGACCGTTATACGCCGAGGCGAACTCGGCACCAGTCACACCCGAACCAATCACAATCAGTTCCTCGGGAACCTCGGAGAGGTTGTACAGCTGAGTCCAGGTCAGAATGCGCTCGCCGTCAGGCATACCGGTCGCCATTTCACGCGGATGCGTACCCACCGACAGCAACACAAAGTCCGCGTGCAGGGGGTAGACGAGGCCCGCCTCATCAGTCACCTGCACGGTGTGGCGGTCAAGAAGCTTACCGGTACCGTGAATAATCTTCACGCCAGCAGAAGCCAGGGCACGCTTGATGTCGGCGGACTGCTGCTGAGCCAGGTCGCGGACTCGGCGGTTCACGCGGTCCATATCAACACGCAGCTGAGGTGCCTTGCCCTTCGTGTTCTCAATGCCCAAGCTACCCGCCTCGGAGAAGCGGGTCATCATATCCGCCGTAGCGATTAGGGTCTTAGAGGGCACAACGTCGGTCAGAACGGCGGAGCCACCAATGGCATTGCGCTCAATCAGAGTCACGTCCGCGTTGGATGCGGCAGCCACCATCGCTGCCTCGTAGCCACCGGGGCCACCACCAATAATTACAATTCGCTGAGATGCATAGTTCACCTTTGAAGTCATGCCTTAATTGTGAGCTATGCCGCCGCTACGGGGCAAACGCACTCGCCGTGCAGATATGCCATATTGTGGCAACCTGCACGGCGAGCATTTACTTGAGGCATGCCGGTTAGCATGCCGGTTAGACGGGGCGCTCCCCTACTCCTCGAGAGCCTGCGGCTTCTCCGAATAAATCGAGTTGATGAACTTCTCAGCCCACTGCAGCATCGCGCCGTCCACCAGGTCCTTGCCGCCCACCGGCATGGTCTTCGGGCGCGGCACCAGAGTCAGCCAGGTGTCCATACCCTTCGGCTGGGCGTGCGTGGAACCCGGGTACACGCGCTTCAGACGCATCTGACGTGACTCCGGCAGCGGCGTAGCGGTCACCACGCGCACCTTCGGACCCAACACCACCAGCTCGTGAATACCGGCGGCACGGGCGTGCATACGCACCGTCGCCACGGCAAGCAGGTTCTCTACCGCCTCCGGCAACTCACCGTAACGGTCGACCAGCTCCTCGCGGGCCTCCGCGATCTTCTCTTCGGTATCGGCGGCAGCAATCTGACGGTACGCCTGCAAGCGCAGACGCTCAGAACCAATGTAGGTGTGAGGAATATGCGCGTTGACGGGCAGGTCAATCTTCGTTTCGACCTCACGCTCTTCCTTCTCGCCGCGATAGTTCGCCACCGCCTCGCCGACCAGGCGCAGGTACAGGTCAAAACCGACACCGGCAATATGGCCGGACTGTTCGCCGCCGAGCAGGTTGCCGGCACCGCGAATCTCCAGGTCCTTCATGGCAAGCTGCAGACCCGCACCCAGCTCGTTGTGGGTTGCCACAGCCTTCAGACGCTCATGCGCAATCTCGCCGAGAGTCTTATCCACCGGGTACAGGAAGTACGCGTAGGCGCGCTCGCGGCCACGACCCACGCGTCCACGTAGCTGGTGTAGCTGGCTCAGACCGTAGTTCTGGGCGTGATCGACAATGAGGGTGTTCGCGTTCGAAATATCCAGGCCCGTCTCAACGATGGTGGTGCAGACCAGCACGTCAAAGCGGCGCTCCCAGAAGTCCACAATAATCTGCTCCAGGCGCGATTCACTCATGCGGCCGTGGGCGGTGGCGATGCGCGCCTCCGGCACAAGCTTGCCAATTTCGACGGCAACATCGTCGATGTCAGCCACACGGTTGTGCACGAAGAACACCTGCCCTTCACGCATGAGCTCGCGACGGATTGCGGCGGTAATCTGGCTGTCGGTTCGCGGACCGACGAAGGTCAGCACGGGGTGGCGTTCCTCCGGCGCGGTGGCAAGGGTGGAGGTCTCTCGAATACCGGTGAGCGACATTTCCAGGGTGCGCGGAATCGGGGTAGCGCTCATGGCGAGCACGTCCACATTCGTGCGCATCTGCTTGAGCTTTTCCTTGTGTTCCACACCGAAGCGCTGTTCCTCATCAATGATGACCAGGCCCAGGTCCTTGAACACCACGCTGTCCGAGAGGATGCGGTGCGTACCGATCACCACATCCACCGCGCCGGATGCGATTTCTTCGGTAATCTGGCGGGTTTCTTTCGCCTTCTGGAAGCGGGAGAGCACGCGAATCTTCACGGGGAAGCCCGAGAAGCGCTCACTGAACGTCTCGTAGTGCTGCTGGGCGAGCAGGGTCGTGGGTACGAGCACGGCGACCTGTTTGCCGTCCTGTACCGCCTTGAATGCGGCACGTACGGCGACCTCGGTTTTGCCGAAGCCCACATCGCCGGAGATGAGGCGGTCCATGGGGATTTCTTTCTCCATGTCTTCCTTCACCTCGTGGATGGCGGTGAGCTGGTCGGGAGTCTCGTTGTAGGGGAAGGATTCTTCCAGCTCTCGTTGCCAGGGGGTGTCTGGGGCGAAGGCGTGACCGCGCGATGCCTGGCGTGCCGAATAGAGTTTCACCAGGTCGGCGGCGATTTCCTTGACTGCCTTGCGAGCGCGGGACTTGGTCTTAGCCCAGTCACTACCGCCCATCTTGGACAGGCTCGGGTTCTCGCCACCCACGTAATTGGAGATGAGGTCCAGCTGGTCGGAGGGCACGAAGAGGCGGTCGGGCGCGCCACCGCGCTTGGCGGGGGCGTACTCGATGACCAGGTATTCCTTCATGGGCTGCACGCCGTTGACCGGGGACACACCCGCCACCGGGCGGGAGGTCATCTCGACGAACCTGCCGATGCCGTGGCGTTCGTGTACCACGTAGTCGCCGGGGTTCAGCGCGAGCGGGTCAACCGCGTTGCGGCGGCGGCGCGTGGCGAATTTCTGTCCGGCGGCGCCTCGGGGTGCGTAGGTTCCGCGGCGGCCGAGCAGTTCGGCTTCGGTGAAGACGGCGAGCTTCGCCTCCTCGATGAGGAAGCCTGCGGAGGCGGGCGCCTCGCACACCTCGACGATGCCGTGTTCGATGTCGCCGGCGGGGTCCGCTTCGAGGCTGGTTCGGCGGGCTGCGGGTACGGCGGGTGCCCCTTCGCCGGAGTGGAAGAGGTCGATGAGGCGGTCGGTGGAGCCACGGCCGTTGGTGAGGGCGAGGACGGTCCACTGTTGGCGGATGAGGTCGCCGACCTGGCTGAGCATGCGTTCGACGGAGCCGTTGAACGCGGTTGCGGGGGTGGCGTTGACGGTGTAGGTGTCGATTCCGTCTTCGATGGCGTCGGCGATGCTCTGGTTTTCGAACGCGCCTGCGGCGGCGTCTTCGAGTAGGTCTGCGTCGGTGACGAGTTCGGTGATTTCCCACCAGCTGAGCTTGGCTTCGAGTGCTTGGGCGGTGGTTTGGTCGATGGTGCGGAATCCGCTGTCGCTCATGCGTAGCTGGCCGAGGTCGATGGGTGCTACTGCGTCGGCTTCTGCGGAGGTGTCCCATGCGGCGGCGAGGAATTCTTCGTTGGTGGCGACGAGGTCTTCGGCGCGGGCGCGCACACGCTCGGGTTCGACGTTAATAATCATGGACCCTGCCGGCAGCAGCTCGGTGAGGGTATTCATGGATTCGATGAGTAGCGGGGTGAGCGATTCCATGCCTTCGACGTAGATTCCGCCGGCGATCTTTTCGAGCATGGTTGCGGCTGCCGGGTAGTCGGCTTTCAGGCGTGCGGCGCGGCTCATGACTTCGGGGGTGATGAGCAGTTCGCGGCAGGGCAGCAGGGTGAGTTCGGTGAGCTCTTCTCCCCCGTTGAGGGTGCGCTGGTCGGCGACGGAGAAGTGGCGCATTTCGTCGAGTTCGTCGCCGAAGAATTCGAGGCGGACGGGGGTGGTTGCGGTGGGCGGGAAGACGTCGATGATGCCGCCGCGTACGGCGTATTCGCCGCGCTTGGCGACGAGGTCTACGCGAGAGTATGCGGCGTCGTTGAGGCCTCGTACTACGTCTTTGAAGGGGTATTCTTCGCCGCGAACCAGGTGTACGGGTTCAAGTTTTTCGATGCCGGTGACGATGGGCTGGATGACGGCACGCACGGGCGCGATAACGACTTGGGGGCGTTTGGTCGCTTCCCCGGTGATGGCGCGCAGTACCTGCAGCCGGCGGCCTACGGTGTCGGAACGCGGTGAGAGGCGTTCGTGGGGCAGGGTTTCCCAGGCGGGGAAGAGCGCTATGTCGGCGGCGGGCAGGTAGGAGCGCAGGGCAGCGGCGAGGTCTTCTGCTTGGCGGTCGGTGGGGGCGATGATGAGGCTGAGCGCTTCGGGGGTGGTTGCTCGTACGGCGCCGGAGATGTCGGCAATGAGCGCGGCGTGGGTTCCGGCGACGGCACCGATGAGGGTACGTGCACTACGTTCAGCGGGCTTCGCGGAGGCGGCGGTGCGGATTGCGGCCCAGCTGCTGAGTTGGTTGAGGGTTTTCAGGAGGGGGTGCAGGGGTGCTTCGGGGGGCTGTGCGGTAGCTTTTCGGGTGGTGCTCACGGGTTCTCCTGAATCTACGGTCCTCGGGGTTGGCTGGTTTGCCGGTTTGGGCGAGTATGTCGGTAATACGTGCTGGGTCGGGTACCTGAGTGAGGTTGGCTACCTGGGCGTTCAGCACCCGAGTGTTTTGCCTTTATTTCACGGTACTTCTTGTGTGTTTTGGGGTGTTTTATGCGGCTTTTCTATTGTAGGTCTACTCTGCTTTTTCTGGCATTTTTCTTTCGTCGGGTTCTTTGGCTGTAGATATAGCTTTTTGCACCCGGTTGTCGCTTTCATTGGCGATATATGAGTATGGTTTTATTCTGTGTCATTTCTTGTGCCACAACGCCGATTTTATAGGGCGTAAATCACACCCTCACCCACATCTTTGCACTTTGTGCACCATTATTTTCACAGCTTAATCCTGTACCCTAATCATTAACACTTACAGAAAAACCACACAGTATATCCCCTTCCGGATTCTGATTACCTCTTCCAACCAACCTCAGGTTTTCAGTATTTACTGCGGTTTTTCTAGTGCAATAATTCACCGTTTCTTTCGATGTTTCTTCCGGAACGTCGCATCAGAAAGACGCAAATGACAACCACATACACGAACAATCCCGCTGAAAAGCCCCATGCCCGTTCATGGTCTGCTAAGAAGTGGGGTGCTTTCGCACTCGCTTTTGGTACTGCTTTTACTGCGGCGCCGCTTACTCCTACTACTCCCGCCTCGGCTGCTACCGGAACCCATGACGGTTCCAGCAGCGATAAGGCGGCTGCTTCCTGCTATGAGGTCAAGCAGGTTAATCCTTCTGCCCCTTCTGGTACGTATTGGCTGTACACCCCGCAGATGAGCGGCCCGGCACAGTTCTACTGCGATCAGGAAACTGATGGCGGCGGCTGGGTCATGATTGGCCGCGGTCGTGAGGGTTGGACCGAGTCCTATAACGGCACCGGCGACCCGAATCAGCTGCATCAGAACCCCACCGGTCCTGCCGCTTTTACTCCGGTCCAGCTTCCCGCAAACACTGTCGATGCGCTGCTGAACGGCATTAAGCCTCAGGACCTTCCCGACGGAATGCGCCTGCACCGCGCTCACAATGCGAGGGGCACCCAGTGGCAGAACGTTTATGTTCAGCGTCCTCAGACTGAGCAGTGGACCTGGGCGATGAGCTACGGTCAGCGTTGGGGCACCGTAAAGTTCACCGGTGCCGGCATTAACCGCACCGCTTATATGGGCGGTTCCGCTTCGGAAATGGCTCCGGGTATTACCACCAGCTCTGTTCGTTTCTTCGCGAACCCGAACCAGGGCTACCAGATTGGTTTTGCGTACGGTGCACTGGTGAACTTCGGTAATGAGAATTCTGATTCGTATATTTACCACAAGCGCGGTTCCTTCGGTTACTCTATCCCCTTCACTCAGGTGTTCCTGCGCCCGAAGCTGACTCAGCGTGACTTGAACTTCTCGCAGATTGGTTCTGGCTCTGCCGCCAGCAACCGTCGTGCTCTGCCCAATAGCTACACGATGCCCGTTCGCTGGCGCACCAGTGAGCAGACTGGCACCGGCAAGAAGAACGAGATGAACACCTACGTTCAGGCTATTACTCAGGTGGGCGACACCGTCTTCACCGGTGGTGACTTCAAGTATGTGGAGTCGGCTGGCGGCGAGCGCGTGGACCAGTCGTACCTGGCTGGCTACAACGTAGATTCGGGTGAGCTGGTTCGTTCCTTCCGTCCGACCTTCAACGGCCAGATTAAGGCTCTTGAGGCTCTGCCGAATAACCGTCTGGCGGTTGGTGGCGAGTTCACCGAGGTTAATGGCGAGAAGGTTAACCACTTTGTCATTCTGGACGCGACCACCGGTCAGATTGACCGTACGTGGGATGTTCAGGTTCAGCGTCGTAACGGTGCTGCCGCGCAGGTGAAGACTCTGCTGGTTCAGGATGGTTACCTCTACATTGGCGGTAACTTCACCCATGTGAAGGGCAATACTTCTAAGGCGTACGCTTACTCGCGTGGTGCCGCTCGTATTAACCTTTCGAACGGTGCGGTGGATTGGAATTGGCGCCCGAACTTCAACGGTACGGTCAACGGCATTACTGCCGCCTCGGATAATTCCACTGTTCACGCTGCGGGTTACTTCACTGAGCTGAATAACCAGCGTGCGTTCCGTCTGGCTGCTTTGAATGGTTCTAACGCTTCGAACATTAAGTGGGAGTGGGAGCCGTCGCTGAAGCTGAACATTACTGACCGTATTGTGTACGCGTTCCAGTTCGATGTTCAGGATGCTGGCTCGACCGTGTGGACTGCCGGTGCTGACCACCTGATTGCGAACTACTCGAAGAATGGTTACGGCCGTATCTCCACCGCGATTTCTAAGTACGGTGGCGACTGGCAGGATCTGCACCTGAGCGGTGACACCATTTACGGTGCATGCCACTGCGGTGACGTGCTCTTTGAGGGCTCTACCGGTTACCACACCTACTGGAAGGAGTCGAAGGCAGTTCACCGTATGCGCCTGGTCGCAGCGTTCGATAAGGACAGCGGCGAGGTTATTGGTGAGTTCAGCCCGGTTCTGAAGGGGGCTAGCGGCTTCGGCGTCTGGGAGTCCTTCGTGGATTCTCGCGGCAACCTGTGGGTTGGTGGCGACATTAACCGTTCGCTGGGTGCTAATGGTGAGCAGCGCACTGTCGGTTTCGCTCGCTTTGCTCCTCGCGATGTAACCGCCCCCTCGACTCCGTCGAACCTGTCGGTTCAGCGTGATGGTTCGACCGATAAGCTGTCCTGGTCTGGTGTTCGTGAGAGCGGTGCTCGCTACCAGGTGCTGCGTGATGACCGTGTGATTGCTACGGTCTCGGGTACCAGTTACGAGGTTGAGCACACCGATGGCGCTCGCTACTACGTGCGTTCCATCGATGCGTCTGAGAATTTCTCGGCTTCTACGGGAGCTGCTCAGGCTTAGGTCAGGTTGTTGATCTAGTTTCTTTGAGCCGCCGCCTGATGTGGGCTCTGCAGGGTTTGCGGGGTTCGGATCAGGCGGTGGCGCACCCGGGGTGTATACCCCCCCTATAGTTTTGGTTTGGCCCGAGTTGCCCAGTTTGCTATTGCTTCGCCTCTGCGGCGGCTATGATGGGTTGGGATTCATTGCGTCGGATGGGTTGCTTCCGTCCTTTCCGATGATGGGCTGAATCTTGGTCTGTGGTGTTTCTTCGCTGTTGGTACGACGGGGGAAGCTTCACAGATTTTTAGCGTTCTGCTTCTTACGGATGCGGTGCCATTGTTGGCTTCGTGCGTGAGGAGCGGGGCGTATTCATTCAATTTCCGATAACTACACTCACTGATTCCGGCAGCAGACTCTCTGTTAGTGCAGTTCATAACGCTTCTTCCCTCCCCGATGCATGGTTACTATGCTGTGCCCTGTGTTGGGTGGGTGTTGCTGTGTGAATTGCATTTTTCTGTTGTGTACCGGTTGAGGTCTCTAGGAGAGACAAATGAATTTTCTTCCGTTCACGCGTGGAGGGCGCTCACAGGGCGTTGCTTCCTCCGCTTCTGAGGGCTCTCGCGTAGCTTCTCGTTCTGGGTCCCGCGCTTTGGGCGCGGCGGCTGCTTCTTTTGCGATGGTTGCGGCTTCTTTGGGACCGATTGCTTCGGGCGCGCAAGCTGCTGACGCACGCTACTATGACGGTTCGTCGAGCGAGCGAGCTGCGGCGAGCTGCTGGGAGGCTAAGCAGAATAATCCGCAGGCTAAGAGTGGCGCGTACTGGCTGTACACCCCCGCAATGAGCGCTCCCGAGCAGTTCTATTGCGATCAGGAAACTGATGGTGGCGGCTGGGTTATGATTGGCCGCGGTCGTGAGAGCTGGACCGAGAACTACTACGGTCGTGGTAGTGCTGATCAGTTGTACAAGAACCCGACCGGTTTTGATGCGGTGCAGCTCTCCGGCGTGACCGTGAATGCTCTACTGAACGGTACCCGTCCGCAGGATTTGCCTGACGGTGTGCGTTTCCATCGCGCGATGAATGTTGAGGGCACTACCTGGCAGGATTTCAAGGCTCACCGTGATTCCAGTACCGAATGGACTTGGACTTTGCGTTCGAAGATGTTCTGGTCAAATATTTCGGTCAAGAACACCTGGCAGTACAGTAACCGTTATGACTATGCCAACCGTGGTCAGGTGGCTGGCAACATCTTCACCCATGATTCTGATGATTTCCGTTCTCTGAACTTCGAAGAGAAGGCATCGCAGGGCTACAAGTTGGGCTTCACCTACGGTCGAAACGCCCGGATTACATGGTGGACCGATACCTACCTGATGAACCGACCTTCGGCGTATATTTACCGCCCGGCGAATGATTCGACCACTCCCCTGGTGTTTACTCAGATGTTCTTGCGCCCGAAGGTGACTCAGAACGATTTGGCAGCTAAGGGTCTGCATGCCTACGGCCAGCAGGGTGCTGCGGCAAGTAACCGCCGTGCACTACCCAATAGCTACTCTGAGAAGTGGAAGTGGCGTACCAGCGCTGAGACCGGTACCGGTAAGAAGGGTGAGATGAATACCCAGGTCGAGGCTATCACCGAGGTTGGTGGCGCCGTCTTTACCGGTGGTGATTTCGCGTACGTTGAGTCGGCAAGCGGCGAGAAGGTTGAGCAGGCTTTCTTGGCAGGTTACGAGGTGGGTACCGGCGAGTTGCGCCGTTCCTTCCGCCCGAAGATTAACGGTCAGGTGAAGTCGGTTGAGGCTCTGCCGAACGGCCTGCTTGCCGTGGGCGGTTCCTTCGACCAGGTGAACGGAGAGTACTACAACGGTTTCGTGATTCTGGATCCGCAGACCGGTCAGGTGGCTAAGGATTGGGATATCCGCGTGGTCAGCCGCATCACTTCCCTGCCGGTGCAGGTGAAGACCCTGCACGTCCGCGACGGGTACCTGTACCT